>Ga0182738_1008672_pt1 | contig 10059 bp, 7 predicted proteins | sample eDN5th30CBELigMG_FD_128876 | JGI IMG/M metagenome (GOLD analysis project Ga0182738, IMG submission 128876) | Enriched Miracle-Growth compost microbial communities from Emeryville, California, USA - eDNA 5th pass 30_C BE-Lig MG (version 2)... ... | reverse complement strand
GGATAAAATATCCACCTTGCGTAGTTAAGCAAAAGATCATCCCAAGGGCCATTGATTGATAAAGAAATTGATTCGATGCTTTGAAATTTCTTCATGAGATATTTGAGTTGATTGTCTATTTTTGTTTGGGAGGAAATCAAACATTTATGGAGCCTCAATCCTTTGATGGTTTTTGAATGTTTGGCCATTTTAATGATCCTTTGTTTGATCTTGTTGATTTGATGAGGGTTTTCTTCCAAGGGCTGAAAACAATCAATTTCCAACAATTGCATCACCTTTGGACGATTTTTATAAAAAGTTTTCATCGTCCTCGTGCTATCAATCTTGGTTTGATATGGTATAACCTTGGTAATTGAAGCCATTTACAACAACAATTTTATTAATTTCTCTTTTTACTTAATAATCTATTATTTGAATCTCATCAGAATTTTTTCTTTTATTTTTGTTTTATCAGATTTTTTTCAGTTCATAAATCCTCAACTCAACCCCTTCTCGATTTTTTCTGAGTTAAAAAAAAAATTCCTTCAGATTAATTGAGAAAATCCAAGTTGAATCGCACCAAGCAGATCCTTTGGGGCAGCTAAGGCATGATTTCTTGAAGCACATGTCATAAAATATACTTTGTTTTCAAGTCTGACGATAGATGAGAAGGGAAGAGTGAGCTCAATCTAAATGCCACCCATAAGTTATCATTTTATCACTCTGATTCGAGAAACTTGAAGATCCCCCTGCTTAACTGTGATTCTCTTGAAATCCTTGACCAGGGTCCAATTTTCCAAAAAACTTTTTCATCATACTGTTTTGTCAAAGAATACTTAGATTTTAGAATCATCATTTGATGGGAAATTTATAGGGATCTAGGTACTACTATATTTAGAAGAAAACAAGGATTTTTTCCAATCAAAAATACGAAACGATATCTCAACAATATTGAGAAGATATAGACATAGAAATCTGCAATTAAATATTGCTAATCGCCTTTCTATCAATTCAATCCTAGCTATCCCTCTCTCTTAAGCTTTCTTCGATGTCATTTTCTCAGCTGAGCGTGACTTTTCAATTTTTCAGGAAGAGTTTGTAGGATTATTAAGAGTTTCGAGAATATTTTCCCCCTCCTCTCTAATATATCAAGATATAGAATAGTGTTTCATACTGAGGGCTTCAAACTTTTCAGATGTACCCAAAACAGCTCTATTGACAATAAACTTGTGGAGTTTGTTCAATATCATGCAAACTTTTTCGAAAGTGAAAAAAACTCAAACAGCCAAAAAAGACTTTTGCCATTTTCTCTGGTTTTAACGAAAAGTTCATCCAACAGACTGCGGAAATCGCTCACATCCTCACCTCAAAAGGATACAAGTCCAAGACATCTTTAAAAAATAAAGTATCAATTTTGAGAAGTTTTTATTTATGATACGGATTGATTTGAGACGAAAAACTAAAAACCTTTTCTTTGCTTAATGAGAGTTGTTGAGATTTTTTGATTCGGATCCTCTAGAATTGAAGGCTATAAGACCACCTGAAGAGACAAAAAGAATCCATTCAAGATGTCTGGCGAAAAACATATAGTTTTTTGTTAATAGATTACTCCTCCTCCATAAAAGATTTAAAGATTAAACTTTGCATTCATTATAATTTAAATTCAACAGATTATTTCTTTTTAATTTTTTCTGGTTGGCGATTGATTGAAACCAAGTTTCTGACTTTCCTCTCATAGATGATAGATTACGATAAGAAGAGGGACTCCCAATGCTCAAATTGATCTTCTGATTGAATCGACATGTTTTAGCAGCCAAAATTTCTCCTCCTCGAAAGAAAAATGGTAAAAATCTCCTCTCATTCAACAAGAGAGATTTTTCGAGCTTGGCCTTAAACTCATTAATCCTCCTGCATTGATGGAAGACCACCCACGATATTTCAAGGGGTTTCCGAATACAAAAGAGCCTTATTGATTTACAAAACTACTTCTGTGATTCAATGAGATGATTTTCGATAAAAAAAACCATTTTTCAAAGAAAAGACCTGATTTTAGACCAGACTCCGTATCAAACAGACAAAAACACCCGAACGCTCAAAATCAAGAAACATGTCCAAACTTTGAAAGTGATGCGAAATTCAGAAAACAACTTTTTTAATCCCTCAGGAGCTTCGAGTTGATTCGGTTTGTTGGAAAATAAAATTAAAACTTAGAACCCTTCGATTTTGATTGAAGTAAAATTAAATTGCAAATTCACTTATTTTTGGCAACCAATTTAAGGAAGAAATTGATTCAGATTCTCAATTTCTCTGGTTTTCCCCAAAAACTACCAATTTCTTTTCTCATTTGATGCAAATCTATGACAACCTTCAAAGCTTCCGATCAACCGGGGCTTCAACATAAAAATAAGCCTCGCTTTCCTGGTATTTTGAAAGACAAGGTGAGTTACTGAACTCAATGGTTTAAATTTTAATTTGATTAAATAATCTTTTAACTGATCATAAAAGGCCTTTCGATGAATCAGAGATATATAATCTTTTTTTTAACATTAAAAATCTTGACTCTAAAAGATGCCTCTTTTTTCTTTGAAAAAGTTTCGTGGACTTTTTTCCCCCAGAGCTGGCTCAAGTCAAATCAATTCCCCTGAAAGTGAGTCCCAGTCTGACTCCAACGACTCTAGCACAAACCAGGATCAATCCCAACCCACCTCTTCCCAAACGATTCAAGAAGCCAAAGGAACAAGACGTGTCCCTGGAAAATATAGAAACAGCACTGATTTCACATCATCATGCTCCACCCCCAAGATAATCATCAGCATGCCTCCTTCACCTGCAATTTCCTCCTCAAACGAGGGAAAAAAAGGAATTCTTTTGAACTCTCCCTTTAGGGTCAAGTCTGAAACCTCCATCAAAGAAACAGCTAGTTTAAATGTTCCTTCAAGAAACAAAAGCAAGACTCAAAACCGTCTTCCTCCTGCTGCTGAAAATGGAAAACCTTCCTATTCAACAAGAAACAAAAAGAGGGTTACTTTTGCTAAAGACCTCCAGCAATCTGGGAATGATCAACAACACATTAACCTGAAATTTGTTGAAAAATTCCATGAAAAATCCGCTCCCATCTCTCCAAGAGAGTCTCTCCCCTGTTTGAAAGCAAAACCAGGATTTTCTTCTCCTCAAATTTGCATGCAATTTTGCCCAATTGATGGGTTGCTTCCGATCAGCTATACTCCCAAAGTCCAACCTGTGTCCAGACAGCCTGAATTAAAGATCAACTTCCTTGGAGATGATCTCACCAGTCGAGAAACTCCAATCCAAAATCCTGCAAAGTATCAAATCATCACTCAAATGGACAAAGCCCCAAGAACAATCTTACCTATAATTGGCTCGCCTTCAAGAACAGTCCAAGATGATGTTTCTCCCAATCCCATGACTTTTGGTGCAATTGCGAGTCTGTCCATGAGACAAACAGAAGCCAGAAAGAGTTTGGTCTCTCCAAGGCGTTCAGTATGCGGAGAAATGCCAAATATCACAGCACAAACTCCAACTTCAAAACACAGATTAAGAGCCTCGGTTGGACCTATCGAAGTCCATAATATTCAGGCTATGAGAGCTGCGGATCAGAAGCTCGAATCTGAATTCCTTGATGAACCAAGTAATTCAAGAAATTTTGCTCGTTTATTCATCAAGCCAAGAGGAAGCATCCACGCCTCTAATTAATCCGTACACATATGCAAAGATGCTTCTTCGTAGCCTTCAGTAGTTTATCTATCTGTCTATCCTCTTTTTTTATATCTCTGAAAGGTCTCTATTTTATCATACTTTTTATCTCTCTAATAATTTATTTATTTGTAAGAAATTAACACTTTTTATCCGGTAAACCAAAATTTATCTGTTTGTTTATTCTTTATTCGTCATTATCATGTATCATAATAAATAATTTACCAAAAAATGATCGTTTCATTGAAAAATGGGTTTTTTACTCATACAAATATTACAAATCACAATTACAGATCATCCCCAATCATTTTGAATTCGATAGAAAAGCAAAGCCAATGAGCCCAACCGCGCATAAAGCTCCAGTTCCAAAGGTTTTCAGCCTGTTTTGATGTTCTTTTTCTTTTGCTATTCTTTCTTTGATCCTGTCCAAGTATTTTTTATAATAGTAATTGTTTATAAGCTGAATGGCTTCCATATAAATATATCCGCTCAAAACATTTTGTAATAATCCGAAATCACTATGTTCAGGATCTTCCACATTAAATATACCCCAGGGATATTCCCTACCAGTCATAAGTTTGAAAAAATAAATTCCAATTACCTTCCATAGATAAAAGTATTTGGTTGAATTTCAAGTTTTTGAGCAGAAGTGGCAAGTAGGAAAGGTGGACAAGGCCCAAACTTTCCTTCTTCCAATAACTTTATTTTTTGAGGATGATCTCGAAGTGCCTAAAATTCAAAAAATTACAAACCATGTTTCCCATTAAGAGAGAACCTCTTTAAAATTAAACCATTCGATATGCCATTTTTTCGCTTCTTCCAATACAGCTTTTTTGAAAACTCGCACTTCTTCGACAGTATAAGAATCTCCCTTTGCCAAAACTGGAACAATGCCGCACCATGCTTGAAGTTTACTCATGATATAAAAATCCGCTTTCTCAATTCGAGTTCCATTGATAAAATATAATATCAAATGGATCTATGAAATTTGAATGATTTTCACGTCTTTGGTCGAATTTATTACTCTTTCATCTTTTATTGTGCTTTTTTTGAGACCTTTTTGCTGTGCCTGATTTTTATGATTTCTATATTTTTCAAACTCGGAAAAAATTAGTTTCATAATTTTTTGGCTTTACCTTGTGGCCCAAATAATCACGAACACGATCATACCATTTTTTGACATCTTGACCAAGGTCATAGCCTGGTACATCAATAACATTCACGTTCAATGTCATTTGATTAAACACTTTAAAACCTATGGTGAAGAAAGAGTTTAAGAAAACAAGTCATTCAAATTTCTCACCTTGTTTAATTCTGAAATGGTCATTTTGAATTTTTGATTGATCTTGTCCACCATTGCTATAATTCTTTGCAAAATGTTATGAGCTCTTATCTCGGAAAAACAAATTATACCTTTTCCAAAAAATAATCAATAAATGATGATTTTCCAAGGCCACTTTTACCAATAACCATGATATTAAAAACAACCTTTAAGAATGAAGATGAAAAGTGTTCTCAAATCATGTTTTACTGAATTTTTATCTCCATTACTTTGTTTGCTTTGAAGAGAATCATTATTATTATTGGTTACTTTTGATATTAGAGCTCTTTTTTGTTTAAATAAACTTCGTTACCAATCGTATTATTTCCCATATTGTTTGTAATGTATATATCTGGCGTTTCTAAAAGATTCTATTGAAATCAATCATTCCAATACTATACCTGCTGGCTTTTCTTTCCCTTCAGTGTAGTTTTTATGATAAATCCAGCTAAAATTCATTTTATTTGTCTTGGTTTCCACAGGAGATTTATCCTCTGAAGCCAATTTGTTGGCATCAAGGTTGGTGGTTTCTTCTTGATATTTCCTGTAATTTGTATTTAAAGCAAGCTTGTTTTCAAACAAATCTTACTGGAATCCTTGAATGAAGAAGTGATTATATCCTTGCAATGAACTGGCAGCATTCAAGGTATTGTTGAACTTCATTCCATTATTCCCTTGCATATTTTCAATCAGTTCTTTTTCATCCAGATCATCATCCACTCTGGAATTTTAAGTTCAGATAGATGCAAACAAAGACTTACTCCCATGGCAAGTAATAACTTTTTTGCAAGTTTCGCCGACTATTAAACTCGTGAGCGCCGAAATCCATTGATGAGCTAAAGTCTAAATCATATACAAACTTTTTTCAGGCAAAATTCAATACCAATGCTATGCTCGTTGTCGAAGAAAAAAGATGGTTCAAAATGAAAATTTTTACTTTGGTCATTTCTAGACTCCTCATTATTTACTACACCAAAAACATATAGAATATCGATTTCACAAAGGCATACTCTTTTTCTTGGACTCAATTTCGTCATTTCTTTGAGTTCTTTTGTGAGGCTGCATCAAGGATAAATTTTTTGCTTGACCTTAGTTTTAAATTTTATTTTGTCTCATGTAAATCTTTTCAGCTGCTTTTTCTGAGGATAATATTTCATTCTCCTTATCATGAAATTAAAGACATGATGGATGAACTATTTTCACCTTTTCTTTTTTTTCTAAATTACTTCATAAAACTTGTGCTTGTTTATTTTTTTTCCTTTTTTGATTCCAAAAAATGACATCAGATCAAGCTAATTAATTCCTCATGTAAAACTTTTAGTTTTTCTAAATGATTGAAATCCACTTTTTTCACCACTTTGGTCTCCACAGAATTTCGGTGAAACAAAAGAGAAGAAACATCAAATATAGTGGAGTACGGTAGGAAATTGAAATTAAAATTAAATATTGACACTCAAAACCTGACGAAAACCCTCAATTTGTTTTTTGATTGAATAGAAGTTTTCCAAAAATTTTTTCTTTGGAATTCGCAAAAATATAGAGACTTTACAATCAATAAAATTAAAAAAACATTTTTGTTTGATAATTTTTCTTGACAGGCTAAAAATGTCAGCATCATTTAGATTTAATTTTTCTTCCAAATTTTTTTTCAGTCAAAAATAACAGTCATTTCTTCGTTGGGTGTTTTAATCCTATATCTAAAACATTCTTTCCTTTCCTAACTAATCTTCTTCTTCTTTTTTTTTTCTTCAAATAAACGCAGCGATTCGCGCGGATCCTTTACTGAGTAATTTAACCAGTTAGATTCGGACAAATTGGTTCTTTATTTCTGCTTTTCTGAAAAATGCCTTATTAATTGGTCTGATATTATTATTGAAGACAATCAATCAATAAATTCAGAGAAAAATCTTCAAAGGATGGATCACTCGCATTACCAGCTTGGAATATTTTCATATAATTCACTTTCTTCTCTTTCATTAAACAATCTGGACAAACCAGTTCATCCAGAAGGTCAAAAACTAGATGATACTACCATTGTTAATACCAGCTTTGAACCAAACCATGCCCAGGATGATTCGTTAAAGCACCATCATAAAGACGGGAATAGAGAAACCAAAATACAGACTCCGTCAAGGAAGTTGAGGAGAAATCTCGACAATCAAAATAAAGATGGAGCTGATTGCATCGAAGCAAATAAATTTATCATAAGGACTCCAAAGAAGGGAATCCTTGTTCAGAAGAGAGCACTGAAACAAAGTGAGTCGGCCTATTTTGAAAAGAAATCTGGGAAAAATGTGTTTTTGGACTCAACTACATCATCATCAGCTGACAGAGAAACTAGGGAGATTTTGCCAAGAAAAGAAACTCGAGTTATAGAAAACAAAAAGCTCCAAAAAATGGCCGAACAGGACGACTCACAAGATTCAAAAAGCCCCAAAAAGGTCACTTTTGCAATTTCAGAAAGGAACAAGATGCAACTCGATGAAATTAAAACAGGACCAAGAGCCATCACTCCAAAAATTATGGGTTCACAACTCGCTGAAATAACTTCTTCAGAGGCGAGCAACCCTAAGACAATCACTGGATTTTTCTTGAATCAAAATTTCAATGCACAAAAATCAAAGCCAAGTCTAAAACCATCTCTCCTTATAAAATCTGGCCAGCTGCCCTTTGAAACATTTTGTGCCCAAAGAAATTTTATGATTCGCCAAAAATCTGAGCCTCAGCCAATTTTTAAGAAAGAAGTGGTGTCCAGTGGCTTGAAAATTAAGCTTCCTGACCAAACCTCCATCCATAATAACTTGAAATCTTTGTCATTCTCTACTATAGCAACTCCTGGAGGAAATTGGGTTACACCCTCTCCCCTTAATCTTGATAAACTGTCTTCTTTATCCTCAAAAATAACAAAAAAACAGCCACCTCTTTCTCATCGAACTGAGGGTGTCAGAGTTCGATTGAATATCAATGATCTCAAATAAATTTTCGAGCCTGTCTTACGCAAAAAAATCATTCATGCATTCATTCAAAACCGTTATTTATATCTCTTTTAAGAAAATGTATGTGTAAAGTATCCTTGTGAGTCGAAAACTCATGTATTTTGTACTAGACTGAATATTAAAATTTTTTATGGATATACCTCCCTTGAATTACTCTAAAAATATCGCAAGACCTTTCTCTATTGAATTGTATTAAAATTTTGGATTGGGGAGAAAAAGAGGGTTAGATTAAGATGAGAAAGGCAAAAATAGAGAACATCTAGAGTCAATAGAGAGTAAGAAAAAAAGCGGGTTTGATAAATTATTTAATATTATCTCTATTTCTGAAGACAGCCAAATAAAAAAGATGGAACAAGAAAATAGCAAGCTTGATAGCGTTATCAACAGAGTCTTTTCGAAGGATGTCCAACAAAAGAGAGCTAAAAAAGGTACTCCTCTTCTTAAATACAAACAAAACTGCCACTTGATGCTTAAAGTAAATTCTTAGAACTTCAATCTCTCAAGGAACTGGACTCAAATGCCTACAAAATCAGTTTACAAACCACAGCACAAGGATTAAAAATCATTGTAAGCGAATCTTGATCAACTTTTTGTAAAAATTCAGGTGGAAGTTTGCGAAGAAGCTGTAATTGGCGAACTTTCAGAAATGAAACAAACAACTTTTCCAATTATTTTGGAGATTCTTATGGACCAAAATTTCCCTTTTAACGCCCCAAAGTTATACGCTAAAACTAATGTACTTGTTGGTTGGATTTACTGAGACTCAAATACATTTTAGTTTTACAAAACGACAATTGCAGATGGAAGAGATTTTATTCTTGATGTTATTCAAAGGAGCTGGTAATTTTTAAATTCCTTCGAAGAGCTCAACCCCCTAGGAACCCTGCTATCCTCATTAAAGATATTATCAACCTTCTTCCAAAGTTTCTGGTATCAAGTATTGGGAATATTTTCGACTAATTCTGAAAAGAAAAGATTGGAAGAGCTTCCGAATCCAGAAAAAAGTCAGCTCTTGGGAGAGTTCCACTTGGGAGCTATTTTTGCCTTGGAAGACTATTTCCTTTTGCCAAATTCTGCTGTTTTTCCTGGAGAAGAGATTCTTCAAGATAAAGGCGGAATAAGTGTTCAAAAAATTTTTGTTGTTGTTGAATCATTCTTTTTGACCTTTGAACCTGCTGATAGAGCTAAAAATACTATAAAATTAACAGGATGGGCTCATGTTCAATCAATTGCTAATGTCAAAAAAAGCAAAGATAATCAGAAAAAAATTGTCATTACCTGGATTAACAAAAGCTCCAAAGTAATTAATTGAGTCTTATAAAATAGTTATAATGTTTTAGAGTGGAGTTATTCAAAGCACTTTTATGGTTGATGAGGCCCAAGGATTACTTGAGGTGCTTGTCAAGGCAAGCCAAAAATATGGTGTCAGAGTTAGTAAAGCACAGCAAAAAAGAGATCTTTCCCTTGCTGATGTTACAATTAAAAGTTATGAGGATATGCATATTGAAGAACTTTTAGACAACATTACTTTCTTGGAGTCTCAACTTGATATCCAAATCACCATCGACACTGTCAACTTATTAATGAACCTCTATCAAAAAGTTCTTTTTGGATTCTTAACTGATCCAATAAAATACCTGTTTAGGCAGTTGAGTATTTTTCTGCTTTTAATGATCCTGCTTATGAAGATTTCATGATGAGACTTCATGGACTTCTCCAAAGACAAGATGTCCAAGTTGTATTACAAAGCCAAGAAGGTAAAAAAATCTCTTAGAAATTCCTAAAATAATAAAGAAACCAAAAATGTGAATAATAATAGCAATCCTCAGCCAAAACCTGAAGAAGAAGAAGAAGAAGAGGAGGAAAAGCAACATGCTCCAGAAAAACAATCAAAATCAGAAAACCAAAAGACAACCACTATCAGTCCTGAACAACTCGAAGAAAATAAAGACGACCAACCTGCAGATCCAAATAAGATTGATAGCAATCTCTTTGATCTCACCGATGATCAAGATAAAGACGAGCAGGATAAATTTTATAGTTAATCTC
>Ga0182738_1008670_pt1 | contig 10062 bp, 11 predicted proteins | sample eDN5th30CBELigMG_FD_128876 | JGI IMG/M metagenome (GOLD analysis project Ga0182738, IMG submission 128876) | Enriched Miracle-Growth compost microbial communities from Emeryville, California, USA - eDNA 5th pass 30_C BE-Lig MG (version 2)... ... | reverse complement strand
TGTTCCAGTGCTCCTAAAAACTTCTTGAATAACTTGTCTGGTATCTCTTCAATTCTATCAGATAATGATCAAATAAAGAAACTTGAATAAATCCTACGTGATCAGATTGAGTCCGAGTCCTTCGAGTCGGTTTTGTTTGTTGAGATATGTAATGAGGTTGTCTAGGTACTGATTATTCAATTCAGAACGTGAATGACCGCATGAACTATGGACTGATTCGGGTATGCGATAAGAAATCGAGCATGTACCAATTTTTGTAGAAATCAAGGTGAAGTCTTTTTAAATTGGGGAATTTATTCAGGGTTGAGAAAAGATTTTTGCAGATCGAGTCATCTAGATTCTGGCACCTAGAGAAAAAATTATTGATTTTGTTGAGGTGAGGATCCTTACAGATTCAGGCTAATGTAAATTTTCTGAAGAGAAGAGAATTTTCCAATCATGGTGATCAACTGATTTAGCCCTTTTGGAGTAACTCCTTGGCAGTTTGGGAATGAAAGAACTTGATTTGATTTGGCTATGGAAAAACTGATGGAGTTCAGAGATGATCTTGTTTCAAAGATCGATTGTTCCAAGATTTTCAAATGCTTGTCATCTAATCTATTGAGAATTGAGATATGCTATATTGAAAGAGTTTGACCTGTCAAATTTGAAGCTAAGATCTTTGACGGTTCTGGAGTGTTTGAGCGTTTGCAATGTACCTTTTAGAGAAAGATCTGAACCTCTAGAGAAGAAAAATAAATCTGAGAAAATAAAATCTTATATTTTGGATACTCTCTTTGGGAAAAGGTTAATCTTGTAAAGACTTCTCTTCTCTTGTTTTCACTCTTGGTTGAGCCAAAGAAAACTTGCTTCTCAAATCTATAATTGTGATGAGGGTTCATTTCAACATTGAATGAGTGACTTTGTTCTCAAATGATAGATCTTCTGGAAATCTTCTTTTGACTTGGCTTGTTTCTCCTCATTTATTGAGGAATTCTCTTTCGAAATATGAAATCATAAAAAAGAGGATAAAGTACTCGAACGTTTCGCTTTCATGTTAAGAATTGGCTTTTGAATAAAATTAATGATCTGGAGATGGGGATATCTTTTAATAGGAAATTATTGAAGCAATATTATTATATTTCAATCGACTAAAACTTTTATTGAGGAGGACTTTTGATTTTGAAAAGATGAATTAAGTTGGAATTATTGTAATTTCTATTTTTTATAAAGTTGAATGTCCTTGAACATCGATGACTTCGGGAAGAGGAAATTGTGCTGTTTCAGTTTATAAAATCAGAAGAACTCAGTGTTTTTCCTCGGGGCAAAACTCTAACAAACTGTGTCCAAAATTTGGGCAATTCATTTTTTTTAATTTTGGGCAATACAAAAAAGGTTTTGCCAAAAAATTCAAAATTATTCTGAGAGCATTCTTATTCTGCGAAAATCAAAAAAAAAAATTTCCATTTTTTTCAAAGGAATTCTATCAAAGTTTTTTTTTCAGAAAAATAAAAAATTACAATTTAAGATTCTTTCATGACTCTTTGTTGCATTGAAAAGGAAAACAGAGAATAAGGAGTTAAGATTTAAACTTCAGAGGATAAAAAATAACTAAAGCTCATATCTTCATCAGGAAAATAAAGGATAGAAATTCTAACTGAAAATACACCTTTGGGCCATTTAAAACTCTGAAAAGGAAATTTGGGAAAAATGGAGCACTTGAAAAAAATCTAGGAACAACACTGGATGAACTCTCAAATTAAACTTTCTTCTATTCAAACTTTGCAAAATATTTTAGAAATAACTTAATCATAGAAAGCATATAGAATAGAAGACACATTGCTTGAATGATTATTTCAAAACCCATTTTTAAAGTGAAAATTTTTTTTAACAAATGAGTCATATGAGAATTCGAATTTATCCTTTCTGACATTTCAATTTATCCAAGGAAAATGAAAAGTGATTCAAAGCCAGAATTTTCATCGAAAGAACTTAAAAATTATTCCTAAATTATCTATTGAGAAGTTTGTTAAACATTTGAATTTTTCGGAAGAGGAATTTGAATGTTCTTGATATTTAAGTGAGTATAGTTTCAAATACTATAAAATAGGATTCGCCGAAAAATTTAATTTGAAATCAGACTTGTGAAAAGTTCCAGTAGCGGCAAAATTTACAAAATTAATCAAATCATCCTTTTTAATTTTCTTAAATGAAAATCCAGTAATTTTAGTCTGGTTCTCCCATAAACTCATAGTGAGAATCTTGATCTGAAAGGAAGTCTCAGTATCTGGCACAGAAATGTCATTAAAATGTCAGCTTTGCTCAGTCTTTCTCATGACCTGATTTGAGTTTTTTTTTTTTAATCGAGAAAACAACAGTTCTCATGATCCTCTCGATGGAAAAGTGTTGTTTGCAACTCAAAACAAAAATGAGAAGAGGAGTTTTTTGTGGTTTATGTCAAAAAAATGTGCGATTTATTTGGCAATTTTGAGACAAATAAGCAATTGTTTTTAATTAATTTCTATTAAAATAATTAATTATTGCGATTGACTCGTTAGCCATCTCATGAACTGTGCGAAAAATGACTCTGAAGGGTCGAACTCATTTTTTGACAGTGATGAATTCGGCGCCTTTGAATTCACAAAGCCTTCACAAACTCATAAAGATGCTCTGAACTCTCCCCCAATTATCGTTTCACATTTGTGCTGTGTTAATCTCAACACAAAGGTTCAAAAACAAAGTTTTTTTGCCTTACAGGATACTTTGTTGATTCAATATGAAGTAAAAATGCTTTTCCACAAAAAATAATGATTTTTTAGAGTGGAAATTTACAATCTGTTTTGACTGTTCTTGATTTAAATTATGCAAGGTTTAAATCCTGTAAACAATCTGAAAATACTTTGATAAAACTCGAGAAAAACTCAAGATCGTTTGGTCTGATCTTTGGTGATCAGCCTCAATTAATAGAAAACTGGCTTAGCGTCCTCAAAGAGATTTGCGTCATGACAGATTTTGAAGTTGAGTATAGACTGCTGAAGATGGTGGCTGAAGATCAATTAGCCCAGGTAATTTATTGTTTCAGCATATTTTTTGTTTACAAATGAAGGTCTACACTATTGAATCCGTTTCAACGGGAAAGCAGTTTGCAGCAAAAGCTTTGACTAAAAGGAGTTTTAACCCTTCAATAGGCCTAAACCTTAAGGTTGATATCTCAATTTTTTTTCTCCAGTGAATTAATTTGTTAGCCTCCTTTGTTAAATGAAATTAACATTATGCGTGCATTGCGTCACTATAATGTGATTCAACTTTATGAAGTCCATGAGACAGAATCTACGATCTACTTAGTTCTGGACCTTGTCCAAGGTAAATTATTAGAAGAAATCCTTTCAAGTTCTTCTTTTAAACAACTCTACGCTGAAGAGCAGATCATCCATATTTTTCATTCTATCTTAGATACTTTGATGTATATGGCTTCAAAGGGCATCATGCATAGAGATCTAAAGCCAGAGAATATCATTGTTGAAAGAAATGGAAGAATAAGGATCGTTGATTTCAGTCTCTCAACTTATATCAACGTATCAAACTACATTATTAAAAGATGCGGATCACCAGGCTATATCGCTCCTGAAGTCTTTGTTTATGACCCCAAAATACCTTCAACAAACTATAATGATCGATGTGATGTCTTTAGTGCTGGCTGTATTTTCTACTATCTGTAAATGATGTTGATGAGCATTTCTAATCAACGAAAAGGTTATTTGGAGAACCATTATTTCATGCTCAAGGTCCCCAGACTATTGTGAAACTAAATAAAGATCCCAATGTGATTACAGAGATTAGAAAGAAAATCTCGATAGAGCTGGATGACCCAAAAAGCAAGATTAATAAAAATGGTAATTCAGTTCGAGATAATGGAAGAAAACTAATATTTTATCATCTAGGCCTCAGTTTACTTTTGAGCTTGATTGAAGTGGATCAAAGAAAAAGAATATCTGCAGCTCAGGCTCTGAAACACCCGTATTTTGAGGCGACAGACAAAAGAATGATCAGATTTGGAAGCTCAAAAGACATGATTTATGATACCTTGCGGTCAAGTTGGTATTCAACATTGTATCTTTTGAGATATTAATCATTTTTGCTTCAGGGAGGAGACTGAGAATCAGACGATGAGTCAATTACCAAATACAAGAATGAGACAAATTTCAATTCCTGATAGAAAGAGTGTATTTTCAGGCCTTTTGAATGCTGAGAAGCCCCCAGTAAACGCTTTCAAAGGGATATCTGGGACAATATCGACAATTTCTTGTGGGAATTCTCCAGCGGATCAGAATTTCAACATCAGTTTCAATTTGAATTCTTTTGGAGATTATTTAAACCACGAATCAAGTTTCTCTCCAACAGCACTCAAGGATCAATCATACCAGAGAAGAGCTCCAAAGGGACAAACTTCCCAAGGGTTTGGAGCTTACAATAGTCAAACCTTTCTAAAAGCTGCAATTCTGTCCAATATGCAAAAGGATAATGAGGCAGAGAGTCATCCAAAACAAGAAAGGCGTCATCATACAGATTATCGTTTTCTCAATCAAAAAGGATTTTCTGGTAAAGATGCTAAAAAGCCGACAATAATATTGTCTATGTTGGCATTTGAAGATGGCCTTGATGTCAACATTGAAGATAATGCAGATGATGAAAATAATCTCATGGACTTTATGAATTCTATCAATCGTTCAAATCCAACAAAAAGTATTCAATTCAACTAAGACTTGGTCACTGTACTACATTTTATATTGTATTTTTATTGGTATATTGATTTCTCTCTTCCTTCCTTTCTTTCTTTAAAATTTGATTTCAAGTGAATGAAGTATTCGTTTTTGGAAGTACGATTCTTTCAAAAATTAAATTTACAAGGATTAATTTTTAAACAAATTATTAGGGTTGTAAAACAAAAATAGAAATAAAGACTTTTTCTTTAGTTCCTATTTAGAGATTTGAGATTGATCGGGACACAATTCAGCTCCTTGTGATGGATCAGAATTTTTGAAAAGCTAGAATCTTTCTTGGGGTGGAGAAAATCACAAATGATAAGCTTTGAGAAGCTCTCGGAGTTTCCTTTGGGTGTTTTTTGAAGGGTATTTCTCCACTTCAAAAGTATCGTATCGTATCGTTTCATCATATCACCAGAATAATTTTGTCAAAAACTGAGGTGTGTTTCCATTTTGTCGATTAAAATTTTGAGCGAAAAACATTGTTGAGAAACTAGTTTTGTACCAATAATTTTAATCAAGTTTTTTTTTTTTCGAGTTTGGCTTAGTCGAGTGATGAAAGAGGAAGATTGAGCACTTTTTGTTTGGCCACGAATGAAATCAAAGCAATGGCTTCTTTGAACAGTGTGAATTATGAAAAATAAACTAGATTTTCGGAGTGTTTTTTCGAAAATAGCTTGTAGAAAAAGTAAATAGAAGCGGCAAAATTAACTTAAAAACAATTTTTCCTTTTCAGTTTTTCTCTTTACTGTGTGATTGCCCTGATTTAAAAAATTGGGGTTTGTAGTTGAGATTTGGCGGAGAGACTCGGAGCGTGATCCGTTTTGTCGACAAAAAATGTGTTGAGAGGTATAGATGATTGCTTGATAGACTGTTGTGAGAAAGTTATTTGTAGAAGACGTGAGAAGGGAGGCGGGTTGACTGGATTTCGAAAAAGACCTTGCAAGGTAAAATAGCAAAGAAAGAGGGAAAATTATGTTGATGAGTATTTAATTGAGGTTTTGGTGATTTTAAAATTGAGCCAAACAAGCTCTTTTTATTTTTTGTCTGAAAAAATCAAGCCATAGAAACATCGAGGCAGAACAAAAAGAAATATTCCAAACTTTCAAGAGTTTAACACTTTGAAAGCCTCTGGGGAATTGTAGATAGATTCAACATGCTGTTGAGTAGACCTTGAACAAGTTTTACCTTTTTCCTTTTGAAATTCTCAAATTTGCTATTTCTATGGAAGAATCTTGAAATTTATGCTTCCTTTTGGTGTTTTATGAATCTCATGTTTGCTCTAAAGAAATAAACTATGCTCGAAGGGTTCGGAGTGAATGCGACTTGAAGCTATCGATCCAGCTAAGTCGATCCAGCTAAGATTTTCCAACATTCATAAGAGAGGGTGGAATAAGGAGTTGGTTTTTCTTTTTGAGTATCAGAGAGATTTAATTAAAAGGAATGGTTATACATTAAAGGAAGTATCGAAGAAAGGAGCGCATAAAATTGTAGATAAAAACTCTTCCAAGTTTTTCTGGTCGAGAAAATTCTTCAGAATTAAAAAATTTTTTAATATAAAAACCCTTGTATATTTTCTCCCGCTGCCGGCGACGGCAATTCAACTCCGATGAGACATTTAAAGCGGCTCGAAAATTTATAATAAAAAGAAAAACAAGCAGATTTCTTCCTGCCAATTTGAAATGAAAAACTTGAGCTTTCCTTCCTTTTTTGATGAAGATGATACAAATCTCTTTAGATTTGGTAAACCTGAGATAAAACATCAAAAATACCTCAACAAGCCCACAAACATCAGAAATTGGGCTACTTGTACAAGTTCATCTCCTTTTTTCAAAGGTCAAGGCCTTTTCGCCCTGCATGGAAGTCTTCTTGTGTGCTACAACGTATCCGTTCGTTTTTGAAAGTGTTTTAATTTTTGCATAGGATGAAGGCCATCCACAAGCTGTGATTGATTTGGCTTACGCTAGATTGCAAGTTCATGCTCCCAGTGAGACTGACTCTGAGGAGCCTATCTTTGGAGTTTCTATCTCAAAAAACCAAAACTGTGTGGAATTGTATCTTAATGATTCATACTCAATCGAAGTTTGGGTCAAAGCCTTGAAGGACGTTTGTATTATGACAAACTTCCATGAAGAATACAAGGGATTACAAGTTCTTGCAGAGGGGAAACACACAAAAGTAAGGAACCAGTTTTTGGACCAGAACTCATCTTTTAGCAATATCTTGTAAATTCAAAAACTACTAAAAGACGTTATGCTGTTAAAGCTTTCTTAAAGGATTCCCACAGTCCCAGCGAAAATGCAATTTCTAGAGTAAACTTTTGTCACTGATATGTGAAATATCTAATTTTTCCAAAGGAGATGTTGAAGAACGAAATAAATATGCTGAGGTCTTTAAATCACGATAGTATTATCAAGTTACATGAAGTTCAAGAGACAGAGAGAACAGTTTATCTTGTGATGGATTATATTCCAAGCCAATCTCTTCAAGAAATACTTAATCAACCAAACTGGAAATCATTTTTCTCACCAACTCAATTTATTCGCCTTGTTCACTCAATCCTCGATGCCCTGGTTTACTTGGCTTCCAAGGGAGTTGTGCACAGAAACTTGAGCCCAGAAAGCATCCTAATTGAAAAGGCGGGTAAGATAAAGATTATTGATTTTCGTTTGGCGACTACTTTTGATGCAATCAAGCCAAATATAAAGCTGTATGGTCCTATGGGCTACATTGCTCCTGAAGAGTTTGATCCTAACGCTAGTCAAGTGTCATCGCTTTGTGATGACCGTTGTGATGTTTTTAGCTTTGGATGCATCTTGTATTACTTGTAAGAAGCGAGTTTGGCGGGAGAGAATGTTAATTTCATTTCTAGGTTATTTGGACACCCATTATGTCACGCTTCAAATTCACAAAGACTTGTCGAAATCAATAAGAGTCTTTCTGACAAAAAGATTTTTACCACTCTGATGGACAATATGCACAAGATGAACAATAAAATTGATAAAGAAGCTTTAAATCTCCTTTTGGAGCTTTTACAATGTAATCCAAATAAGAGAATTTCTGCTGAGGATGCTTATCATCATAACTACTTCAGTCCTGTCCTCAATGACCGAATTGTTACTTGTTCTGGCGCTAAAGATGTGACTTTTAGTGCCTGCTCTGGTTTCAAGACGAGCAGACCAACAAGGTAATGAACTTGAAAATCAAAAGGAAATCTAATTTTCCCCCATAGTCAAGACAAGTATCCATCATTGACGAATATAAAGAGTGCTGAAATTCCTTCAACTCAATACTTGAGCACTGAAGGCAACCTCAGCACAAGCGAAGTGAAGACTCAAGGCCAAAGAAGAGGCATTCGATGCAATCTCAAGAGATCAACTGATTCTACTCGCCCAATCAAGTCAAACCATATTTATTCAATGAGCAGATTTAGCAATCCCACTTCACAGAATGCCAGTGGGAAAAATTCTTTTTCAGATGAACCTCCAAAACTTGAAGCTTTTGCAAGACATCACAGAGGCAGTTCATGGGGTGATTCCCTTGGTGAGATGTCTCGAAAGATTTTTAGTTCATTGAAAAATGCACTTACAAAATCTGCCAAAAGCAGTGAGACCAAGTTAAAAATGGTGGCTTTTGAGGTGAAATCTCCCGAAGTGAAGGAAACAAGTAGCGCTTTTACTTCCCCAAGGAAGCAGCTTCCTCTGAGAAGGATGAACAACATCAGAAGTTTCAATCATGTCAAGGATGAATTAGATTTTGGAAAAAGCAGCATCGCCAGTGAGAATCAAACAACTGAAAATGGTTCAATCGTGATTGAAAAGCCAAAGGGAAAAGTGCCTTTGAGAAAGCTTGGTTCACAGAGAAAGTTGGTGTCATCAAGTAATAACAACAGCAACATAAAATATTGGTAGATCTTTGAATAATTATTGTATTAATTAATATTTGTAAACTAATTGTCTGAAGAGTCTTTTTTAAATGTAATTCGATACTACAGGAATACTTTATATTGCTTTTTGGCAATACAATGGAGATAAATTAAATTTAAGTGTTTTGTTTGATGTGCTAAATAAAAATTTTTTATATTCTTGAAAAAATTCGATTTCTCAAAGGTGATATGATCAAATTTTTATTACAAGAAAATTATAAAAACGAAAAGGAGTTTTTCTTTTTTTGAAATTTGAATAAAGAAGATTAATGTGACTCTATAAATTAGCGAAAAACCAACTCCGTTTTTGGTCTTTTTCCGCATAAAAATTAACTTACTGAATTCCACTTGAAAGCTAAAAGAGTTTAATCAGTACTGCCTTGTTTTATTACACACAGAAATAATCATTTAAAGATTAACTAAAAAAAGCCATCAAGCCATGTCAATTGAGATCCAGAAACCGGCCTCGTTCTTTGATCCTAAGGAGGCTATCTCAACTTTCAAGTTTGTGAAACCCACCCTCAAGCAAAAGGAAGGCCTCAACACCACTCCTAAAGTCAAAGGATTTTTTACATCCAAGAACCTCGAGACTCATATTTGCCAAAAGGGAAACCACGCGCTTCAAAACCAGATGCTAGTCTTTTATGGGGTAAGAAGCGGGATGTTCTTGAATTGCTGATCTGTGATAGGAAAACCCTTTTGAGAGCACTCAAAGTATTTTGGACCTGGCCCAGTCTCATGTTAAATACATGCCAACAAGCCAAGGAACTCCAGTATTTGGCTTAACCTTATCAAGGGGCACGACGACCTTTGAACTCCAATTCAATGACCAAAAGCAACAGGATGAATGGATGCAAGCTTTCAAGGGAGTCTGCATTTTAGATAGTTTCCATGAAGAATATAAAGCAGTCAAAATGATTGGAAAAGGAGGTTTTGCAAAAGTAAGATTCGGTTCGATTCAAAGTGTTTATCAAGATAGGTTTATCTAGTTGAGTCTAAAATTGACGGAAAATCATATGCCGCAAAAGCATTCGTGAAAGAAACATTAAACATACCATCAAAAACTAACACCAAGGTTTGTTTTTGAGGTTGAGACTGCGAGTTAACCTATTTTGTTTAGGCTGCTTTAATCAATGAAATTGAGCTTATGAGAGTGTTGGATCACGATAATATTATCAAATTTCATGAAGTCCATGAAACTGAGAAATCGATTTATCTCGTGATGGAACTTATTCAAGGCAAGCCACTTCAGGACGTTTTGAGGAAGCCAACCTTTGTTGAAGATCACTCTGAAGCTCAAATTATGAATATGTTTGAGTCAATGCTCGATGCCTTGAATTATATCGCCTCTCTTGGAATGATGCATAGAGACTTGAAGCCAGCAAATATTTTGGT
>Ga0182738_1008668_pt1 | contig 10064 bp, 8 predicted proteins | sample eDN5th30CBELigMG_FD_128876 | JGI IMG/M metagenome (GOLD analysis project Ga0182738, IMG submission 128876) | Enriched Miracle-Growth compost microbial communities from Emeryville, California, USA - eDNA 5th pass 30_C BE-Lig MG (version 2)... ... | reverse complement strand
GTCAGCAACGATGAAGTCCGGGCTGGCTGCCAGCGCGCGGGCAACACCAATTCGCTGTCGCTGACCGCCCGAGAACTCGTGCGGATAGCGGTTGGCGAAGTACGGGTTCAGACCGACTGTCTCAAGCAGCTCCTGCACTCGACGGTTGCGCTGATCGCGCGGAACGAGGTTATGGATCTGCATCGGCTCAGAGATGATCGAACCAACGGTCATACGCGGGTTCAGCGAAGCGTATGGATCCTGGAAGATCATCTGCAGGTGACGGCGCATCTTGCGCATATCGCCACCATCGAGCTTGGTCAGGTCGCGGCCCTGATAGATCACCTCGCCAGACGTCGGCTTGTAGAGCTGCAGGATGGCACGACCGGTCGTGCTCTTGCCGCAGCCGGACTCACCAACGAGGCCGAGCGTCTCACCACGGCGAACGTTGAACGACACGCCGTCGACAGCCTGAACAGCGCCGACCTTGCGCTGGAAGATGATGCCCTGTGTCAGCGGGAAGTGCATCACGAGGTTCTTGACATCAAGAAGGACTTCGTGATCGTTGGCAGCCTGCTTGTCTGCCGGCACTACGGTCTCAGTTGCCATTATGCTCGCGGTCCTTCCTTGCTGACCTCTTCCCAGTACCAGCATGCGGACTGATGGCCCGCAGCAACGTTCATCAGCGGCGGATTCTGCTGCTCACACTTCTCGCGAGCATAATCACACCGCGGGAGGAACGGGCACATGTCGGGAAGATCAATCAGGTCCGGCGGAAGGCCACGGATTGGCTCCAGCCTTTCCTTACGAGTTGCATCAAGACGCGGAATCGAGTTCAGCAGGCCGACTGTATACGGATGTCGCGGATTCGCGAACAGCTCCTCAGTCTCTGCCGTCTCGACGATATGTCCGGCGTACATCACCTGGATGCGGTCCGACATACCGGCCACGACGCCGAGGTCGTGGGTAATCAGCATAAGCGCGGTATCGTGCTCTGCCTGCAGGTTCCGCATCAGGTCGAGAATCTGCGCCTGGATGGTCACGTCGAGCGCGGTCGTCGGCTCGTCCGCAATCAGCATCTTCGGGTTGCAGGAAAGCGCCATAGCGATCATCACACGCTGGCGCATACCACCAGAGAACTGGTGAGGATACTGGTCGACGCGCTGCTCGGCGTTCGGAATACCGACCATCTTGAGCAGCTCGATCGCCCGGTTGCGCGCCTGGCTCTTGCTCATTCCCATATGGAGCTCAAGCGACTCGCTGATCTGCCGGTTGATCGACAGCACCGGATTGAGCGACGTCATCGGGTCCTGGAAGATCATGGCGATCTTGTTGCCCCGAACGTGGCGCATCTCTTCGTCGCTCATGCCGAGGATGTCTTCACCCTCAAACGAGATTGAGCCATTCACGATTTTGCCCGGCGGGCTTGGGATCAAGCGCATCAGCGACATCGCCGTGATGCTCTTACCACTACCGGACTCGCCTACGACACCGAGCGTTTCACCCGGCATGATCTCGAACGAGACGTCATCCACTGCTCTGACGACGCCGTCCTGCGTGAAGAACTGAGTCTTCAGATTCTTCACCTGGAGTAACGGTTCCATCGTTGCTCCTTCGCCTCCCGCCCCACAGGGTTTACCGAGTCAGTACGACCGCTCCGTCGATACTCCGAATCAGGTCTCGCTACCCGCGCTACAGAGTTGTATTCGCGTGTGCCGATTCCCCTCGACGCGACCGAGCGAAGCGTCGGTTTCCTGCGATTCGGGTCTCAATCTGTGCTGGCCTCTGGCGCAGTATAGCACGCTCCAAAAAAACGCCGCAAACGTTCGGAATCGGCCCTCGTTCTTCACCGAAATCGCCGAACGCATAAATGTTACGGGCGAACTGGCACCTTTGTCAGCAAGTCACCGTATCTCGGGTCCTCGCCCTTGACACAGGCGAAGAACACTTCCTGGATTCGCTGGGTGATTGGTCCACGCTCGCCATTGCCAACTGGTCGACCGTCGATGTTGCCGATCGCGGCAACCTGCGCGCCTGTGCCACACAGGAACGCCTCGTCCGCGACATACAGCTCGGAACGATCGATCTCGCGTTCTTCGAGCGCAATACCGAGATCCCGCGCGAACTTGGCAATGCTGCGGCGAGTGATGCCTTCAAGGATATCGCCGTTCACCGGCGTGGTGATCAGCGTGCCATTGCGCACAATGAACAGGTTTGCGCCGCTAGCTTCTGAGATCTTGCCGCGCTCGTTGAGCATGAGTGCATCGTCGAATCCGGCCTCGGCAGCCTGATCCTTGGCCAGGCTCGAGTTGATGTAGCCGCCGCTGATCTTGGCGCGGCTCGGGATAATGTTATCGGCGATGCGCGTCCAGGCCGAGACCATCAGGCGCAGCGGATGATCCATCGCGAAGTAGTCATCGAGCTGGATGACGTAGATCGCGATCTCATCGCGGATGCCCTTCAGATGCGGGGTCAGCTCAATACCCGCTTTATAGATGAAAGGACGAATGTACACGTTCGAATGCGGGTTGTTCTTCGCGACGAGGTCCTGAATCACGCCAGCGAGACCATCGGCATCCAGGTTCAGCTCGCAGCGCAGGATCCGGGCGCTATTCATCAGCCGCCGCGCATGATCCGGCAGGCGAAAGATGTTGATCGTCTCACCGCTGACATCCAGATATCCGCGGATGCCCCCAAATGCGCCGGTGCCGTATTGCAACGCGTGCGTCGCAATACTCACCTTGGCCTGGTCAGCTGGGACGATCTCGCCTTCAAAATAGGCATATGGCTGGAGGTCAATCTCCACGCCCGACTCCAATCTACCGTTATCGCCTGCCGCAATCGCGGGCTCGGTTCCGCGCCGCCCACGTACCGGTCACGCGGGACGAACACCACAACGCGCGCATTCTAGCACCGTCGCTGTCGGCAATTGCCGCGGCACCATCGAGATGCTGGTCTTCGCGACACTTCTTCAGATGGCGGAAGGTCGTTTCGGACTCAGAGATGTGCGAGCCAACCGAGTGTTTCTCGCCTGGATGACAGCAACCGATGCGGCTGTCTATGATCTCGGCTACGACATTTAATACAACGAATCCGACGACGAGCGGCACTGCGTCGACCAGATCCCGTCGATTCGGTCCACGCCGCGCTGGAGAGTGTTCCGCAGACATTGCCTGCACCAACGGCGGTTGGGTCGCGGTATGGTGGCAACCGCTGAAAGCCGACGCAAGGGTGCCCGAGCGTGCATTGACGCGGTCGAGGGCGAGTCCGTATAACTGCGCGGCTCATTCGGGAGACGAAGGACGAACGCGGTGGCGGAGCAGACTGACCTCCAATCAGAAGAACACATACGCCTGGCGCCGTGGATCGGCTTCCAGAGCGTTCCGGGCATCGGTCCGGCCCGCCTCGCGCGCCTCATCTCTCTCTTCGGATCCATCGCCAACGCCTGGGACGCGTCGATTGCCGATCTGCGTGAAGCAGGGGTGTCAGCCGAGATGGCGCGCGCAATCCACAGCACCCGCGAGACATTCGACATACAGGCCGAGATTCGTCGCATGGAACGCGCTGGCGTCCACGCGATTACCGCTGATAGCAGCAACTACCCGCGATTGTTGCAGCACGTGCCCGGCGCCCCGACGGTGCTGTACGCGCGAGGCAGCCTGGTGCCCGAAGACGAAGCCGCGGTTGCGATCGTCGGTACGCGCCGGGCAACACGCTATGGATTGGACATGGCCGCGCGCCTCGCCGCTGATCTGGCGTCGGCCGGCATCACGATCGTGAGTGGGCTCGCCTACGGCGTCGACACCGCCGCTCATCGCGCAGCCGTCGAGGCTGGCGGACGCACCATTGCCGTTCTGGGTAGCGGACCCGACACGATCTACCCGGCGCAGAATCGCCGATTGGCTGAACGCGTGATAGAACAAGGCGCGCTGGTGAGCGAGTATCCGGTCGGCACCAAGCCGGACGCGCGAAACTTTCCGGCACGCAATCGGATCATCAGCGGGATGTCGCGCGGCGTCATCGTTGTCGAAGCGCCGACGGCAAGCGGCGCGATGCTGACGGCGTCGTTCGCAGCGGATCAGAGTCGCGATGTCTTCGCTGTTCCGGGCCAGGCGACGTCAAACGCGAGCGCCGGGTGCCACGCGCTCATTCGCGATGGAGCAACGCTCATCACCGACGCTTCACACGTTCTGGAGCAGCTGCATCTCGCAAACCACCAGGCGCACGTTCAGGTGCGGATGACGCTGCCGGAATCCGCCGGAGAGCGCATACTCTACGCGCTAATCGGCACCGATCCTGTGCATCTGGATGAGATATGTCTGGCCAGCGGGCGGCCGATCTACGAGGTAACCGGCACGCTGCTCGAGATGGAACTGAAGGGTCTTGTCCGCCAGACGGCCCCGCAGTACTACGTTCGGGCCTGAGGATTGCGAGGAGATCACAGGACGTGTTCGTAACGAGAACGTGGGTGGCTTCTTGAAGGATCATATGACGGGACAGTTCTTCGCGGTCATACCGGCTGGCGGGAGCGGCACTCGTCTCTGGCCGGTGAGTCGTGCCAAGCGACCGAAATTTCTGCTACCCCTCCCGGGTCCGCGGACGATGATCCAGGACACGGTTGACCGTCTCAGCGGCCTCGCATGTCGCGAGAACATTCTGGTCGTTACCGGCGCAGCGCACGTAACCGAGGTTCAGCGCCAGCTGCCGGAGCTGAGTGCCGATCAGATCATCGCCGAGCCGATGCCGCGCGGCAGTGGGCCCGCCATCGGGCTCGGTGCCGCGATTGCGCTCACGCGCGACCCGGAGGCGATTGTCGGATCGTTCGCTGCAGATCACATCGTCACCGAGCGCCGGCATTTTGAGCAGGCTGTCCGCGCCGCGATAGAAATTGCGCGTCGCGATTACCTGGTCACGATCGGTATTGAGCCAAGCTATGCTGAGACGGGTTACGGATACATCCACGCCGGCGCGCCGCTCGGCACATTCGAAGGTTTGCAGGCACGCGAGGTAGACCGTTTCAAGGAGAAGCCCGACGCGGAGGTCGCTGAGGAATACGTCGCGTCTGGCGAGTATTTGTGGAACGCCAGCATGTTCGTCTGGAAGGCGCGCGTGCTGCTTGACGAGATGCGGACCCATCTTCCCGAGCTGGCCAGCGCGCTGGAGCGAATTGCCGCCGATTGGGATACGCCGCGACAGCAGGAGACGCTGAACGCCATCTGGCCAACCGTCTCCGACGTAACGATCGATCATGGCATTCTTGAGCCGTCAACCCATGTCGCCGTCGTGCCCGCCACATTTGGCTGGACTGACCTGGGCGACTGGCACGGCCTCGGTACCATCAGCGCAGACGTGAGTGACCCGAGCGCGAACCTGGCAATCAACGCCGAGCTGCTGGCTCGCGATGCGCAGGGCAGCTTTGTCTTCGGCCAGGGGCGTCTCGTTGCCCTGCTTGGGCTGCAGAATGTCGTCGTGATCGACACCGATGATGCACTGCTGATCTGCGATCGATCGCGGACGCAGGAAGTGAAACAGCTTGTCGAAGAGCTGCGGGAACGCGGCTCGACAACATTGTTATAGTGAGATGATCGGCGGTATTCGAGAACTGCTGGCAGGTGCTTCAGCACGTACGTCGACCGCCTCCGCAACCACGTAATTGGATAGAAATGGCCACGAAACCAACGACCGGAACGAAACCGAAGAAGACGACAGCGAAGAAGACCACCACCAGGACGGTAAAGGGATCAACAACCCGATCCGCATCCAACGGCCGTCTCGTTATCGTTGAATCACCAGCTAAGGCGCGCACGATCGAGAAGTATCTGGGGCGAGGCTACTCTGTCCGCGCCTCGATGGGCCATGTCCGCGACCTGCCAAAGAGCACGCTCGGTATCAACGTTGATGACGACTTCCTGCCGAAGTACACCGTTCCTCGCGACAAGTCGAAGACGGTGAAGGAACTGAAGGCCGCCGTTCAGAAGGCGCGCGAGGTCATCCTGGCGACTGACCCCGACCGTGAGGGCGAGGCGATCGCCTGGCATCTGGCCGAAGCGACGCAGCCCGACCCGACGAAGGTGAAGCGCGTCGTCTTCAACGAGATCACGCCCGACGCCGTCCGCGCAGCGATGGATAATCCACGCCAGATCGACATGGACCTCGTCGACGCGCAGCAGGCGCGCCGCGTCCTTGACCGGCTGGTGGGCTACGGCATCTCGCCGCTGCTCTGGAAGAAGGTCAAGCGCGGGCTGTCGGCCGGGCGCGTTCAGTCTGTTGCGCTGCGGCTCGTCGCCGAGCGCGAACGCGAGATCGACGCGTTTGTGCCGCGCGAATACTGGTCGATCGATGCCGAGCTCAAGAAGCATGGCGCAGCGACCAACAAAGCCAACGTCTTCAAGGCCGGCCTGTCACGCATCTCCGGTAAGAAGGCCGAGCTGGCCGACAAGGAGTCGACCGACGCAGTCCTCGCCGGGCTGGAAGGCGCTGAATACGTCGTCGCAGACGTGCAGACGCGCGAGACGCAGCGCAGACCATCACCGCCATTCACGACGAGTACGCTGCAGCAGGAAGCATCGCGCAAGCTGCGCTATCCCGTGCGCCGAACGATGCAGATCGCCCAGGAGCTGTACGAAGGCGTCGACCTCGGCTCCGAGGGCACGCAGGGTCTTATCACCTACATGCGAACCGACTCGACAAACGTCGCTGGCGTCGCACAGCAGATGGCCCGTGATGCGATTGCTTCGAAGTTCGGCGCCGAGTTCCTGCCTGAGCGACCGCCTGTCTACACGCGGCGCGCAAAGGGCGCCCAGGAAGCGCACGAGGCGATTCGCCCGACCGATCCACGGCGCACGCCAGAGATGGTTAAAGGCCACCTGACCGGTCCGCAGTTCAAGGTCTATGACCTGATCTGGAAGCGATTCATCGCCAGCCAGATGCGCAACGCGATCTTCGACGCGACAGGCGTCGACATCGATGCCGGACGGCCGGGCGAGGAGAAGCCATACCGCTTCCGCGCCACCGGCTCTGTCATCAAGTTCGCCGGATTCATCCGCGCCTATCGCGAGGATCGCGACGACGACGAGGTAGACGAGATCGACCGCGCCGCGCTGCCGGTGCTCACGGCCAACGATCTGCTCGACCTGCTGAAGATCCTGCCCGAGCAGCACTTCACCCAGCCGCCACCCCGGTACACCGAGGCGACGCTGGTGAAGGCGCTCGAAGAGAATGGCATTGGACGACCGAGCACCTACGCGCCGACGATTGCGACGCTGCTCGCGCGAAACTACGTTACGAACGAAGAGAAGCGCCTCGCTCCGACTGAGCTTGGCCTCGTTGTGAACGACATCCTCGTCGAGCACTTCCCGGCCATCGTTGATATCGGGTTCACCTCCGGCATGGAAGAGGAGCTGGACGACATCGCGTCCGGCGAGCGGAACTGGGTGCCGGTGATCCGCGACTTCTACAGTCCGTTCAAGGACACGCTCCAGCACGCCGAACAGACGATGGAGCGCGTCAAGGTTCGCGACGAACCGACTGATGAGGTCTGCGAGAAGTGCGGACGTCCGATGGTGATCAAGCTGGGCCGCTATGGCCGATTCCTTGCCTGCAGTGGATTCCCGGAGTGTCGTAACTCCAAGCCGCTGCTGACCAAGATCGGCGTCCCCTGCCCGAAGTGCCAGGTCGGCGAAGTGATTGAGCGGCGCTCGACTCGCGGCCGCCTGTTCTATGGTTGCAGCAACTGGCGCAAGGACGATCCACAGTCGTGCGATTATGTCTCGTGGCTGAAGCCGACCGGCGAGAAGTGCCCGCAATGCGGAGAGCCGCTTGTCTACACGAACCGCAAGGAAACCGACGTGAAATGCACGTCGTGCGGCTACAGCCGACGTGCAACACGCAGCTCAAACACCGCCGACGCGATCCCCGCCTGATCGCCTGCCGCCGGGTGTCTTTCTAGCGCCCGGCGGCCCCATCTGGCCAGCCCCACCGCGATTGGTGCCGTCAGGTAGAATTGCCGGTTGGCGCGGCCTGTCCACCGTTTTCAGTCACCCGCGCTGTCATGCAGAAACGGCAGTGATTCTGAGCTTGAATCCCCAATCAAACCTTCCAACCCGCTGGCATGCAACAACGATTCTCGGCGTCCTGCGCGACGGCAGCGTCGCGATCGGAGGCGACGGTCAGGTTACTTTTGGTGACATGGTCGTCAAACACGGCGCGCGGAAGATCCGCTTGCTCCACGACGGCGCAGTCATCGCCGGGTTCGCCGGTGCTGTCGCCGACGCGATGACGCTCTTCGAAAAGTTTGAGTCTCAATTGCGCGACTGGAAGGGCGACCTTCGGCGCGCTGCGGTCGAGCTTGCCAAGGAGTGGCGTACCGATCGCTACTTGCGACGGCTCGAAGCCCAGCTCATCGTTGCCGACGCTGAGACCATCCTGATCCTCTCCGGCGAGGGGGACGTCCTGCAGCCCGATGATGGCATCGCCTCAATCGGCAGCGGCGCGCCCTATGCGATGGCGGCTGCCCGCGCGCTCCGCGAGCACACCTCGCTCTCCGCCCTCGATATCGTCCAGGAGTCGATGAAGATCGCGGCAGACCTGTGCATCTTCACCAACTCGCACATCGTCGTCGAATCAATCGACGCGACGGACGACGGCGAAGACGATGACGAGAACGCGGAGGAGCAGGCATGACCGAGTTGACACCAAAGGCAATTGTCGCCGAGCTCGACCGCTACGTCATCGGACAGACTGCTGCCAAGCGCGCCGTCGCGGTTGCGCTGCGCACGCGCTGGCGACGGCGGCAGCTCGACGAGGACATGCGCGACGAGGTTCAGCCGCGCAACATCCTGATGGTCGGGCCGACCGGCGTCGGCAAGACAGAGATCGCCCGCCGGGTCAGCAAAATCGTGAAGGCACCGTTCGTCAAGGTCGAGGCGACCAAGTTCACCGAAACCGGCTATGTCGGTCGCGACGTCGAGTCGATGATTCGCGATCTGGTCGAGACGAGCATCGCCATGCTCCACAAGGAGCGCATGGACGCAGTCAACGCGGAAGCGTCGAAAGCGGCCGTGCAGCGGCTGATCGACCTGCTCGTCGAACAAATGGATTCATCTATCGAAGCGGACGCCACCGATATGTCCGAGGACGCCCAGCCATTGACTCCTGCGGCCAAGCGCCGCCGAACCCGACGCCGCAACAAGCTGATCGAGCAACTGGGCACAAACGCCATCGAAGACCAGACAGTTGTCATCGACGTGGCCCAGGACGACGACCCGATGATGATGCCGTTCGAGATCATCACCGGCGTCGCGCCGGACGAGCTGCCAGACACGCTGCGCGAAATCATGCGCGCGTCCGGTCCACCACGCGTGCGGCGTACAGTGTCGGTTGCCGAGGCGCGGCGTATTCTGACGCACGAAGAAGCCGAGCGGCTCGTGGACATCGACAGCGTCATCGATGAGGCGCTCAAGCGTGTCGAGGAATCTGGCGTCGTTTTCATCGACGAGATCGACAAGACGATCAACGACGGCGACTACGGGCCGGATGTCTCGGGCGAAGGTGTTCAACGCGACCTGCTGCCGATTATCGAAGGCTCGGTCGTCGCGACGCGCTACGGGCCGGTGCGCACCGACCACATCCTGTTCGTTGCGGCTGGATCGTTTTCGTCGCACCGACCAAGTGACCTGATCCCGGAATTGCAGGGCCGCTTCCCGATTCGTGTCGAGCTCGACAGCCTCGAAGAAGACGACCTGTACGAGATCCTCACTGCGCCGGACAACGCGCTGGCACGTCAGGCAACGGCATTGCTTGCGACCGAAGGCGTGCAGATTGAGTTCTCGGAGGACGCACTGCATGAGATTGCACGCGTTGCCGCAGAGGTGAATGCGCGAACAGAGGACATTGGGGCGCGTCGACTGCAGACGATCGTCGAGCGGGTGCTTGAAGATGTCTCGTTCGAAGCACCGGAGAATGGCGAGAGCCGCGTCGTTATCGACGTGGCGTACGTGACCGAGCGCGTCGGAGACATCGCGACGGACGACGATCTGAGCAACGCAATTCTGTGACACGCGAGTAAGACCAGGGAAGCGGGGAAG
>Ga0182738_1008667_pt1 | contig 10065 bp, 9 predicted proteins | sample eDN5th30CBELigMG_FD_128876 | JGI IMG/M metagenome (GOLD analysis project Ga0182738, IMG submission 128876) | Enriched Miracle-Growth compost microbial communities from Emeryville, California, USA - eDNA 5th pass 30_C BE-Lig MG (version 2)... ... | reverse complement strand
TCGGGATCGACCTGGCTGGACCAGATCTCGACCAGCTCGCGGCCGTACTCGATGGCCATGTGGATGGCCTGGGCCGGCGTATGGACGCAATCGCCCTGGGCGAAGGCGGGCACCGGATATTCGGTCTTCTCGGCGTCCTCGTCGTGCGCGCGCGAAACCACCAGCGTGGCGCGGAACCTTACCCCGTCCAGGCCGGCATCGGGCGCCTCCGACAGGACGGGCCGCACCTGTGCGGACAGCCGGTACCCCTTGTAAACCTGATGATTGGCAAACATTGACAATCCTTGAAACACATAGCATACGCCCTATGGGCAGCCGCTGTCTCAAGGGCCTCCCGAGGAACTGCCTGCCCGCGACGGGCCGGCCGGCCATTCGGCCGCGCTGGCGCGGCCGGTACGGCGGTCGTACAGGCACAGCACGGCGCCTCGCGCGCCGTGCATGTGAGGCTGGGGATAGACCCCCTCAACCAGCAGCGCCGTCTGCCCGGACCAGTCGTCGAACTCGACCGGCTCGCCGCGGGGCCGGGCCGCGTCCAGGCCGGAGGCCCGCACACAGTCCCGGGCCACCTGCGCGAGCGCCTGCTCGCGCGCCTCGGGCCCGGTCGCCCTCGCCGCCAGCGGCAGAAAGCAGCTCCCGGCAACGACGGCGGCCCACCATGCGGTTCGGTATCTCGCTTCCATGGCTGCCCCGGCAATTGCGGCTGGGGCCCATTGGAGCACGGATCGGCGCGCCTGGGCCAGAAAGCGGGCCGGCGGTCACACCTGTACACCTTTCTGACACAGCGTGTCGGCCGCCGGCTGCTAGGATGAAACGCACATCCCGGCCCGCCGCACCGGCACGACCGCGGCCCCGACACTGCATGGAAGCCGCATGGAAATCTGGAAAGTCGCCAGCGTGGACCTGCTGTCCCGCCCGGCGGCAGGCCAGGCGGTCGAGACGGCCCGCCTGGCCTGCCTGACGGTGGCGTGGACGGCCTCGAACGACCATGGCGTGAACGGCCAGGGCAGCGGCCGGCAAGGCTACCTGCTTGCCACCGGGCTGGACATCCATGCGCTGCAGGCGCTGGCCTGGCGGCCCGCCAAGGTGCGCTTTGCCGCGCGCGGCGCGCTGGAGCCGCGCGAATTCGACGTGGACGACTTCGCCGTCGAAGACGCCGGCCAGGGCATCGTGCGCTTCACGATACCCTGAGCCGGCCCGCTACCCCAGCACCTTGCCCGAGAGCACGGTGGCGCATTCGTCGCTGTCGGTCAGCTGGAACAGGCGATAGGCGACGATGTCCGCCGCGCCATCGACGGCCAGGCCGGCCATCGCCGCGCGGCGCACCGCTTCGCTGGGATTGCAGCAGCGCACGCCGGCGCGCTCGGCGTCCTGGGAGCGGACTTCGTCCAGTGCGGTCAGCCACTGGTGGTCTTCGTTCAGCACGCCCCATTGCCATTGGCCGGGCGCGGTCTCGGCCCCGACGACGAAGCAGGCCAGTTGTTTGCGATCGATAGTCATACGACACCCCCTGTCGTGAATTTGAGCGCATCGTAGCCTAGTGAAGGGGCCGTGCGGATGAGTGCTTACCCTAGCCGCGCAAGGCTCGTGGGCAGGTCGATTTCGTCACTCACGGAAACATGGGGAAATGAAAAAGGCCCCGTCCGAAAGGACGGGGCCTGCGCGTGCTTGGTGGGCCCCCAGGGAGTCGAACCCTGCACCAACGGATTATGAGTCCGCTGCTCTAACCAAGCATGAGCTAGAGGCCCTGGAAAGCGGGGGATTATCGCACAGCAGGCAGGGCCGCCGGCGCGCGCGCCGGCAGGCGCCCTACTGCCCTTCCAGGAAGCTCTTGAGCTTGTCGGCGCGGCTGGGATGGCGCAGCTTGCGCAGCGCCTTGGCCTCGATCTGGCGGATACGCTCGCGGGTGACGTCGAACTGCTTGCCGACCTCTTCCAGCGTCTGGTCGGTGCTCATCTCGACGCCGAAGCGCATGCGCAGCACCTTCGCCTCGCGCGGGGTGAGCGAGTCCAGCACTTCCTTGACGACTTCGCGCATGGAGCCGTGCAGGGCCGCGTCCGAGGGCGCCAGCGTGGAGTTGTCCTCGATGAAGTCGCCCAGGTGGGAATCGTCGTCGTCGCCGATGGGGGTTTCCATCGAGATCGGCTCCTTGGCGATCTTCAGGATCTTGCGGATCTTGTCCTCCGGCATGTCCATCTTGGCGGCCAGGGTGGCGGGATCGGGCTCGGCGCCCGTTTCCTGCAGGATCTGGCGGCTGATGCGGTTCATCTTGTTGATCGTCTCGATCATGTGCACCGGGATACGGATGGTGCGCGCCTGGTCGGCGATGGACCGCGTGATGGCCTGGCGTATCCACCAGGTGGCGTAGGTGGAGAACTTGTAGCCGCGCCGGTATTCGAACTTGTCCACCGCCTTCATCAGGCCGATGTTGCCTTCCTGGATCAGGTCCAGGAACTGCAGGCCGCGGTTGGTGTACTTCTTGGCGATGGAGATCACCAGGCGCAGGTTGGCCTCGGTCATCTCGCGCTTGGCCTTGCGGGCCTTGGCTTCGCCGGTGGCCATGCGCTTGTTGACTTCCTTCAGGTCCTTGAGCGGCAGCACCACGCGCGCCTGCAGGTCGATGAGCTTCTGCTGCAGCTCGTGCACGGCCGGCACGTGGCGCTCCAGCGTGGCCGAATACGGATGGCCGGCGCGGACTTCCTCGACCACCCAGTCCAGGTTGGTCTCGTTGCCCGGGAACACCTTGATGAAGTGCAGGCGCGGCATGCCGGCGCGGTCCACGCAGGTGTGCAGCACCGCGCGCTCGAGTTGGCGGACTTCCTCGACCTGGTTGCGCAGGGTGTCGGCCAGGCGCTCGACCATCTTGGCAGTGAAGCGGATGCCCATCAGCTCGTTCTGGATGTGCTCCTGGGCCTTGAGATAGGCCTCGGACTTGTAGCCTTCCTTCTCGTAGGACAGGCGCATCCGTTCGAACCACTTGGCCACTTCGTCGAACTTGGCCAGCGACTTCACGCGCAGGTCTTCGAGCTGCTTGCTGCTCATGCCGCCGGCCGGGCCGTCGTCGTCGCTGTCGTCGCTCACGCCCGCGCCGGCGTATTCCTCGCCGTCCTCGGGGTCGACCAGGCCGTCGACCACTTCGTCGATCTGCGCCTGGGCGTCGCGCACGCGCTGCACGTGGGTCAGGATTTCATTGATGGTGGTCGGGCAGGCGGAGATCGCCATGACCATGTGCTTCAGGCCGTCCTCGATGCGCTTGGCGATCTCGATCTCGCCTTCGCGCGTGAGCAGCTCGACCGAGCCCATCTCGCGCATGTACATGCGCACCGGGTCGGTGGTGCGGCCGAAGTCGGAATCGACGGTGGTCAGCGCGGCTTCCGCCTCGTCCTCGACGTCGTCGTCGTTGGAGGCGACGGGCGCGTTCTCGCTCATCAGCAGGGTTTCGGCGTCGGGGGCCTGGTCGTAGACCGAGATGCCCATGTCGCTGAAGGTGCTGATGATGCCGTCGATGGCCTCGGCGTCGACCAGGTCGTCGGGCAGGTGGTCGTTGATTTCGCCGTAGGTGAGGTAGCCGCGGTCCTTGCCCAGCTTGATGAGCTGCTTGAGGCGGTTGCGGCGCGCTTCGTATTCCTCGGGCGAGACGGGGCCGCGGGCGATCAGGTCCTTGGGATCGGCCTTGCCGCGCTTGCCGCGCTTGGCGGGCTTGAAATCCGGGACGACTTCGCCTTCGCCGTCATGGTCCATGCCGTCGTCGAAGTCGGCATTGTCGTTGCCGGCGTTCTTGGACGGCCGGCCCGGGCGGCGGCCCGTGCCGGCCGGCCGGGTGACCAGTTCGGTGAGCTTGTCCTCCGCCTTCTTGGCCTTGGCGGCGCGCACGGCGCGCGGCTGCTCGGCCTCGGCAGCCGCGGGCTTGGCGGTCTTGCGGGCGGCAGCCGTCTTGGCGGGAGCCTTGGCCGCCACCTTCACCGCCGCCTTGGCCGCCGGCTTTTCGGCCGCCATGCTGGTGGCGCGCGCGGCCTTGCCGGCGGAGCCCGTGCTGGCCCGGGCGGAAGTGCTTGCAGAAGAGGTTTTGGCGGTGGATTTGCTCATGATCGCTTCCGTGGCCGTTGCAAAATGACCACATTGAGGATTTACCCCAGCCGACGCGTGTGCGTCAAGGCGCCGGGGAACAAAATATGTCAAGCGGGCCGCGGCAGCGCCGGTACGGCGCGAGGGCCTTGCCGCCCTGCGCCGGGCTTGCCCACGGCTGGACCGGGCCGCCGCAACGACGGGCCGGTGAACGCAAAAGAACGGATTTCAGCGGAAATGGGGGCCTGTGACATTTTGTGTGACAAATTGTGCTGGCACCCGTGCCGCGCCCGCCATGGAGGTGGTACCCATGGCCGTGCCCATGACCGCACATGAAACTTTCAATTTTACCGTATTCAACGTGGTACAGCACCTTTTAGTACCGATATACGCTTGCCAAGTTCCTGGAAGTGCAGGCGCGCCTGCTCGTCAGCCAGCCCGGTGCGCGCCAGTCCGGCCTGCTCGGCCTGCAGGGCTTCGAGCTCGATGCGGCGCAGCGCGTCGTCCCATTCGGCCTGGGGGTCGGGCAGGTCTTCCTGCGCGAGCACGTCGGCCGCCATGGAGTTGAGCACCGAAGCCAGCTCCGAGCCGGGCTCGGCCGCTTCGCACAAGGCGCCCAGATGGCGCGCGCCGCTTTCGCGGGCCAGCACGATCAAGTCCCTGACCATGCCCAAATGGGGGCCATGGTCCAGGACTTCAAGCTGGTGGTCGCCCATGGCGTCCACCAGCTCGGGATGCGCCAGCAGCAACCGCAGCAAGCGTCGTGCCAGGGTGGTCACCGGGCGGCGCGGCCCCGGGGAGACGTAGGGGGCGTCCTGGCGGCCGCCACGCCGCTCCCAGCCCTGCCCGCCCCGCCTGCCGCCCTGCGCCCGGCCGCGGCGCGGCGCCGCGTAGCCGCCGGGCGAAGCCCCGCCGCCATGGCCGTAGTCCGGCTCCATGCCGGGCTCCTCGCCGTAGGGCGGCGCATCGGCCGGCGCGTAGTCCGGCCCGCCTTGCCGGCCGGCGGCGTCGAAGCCCGCGCCGCGGGCTTCGCGCGGCGCGGCCGCGAACATCTGCGCCAGCTCCTCGGGCGTGAGCTGCACCATGCGCGCCAGCTCGCGCTGCACCTGCAGGCGCAGCGCGCCGTCCTCGGGCATGGCGGCCAGCAGCGGGCGCGCCTCGTGCACGCAGGCGGCCCGGCCTTCGGCCTCGTCCATGCGGTGCCGGCCGGCCAGCTCGTCCAGCAGGAAGCGCGACAGCGCGCTGGCCTCGGCCAGGCAGGCGCGGAAGGCGTCGGCGCCGAACTCGCGCACGTAGGAATCCGGATCGTGCTCGGGCGGCAGGAACAGGAAGCGGATGGACACGTCGTCGCGCGCGAACGGCAGGCAGGCCTGCAGCGCGCGCCAGGCGGCGCGCCGGCCGGCCGCGTCGCCGTCGAAACTGAAGACGATGCGGTCGCTGGCGCGCAGCAGCTTCTGCACATGCACCGGCGTGGTGGCCGTGCCCAGCGTGGCCACGGCGTTGCCCAGCCCCAGCTGGGCCAGGCCGACCACGTCCATATAGCCTTCCACGACGATGACCTGGCCTTCGCTGCGTATCGCCTGGCGGCCCTCCCACAGGCCGTAGAGCTCGTTGCCCTTGGAGAACAGCGGCGTCTCCGGGGAGTTCAGGTACTTGGGCTCGCCCTTGCCGATGATGCGCCCGCCGAAGCCGATCAGGCTGCCGCGCGCGTTGCGGATGGGGAACATCACGCGCTCGCGGAAGCGGTCGTAGCGGCGGCCGTCCTCGGATTCGATCACCAGGCCGGCCTCGACCAGGGCGGGCTCGTCGTAGCGGGCGAACACCTTGGCCAGGCCCTGGCGGTCGGCCCCGGCCCAGCCCAGGCCGTAGCGCTTGGCGATCTCGCCGGTCAGCCCGCGCTGCTTCAGGTAGCGCACCGCCTCGGCCGAGGGCGGCAGTTGCCGCTGGTAGTGCGCGAGCGCGCCTTCCAGCACCTGGGTGTGGCGGGAGACTTCCTCGCGGCGGCGGGCGTCCTCGGCCCGCTGGCGGGGGCTGCGGTCCTGTTCCGGCACCGTCATGCCGACGGAGGACGCCAGCGTGCGCACCGCCTCGGGAAAGGCGGCGCCGGTGTGTTCCATCAGGAAGCGGATGGCCGTGCCGTGCGCGCCGCAGCCGAAGCAGTGGTAGAACTGCTTGGTCGGGCTGACCGTGAAGGACGGGGACTTTTCGTTGTGGAAGGGGCAAAGGCCAAGCAGGTTGGCCCCACCCTTGCGCAGCTGTACGTATCGCCCTACGACATCGACGATGTCGACGCGGGCGAGGAGATCCTGGATGAAGGACTCAGGGATCAAGTATCAATAGAGGCGCGGGGGCAGTTGCTGGCTGCGGATCCGCTTGTAGTGGCGCTTGACCGCGGCGGCATGCTTGCGCTTGCGCTCGGCGGTGGGCTTTTCGTAGAACTCGCGCGAGCGCAGCTCGGTGAGCAGACCCGTTTTTTCGATCGTGCGCTTGAAGCGGCGCAGCGCGGCTTCGAACGGCTCGTTTTCTTTCAGGCGGACAATAGGCATGTGTTGGCAGCCGGCTCTCAGGTTGGGATTCGAGAAATCTTTTTGGTCGCTTTTCGGGTCGCTTTCCAACCCGCGTTTCGAGCCAGGTTTCGGGCCACTTCCGTGCCACTTCCGGGCCGAAACTCGGGGCAAAACGCAAAAACGTCCAGGTAACTGAAAATTCTAGCATGGGTGGCGGACAATTGCCAGCGTTGATCCCGCCTTGCCCAGCCCGGCAAGCGCCGGAAGCGGCTTGGGGAAGACAGGCGCGCGCCGCGCCTAGTCGGGCACGCCCTTGCGGATCCAGGCTTCCAGCTGGTGCGGGCGCAGGCTGTCGTAGTCCTCGAAGGGCTGGTGGATCCAGGGGTTGGTCTCCAGCCGCTCCACGTAGTAATCGGGGACGGCCTGGGCGTGCCCCTTCCACCAGATCACCGCGCTTTTCAGCTCGGTGATGGCGGGGAACTGGCGGGCCAGGTGCTCGCGCACGCGGCTGAAGGTCAGCCCGGTGTCGACCATGTCGTCGACCAGCAGCACCCGGCCGGCGGGCTGGCCGCGGGTGATGGTGATGAACTGGGCGATGTCGAGCTCGCCCTGCTTGGTGCCGGCCGCCTCGCGGTAGCTGCTGGTGGCCAGGATGCCCAGCGGCACGTCGAAGATGCGCGACATGACGTCGCCCACGCGCATGCCGCCGCGCGCCAGGCAGAGGATCTGGTCGAACTGCCAGCCGGACTGGTAGACGATCAGGCTCAGGCGCTCCACCAGGCGGTGGTATTCGTCCCAGCCGACCCAGAGGTCGCGGTCGGTGCTGGCGGGCAGGTTCACGTTCAGGCCTTGAAGGGGTGGCGCAGGACGATGGTTTCCTTGCGGTCGGGGCCGGTCGAGACCATGTCCACCGGCACGCCGCAGACCTCGGCCACGCGCTCCAGGTAGCGGCGGGCGTTGGCCGGCAGCTGGTCGTATTCCGTGATGCCGACGGTGGATTCGTTCCAGCCGGGCAGCTCTTCGAGCACCGCCTGGGACTGCGACACGGCCGAGGCGCCGTAGGGCAGCACGTCGCGGAACTGGCCGTCCACCCGGTAGCCCACGCCCAGCTGGATGGTTTCCAGGCCGTCGAGCACGTCCAGCTTGGTGATGCACAGGCCGGAGATGCCGTTGAGCAGCACCGAGCGGCGCAGCGCGGCGCCGTCGAACCAGCCGCAGCGGCGCGGCCGGCCGGTGACCGAGCCGAACTCCTTGCCGACGTTGGCCAGGTGCGCGCCGACCTCGTCCTCGAGCTCGGTCGGGAACGGGCCCGAGCCCACGCGGGTGGCGTAGGCCTTGGTGATGCCCAGGACGTATTGCAGGGTCTGGGGGCCGACGCCGGCGCCGGCCGAGGCCGCCCCGGCCACGCAGTTGCTGCTGGTGACGTAGGGATAGGTGCCGTGGTCGACGTCGAGCAGCGCGCCCTGCGCGCCCTCGAACAGCAGCCGGCCGCCGGCCTGCTGGACCGCCCACAGGTTGCTGGAGACGTCCTTGACCATGGGCGCGACCTGCGGGGCCAGCGCCATGGCCTGGTCGCGCACCTCGGCGGCCGAGACGGCCGGCGCCTCCAGGTAGCGGGTGAGCACGAAGTTGTGGTAGTCGAGCACCTCGGCCAGCTTGGCGTCGAAGGCGGCCGGATCGAACAGGTCCTGCACGCGCAGCGCGCGGCGCGCGACCTTGTCCTCGTAGGCCGGGCCGATGCCGCGGCCGGTGGTGCCGATCTTGGCCTCGCCGCGGCGCGCCTCGCGCGCCTGGTCCAGCGCCACGTGGTAGGGCAGGATGAGCGGGCAGGCCTCGGAGATCTGCAGGCGCGAGCGCACGTCCAGGCCGGCCGCTTCCAGCTCGGCGATTTCCTTGAGCAGGGCCTCCGGCGAGAGCACCACGCCGTTGCCGATGTAGCAGGTCACGCCGGGGTGCATGATGCCCGAGGGGATCAGCCGCAGGATGGTCTTCTGGCCGTTGATCCAGAGCGTGTGGCCGGCGTTGTGGCCGCCCTGGAAACGCACGACGCCCTGGGCGGACTCGGCCAGCCAGTCGACGATCTTGCCCTTGCCTTCGTCACCCCACTGGGTGCCGATCACGACTACGTTCTTGCTCATGTTGGTACGGAGGAAAAAGGTTGTTCAGAGGGCCCGGACCGTCCAGGCGCCGCCTTGCAGCGCCAGTTCGCGGTCGCAGACGAATTCGTCCTGGTCGTGTTCGTGGCCGGGCAGTATCTGCACGACGATTTCGCCGGCCTCGCGCAAGCCCCGCACGGCCTCGGCCAGCGCCGGGTCCATGCCCCAGGGCGCTCGAACCGCGCGCGAGGCCTGGGCCGGGGCCAGGCCGGCGACCAGGCGGCGCAGGTCCAGGCTGAAGCCGGTGGCCGGCCGGGCCCGGCCGAAGGCGCGGCTGACGTCGTCGTAGCGGCCGCCGCGCACCAGGGCCTCGTGCCAGCCTTCGGCATAGATGGCGAAGGTCACGCCGGAGTGATAGCCGTAGCCGCCCACGTCGGCCAGGTCGACGCCGACCGACACGCCGGAGAGCGAATCGCACAGCGCGGCCAGGGCGTCGAGCGCGGCGGCCACGCCGGGCAGCAGCGGCAGCTCGGCGCGCGCGCGGGCGAGCACCTCGGCGCCGCCGTAGAGCTCGGGCAGGCGCTGCAGCGCGCGCATGGTGTCGGCGCGCACGCCCGTGCCCTGCCCGGCCAGGTCGGTCAGCCCGGGCAGGTCTTTCTCGCGCAGCAGGGCGAAGATGTCGTCGGCCAGCGCCGCCGCGGCCGGGTCGGCCTCGATGATGGCGCGCACCAGGCCCGGGTGGCAGACGTCCAGGCGCGGTTCGGCCACGCCGGCCAGGCGCACGGAGGCCAGCGCCAGGCCGACGATTTCGACGTCGGCCTCGAAACCCTGGTGGCCGTAGAGCTCGGCGCCGACCTGCAGCAGCTCGCGCCCGGCCAGCAGGCCGGCGGGGCGGGCGTGCAGCACCGGGCCGCAATAGCATAGGCGCGTCACGCCGGCCCGGTTGAGCAGGTGGGCGTCGATGCGGGTGGCCTGCGGCGTCATGTCGGCGCGCACGCCCAGCGTGCGGCCGGAGAGCTGGTCGACCAGCTTGCAGGTGTGCAGGTTGAGGTCGGTCCCGCTGCCCGAGAGCAGCGACTCGATGTATTCCACCAGCGGCGGCGCGATCAGCTCGTACCCGTAGGTGCGGTACAGGTCGAGCAGGCCGCGGCGCAGCTCCTCCGTGCGCCGGGCCTCGGCCGGCAGTACGTCGGCCAGGCCTTCCGGCAGCAGCCAGTTGCCCATCATGAGATATGCCTGAAAATCTTGTCGCGGTTGTTCGTGCCGGGCCGCGCGCGCAGGCGCCGCCCAAACGAAAAGGCGGCTTGGAGCGTAAGCCCGGCAAGCCGCCTGGAAAATGATTTCTAGCTTACAGGCTAGTATAACCCGATTGCCGCCGCGCGGGCCAAGCCCGCCGTGCG
>Ga0182738_1008665_pt1 | contig 10069 bp, 5 predicted proteins | sample eDN5th30CBELigMG_FD_128876 | JGI IMG/M metagenome (GOLD analysis project Ga0182738, IMG submission 128876) | Enriched Miracle-Growth compost microbial communities from Emeryville, California, USA - eDNA 5th pass 30_C BE-Lig MG (version 2)... ... | reverse complement strand
TCGCGCCGAATCCTGACCCGCTTCGAGAAGACGGCATCGAACTACGCCGGCATGGTCATGCTGGCCTTTATCCATCGCTACCTGCGAACCATGAACCGTTAGAGTTTTCGGACAAAGCCTAGCGCCACCCCAACGCGGGGCATATTTCAAGTCAACAACTAAACCGTACCCTACACCTTGAGGATAGTCGTTCTTGATTGCCTCCCAGTATGAGAGCAGCTGGCGAAACGCCTTTACAGTCTGATGCCGATTGTGAGAAGCCTTTGACTCGACTGGCCACCATTCGGGCATGTCTGGTGGTGCCTCTCTGACAACGGCAGCGATTGACTCGGGAAGTTCGCCGCCGAGACGCATTACATAGTCAGGCGTTTGCACACCGGCAATGACCTTTAGGTGAGCAACGTCTGCTGGTTGGAGGTGGAGATAATCTATCGCCACAATGCCAGCAATCGACTCCCCCATATTTCCAACTATGTCTCGAGATCGCTCCTTGAACCGCAGCGATGTGAACTGGCTAACAGGCGGCAACGCTCGCGGGCGTGTGAGTGCAATCCTGGCGTCTCTAAGCACATAGTCTTCGAAGTGCAAATCCATTGACCGGACATGTAATGAACCGGCAAACTCGGTCACATTGGCGATGGTATGAGGATCAAGCAGAAGCGTAGCGGAATCTCTGGGTCTTCCGAATGGCCCAATCCGAACGCGAACTGTAGCGCGCAATGCCAGCATTCGGTCACCTTGGGTGAGCTGCTGAGCGCGAAGTCTTCTCACCTTCATCGGTCACAATGCCCTACATCCGAATGCTTTCATCACCTCGTCGCCCAGGTGGTTGATCACCTTTACCGCAATCCGGCCCATTTCGGGCTTCTCGAACGGGCGGCTGGTGTCGCTGTACAGGGATTCCCATGCGTCGGCGCTGACCTCAGCTTTCAGCGTGGTCTTGAGCGACTCGTGCGGATCGCCGGCACGCCCAGACGCCCAAGCAACAGCAGATCACAGTACAGTTCACTGCTCCAATTCCCCCGCGATGGCCGCGAACTGGTCCAGGGCCGTTTGCAGGTCGTCGGCAATTTCGCGGGCGAGCACGTCGGGGTCGGGCAGGTCGTCGGAGTCTTCCAGGCTTTTGTCACGCAGCCAGAAGATGTCCAGGTTGGCCTTGTCCCGCTTCTCCAGTTCCTCGTAATCAAAACAGCGCCAGCGGCCTTCGGGGTTCTCCTCGCTCCAGGTGGCCTTGCGGCGGTGGCGGTTGCTGGGGTTGTAGCACTTCACAAACTCATCCAGATCGGACCGCTTGAGCGGGTTGGTCTTGAGCGTGAAGTGCATGTTGGTCCGCAGGTCGTAGACCCATAGCTTCTTGGTCCAGGCCTTTTCCTGGGCAGGCTTGGCGTCGAAGAACAGCACGTTGGCCTTCACGCCCTGGGCGTAGAAGATGCCGGTCGGTAGCCGCAGCAGCGTGTGAACATCGCACTGCTTCAGCAGGTTGCGCCGCACCGTTTCGCCGGCACCGCCCTCAAACAGCACGTTATCGGGCACCACAATGGCGCAGCGGCCGTTGATCTTCAGCAGCGTCTTCACGTGTTGCAGGAAGTTCAACTGCTTGTTCTTCGTCGAGGTCCAGAAGTCCTGCCGCTCGTAAACGGAGTCTTCCTTCTCCAGGCTGCCCTCCTCGTTCACCACGGCAATGCTGCTTTTCTTGCCGAAAGGCGGGTTGGTCAGCACCAGCGAAAACCGTTCGCCGGGGTCACTGGCCAGGCTATCCACCCCGGAGCGAATCGGGCAAGGATCGGCATTGATGCCGTGCAGGTAGAGGTTCATGATGCAGAGCCGGGCCGTATTCGGCACCAGTTCCCAGCCATGCGCAAAATCCTGCTGCAAGTACTTCTTCTGGTCCTTATCCAGTTCCTTGCCGCAGTGGTCGATCATGTATTGATGGGCGGCTAGCAGAAAACCGCCGGTGCCTGCGGCAGGGTCGCAAACGCGATCCTCCGGCGTCGGCTGCACGCAATCGACGATCGCCTTGATCAGTTCGCGCGGGGTGAAGTACTGGCCGGCTCCCTTGGGCGACTCGGCGGCACTCTTCGCCAGCAGCCCCTCGTACACATCGCCCTTCACGTCAGCCTGCATCGACATCCACTGCTCGGTATCGATCAGGTCCACGATCAACCGGCGCAGCAGGGCCGGGTTCTGAATCTCTGGCCGAGCCTTCTTGAATACGGCACCCAACATGCCCGGCTTCTTGCCAAGCTCTTCCAGAATGTGGCGGTAGTGGACTTCCAGTTCGTCGCCTTCCCGCTTGAGCAGGCTTTCCCAGCCAAGCTCGGGCGGCACGATCGGCTTGCGGTTGTACGGCGGCCGGGTCTGCTCGTGGGCCATCTTGAGGAAGAGTAGAAACGTGATCTGCTCCGTGTAGGCCATGTACGAGAGACCATCGTCCCGCAGAACGTGGGCGAAGTTCCAGGCCTTGTTGACGATTTGCTGAGAGGCGTTGCTCATTGTACTTGTGGCACCAGTTCTACTCGCACCATCTCGTCGTTCATCCATTGAAAATCCGTATCACACGTCAACAAGACCGCCCCAGCCGCTTTGGCCGTTGCAGCAATCCACAAGTCGTTCTCCCCGGTGTTGTGGCCACCGGCGTGATCTGCAACATAAAGTTCAGAGTAAGCAAGTACGATCTCGCGTAGCCCGGCATCCATTCGTACAAGTTCTGCCAAGATGTCATCGAGCACCTCTAGCTTTTGATCCCCCCATTTCCAGTACTTGGCTAGAGCTCGAATCTCACCTTCGACGATTGTCGAAACAAGAGGGCGATCCGGTCTTTCATCCAGCCGATAGTGCTCCAGGATATACTTGCCAGTCGCATTCTGGCGAACCCAATGCACAAGTGCATTGGTATCGATGGCAATCAGGTCCGTTGGGCCAATGGTCACGACAGCTTCTCCAGCGCTTGTTCGATCTCCTCATCGGATTCGTCGCTCGGCCATCTTCCTATAATGGCAGCCATCCCCGAACGGGGCCCTTGCGGCTTACGGAACTTACTGGTGTCCAACTTCACATGCGGCGGCGAAGGCAATTGGGAGAACATCGATGGCTCTCCTTTGCCTGGCAGGATGCGTTCGGCCTCTACTCGCAGCAATCGCCCAGATGCCCTATAAATCGCCATCCCCAGCACAAGCACTCGCTCACGCCAGAGTGCTTGCATTCGGTCGCTTTGATCTTCGGGAAATACCCCGGAAACTTTGTCACCCGTATCAAGCAGCACGGCGAAACGCTGGGTGCTGGCCTCAATTCCATCGAGCGTCCCCACGAGTCGCACCCGTTGCGGAGTCGGTGTGCGACCCATCAGTGACTTGGCCGATTCAATCACAGACGGCGTGAACTGGTAGGACGATCCCTCCGAATATCGGCGGCTTGTAAAGTCAACCTCGTTGAAAGGGCTCCCCTTGAAAACTCGATGGAATCTTATAATGCGACGCAACAAGTGAGTGTCGAAGTGTCCGCTATCCGAATTGCGGTTGGCAACATCCGTCACCACGTCGCCAAGCAGGTCGAACCCCGTGTCATGCGGATCAGGTCGCAACTCGGGAAATAGCGATTGCTGCTGATATATTTCGATCGCGGATTCACCAAGGGTTGGCGCCTCGAAAAACAGCGTCGTCGCTCCGTTTCCTTGATGATCAACGAACCGAATGTCGGCGGCACGGTCCAGCCAGGCAGGGCGACGCCCCTGCACGGTACTGCGATTGCGCAGCGCCATTGAAACCGCTTCTCGAACAGCCAACGGTACTTCGACCATCAGATGGCCGATGTGCAACGGCGGCAATCGATTGCCGAAGTGTTGGTCGCTTTGTAATCGAATTTGGTGGACGACCATGTTCATTTTGATTCCCTCCTGCTTTTCGCCCTTTGCACGGGTGTTTTCTGCGTGCGGGTGCCAGATCGGCCATTCGTTGAGGGGATTTCTCCTGTGTGTTTTTCTCGACCGGACTGAATTCGTTCCAGTAATTGTATCGCCGGTTCATCCTCGGGGTCTTGAGGAACCAACTTCCCCTCGAAGGCCCGTTTGAGAATGCTTTGGCGAAGGCGAGAGGCCCGCTGGATATTTGTTTCAATTTGAAATCCTGCTTGCTCAACAATGGAAAGCTGCTGTTCAAGCAATTCGATAAATTGTGATTGTTCCTGAACTGGTGCTAGAGGAATGGCCGCCAATCGAACATCCTCAAGGTTCAATGTCTTACGGGCTACCTCGTGCGCTGCTCTCGTCAATCGAGATCGCATCGATGGTTCTCTTAAATTCAACTCAACGTATCGGGCGTCGACAAATTCTGACATCGGCAACACGGCAACCGCCCTCGCAGTATTAGCTCCACACAAACTTTCAGGGGCAACTGCCGTGCGCCCGATTGTTCCGACGATCGTTAACAGCACTTCGCGGCCCCGCAGCACGGTGCGTTGGTACTGTGATGAAACATCGGGCGAGATTCTTTTGAGTTGATCCACCGCTACTGTGCCGTCAGCAATGTCGCAGACTCGTACCAGCGGAATACCATCCGGCACATTAGGGCCAGGCTGCAATACTCCATACGCAGAACTGCGATCTCCCGCTGTCAGTTGATCGACACTCGCCCAGCACCAGCCTTCCGGTAGGGGCGGGAGGTCGCTGGCGTCGACGGGCTCGGGTTCTTTGTACTTATCCTTCCAGTTCTTGGGCGGCTTCTTGCCCTGGGCTTCATACTTCCGAAGTTGTTCTTCCTCCCACTTGCGGCGGCGTTCTTTGAGGATGCGCTCCAGCAGCTTTGAGGCGGGTTCCAAGTCGGGCTGCTGCATTCGCCATTCGGCGGTGAGGCGGCCTTCGACGGCGGCTTTCAGTACCGCGGCCCGGTAACGCTTGAGCTTGGCCTTGGCCCGCTCTAATGCGGCCACACCCGCATCGAGGTCGGAGAAAAGTTCTTCAATCTTAGCGACAATGCGGCGTTGTTCGTCGAGGGGAGCCAACGGCAGCGGGAAACTGGACAGTTGCTCCTGATTCACCGATGCCATGCCGACCGTCTGTTGGGCATTTTGAGCGAAGTAGTGCCGGCCAGCATAGAGCAAGCGGTAATTAAGATAGTGTGGATCGACTATGTCTTGCCTGACGCGAAGGCGGATGTTCTTGCTCTCGAATACTATGGGACCAAGGTCGGCGGGAATTACACAGGCCTTTCCAACAAGTTCGCGACTGTTTACACGATTAACGAGAATGTCTCCCGGCAAGAGGCCATACTCTTCCTGTTCCGATGGCGTTAGTAACATTCGCTTTACATCTTCCCAGACCACCTTGCCATCAGCGATGTTGTACATCCGTAGGCAGGGAGTTCCATCATTGGAATAGGATTCTCGTGCTTTATATAGGCCGTTTTTCATCGAGACTGCAATGTCTCGAATAGTGCACCACACCCACCCTTTCGGCAATCCATTCTCCTCGCTCATGCGGCCAGCCTCGCATTCAGTTCATCGAGAATGGCTGCCAGCTGGTCGCCAAACAGCTCGTACGCCTTGCCGAGCCCGCCAAGCTGGTTGAACGGAGCGTACTCGAAGTCGTCCTGATCGATGGCCAGGCTGCTGGCGATGTGGTCCTTGATGGCGTCGAGCCAGCGGCGCTGGTCGGCCGTGAAGATCACGCCTGCCGCCTGCTGGTCGGCAATCCACTGCTGATACCGCTCTTCGACCGTCATGCCAATTGGTACCAATGGCCCGGTTGGGTCGAGGGCGTGCCGCACCAGAGCAATCACGTCCACAAGCTGTCTTCCTCCTTTGCCCTTCACTTTATCAGGTTCAATCGCCTCATAGGCCTGCCAGAGCCGCATGGGCTGCAGTTGATAGGGTGGCCGCTCCAATGCGGCGGCCAGTTCCTTGATCTGACGATACCGCAGGCCAGCCCGGTACGGCCGGCTGTACAGAATCTGGATCGCCTCGATCTCCTGCTTGTTGTCTTCGATGAACTGCCGGAAGTTGTCGATCATGGTGTGGGCGCTTTCCAGCGCCTTGGCATCGAAGCCCGCCGTCAGCAGCACATCCTGGGTTTGTTCGTCGATCACCTGTTCGAGCGCGGCTTTGGCCGCCAGAATCGCATTTCGCAGTTTCGGCTGATGGAACGGCTTGAGGGCTTTTCGCATGCAGGCCAGTTCTGCCTGTTGGAACTGCTCCTCGGTCGGCTCCTCAGCTCTGCCAAGCTGGAAGGTGGTGGCAGCGTGCTGAGTCACAACGTCGGCATCAATACTGCGCAACAGGTCTTGGGCCAGGTCTCCCAGCGATCGGCCATCTGTGTGTTCGGCAATTTGCTGCCGCTGCTTGTCGTCGAGCTGGCGGTCCAGCCGGGTTAGCCGAGCGGCCAGGGTCGATACGATATCGGCGTTGGCCCCGCCTGCGGCTACAGTTTGCAGTACCTTTTCGAGCGGTACCGACGGCTTGCGGTCCAGCGGCTTGCTGGCCGTTTTGTCGTTCTCGCAGACGCCAACCGCATCGACGATGACGAAATGCGTCTTGGCCTTGGCGTCGGGCGTGACCGACTGGAGGTCGTCGGGCTTGATCACGCGGCAACCGCGACCTTTCATCTGCTCCCAATACGTGGCCGAGTTGATGTTGCGCATGAATAGCAGGCACTCGAGCGGCTTGACGTCGGTGCCGGTGGCGATCATGTCCACGGTGACGGCGATGCGCGGATTGAATGAGTTGCGGAACTCGTTCAACAGATCGTCGGGCTTCTTGCCGGTGGTCTTGGACGTGATCTTCTGGCAGAAATCGTTGCCCCGCCCGAACTCCTCGCGAATGACCTTCACGATGTCGTCGGCGTGCAGGTCGGTTTTGGCGAAGACCAGGGTTTTGGGGACTTCGGTACGACCAGGAAAGATCTCCGTGAAGAGCCGATCGCGGAACGTGCGGATGACCAGGCGAATCTGGTCCATCGCCACCACGTCGCGATCGAGCTGATTGGCAGTGTAGGTGAGATCGTCATCCAATTCGGCCAGCCGCTCCTCGTGGGTGCGACGGTCACGCCGAGGCACGAAGACGCCTGGTTCCTTGGCCAGCCTGGCGCCTTGGCTGGTGATCTGCGTGGCGATGCGGTAGACGTCGTAGCCGACGTTCACGCCATCGACCACCGCCGCTTCATGGCCGTAGTCCTGCACCAGGTTGCCGTTGAAGAAGCCGATGGTCTGCGCGGAGGGCGTGGCCGTTAGCCCCACGAGGCTGGCATCAAAGTATTCGAGGACTTGCCGCCAGGCGTTGTAGATCGAGCGATGACACTCATCGATGACGATGAAGTCAAACGCCTCGATCGGCACTTTGGGGTTGTAAACGACCGGGAGCGGCTCCTTGACCAGGGGCATCCCGGACTCGAACAGCGAGCTTTCTTCGTTCGCTTCGTCGTAGTGGTCCTCGCCCTTGAGCATGGAGTACAGACGCTGGATGGTGGTGACGACCACCTTGCTGGCTGGGTCGATGGTGTTCTTGGTGAGCCGCTGGACCGGGAACTCCTCGGTGAACTTGTAGTTGTTGTACGGGTTGGTGTACTGCTGAAACTCGTTGAGCGTTTGCTTGCCCAGGTTGTTGCGGTCGACCAGAAACAGGATCCGCCTGGCCTTGGCGAACTTGATGAGCCGGTAACAGAAGGAACAGGCCGTGAAGGTCTTGCCGCTACCGGTGGCCATCTGCACGAGGGACCGAGGGCGGTTCTCAGCCAGGGACTTTTCGAGGTTAGTGATTGCCTGAATCTGTGCCTTCCACAGGCCGCGCGTTTCCAGTGGCGGCATCCGGAGCAGGTTGGCGCGAACCTGGCTGTCGAGCTTGGCGAGCCGGATCAGTTCCTCAGGCCGATGAAAGGTGAAGACTTCTCGGCTGCGCGGATGCGGATCCAGGGCGTTGGTGAATTGCGTGGTAGCGCCGGTGGATTCGTACGCGAAGGGCAACGGCAGGTGGTAATGCGGCAGGCCGGCGGGCAAACCGGCGGTGTACTTGGTGGACTGGGTTTCTACGCCGGTAAGCGTATGCCCCTCGGGCTTGGCTTCAACGACGCCGATGGCCTTGCCGTCGGCGTAGAGCAGGTAGTCGGCAAAGCCGGTGGCCAGGGGGAACTCTCGGATGGCCACGCCGAGGCCCGCCGAGATGTTCATGTCTTGGTAGTTCTGGACCTGCCAGCCGCACTGTTCAAGCTGGCGGTCGATGCGCTGTCTGGCCTGCTGTTCCGGAGTCATGGTGCCTGCCCACTGTTCGTCGATCTATACAGCCATACAGGTTACGATAGTAGCGATCAGTTCGCAATCGAGCGAGTTCACTCCGAACTGTCGGAGGAACAAAGACTTCCCGTGATTCGAAAAATGGCGGAGCGACGACGAGCTCATCGAGCGGCCCTCGCTGAAAAATAGGCGAGGCTGAGCGGCGGGGTGGCCCATCTACCGCGCTACCGGCGTATTCGAAAATGCGTGCTGGAAACACCGCTCCTGTTCCGCCGAATGGCAACTCGATCCGACGGGACTATTGACTCACGGGCGCCTCGACCACTGAGAAGCTCTGGAACCACAATAGCCAGTCCCACATTGTTCATTCGGTGTATCAAAACGCCCAAGGAATGGCCGAAGTAGACGCCTTGGGATCTAAGGAACATTGGCTACAAAAGAGTCCAATGCTTGCCTGTAGCTAGGGTATCACTCGCCAAATGAAGCCAGGGCTGAGAAGCGCATTATACTAACCGCAGGCGGCGGGCTTCGCGGCGGACGGTGCTGATGCCGCAGCCGACTTTCTCGGCTATCTCCGCCGGTTTCAGGCCCTGGTGAAGAAGCTGGCGGATCTGCTCGTACTTGCCCTCGCCGATTCGGGTCCAGCGGCGGCCGCGGATGCTGTGGCCGCTCTGGCATGCCTTCTCGGCCAGGTCGGGGCGGGCAAAGTGGTAGGCACGGTGGATTGTGCTGGTCGCCACGTCGATGTGGTGCTCGTATCGCAGAACCTGCCGGACCTGGTGGACCATGAGCTTTCGGCCATCGAACAGTTCAGAGACGAGCGGGGCAATCTCCTTGTAAACGAGGCGTCTGGGGGCAGCGCGAGGCTTGGTTGCCTTCTTTTTGCGTTTGCTCCCCCACTGCGGACGCTTGCCCGTTTCTGCGAAGCGAATGACCTCGTTCGCATATTGCCAACACAGCCCGTGCGCCGTGGCAATGGCCTGGAGACTGGCACCTGCCTGCTTGAGGGCCAGGAACTTGGGTGCTAAAAGCTCGTACTTTGGAACCTGACCGACGGTAATCGTGGCCGGCTTGGTCGTTGTCCAGATCCGGGTGCTTAGGTACTCCAAAGTGACCGTATCTGGATAATCCTTCTGCTTGGTCAATTTCCGCAGCAGACCGACGACATCCGGCGTGAATGTGGCGGTCCAGGGAGCACCAGTCTTGCGGCTGGGATCGTTTACCTGCTGTACCACGATTCTGCCGGTGAGCGTGCGCAAGGACTCAGCCGCGGCCGGTACATCGGCGTTGAGCAAGCCACGCAGGTCGGCGACGTACGTCTTGACCCTCGCCAAATCGAGTGGTGGGGGCGTTTCCGCCGACTCTGCCTCGGCTTTTCGCAGTGCGACATGAACCTGGTCCAGTTCACGCTGGCGCTGGGCAATCCGGGCGTCGTACGCCCGGCGAGCCGCATCGTCCGTCTGCTTGCTCAGCCCATCGAACAACGAATCGAGTTCGCGTTTGAGCCTTTCCACTTTGCGCCGCAGAGGCTGCACGCTTGGACGTGGGCGAGCGGCGTCTTTGGCAAGAAAGTCGTTGGCCTCGCGAACAACGGCCTTGAGAAACTCCTCGGTAAGAATCGCCTCCTTCAAGTAGCCAAGGATGCAGCGTTCGATGATCCCTACGCTCTTCGAGGTCCTCAGCGTACAGCCATGGGTACTATTGGCCCCATTCAGGCAGTGCATCTGCTTGTACTTGCCGGCTGAGCGATTCAGGGTCAGTTCTTTGCCGCAGGCACAGTACAGCGTGCCGCTGAACAGCGTGGTTGCCGATTTCTGGTTGCGGCTGGGCGGGCGGCCAGTCCGTGGATCATTGCG
>Ga0182738_1008663_pt1 | contig 10071 bp, 10 predicted proteins | sample eDN5th30CBELigMG_FD_128876 | JGI IMG/M metagenome (GOLD analysis project Ga0182738, IMG submission 128876) | Enriched Miracle-Growth compost microbial communities from Emeryville, California, USA - eDNA 5th pass 30_C BE-Lig MG (version 2)... ... | reverse complement strand
GAGGTGTTGTGCGGCGCGTGGGAGAGAACTGAGGCGCCGCACACAAATCGCGAGACGGCGCCGTGCCCAGCGATCCTTGAGCCGGACAACGCCGATCTTCATGCTGCGTCGGTAGCGCGTGGCGGTCACGGACGGCAGGACGGCAATGCCCGCACCGCTTTCGACCATCCGGCAGGCGGCTTCGAAGCTCGGCACGCGCGCCCGGATGGCGAGCTTGGCGCCCAATCTCGCCGCATGGCCAGCGACGTGGCGCTGAAGGGCACTGTCCCGCGGAAGGCCGACGAAGGCGCGATCGACCACGTCGGCCAAATGAAGCGGACGCCTGCCTACCAGCGCGTCGTCGCCGGGCACGGCCAGGACCAGCACGTCTTCGCGAAACGGAAAGCATTCGAGCGTCTCCGGCAACGCGGCGGCCGAAGCAATTCCCACGTCGGCAACGCCCGAGGCGATGGCATCAGCAATCGCGATGCTCTCGCGCTCCTCGACCTCGATGTTGATCGTGGGGTTGGCTCTGAGAAACGCGGCAAGCACGCGTGGCAGATGCTCGCTGAGGGCCGAAGTGTTGGACTGCAAGCGAACGCTACCCGCCAATCCACGTGCAAACGTGCCGAGATCGCCATTCATGCGCTCGACCTGCGCCAGGATCAGCCGGGCATGATCGGCCAGGCATTCGCCGGCCGGCGATAGCGTTACACCACGGCGGCCGCGCACGAGGAGCGATGTACCAAGTGCCGTCTCCATGCCGCCGATGCGGGCACTCGCCGAGGCGAGCGCGAGGTGCGAGCGCTCGGCTCCATGCGTAATGCTTTGCGCATCCGCAATATTGAGAAACAGGCGCAGATCGACGAGATCGAAGCGCATCAGACAGACCTCCCTCCCTTCGTCTAATACGAATCCTAACTTCGAAATCTCCGCATTGCGAGACACCAGGCGATCGCTCAAGCTGGCGGCATGACTGACACTTCCATCCTCTTCATCGGCGTCGTGTTCGCCCTTGCCGGCTTCGTCAAGGGCGTGATCGGCCTCGGCCTGCCGACCATCGCCATGGGATTGCTCGCGATCGTGATGCCGCCCGTGCAAGCCGCCGCGATCCTGCTGGTCCCGTCGTTCGCAACCAATGTCTGGCAGATGATGGCCGGTCCGGCGTTCGCGAAGGTGCTCCGCCGCCTTTGGCCGATGATGGGAGGCGTCTGCCTCGGCACATGGGCCGGCCTCGGCCTCATGACGGGGTCTGCCGCGCGCTATGGAACCATGTTTCTTGGCTTCGCGCTGGCGATCTACGCGATATCCGGTCTCGCATCCGTTCGCATCCCGCCTCCGCGGAAACGGGAAAAGGCCGTATCGCTCATCGTGGGCGCGGTAACGGGGCTGATCACTGCAGCGACGGGCGTGTTCGTTATCCCGGCGGTACCGTATCTGCAGGCGATCGGGTTCGAGAAGGAAGAGCTTGTGCAGGCGCTCGGCTTGTCCTTTACCGTCTCGACGCTGGCTCTTGCGGTCAACATCACGGCAGCGGGCGCTTTCGGGTCCGACACAGCGTTCGATACGATCCTGGCGCTGGCGATTGCCTGCGTCGGGATGTGGGGCGGCCAATCCCTGCGCAGGCGCATGTCGCCCGCGACATTCCGCCGATGGTTTTTCATCGGCCTGCTGATCCTGTCGGTTTACCTCGTGGTCAGGTCTCTCGCCTGAGCTCCGACTGATGCTGCGGCTGCGCTTCTCCGCCGAGCAGCGCAGCCCAAAAGCACAACTGCGCCAGAGCCGCGGCACCGAAGAGCACGATACCGGTCGATAGCGCCGGGTTGCTCCCGAACGATACCAGCGCGGTGCAAATGGCGCCGATGGCCATCTGTGCGCAGCCGTAGAGACCGGACGCAGAGCCGGCGATCTCAGGGCTGATGCTCAACGATTACGCCAGGGCAGCCGGCGATGCCATGCCGGCACCGTACGTGAACAGCAACATCGGCAGGATCACGGCCGCAACACTGTATGTGCCTGAAAGGGCGAAGTAGAGAAAGGCCGCCCCTCCGATGCAGCTCAGCGCGTTGCCGACCAGCATGAAACGGTGCGCCGGCGCTCTGCCCACCAGCCGACTTGTCGTGAGACTGCCGATCCAGGCTCCGATGATGTTCACCGTGAGGTAGATACCCACCTCCTCGGCCGGCCGGTGAAGCTGACTCACGAAAATGAAGGGCGCAGCGCCGATGAAGGCATAGGTCGACGTTGTGGCAAGCCCCCCACCCATGGCAAAGCCGAGAAAACGGCGCGATTTGAGCAGCCGGCCATAGCTGACGAGAACATCCTTCGCGTCCTGCACCTGACCACCGGCCGTCTCTGGCAACAAACGCCAGATGAGCACAAGATTGGCGAGCCCGAGAATCGCGAGCACCGCGAAGATGGACCGCCAGCCGGTCGTTACGACGAGAAACGAGCCGACTAAAGGCGAAAGGCCCGGACCTGCCAGGATCATCAGGTTCATCAGCGAGAGTTTGCGGACGGCATCCTCACCGGAATAGTTGTCCCGCACGATCGCCCGTCCCAGCACGAGCCCGGCGCACGCACCGAGTGCCTGCAGGAAGCGCATGGCGATGAGCGCATCGACCGTCGGGGCGGCACAGGCGGCGGCACTCGCCAGCAGATAGACGGTCAGTCCGCCGAGAAGAACGGGACGACGGCCAATCCGGTCCGAGATGGGGCCGTAAGTGAGCTGCCCGAGGGCGAGCCCGATAATGTAGGCGCTAAGCGTAAGCTGCATATGGCTATGGCTGGCGCCCAGCATCTGGCCTGCGTCCGGCAACGCCGGCACAAAGATGTGCATGGCCAGCGTGCCGCTGACAGTGATGAGAGCCAGCAGCCAAAGTGCCGGCGGAGCTATTGGTTTGGCTTCGGAAGGCGGATCATTGCTCGTCGATCCAGGCGTCATGATCGTTTGCCCTTGTCGTTCAACTGGACCAGCTTTTCGCAGATGTGACCGAGAACGTTGCGTGCGGCTGCGGCCTCGGCGGGCGGCAGTCCGGCAAGCAGCTCTCGCTCCAAGTCCTCCGATATGCGCTCCAGTCGTTCGACAAGAGCCCGCCCGGCAACCGTGATCACGATTGCCTTGGCGCGGCGATCCTCCTCGTTCGCCCCCCTCTCGATCAGGCCGGCGGCGTCCAGATTGTTGAGAATCCGGACGAGGGACGAACTGTCCAACGATAGCGCCGCGGCAAGATCGCGCTGACGCATCGGCTCGATCGAACGCGCCAATTGCACCAGGGGCATCCACATCGCCTCGGTCAGCTCGAATTCCTGCAGGCGAAGGTCAATGGCACGTCGCCATTGCCGAGCCGCAAGACCGATGAGACTACCGAGACGCTTCTTGTTCGAAGCGGCGCCGGACTTCGATCGTCGCATGCCGCCCTCCAAGATTAGTTTGCATGTCACCTATTTAGATGACATGCAAACTATCGTCAAGGGCGCCGCACGCGAAAAGCCGATTGGTCCCGAGCAAATGCAGCCCTCCGATTGCAGGGCTCGCATCGGAATCTGGCACGCAGGAAGTGAAATCGCCTCGAAGGCTCGGCAATGACCGCTTACGAAGTCTTCGCGCGTGGGGCGGGCTTGGGCGACTTCCTCGCCGGCTTCTTCACTTTCGCGACCGCGGCACACCGCTGAGCGGTACGGGCCCACTCAACGAGTTCGTCCGAGTCGTCCAGCAGCCGATCCGGAACTTGCCAGTAGCTCGTGAGCACCGCGGTCGCGCCTTTCTTCGTGTATGTGAAAGGCCCTAAACCCTCCGCCTCGAACGCGGCCCGGCTGACTTCACTGGTCTTGAAATAGAGTCGGTCGTCGGAAACGAGGCCGAACATGAGGCCATCGAGAAAAACGCCGTAGCCGCCGAACATCCGCTTGAGCATGACCGGTCCGAGAGGCGCGAGCAGTTCTTCCAGCAGAAGTTTCAGCTCTGCGTCGGCCATGATCGCCAAGCCTCATACGGCAGCCGGTTGAGCCGGATCGACGCCTCAGAACGAGCTGCCCGGCTGCTTCAGAAACGCCACTTCCTCGTCAGTCGACGCGCGTCCCAGGACGTCGTTGCGATGCGGGAAACGGCCGAAGCGCTCGATGATATCGCGATGGGCGATCGCATAGCGGTCCCACTCGGCGTCACCGAGATCCGCGATCAGCTCCACGGACCGATTCTGGTCGGCGAGGCTCTCGCTGTGCTCGAACGGCAGATAAATGAAGAGCCGTGCAGCCGTATCGAGTTCCCGATCAAGCCCACCATCGACAGCGGCACGCGCGATGCGGAGAGCGATTGCATCGGCCGCAAAGGCCTTCGGACTGCCGCGAAAGATGTTGCGAGAGAATTGATCGAGCACGATCAACGTTGCGAGCGCCAGCCGCGCTATCAGCGCTTCTCCCTGTGGCGGCGAAGCTGCGATCTGTTCGTAGAGCGCGGCAAAGCGCGAACGGATTGCATCGTCGAAGGCTGAGTCTTTCTTGAAACGCTTCTCGGGCGGCGTTTCCTCAAGCCAGAACCGGATCACGTCCGAAACCCATGCCGGTTCGTCGGTTGCAGCAGCACTCATGAATTGAGCGCCTCGAGCTTCTCCTTCGATACCGGCACCAGACTGACGCTCTCGCCGCAACCGCAGGCGCTGGCCTGATTGGGATTGTTGAACACGAACTGGGCCGAAAGCCGATCCACCTGCCAATCCATCTCCGTGCCGAGAAGATAGAGCACGGCCTGCGGATCGACGATCACGCGGGCGCCGTCCTGCTCGACCACCTCGTCGAACTTCGACGCGGCATCCACCCAATCCAGGGTGTACTCCATGCCAGCACATCCGCCCTTCTTGATGCCGATCTTCAGGCCGAGAACGGACGGCCCCTTCGCTGCCATCAGCTTGCGCACGCGCTCGACGGCGGCGGGGGTCAGGGTCATCACCTTCGGGCGGGGACGCGGTGTCCGGGGCGTGGCGGTGCTCATGAGTCTCGGAAATCCTTCGGTTCAAGGCCGACGATTTGATATGGAATATAGCGCAATCCGCAAGAATATGCAGGGCCCCACGCGTTTGCGGATCAACAAGCTGAAAATACAGCATATTTATGCAATTCTCCACGCTCGGCCGGTTGTCCGGACCGGACGGCCGGTACGTGGCTGATCCGAACATGAGACAAGCCGGTCCGGGGCCGCTATAAGCCTCGGCGGAGATCAAGAGCTTTACGAGCCCCATGAGCGCCACGTCCTATCCCGCCATTACACCCGAGATCATCGCCAGCCATGGCTTCAAGGGCGATGAATACCAGCGCCTGCTCGACATCCTGGGCCGCGAGCCGACATTCCTGGAACTCGGCATCTTCTCGGTGATGTGGTCCGAGCACTGCTCCTATAAGTCGACGCGCTACTGGCTGAAACAGCTCCCGACGAGCGGTCCGCAGGTGATCCAGGGGCCGGGCGAGAACGCGGGCGTCGTCGACCTCGGCGACGGGGACGCCGCCGTCTTCAAGATGGAAAGCCACAATCATCCGTCGTTCATCGAGCCCTATCAGGGTGCCGCGACGGGGGTCGGCGGCATCATGCGTGACGTGTTCACGATGGGTGCCCGTCCTGTGGCCAATCTGAACGCGCTACGCTTCGGTGCGCCCGACGATGCGCGCACCCGGCACCTCGTATCCGGCGTCGTGCGCGGCATCGGAGGCTACGGCAACTGCGTGGGCGTGCCGACCGTCGGCGGCGAGACCAATTTCGACGAAGCCTACAACAACAACATCCTGGTCAACGCCATGTGCGTCGGCCTCGCCAGGACCGACAAGATCTTCTATTCGGCCGCCAAAGGCGTCGGGCTGCCCGTCGTCTATGTCGGCTCGAAGACCGGGCGCGACGGCATCCACGGCGCGACCATGGCCTCGGCCGAATTCGACGACAACTCGGCCGAGAAGCGTCCGACCGTCCAGGTCGGCGACCCGTTTACCGAGAAGCTGCTGATCGAGGCGTGCCTCGAATTGATGGCTTCAGACGCCATTATCGCGATCCAGGACATGGGTGCTGCTGGCCTCACCTCCTCCACGTCGGAAATGGCGGACAAGGGCGGTGTCGGCATCGATCTAGATCTCGATCATGTTCCGCAGCGCGAAGCCGGCATGACGGCTTACGAGATGATGCTCTCGGAAAGCCAGGAGCGCATGCTGATGATCCTGAAGCCCGGACGCGAGCCCGAGGCCGAAGCGGTCTTCCGCAAATGGGGCCTCGATTTCGCGGTCATCGGCAAGACGACCGACACGGGCCGGATGATCGTGCGCCACAAGGGCGAGGTCGAGGCCGACCTGCCGGTGGACAAGCTGGCGAACTCGGCACCGGTCTATCAGCGGCCATGGGTGCCAACCCCTGTGCCGAAACTGATCCTGCCCGAGTGGGTGCCGGCGCCGAACGCGATCCTTTCGTGCCTCGAGCGCATGATGGGCACATCGCATCTCGCGTCGCGGCGATGGATCTGGGAGCAGTACGATCACACCGTGATGGGCGACACCATTCAGCGTCCGGGCGGCGACGCCGCGGTGGTGCGCGTGCACGGGACCAGAAAGGGCATTGCCGCAACCTGCGATGTGACACCGCGATACTGCCTCGCCGATCCGGTGATGGGCACCAAGCAGGCCGTTGTCGAGACGTGGCGCAATCTCACGGCCGTCGGAGCGGAGCCGCTCGCCATCACCGACAACATGAACTTCGCCAGCCCCGAGCGTCCCGAGGTGATGGGCCAGTTCGTCGGCTCGGTGCAGGGCATGAAAGAGGCGTGCGAGGCATTGTCCTATCCGGTCGTGTCCGGCAACTGCTCGCTTTACAACGAGACCAACGGCCGAGGCATTCCACCGACACCGGCGATCGGCGGTATCGGTCTCATCCGCGACATCGGTCGCATCGCGGATCTGGCCCTGAAGCACGATGGCGAGCTGATCGTGATGGTGGGCCGTGAGCAAGGCCATCTCGGCCAATCGCTCTACCAGCTCATCGAGACCGGCAAAAACGAGGGCTCGCCGCCTCCGGTCGATCTTGGAGACGAGCTGAAAGCTGGCAATCTCGTGCGCGCTATCATCCGTGAGGGGAAGGCATCGGCCGTGCACGATGTCTCGGACGGCGGTCTGCTGGTTGCGCTGGCGGAGATGGCGCTTGCCGGCGGCAAAGGGATCGAGCTTTTCCCGTACGACGGGCGCCTCCCGAGCCATGCCATCTGGTTCGGCGAGGATCAGGGCCGCTATCTGATCGCATGCCAGCCGTCGATTGCCGAGGAGATTGCGGAGCGTGCGCGGCTGCTCGCCCTCACGGCCCGTATCGTCGGCCGTGTCAGCGGCGACAGCCTAACGCTCAAGGGCGAACAGCCGCTGCCGCTCGCCCAACTGCGTGCAACCCACGAAGCGTGGCTGCCCGACTTCATGGCGAAAGAATTGGCGTGAGGACGTGATGGACAGGCCGTAAAGCGTATTTACGTCAGTCCCGGACACGCTTGATGATCGCCATGGATTTGGGATCGAGCTTGAGATCCCACTGCTTGCCTTCGGCATCGACCGCGTCGTCCACTTCCCAGACGCCGTCGTCGAGCTCGATCTCTTCCCAACTCTTGTAGCCTGCGGCCCGAACCGCTGCCTCGATGCGCGTGCGCTCCTCCGCTGTGGGTGCGCGATCGGCGCGTGCAGGCACGGACATCGCGAGGCCGGCGAAAGCGAGGCCGCAGATCATCGGCAAGGCAGAGCGCTTCATGTGTCTTGTTCCTCCGATGGATGGCGCGAGCTCGTCATCGCTACATAATCAGGGATCGTAGCGTTTCAACCCGCGACTCCATCTCCGCCTCATACGCGGGCCGCGACGCGGGCATCTTGCAGAACCATGTGGGCACCCTTTTCGGCGATCATCATGGTGGGCGCATTGGTATTTCCGGACGTGATCGCCGGCATGATGCTGGCATCGATCACCCGGAGACCCTCGAGCCCCCTCACGCGCAGACGCTCGTCAACGACCGCATTGCCGCCCTGTCCCATCATACAGGTGGCGACAGGATGGAAGATGGTCGACGCGATGTCTCCGGCAGCCTTCGCCAGGGCTTCGTCACCCTCGATCTCGGGGCCGGGGCGGAACTCGACAGGCTTGTACTTCTGCAAGGATGGCATCGATACGATGCGGCGGGTGACCCGCACGGAGTCGGCGGCCACCTGAAGATCATCCTCACTCGCGAGGTAGTTGGGTCGGATTTCCGGCGCCGCGTCGGGGTCCGGCGAGGTGATCCGGACCCAGCCGCGGCTCGTCGGGCGCAGATTGCACACGCTCGCCGTGAAGGCCGGGAACGGGTCGAGCGCATCGCCGAACTTGGGCAGTGTCAGCGGCTGCACGTGGAACTGGATGTTCGGCGTCTCGCGAGAGGGATCCGAACGCGTGAAGCAGCCGAGCTGCGATGGAGACATCGTCATCGGGCCGCGCTTGCTGATGAGGTACTCGAGGCCGATCTTCGCGAGTTGCAGATAGCTTTGATACTGCTCGTTCATGGTCCGTGCGCCTTCGATCTTGTAGGCGCAGCGGATTTGCAGATGATCCTGCAGGTTCTCGCCAACGCCCGGCAGCTCGTGCTGTACCTTGATGCCGTGCTCCTGCAGCAGCGCGCCCGGGCCGATGCCCGAGACCTGAAGCAGTTGCGGGCTGCCGATGGCCCCCGCGGAGAGGATCACCTCACGACGCGCGCTGACCGACCTCGGACCTCCGTTCTGACGGAACACGAGGCCGGTGACGCGCTTGCCGTCGAGCGCTAGCCACTGCACCTGGGCATTGGTGGCGATGGTGAGGTTCTTGCGGTGTGCGATGGGGTGCAGGAAGCCCTTCGCCGTGTTCCAGCGCACGCCCGACTTCTGATTGACGTGGAAGTAGCCGCAGCCCTCGTTGTTGCCGCGGTTGAAATCATCCGTCTTCGGAATGCCGGCCTCGAAGGCCGCCTCGCGGAAAGCATCGAGAATCTCCCAGCGGACGCGGGCATTCTCGATGCGCCATTCGCCGCCCCGCTCGTGGAAGCCCTCGAAGGCCGACGGCTCCATCGCCCACTGGTCCTGATGGCGCTTGAAGAACGGCAGCACGTCGTCCCAGCCCCAGCCGTCATTGCCCATCTGGCGCCACAGATCATAGTCCCGTGCCTGGCCGCGCATGTAGATCATGCCGTTAATGGAGGAACAGCCGCCGAGTATCCTGCCGCGCGGATAATTCATGGTACGGCCATTGAGGCCGGGCTCGGGCGCGGTCTGGAAGCACCAGTCGGCGCGCGGATTACCCATCAGATAGAGGTAGCCGACCGGGATATGAACCCAGTGGTAGTTATCCTTGCCGCCCGCCTCCAGCAGAAGAACCCTGTTCTGCGCGTCAGCCGACAACCGGTTCGCCAAAACGGAACCCGCAGAGCCCGCACCGACGATAATGTAGTCGTAAGTTTCCTCGGCAGCGGCCATTGTCGTCATTTCCTCACGCTGGGGCGGCTGATCGTAAGCGGTGCCCGTTTGATCTTGTACCAGCATAGCGCATGCGGCGCAGGCTTCAGCCCCCGTCGATCCGTGTCGCGAGACGCGCCTTCAGGCCCGCCGAAAGCCGGAGAACCCGGCCACTCGCCGAGACGAGAACGACCGTCACCTCGGCCTCGCAAAGCGGCTGGCCATCTCGCGAGACCGATTGGGACAGAACCAGCGTGGCCGCCGTCATCGACCTGACGCGCGTCGTGATCTCGAGCACGTCGTCGATACGGGCCGGTTTCAGGTATTCGAGAATAATCCGCCTGACGACGAAGGCGGCCGGTTCACCACCGGCTGCCCCATCGATGAGGGCCCGATGCTCGCTGCCGAGCAGGCGCAGAAAGTCGGAACGCCCCCGTTCGCACCAGCGCACGTAAGAGGCATGGTAGACGAGACCCGAAAAATCCGTGTCTTCGAAGTAGACCCTGACAGGCAGGACGTGAACCGACGCACCGTCGAGCGAAACCAGGCGGCCGGCAAGATCGGGCCATTCGGAAGGGGCCGCCCTGGGTGAAAGCCGACGATCAGGCGTTTCGCTCATGCGCGCCGCCTCCG
>Ga0182738_1008662_pt1 | contig 10071 bp, 6 predicted proteins | sample eDN5th30CBELigMG_FD_128876 | JGI IMG/M metagenome (GOLD analysis project Ga0182738, IMG submission 128876) | Enriched Miracle-Growth compost microbial communities from Emeryville, California, USA - eDNA 5th pass 30_C BE-Lig MG (version 2)... ... | reverse complement strand
GTCTCCTCGAAATTTCAAAATCCTCACTCGAAAAATACGTACTCGATTTTTCAATTTAAACTGTTACCTGGATGAATCTATGCCGAAAGTATTGAAAAATCAAGAAATTTTAGCAAGCTAAAACATCGAACTTACGTGGTTTCTGAATTGAAGAACTGAATTTCGTAAATCTTACCATTAATGGCATTCAAGGTGAAGGTGTCTAGTTGATTTAAGTGATAGAGTTTAGTTTAAAGTCAAAAAGAAGGAAGAGATTATTGAATCTCTGTTCTTAGAAATTGAAATCTAAAATAATAATCAGCTTTCTGAAGCATATGGATTAACAAATTTGCTGATTAGAATCCTTCATTTTATTTGCTCTTCTGTTTCTGTCAAAAATCGATTTTTTTAAAATTTAAAACAAAAATTTTTTAGAATAAAGACTGATCTCATGCAAAGGAATATCACTCTTTGAATTTAGATTTATGCGATGTTTTTGATTAAAGGCTCAAATCGTGCCTTCAAATATCCATAGCTTCTCAAATCTCTTCTCCCAAAAAAATACTGAGGGGGATTGAGGACGTATTAATCATAGCTAATTACGACAAAAAATCTAGCTGAGAGGTTTATTTTGAAATTATCATCCTTCTTTTGGACATTACATGAAACACTCTGAGAAAAGACAAACAAATGATCAAAAGTGGATATACTAAGTTTTGTTTTTGGACAATTTTGCTTAGCTAGAACAACAAAATTTAAAACAAACGATTCAGACATGGAATTCAATCTATTATTTTTCTTGACTTGACAACTTTTTCTCCAAATCATTTGGGGGAGTCATCAAAGAAACTAAAGAACAAAGGACGATAAAAACAAAAACCATCTGAAAAAGGTTTAATTATTACAACTCAAAAGATTTCAACGATATGTTTATTGTTTTCTCAAGTTTGCAAAATATTTCCCCAGGGTAAAAGTGTATGGAAGGATTTTCACAATAATTAAATTAATTAATTGCAACAACAAAAAACAACACTTGATGAATTATTCCTCCTACGAATTTCGGTCCAAGAAGTTCATCTACTTCTTAACTTTCCATGCTAACCTTGGCTCTTTTGTTACAGGCATGTTCTTTGTTGCCCTTAATGCTTGTATCTGGGAAGTCCTCGGTGCCATTGAATCTGCTGCTGAATCTGAAAGATTCGATAAAATTCTTCTTTCAGCTGCTATTCCTTTTGGAGCTATCTTTGGTGCTTGGGGTGCAAGTGCTTTTGCTGTAAAGAAAGGTAGAAGAAGCAGTCTGATTGCTGCTGATGTGATTGCTGTCGTCGCGTGCCTCAGCTCCGTTGATCAATCCTTCTTTATCATTTTGATCGGAAGATTATTGTGTGGTATTGTTGTCGGAATCAACTGGACCATCATTCCTCTTTATGTTAGAGAAGTATCACCACCAGATCTCAGCGGAAGATCCGGAGCCATTTTCCGTATCATGTTTTGTGCAGGTATTTTGCTGACATTCATTATGTCCTTGGGATTAAAGCTTCAAAAACAAGGTGATGATGTGTTTATTGATGACAAGGATAATTTATGGAAAGTTATTTTCTTGCTTCCAATTGCTTTTTGCGTTTTGAGAACTCTCATCTTCATCATTTTGGTTCGTTTGGAAACCCCAAGATATTATATTTCACAAAATGACCAAGAGAATGCCATGTTGGCTTTGGCCCAAATTTATACTGATGAACAAGTCAAGAGCATTTATTCTCAAGAAAGTAGGTTTGAAGACACCAACGATTTCAGCGAAGTTTTGAGCCCTAGATTTAAAAGACAAGCTATGATTGTGTTCCTGCTGATTTTGGTGAATGAGTTTATGGGAACAAATGCTTTAACTTTTTACTCAACTGAAATCTTTTTGAATTCTGGAAAGTCAAAAGAAGCTGACTACTTTAATATCCGTCCTTTGAATGTGTACTTCTCTTTGGTGAGATTCTTGGCAACTGTCGTTGGTATAGGCCTTATTGACAAAATCGGAAGAAGACCCTTGATATTATACGGCACTATTCTCACAACTTTGGTCGGAGCTTTGACTTCCTTGACAACCTTCTCTGAAAATTTACATTTGGGAGAAGAAATTTTGACGATTATTTTTACTGGACTGCAAAGTATGTCATTGAATCTGGTCTTGCCAATTTACACAGCAGAACTTTTGCCATCTTACGGAATGGGCTTGCAAGTGATTTTCCAAATGGTTTGTGTGCTTTTGGTGACAATAGTTTTCCCTTACGCGGTGACAATCAAATATGCTTTTATGGTGTTTACAGCTGTCGGAGTTTTCAGTTTCATCCCAATGTTGAAATTGGTGAAGGAAACAAAAGGAAAGACTTTGAATGAAATTTACAGATTATTCCATGCCGAAAAAGATAGTGGGCTTTTGGATGAAGAAGTAGTTGAAGAAGAATTCTCTCCTTACAGTCTCAGATCAGATTACTAGGGGAAGAGACGTTTGAAGTCAGTCAATAGCTCCATACTTGAGGGAGAGAAAGTGAATAGTTATTAAGTGAGTAGTCAGGGATTTTTTTTAATGAAAAACTGGGAATATGATGATATGAAAGAATTTTTTTTGTCTCAAGATGACTAAAAATATCATATTAATTTATGCATGCTAGTTTGTACTCAGTAGTATATTTATCTATTTATTTTATTTATTTGTGCTTGCGTGTGGTGAAATTTCTTTCCCTCTGAGTATGATGATCGGGTCTTAAAAATAACAATTCCAATGATTCAAATTTTTCTATGGATAATCTTCCCAATGAAAATGAAAGAGAAATGATGAATTGAAAACACCCTCTTGTTCAAGATGAGTGGTTAATTTGGATTTAATTTGGTAATAATCAACAAATTTTGCAATTTTCTCATCAAAGAATTTCTCTGTATGTAAAAAATTTCATTCATTGTTCCTTTCAATATTGACTTTTGAGGGGATCATAAAGGAGAGTTTATTGCTCTTAAAAACTTTATTTATGATGTGAAAAAATGCTTGCTTGTTGTTGGTAAGCAGTAAAAATTTTGATTTTCCTGTCTGATGACAAATTTCAAAAGGATGCCTTGAAAGAAAGATGACTCGTGGTGATTTAGCTCTTCCAACAATTTTCAAGCCTTCTTTATGACCAAAGTTCTGAGATTCAGAGTAATTTGTGATGATTTAATGAGAAACTTGATGGAGGTTTAATATTTTAAATTCTTCTTTGGAATTAAGATTTTATGAGAAGAAGTTTAGAAATTTGAGAATTTGAAAAAAACATGTTGATTGATTTTATTTCGATTGAGTAAGAAAGAAATTTTGTTTTCTGACTGGAAGATTGCTATTTTGAATGAATTGAGAGAGGGGAAAAAGATAGGAGTTTTTGAAATTTTTCAAGTCTTTGAGAAAGTAGGCTATAGAAATCATTGAGATAAATCTTCTTTTTTGAAATTCAAAATAGATGAATTTTTTCAATTTTAAAGTTAATTTAATTAGAAATGAAAAATTGAATAAGATATTTTTTAATTCAAAGAAAAGAAATGAAAATTTGTTGAAATTCATTTTTTTTATGAATTTTAAACTTGCTTTAAAAAAATTTTTTCCTGCAAAAATAAAATGATTTTGATATTTTTTTTAGTTATATTCTTGCTTCAGAAATTTTCCCAAGATTTTATATTGCTCTTTTTTTTTATTCACTCGTTACCCAAGACAAATTTTTATGATTGTTTTTCTTTGATTTATATCATTGTCGTACTCCTTTTTGCCGTTCAAGATTCAATTACGAAAACAAAAATTCCTTCTAGTTAAGATTATTGTGGTGCAAGGTTCCACAAGTTCTTCCTGCTAATAGATTAGCTAGAAGCTGTATAATCTTGAGGGGAGTCTAGAAGAATTGTTTCGAATTGAAGTAAATTTTATCCAAGTTTTTTAATTTTTGAATTATAAATCCAATTGTACCAAATTAGTTTAATTGATTAATTCGTAAAACTGAAGTACAAAGAAATCTGTTTATTGAACATGTCGAAAAAGATTTTCTTTATTTTATTGAAGTTTTTTTGTTTAAATCTTTCTCTTTTTTGAAAGAAACTTTTGGAGGGATTTTTTTTTTCTATATCCTTGAGTTCTTTAAAGAGTAAATAGAAGGATGAGGGTTCGAAGAAATGAGGATTTGGTAATAAAGAGAAACTGCCAAGGCGGTAACATTTTCCAGGTTCCATCATTTGGTATGTATTGGTCTTAATTTTAATACGAACGAGGTATTATTCTCAATCAAAAAAAGTCACTTTCAATTAAAAATAACTTTAAAAGGATGTTAGCTGCAGACTCAACAACCAAGTTGAAGGTGTGAATATCTTCTTTGCATTCCAAGTCATTCGAATTTCACATTGAAAAGCGTTTTGGAAGAAGAAATTCAAGTTGAAAGGTGAGGTTTTAATCAAGTGAAGATAAGGATTAAAAACTCAATCCAAGAAACGCCTATTTTCAGTGATTTTAGTTTATTAATCAATCGATAGAATTTTGTTAAATTTTAATCTTAAGAAATGCATTGATCTTTTTATCATAAACAACGCATTGGCACTTGATTCATTATTAAAAACTTTTCTCTTCTAATTAAAGCAGTCCCTCCTATGAATAAAAATTCTTCACAACCTGAACTTCCTCCGATCAAACCTGAAAAGAAAAGAGACCAATCTTCTGGCAAAAAGTTTCTTTCTAAAATTTTTTTCTACTCTCTAAATCCCATTTGTAGAGTCCACTTCCGGCCTTTTACAAGAGTCACTCCATTGATCTGTGCATTTTGCGGCGGAAAAAGCTGTAAACATGAGAACTGGATGACCCACCCTACTTCTGCTATCAAAGGGTTGAATTGTGATTGGATTACTGATAATATTTTGGCAACTCAAAGACCTTCTTCAAGAATCATTGCTGAATACAAAATTATTGAACAATTCAAAGAGTAAGAGATATGAGGGCTTGGAAATGTTGATCGATTTTGAAAGGAAAGGGATCAATGCGATTTTAAACCTTCAAGAACCTGGTGAACATCCTCATTGCGGTGATGGAATTCTGGCACAAAGTGGATTTTCTTATCTCCCTGAAGAGTTCTATGCTCGTATTGTTTCCTATTAGATGTGTTAGAACTGATCAGATTTATAGACGGAATTTACTTTTTCAATTTTGGGTGGAGAGATATGACAGCAACGTCTCCTGATATTATCCTTAAGATTTTGAAACAAATGAGTTTTATCCTGGGTAATGGAGACAAGGTATTTAGAGAGAAAATACCTCAGTTAATTGAATAGATTGCCGTGCATTGTCACGCAGGAAGAGGTCGAACAGGGATGGTGATAGCAGCTTGGTTGATATACAATGAAGGAATGTCCGCAAAAGAAGCAATAAAAGTCATTAGGAGTAAACGTAGTGGTTGTATCTCTAAGAAATCCCAAGAACAGGTCCTATTTGAACTTGAGAAAGGTTTCTATTCATGGTGATGATTTTAGCTAATAAGAATAGAGATTAAGAGATTGAGGAATATATTTTTTGGAAGCACAAAATTGGGATTAGCACAATATGTTTACAATCAAAAGATGGTTCTTCCTCTCTCTTCGACCTCCGAAGAAAGGTATGTTCCAAGAATAGTTTTAACTGCTCTTGAAAGGCTTGAAGCTCTCTTGGTCTCAAACACATGTTCACCTCAACAAGTAACTTTGTTTAAATTTTACCCATAACTCCTTTAGGTTTTATGCTCATTCCATAACCTCGATATGGTCGAAATATTTGATGAGAAATGGGGAGCGAAACATGAGAAGCAGCTCAAGACATTCAAAGAGAGAATAAATAATGGAGATTATCATATCAGTGATATTGATGATCCAAGATATCTTGTTCAGATTGTCTTGGACTTTTTGGACCAATTTACAGTCCCTGCAATTGGGAAATATTTCCTTGAAGCCGTGGCAGTGAAATTCCAAGGCGATGCAAAATTAACAGAAGCAGATCATGATGAGCTCTTTAAAGAAGTCGATAAAAAGGAATTCTTTTTAGTGGAAGTTTTTGCGAGAATTTTTGCGGCAGCTGTTGGTGCCGATAGATCAATGACAAGCCAAGTGAATCACGCAATTACAAGGCTTTGCATATCGCTGACACTGGGAAGAGGTCGACATGATAAGATGTTTTTAAAGAGAAATCTCTTGGTGAAGAAAATTGAAGATGAGAGAATGAATTGTCTACAAGTCTTTGTTTATAAATGGATTGCGTATTTTGATCAAGATCTTTCTGCTTCAATGATGATGGCTGGCTCACAATTGAAGGGAAGTCAGTTACAAGATGGAAGTATGTTGAGATATTTGAAGTCAAAGACCTTGTTGACGAAGACAATACAGAGACAAGCGACAAAACAAAGCTTTGAATATGATATTAATACAAGTCCTCGCAGGGCGTTCAAGAATATGATGACAAAAAGCATAAATAATCTTGACATAAAAGAGGATGACGATGAGGAGGTCTATTCTGCGAATAAAATTGTAATGGATAAAGTTAATATCAAGACAAGTCGAGATAAGACAATAAAATTATTTGGTGCAGAAGTTATTAGCAGGAAAAATTCTGAGAATTCTGAAGAAAAGAAGGAGGGTGAGATTAGCTTTGATGAGAAAGAGTTGTTCCCTTCTTTAAATAAACATGAGAATATGAGATCAAGCCCTCAAGTTGTTAAGCCTTTAGAAATCAAGAATCCATTGAGAGAAGTTTTGGTTCCAAAAGCAAAGAAGAATAGCAGTGAGACAGCAGGAACGAATAGTACGAACACGAATTCTCCAAACTCGAGTATCAAGTTTGTTCCTACGAAACCTCAGGTGAGTTCAATGGCCTATGTGCAGGTGACGCCTCGAGTGGCTAATTTGTTCAACTCTATTGAGGTTTTGGATGAACATGAACAAGATGCTCTGTTACAAAAATTGCTCGAACTTCAACAAAATCGTCTCAAATCTTTTGCTTAAGAGAGGAGTTGAATGAATAATTAATATTGCACTTTTTTTTGTTGAAACACTTTTTTTAATTGGTTAGGACCAGAAGATGTAAAATTGAGATTTAATAATAACTTTATCATAATAGTAATTACAAAGAGAGTTTGACCCTTAATACACAAACAAACAAATACTTTTAGTTAGAATAATAAAAAAGTTGGAACCACAATAAATTCAAAGAAGAATATAATTATAAATCTATAAAGTAACAACACCATTTTCTTGTCTTTATAATGTAATCATCATATTTTCTTTTCTCAAAGTTGGATCATTATTTATTTTTGAGTTTTTCGATTTGTTGAAGAAGTTCTTGTCTTTCTTGCTGCCAAGCTTTTTCTTTTTGTTTATAATCTGACAACATTTTGGTCGTTCTCACAAGAATCTGATTCAATTGAGTTCCATTCATACTATTTTCAGGTCCAGAACTTTGCACTCCTTGCAAAACATGAACCTCCTGCTGTTTATCACAATTTAAAGGCAGTTCTTTGATGATATCGGCTCTTTTGGGAGTCGGAGATGGTTCATGATCAATAATCAAGCTGCAGATTTTATCAGTCAAAGCTTCAGTGGTAGTATCAGTCCCTTTATGCATATTTTTATAAAGAAGTTCTTTGAGATCAAAAGAGCCAAAACTTCCCTTTGGTTTATTGTCTCGAATCCTTTCTCTTAATGCCGCCACATTTGATTGCTTCTGAAGATTAATTTTATTCCACTTGTCGTCTCTCTCCAAATTTGCAATCATTTCTTCTATTTGGCCGCCTCCGTGTGACTTTGCCCTCATTAATCTCTTTGCTTTAACTGTTTGTCTAATACTTTCATCTCTGCTTCCGTCTTTCTTGCTGACACTCTTTGTGTGGCCTGTGGTGTCTTGGCCTCCATTAAAGGTGTTTTCTGTGGATCTTTCATATTCCGCAGTGACATTTTGGACGAAGGTCTGAGAATCAAGTCCTCCTCGCTTTTGGTCTTTGGCTATTGAAGATCCATTATGGCTAAAGATACTATTAAATCTATGAGGGCTATGTCCTTTGTGCAATCCATCTTTTCTTCGGGCATTTATCGTGGTTTGCTCAGTCAGATTGTCATAAGAAAAGTCTTTCTTGGGAAGAGTTTTGGTACTTGTTGCTTTGTATCGTAAAGCCTTTGTATTGTTGACGTTTCTCTTTCTGGAATTAAGTCTCTTTTCTTTAGTGGACATTTCTCGAGAGAAATCTCGTTTATTCCAATGAGGCATTTCTTTGATAGATTCCTTGCTGACTTTAGTTCTCTTTGGTGTCAATTTAAGAACCTCAGCTTTGTGAATATTCTTGGGACTGGAGTTTTGAGTTTCTTTGATATTTTCGATATCATCAGTTGTCTGATTTTCTTTTCCAAATCCAAAGTTTTGATCCCATTCATGAATGAAAGCAGCTTTGTTTATCAGGTTCTTTTTAATCTGTTGCTTAAGGCTTGGATGAGGAACTTTTGTGCTATTCTTTTGAATGTCAATTGCTGGAACACCTTGAGTTTGGGGATCTTTTTCAAGAATATGATTGCTTTCAATAGAGAGGTTTTTAAGGCTCATATTTTTAATGGAAGTCTGATGAGAAGGTGAGGACATTGTGATATTATCCAGTGATAAATTTTTATCATCTTCTTCTTCATCTCTTTCATTAGCAAGGAAGCTTTTTAATTTGGCAAGTTGAAGATCTTTGTTCGTGCAAGTCTTTGGTTGAGAAGGGAACAGCCCAGAGAAGATATCTTTATTCGTTTGTGAGTTTTTCGTGGACCTAAAACCACCATTCATTCCTCCAAGACTCATCTCAATCGAGCCATTCTTTGGAGAATTAGCCAAGCTCAAATTATTCAACGTATTTGACAGATGAGCCTTGTAATTTGCTGAAGCCATTTTGATTGTCTTTGGCTCATCCACTTCGATTTGTAAAGGGAAACGCTTTTTGTTGACTATCTTTGGATGCGATTTACCGTTTAGCTTTGGGCTAGGGTTATTTCTGGCTTTATTAGTGACAATATGAGAGCCCTCAAGCGCGCTAGAAGCTGTTGGCGATAATGTTTCCCATAGGGTGCCTTCCAAAACTTGTTTGGCTTGCTGTTTGGAAGCTTGTTTGGAGGAATTGAGGTTAGAAGATAAGAGAAGGCCTTTTTTGACCATTTGACGAAGTTTGAGTTTAGAGGATCCAAGTTTGAGAGGAGCAGAGTCAAAGGGAGAGTCTGTAGTCGGTTTGCTGGTAATCTTGGGAGAAAGAACCTTAGAATCGAAACCGTTCATTATCTTCTGGTTTTCCATGTTACCGTTGAGTAGAAATAAAATTAGTTAAAGTGAGGGTTAGGAACACTAAATTATCAAAATCAATTGATAGACACGGGAAAATATTTTTCTGGCTAATAATGGCAACTGAAGTGATGAGATATAAAGATATGAGGATATGGGAGATACGTGGCGTGCGGTTTTTGATTAATCAAAAATGTGGGACCTGAGGACCTTATATATTGGTTTTATTTTTTGGATAAAATATTGATGAGAAGAAGACTTTTTTGTTAGACTATAAGACGACGAAAGCTTGGAAACCAATTGTATTTTCAGATTGAATCATCATTGAAGATCATGTGAGAGCAAGCGAGAGTCAAAAAGAAAATAAGAGAATTTGGGAGTGTTGGAGGTAATTTTGATGGCAAAAATAAGTTTTATTTTCTATATTAAATTTGATCCTTTTAATTTGTTTTTATCTTGTGTATTATTTATTATAAGCAAGAAATTTCTCATTCCCTCACATTAAAATCTGTTTAAAATGCTTGTTGTTTTTCTTCAACATAAGGCAATCCATCTTCTTAGAAATTCTGCTATGTCAAGGGGATACAGGAGTTGAATAAATGCTTTTACGTTGGATAATATTTGAATGATAGCGAGGGCATTTTTAGTCAAAATCTTGAGCTCCTGAGGTAAAACAAGATGGTAAGATAAATGAGGGTATAAATTCTAGCAAGATAATCGAGGTTTGGGAGACATTTAAGATGACTTACAAGACATTGAGAATTCAAATTTGAATTTTCAAG
>Ga0182738_1008661_pt1 | contig 10073 bp, 7 predicted proteins | sample eDN5th30CBELigMG_FD_128876 | JGI IMG/M metagenome (GOLD analysis project Ga0182738, IMG submission 128876) | Enriched Miracle-Growth compost microbial communities from Emeryville, California, USA - eDNA 5th pass 30_C BE-Lig MG (version 2)... ... | reverse complement strand
GAAGGTTGGAGTTTCAGGGGGATGCCAGGACGCGGCCTTGCCGTGTGCGTTGCGGTGGCATGCACGCAAGGCCCGGCAGACCACCGGGCTGCGCAACCTGCCTAGCCGGCGTGCTAAGGAGAGGCTGCCGGCGGTGGCGAATCGCCACCGCCCGAGTCGTCATCCTCGCCGCGGTCCTGGTCGCCGGTGTCCGGCTCATCCGACTGCTGCTCTTCGTCATCGTCCTCGCTGGGCGGGAGCACTTCTTTGAGCAGTCGCATCACCTCGATCGATTTCTTAACGCCTTCGTCGAGGATGAACACCAGCTTGGGGGTATAGCGGGTATCGATCCGCTCGGCCACCTTCGCTTGCAGGAAGCCAGCGGCGTTGCGCAGACCGATCAGGCTCAGGTTCTGCTTGGCTTCGTCTCCCATGACGGAGACGTAAACCTTGGCCATGCGCATATCTTCCATGACTTCCACGCGGAGCACGGTGACATCGCGCACCCGCGGGTCCTTCATTTCATATAGCACCGCCGTCGAGACGACTTCGCGAATGGCGCGGGCGGCTTTCAATAAGCGGCGCGAGGTCATGGCAACCAGGCAACTCCTGGAAAAAACGGGAAGGAGGAGAAGGCATCAAACACAGTCAACGAGGTTCGGGGGCTGAGGTGCCAGGCGCGCCGCCCGCTTGAGCCACGGCGCCCCCCAGAAAATACCGGGCGGCGCCCACAGCGGCGGGCGGCGAACGAACCGGCGGCGCGGCAGCGGCCGCGTTACAGCTTCCGCGCTACCTCCTCCACCTTGTATGCCTCGAGCACGTCGCCCTCTTTGATGTCGTTGAAGCCTTCCAGGCGGATACCGCACTCGAGTCCTTCGCGGACTTCGCGGACGTCGTCCTTCTCGCGCTTGAGCGATGCCAGCGGGTAGTCGCCGATGATCGTGTTGGCGCGAATCACGCGGAACCGGGTTTGAGAGTCGCTGTCGCGGCGGATCGTGCCCCGCACCACGCGGCAACCGGCGATCGTGCCGATGCGGCTGATGGAGAACACCCGCTGCACCAGCGCCACGCCCAGTTCCATCTCCTGCTTTTCGGGCTTGAGCATGCCTTCCAAAGCGTCGCGGAGGTCTTCCGTGATCCGGTAGATCACGTCGTAGCGGCGAATCTGCACGCCCTTCTGCTTGGCCAGGGAGCGGGCACCTTCGTCGGGCACGACGTTGAAGCCGATGATGATGGCATCCGAAGCGTCGGCCAGGTGCACGTCGGCCTCGGTGACGCCGCCCACCATCGCCTGGAGCACCTTGATCTGCACCTCGGGGTGCTCGAGCTTGGTGAACTCCTTGAGGATGGCTTCGATCGAACCGCGGACGTCGGCCCGGATGATCACGTTGAGCTGGCGAGCTTCCTCGTGACCGGCTTCCAGTCGCTCGCGAAGGTTCTCAAGCGAGATCACCGGGCGGGTGCTGAACAGGTCGCTTTCGCGGCTCTGTTCCAGCCGTTTCTCGGCGATTTCGCGAGCCTGGGCCACGTCGTCCAGCACGTAGAAGTGGTCGCCGGCGCCGGGCACTTCGTTCAAGCCGGTGATGTTCACCGGAGTGGACGGGCCAGCTTCCTCGTGGCGGACGTTGGGCTGGAGCGTGTCGTACATGGCCTTCACGCGGCCGTAGGCCGGGCCGCACACGACCACGTCGCCAACCTTCAGCGTGCCCTTTTGGACCAGTACCTTGGCGACCACGCCGCGACCCTCGTGACGCTCGGCCTCCAGGCAGGTGCCGAAGGCGGGACGTTCCGGGTCGGCCTTGTACTCGTGCAGCTCGGCAATGGTGAGCAGCGTTTCCAGCAGCTCATCGACGCCTTCGCCGGTGATGGCGCTACACTTGACCAGTTCGGTCTCGCCGCCCCACTCGACCGGCAACAGTTCGTTGGCCGCCAACTGCTGCATGATGCGGTTGATGTCGGTGCCGGGCAGGTCGATCTTGTTGAGGGCGACCACGATCGGAACGCCAGCGGCGCGGGCGTGGTTGATCGCTTCCTCGGTCTGGGGCATCACGCCGTCGTCGGCCGCCACCACCAGTACGGCGATGTCGGTGACGTTGGCACCCCGGGCACGCATCTCGGTAAACGCTTCGTGACCCGGCGTGTCGACAAAGGCGATCGCCCCGCTATCCTTCTCCACGCGGTAAGCGCGGATGTGCTGGGTAATGCCGCCCGCTTCGCCGGCCACCACGTGGGTGCCGATGATGCGGTCCAGCAGCGAGGTCTTACCGTGGTCGACGTGACCCAGGAACGTGACCACCGGCGGCCGCGGTTGCAGCTTCTCGGGATCGTCTTCCTGTTCGAACCGGGCGGCCAGTTCTTCTTCAGGATCGGCCGCATGCTTGAAGTCGACCTGGACGCCAAACTCGGCGGCCAGCAGTTCGGCCAGCTCAGGATCCAACTCGGCGTTGATGTTGCTCATCGTGCCAAGCTGCAAGAGCTTGCCGAGAACCTGCGAGGCCGGGATACCCAGTGCCTCTGAAAACTCGCGAACCGTGCAGGGCAATTGCACGACGACATTCCCTTTACGGGGCGCGGCCGTACTCACCCCCGGACGCTTGGGACCGCGACGACGCGAGAAGGAGGTGCGACCGCCGGATTCACCCTCTTCGTCGCCACGCGCCGGTTGACGCCGGCGGCGCTTCTGTTTGCGGACTTCGCGCGAGATCGGGCTGCCGTCTTCCGTCTCCGTCGGCGCACCGCCGCGGCCACGGCCACGACCGGGCGCTTCGGCCTCGACCGGCGCGATGCCGGCATCCGTCTTCTTCTTGCGCTCTTCCAACTGGCGGACGCGTTCCTTCAGCGCTGAGGCGCCGCCGGTGCCAGTCTTGGCCGAGCGGATGGCGTCGAGCGGGAGCCGAATCTCGGGCTTCTGGGGAGCAGGTTCGGCGGGTGCGGCTGGCTTGGGCGGTTGCTTGGCCTCGGGGATGGCCGCAGCGCGGATCACCGGCCCAGCCGGGCTCTTGCCGCCCTTGGCGGCCTTCTTGCCCTCGCGCTGTTCGCCGCGGGCAGGACGCGCCTGGAGTGTTCTGACCTTGCCGAAGCGGGCCGCGGAGAAATCGGGCCGCTGGGGCTGGGGTGCCTGGGCCGTGCGCGAGGACTCGGCGCTGGCCGCGGCTGGTGTTTCAACATCGGCCGGGGGTGAGGGAGGCGCGGAGGGAGCCTCGGCGGCCGGGGAAGGAGCCTGGGACGGGGCTGAAGGCGGTGCCGTCGAGAGAGGCGGCGGCGAAAGCGGGGCTGGCGAAGCAGGAGGCGCAGCCACCGATGGCTCCGGCCGTTGCGGCTCCGGGGCACCCGGGCGGCGGCGGGGCTGGCCCGTCAGCGTGCGAATCGGGCGATTCGCCGTCGTCGTGGCGGCAGGAGGTTTGGGCGGTGCGGCGCGCGGGCCACCGCTCTTGAGGAACGACCGGATCTTGGCGACTTCGTCGTCGGTCAAGCTGGCTAGGGCAGAGCCCTTGCCCTGGATGCCAACCTTCGCACACAAATCGACCAGATCTTTGCTATCAAGATCGAGTTCTTTCGCTAACGCGTAAATCCGAACGGGCAATGCCAGCCCTCCTGTTCAACCTTCGCCAGTCAGAGCAGAAACACGCCACTGCTGCTGGCGGTTGTAGTCCCAAACTCATTTCATGGTCAGCTCTCCTGCGATCGGCAGCCTATGGAATGTCGGGCTGCCGGGGATGACGCCGCCCACCGGGCAACCGAGATTAGCTGGTCTCGGACCCGGCACTGTCTTGAGTCCCTTCGTTGCGGGCCGACTCGGCGTCGGCACCTTCACTGGTTCCGTCGGCCTCGTACGACGCCTCGGCGTCGTCGCCGCTGGCAGTTTCCTCTGCCTCGGCGGTGGCCGTTTCGCCGCCGGCTTGATCACCACCTGCGGAGGATTGGGCCCGAGCCTGGGCTTCAGCCGCGCGCTGGTGTTGCTGCTGCTCACGATCACGGCGGCGCTGCTCGGCGGCGGCCACTTCGGCCTCTTCCGCCCGCTTCTCCACTTCGGCGATGATCGCGTCGACCTGATCGGCGGTCAGACCGCCCATTTCCATCAGGTCATCCGGCTCGATGACAGACAGTTCATCGTACGACAAAAACCCTTCGCCTACCAGACGCTCGCTCAACTCGGGCGAAATGCCCGGGATCGAGCTGAACCCGGCCACGGCGTGCTCAATCGACTCGGCCAGCTCCTCGCTGGTCATGATGTCGATGTCCCAGCCGCACAGTTTGCTGCCCAGCCGCACGTTCTGGCCCTTGCGGCCGATAGCCAGCGAAAGCTGGTCCTCGCGGACCAGGGCGATGGCCTTGCCGATCATGGGGCAAAGGATCACTTCGTCGACCTCGGCCGGTTGCAGGGCGTTGGGGATCAACACCTGCATGTCGTCGCTCCAGCGGACGATATCGATCCGCTCGCCCGCCAGTTCGTCGACAATGTTCTTGATCCGGTTGCCGCGGACGCCCACGCAGGCCCCCACGCAGTCCACCCGCTGATCGGTGCTGCTGACGGCCACCTTGGTACGGTAGCCGGGCTCGCGGGCCATGGCCTTAATTTCGATTACGCCGTCGGCGATTTCGGGAATTTCCTGCTCAAACAGCCGCTGCACCAGTTCCGGGCGGATACGGCTGAGGATGATCTTCACGCGGCTGCCGGCCTTGCGGACCTCGAAAATGGTGGCCCGGACCCGCTCGCTCACGTGGTGGGTTTCGCCGGGAATCTGCTCGCTCTTGGGCAGAATGCTTTCCGTATTGTTCAGGGCGACCGTTGCGGTTCCGCCTTCGTACCGCTGGACAATGCCGGTGACCAACTGGCCGCGTTCGGCGCTGTACTCGTCGAACAGCGAGTCGCGCTCGGCTTCGCGGATCTTCTGGATCATCACCTGCTTGGCGGTCTGCGCGCCGATACGGCCGGCCAGGTCTTCCACCTCTTCGCTGGAAAGTTGCCGTTCGCCTTCGGTGGCGCGGATTGTGCCGTCGCGGCGGTCAATGTTGACCGAGATTTCGGCATCGTCGCCGTAGTGCTTGCGGAGGGCCGAAACGAGCGCAGCCTCGATCCCCTCGAAAACGATCTCCTTATCGATGTTCTTCTCGCGGTGGATCGCGTCGACGATTTTCAGCACTTCGCTGGGATTCATGATATGCCGTTGTTGGGTTGCCGCCCGGCCCCGAAAGACCAAACCGGAAGACCTGTTGAATTGTTCAAACGATAAATGGGAATTGTGCTATTAGCGGCTGTACGCCTGATTCTCCGGCTTCCCGCTTACCGGGGGCTGCTCCCCGCCGGGACTGGGGGAGCACAATCTGGATCACGGGTTGGTCGTAGGGTTACCGGGAATTTGTGGTTTACCGACCGTTGGTATCGCCGGTTGTACCGATATTTTTGCCTTTACACCGAGGTTGGTGGCCTCCGTGGGATGCTGACGTACCGTGGGCGCCTTGCCACCCAGCCGGCGGGGCCGTACCGGGTGTGTACGCTCTCCCTCTCCGGGCCGCAGGCACCGATACCGTTTATTATACAACCCCGCCCAGGGTTGAGCCGGGACCGAGCCTGGCAGCCAGACGGCACCGCAGCCACCGTCCCAACCGGCGTCGCTACCCGCCGGCGAACCCTCCAGTGGCGGGTTGCTCAGGCGGTGCAGCTATAAAAAAACGCCGAGTGGGTCCTGCCAGTCGCCTGACCCACGCGGCGCCATTTCACGCCGATGTTGTGACGGTGCTGCGCGGAAGTGCGGCAGCATCGCTTGGTAGACTACTGCCCTGCCCGCAACGTGTCAAGAAGTGCTACAGCCAGCGGCATGCCGACAGGATCGCCTGACCCTGGTTGGCGGCCGCGGCACCCGTTGCGGGCGGGATCGCCACATCCGATTTATTGTATGCGCGGCGGTGTCAATGCGACCACCGCAATAACTTCTTAGAGATTGGCCGCCGTTGCCGCCGCGATCAGTTGGCCGGTTCCACCTGGGCGGGCGCCTGATCGGCCGGTGGGGCCGGGGCGGCGAGCAGGCCGTCGCGCCAGACCCGCATGAAGCCCGAGATCAGGATGATGGCGACGACCAGGGTCGAGGTCACGCCCAGCCAGGTCTTGGCATTAGCCCGCATCTTATCAAAGGCCGCGCTGCGGCCGCTGAGGGCCGAGGCCAGGAAGAACACCACTAAGCCCAGCAGGAACTTAATGCCAAAGAGGCTGTGATACATCGTCTTATTGGCGTCGGCCGGCAGCGAGCGATTGATGCGGATGAAGTTGATCAACCCCGACACCAACAGCAGCAGGATCGCCAGCATCACGATTTTGGAGAACCGGGCGGCCACCCGCTGACGCAGGGCAGTGGCGGTAGCTTCGTCCAGTTCGCTGGTAGCGGGCCGCAGCACGCAGCACCAGAACAAGGCGCCACCCGCCAACAACACGGCCGCGATGATATGCAGCCAACGGAGTATCAAGCTGAGCCAGTCGATATCCACGGCCGAAGTTCCTCCGCGGCGAACAAGGGATCGAACGTTTCTGAGCGGGAGTGGAAGTGCAACCTATGGCCGGCATGCAATTGCCGGCGCTTGCACCCTCCGCGGGCGTAGTTTACCCCGAATGGCCGCCGCGTGAAGCACCGCGGCCGGTATCGCGGCCTTTTTTCGCGCCGCTCGAATGTGGGGCAGCGCTGCAAACGACCACGCCACGTAAAAAAACGGCTCGGCAGGCCACGTAGGTAACCTGCCGAGCCGCGGCGTTTTCCCGCTTTATAGACCCAGCGGCGTGACAAACTCGGCCGGCTTCAACGCCAGCACCGAGCAACGCACGTGCGGCAGCAACCGCTCGGCCGTATTGCCGATCACCATGCCAGGGATGCCGGAGCGGCCAATGGTGGCCATCACCAGCACGTCGGCGGACAGGTCGTCCAGGGTTTTCAGAATCACCTCATCAGGCTCGCCGCTGGCGAGGATGACGTTGGGCGGCTGCGGCAGCGCCTTCACGGTCGGCCGCTCCACCTGCTGCTTGAGCATCTTTTCAGCATGCTCGCGCTCCTGGCGTTGATGCTCTTCAATCCGCATCAGTGGCAGGCCAATACCCCGCAACTCGTGCGTGGTCGCCGGATGGATGACATGCAGCACGTGCAGTTGCGCGCCGTACTTGCCCGCCAGGGTTGCGGCCGCATCGACTACCCTGTTGGAAACCTCCGTGAGGTCGGTCGCCACAACCACCGAGCGCAGCTCACGGATCTCGCGCGGGTGCGTGATCCAGACCGGCGTGGGGCATTGCCGCAGCAGCTTCATACCGGTGCTGCCGAACAACACCGAACGTAGCTGGCTTTGATGCCGGGTGCCGGCGATCACCAAGTCGTACTTGCCCTCCACGGCCTTTTGGATGATCTGCTGCCAACTGCGGCCAAAGGTCACTTCGTAATCGGCCTCGATGCCCTCGTCGGCAGCCCGCTTGACGAACTGCTTGAGCACTTCTTCGGCCTGATCACGGACGTTGTTCTCCAACTGCTCCTCGGTGATCAGCCACTGGGCCTTTTCCGAGATGTCGAGCGAATGGAAGAACGTCAGCTTGGCGCCGGTACCGGCCGCCAGCCACAGGGCTTCTTGCACCGCATGTTGCGAGTGGGGCGGGCCTCCGTTGGATACCAACAGATCGCCTTGAGCCAGATCGACTGCAACCAGAATCTTATCGAGCTGCTTCACCGCTTCCCTTTCGTCAGGGGGGCCAGATATTAGTGCATGTTGTATGGGTTGTGCGCTGCCGCCTTCAGAAAAGCGGCACGCGGCGGCTTACGCTTCGTTGGCGTGGCCTTGTGCCGAGCGGCCAGCGCAATAGGCCGGCTTCGTTTGTTCGTCGGGCCACGCGGCGGGCAGTTGTTCTACCCGCGGGCCGCGCTGTTGCTCGGCAAAACGCTGGATAGCCAACTCGATGCCTGCGTTCAACTGGGCCATCGTAAACGGCTTGATCAGGTGGGCTTGAATGTGGTCGGCCACCTCGGGCTCCAGCGTCAGGTCATCATCGTAGCCACTGACCACCATTACGGCCACCGGATAGGTGCGGGCGACGGTCCGCGTCGCAGTCAGACCATCGAGCTGCGGCATGGTTACATCGGTGATGATCAGGTCAGGACGCAGTGCCAGGCATTGCTCCAGCAGTTCTTGACCGTTGGCGGCTACCGAAACCACTTCGTGCCCCAGCCGCGGCAAGATCACGGTGAAGTACTTGCGCAGCTCTGGCTCGTCGTCGGCAACGGCAATCCGCAGGGGGGATTTCATGACGCCTCTCGTGGCAATTCGAAATGAAAGGCCACGCCCGGCCCGTCGGTATCACAGATTCCGATCCGGCCGCCGTGTTCCTCAACAATTCGTTTTGCAATCGCCATGCCAAGCCCTGTGCCCTTGGTTTTGGTGGTGAAGAACGGTTCGAACACCCGGGCCCGCACGTCGGCGGCAATTCCCTCGCCCTTGTCAGAAACGATGATCTGAAGCGCTGGGCCTCGCTCCAGGGCGGTATCCTGGCTGGAAATGCGGATTTCCGCCTCTTCGGGCGAGGCCGCAATGGCGTTTTCCAACAGGTTCCGCAGCACCTGACCGATGGCGAATGGGTCGGCGTGGCAGGTATGGTTGGACGCTTGCAGGTCTTCCACAAGCCCCAGCCTTTTAGGCTCGTGCAGATGTTTTAAATGGGTCCAAATGCCGCGCCAGACCTGGGCGATATCGCACACCTCGCGCTTCAACAATCGGGGGGCGGCGTAATCGCGGACTTCCTCATACAACCGGTGCAAATCGTTCTGCGCACGCTGCACCCGGGCCACCAGGTCGAGCAGGTCGGCGCGATCCTCGCCCAGTTCCAAAGCCAGCATTTCCAGGCAAGCCTGGCTGCGCTGCAGGGCATTGCGGCTTTCGTGCGCGAGTCCGGTAACCATCTGCCCAATGGCTGCTAGCCGCGCGGCTTGCATGGCTTTTTCTTGTGCCTGCTTGAGCTGAGTAATATCGCGGTGGGCAGCCACGTAATGGGTGATCTCCCCGCCCGCGTTGCGCACCGGCGAAATCAATACCTCAACATGGTAGGGCGAACCGTCCTTGCGATAGTTGATCAGCTCGGCGCTAAACGTATCACCCCGGGTAAGCGATTCTTTGAGACGTTGGAGCGCCTTGGGATCAGTGCCTGGCCCTTGCAGGATCCGCGGCGAGTTGCCGAACAGTTCCTCGGCCGAGTAGCCGGTGATCCGCGTGACCGCATCGTTGACGAACACGATATGCGGGCCTGGGGCGTTGAGATCGGCATCGGTGATGATGACCCCCTCGGCCAGGTTGCGAACAGCCTCGGCCAGCAGTTGCCGCTTCTGTTCGCTTTGTCGCAGGGCCGCTTCTGTCTGCTGTTGCCGACCAATCCGTGTGAGGGTGGCCCGCAGCACGTCCGGATTAACCGGTTTCAAAATGTAATCGTAGGCCCCGCTCCGCAGCGCTTCGATGGCTCCCTGAAGATCGGGGTAGCCGGTAACGATCACCACCGGGGCGTGCGGGGCCAAACGATGCAACCGCGGCAAGAACTCACCGGCCGATCCATCGGGCAGTTTCCAGTCGAGGATCACCGTGCTGATGGCTTGCCAATCGACCTCGGCAACCGCTTGCGAAAACGTGCCATAAGCCGTGAGGCGGTGGCCGTCCAAGTCGAGAATGTCGGCCAGGTTCGCCTGGGTATCGGCGTCGTCTTCAATCAACAACACGTGTAGCGAGTCGGCGGGCGGCAGGGTATTCATCGTAAGCGTCCGCGTGCGTCAACAATCGATCAGGAAAGCTGTCCGTAGATGCCATGGGTAACGCGAAGTTGAAAGCACTCAGCTATCGGCCGTGCCTGCTGCCAGGCGGTTAATCGTCTGCAATAGCTGTTCGACATCAAACGGTTTGTAACACACGGCATCGGCCCCGGCTTGGACGATCTCATCCAACTTACGTTCTAGTTCACCGCGAAAGCCGGTTATCAACACGGTGCGAGCGTTGGGGTGCGCCTGACGCACCAGGTGGAATACTTCGGCCCCGTCGCCGTGCGGCAGCTTCATATCGATCAGCACCACCTTAAATGGTTGCATGGACAG
>Ga0182738_1008660_pt1 | contig 10074 bp, 6 predicted proteins | sample eDN5th30CBELigMG_FD_128876 | JGI IMG/M metagenome (GOLD analysis project Ga0182738, IMG submission 128876) | Enriched Miracle-Growth compost microbial communities from Emeryville, California, USA - eDNA 5th pass 30_C BE-Lig MG (version 2)... ... | reverse complement strand
TGGCGTTTTTGAGCGTTTGTATAGCAGGCGATGCTTGAGGCCTGGACTGGGTGGGTGGCGACGTAAGTTGGCTTGAGTATTTAAATTGCGGATTTTGCTTCGCCGATCAAAAATCGTGCCGAACACTATTGGGCCGCAGGCCGGATGAGGGTCGAGGGGTTTACGGATGGAGCCCGGCGAACAAGGTCGGGAACGCCAAGGCACCCCCGAAAACCGACGACCCCCACCCGGCCGTTCCGGCCACCCTCCCCCGAGGGGAGAGGGCTTGAAATGCCGCTTTCGACCGACGCCCATCCCAAAATCCGCTGGTTCATTTCCGAGCCCCGCCCTCCGCGTACGTCCCAATCCGCGCCAGGTCGAGGAACCTCCCGTCGTCCAGGCGAAGGCCGAGAATCAGGCTGAGGCTTGCTCCGTTGTTGTTTTTGATCCACTCATATTTCCGAATATGGCCCTCCAACTCCTCGCGTTGTTTTTCTTTCTTGGCGATGGAATCTTTCAGCGCTTCGGTCTTCTTCTTATCGGGTTTTTTCTTAGAGGCGGCGTCGAGCTTTTCGCGGTCGCTCTGGATCTTGGCGGCAAGCTCCTGGGATTGTTGCCCACGCGCCTGGTTCTCTTGCTCGTCCAGTTTCAGGACGATGGAAACCTTGTCCGTCTGGGGCCGGCCCTCTTTGTCGACGCGCTTGGCCGGCTTGAGTTCAAGGCGGGCCGTGTTGGGAATGAGGACGAACGCGCGCTTGTCCTTCTGGTCGGCGTTCTCCTCGCTCAGCAGGCGAGTCTCTTCCGAGCCGTTGTTGGGATCAGCCACGGTCACGTCGATCCGATAGCGCCTGACGCTCCATTCCCATTGGGATTGGCTCAGCTTCGCGCCGGACGCCCACGTCAAGGTTAGCTCGCCGCCCTCCCCGGCCGGTCCGCGGCGCCCGGAAAGCTGAAACGGCTTGTCGGCCGGCTTCAGGTCCCGCAAGACGACGAACTTACGGCCCTGGTCGGTCTCCAGTTCGAGCACGGAATCGCGGAGGATCTCGGCCAGCCTCGCGAAGTCTTCGCTGGAGACGCCCTTGTCCGACCAGGCGAGGACGAGGGCCTTGGGCTGGATCCGAATTTCGGCGATGTCGTACGGGATGTACGCGAGGCTCGTCTTGTCCTCGTCGTTGGGGCCGACGCCCCAGATGGCGGCGCCGCCGCTTGAAACCGGATCCCTGAGCGTCAGGGCGGGCTTTGTCTCCGTTTTCCCCGGGATTTTTTCACCGCCCGTCAACTGGTGGAGCTTGACCTTCAAGACTTTGGCCCCCAGCTTCAGCGGGGGCGTGGGCTTCAACTCCCTCCCCTCGCCCGACAGCCCGGCGGCCGGAAGCTCCGGCAAATCCATAAACATGGGCTGATAAACAAAATCGGGATCGGCGGACGGAGACGCCTCTTGTTTCGGGGGCTCCGCGACCGCGACCGGCTGAGCCTCGGGGGGCGGGGGCGGTTCCGGCTTCGGGGGCTCGACGTTGGGTTTCGGCGCCTCGGCCACGTTCGGTTGCTCGGGCGGCGGCGCGGGTTTTGGGTCGGGCGCGGGCGGTTTCGCTTCGGCTTCGTCCTTCGGACTCCGCTTGGTGAATCTGTCGATGAGCGCGTCGGCCTCGGGGTTTCCGCCGAAGTAGAGAAAGGCCGAACCGCCGCCTAGAAGCAGCAACAAGACCGCCGCGGCGGCGAACCAGAGGCGGGAGGCGTGGAACCGGGAGCGGCTGGCGGCGGGGGTTCGGGTTCGCTCGGCGGTTCGGACGCCCCGCTTCGGCGCGGGGGGAGGGACGGGGACAAGCTCGACCGTGGGGATGTCGTCGTCGGGGAGAAGGCTCGGCGCGGGGTTGTCGGCTAGGGTCGCCCGGGCGCGGGGGGCAGGCGCGGGCGTTGGTTGGGAGGCCGCGGGCCGCTCGCCGGTTCGGGCCTGTTGGATCAGGGGGCCGTCGCCGGGGGGGCCCATCGGCCGGGTCAGGTCCAGGACGAGCGCGCCGGGGGCTTTTAACGCTTGCCCGGCCGCGGGGGTTCCGGCCAGGACGCCTCGCCAGGCGCAGGTTAGTCCCTGGGGCGCGACGCTGAAATAGGTGTTGAAGTCGACATCCCAGCGCCGCGATGGGGGCAAAAGCGACAACGCCTCGGCGAAGAGGGGCAGGGGATCGAAGCCCGGTTCGTAAATCAGGTAGGCGGGCCGGCTCGGGTTGTTCGAGAACGCCTCGGCCAGCGCGCCGGCCCATCCGGCGTCTCCCGTCGCCGACCGCCAGGCCGAGGCGACCGCGGGCGCCGCGTCGCCTCGGGGGATCGTCCGCCCCGGGGGCAAGATCCGAGGCTCGCCGCTCCAGGCCCGCTCCAGGAAATCGGGACGACCCAGGAGCCACGCGGGACCGCCGGCCGGACGCTCGGAGGGATCGATCACCACGTGGTGGGCGTACTTGTTCGAGCGGTCGGTGTAGTCGAGCCCCGCGAAGGCCACCCGCGAGAGGACGCTCAACGGCCGCCCCCCCAGGTTCAGCCGGTGATGGGCGAGGACGACGGGGTTGAGCCCCGCGCGGGGGTCGTGGGGCGGAAAAACCTGCTGATAGCCGCTGAGGCCCTCAAGCCGCTCGCGCAAGGGCGCTGGGAGGTTCGGCGTGGTCGCCACCACGCAAAACCCCTTCGACCCCGGGTAAAGCCCGCGCGGGACCGACGTGTAATGCAATTCCCAGGACATCGGCGAGGCTCCGGGTGGGGGCGTCATCTCGAACCGCTGGATCGGCGCTTGATCCGGGGGATCAGCGAGGGGGCGGTCTTGGCCAGGGCGTAAAGCAGGGGGACCGTCGCCCAGTATGGCTTGATGTTGGCGGGGCGGACGCCCGGCAGCTTCGTGGCCGGGTCGATCTCCATTTGATCCCCCAGGGCGCTCACCGCGACATAGGTGACGTCTTCGGCGAAACCGTCGACGGCGGCGACGGTCTCGGGGCAGTACCGCCTGAGCAGCTCGCGGAGCCGCGCCGAGCGGTCCTCGATTCGGTCGACTTCGAGCCCGCAGACGGGGCTTCCGCCGCTTCGACGCCAGGGCTCCGGGTCATCCATTGGGCCGATCAGATGCGACCACTCGTCGAACTTGGAGAGGATGACGATCAGGGGGCGATCGTCGCGGGCCGATTGCGAGAGCCCCCGGAACTTGCGAACCCGCGCCGCGGCTTCGTTCAAGAGGGTCTCCTGACGGCTGAGCCGATTATCCCGGTCGCCCGCCGATCCGGCCGCCTTGCCTCGACAGGCCGCGCGGAACCGCTTGTCCTGGGTCGGGTCGAAGAGGAACAAGAGCGCCCGGGAACGCGCCAGGTGCCGGGTGGCGGGGCTCGCCGTCGTGTCTTGGCCGGGCTGGAAGTGCTCGCCCGCGTTGTCGTAAAGGCAGAGCGCCCGAGCCAACCCGGCGGCCTTCTCGTAATACGGGTGCGAGGCGGTCGGCCGCATCGTGAAGACGAAGGGGCGCGGGTAGCTGACCACCTGCTGACCGTAATTGACCGTGTCGTACAGCTCGCCCTGAAGCTCGGTCTTGCGGATCAGGCCGCCCAGGGGCAGGATTTCGGATTCCCTCGGATTGAGAAACAGCGACTCCTCGCAGTCGTTCAAGGCCCGGTTGGCCGAGGGGTCGGCGTCGGCGAATCCGAGGCCAAAATCCGAGGGCAGGGCGTCGCGCAGTTGCCAGATCATCGCCGTTAGCAGATATGACTTCCCGCTGGCCGGAGCGCCCAGGATCGAGAGGAACAAGGGCTCCAACTCCATCAGCGACCGGGGCAGCGCCAGGCTGCATCTCGGACAGGCCAGCGACCGGCAAGCAAGCCCCCGGGCGTCGATCGCGTCTCCATCGACCGTGAACCGGCTCGGCAGAAACCGCCGGTGTTGATCGGATCCCAATCGCGGGTCGCCGAGCAAATCCACGTGCTCGGAGATCCAAAGCGCCTCCTCGGGCGCGAACCGTTCCCAGCAATGCGGACACGTCACCTGCGATAAAAGCCGAATCCCCCCGGAATCCCGCTTTGCGCTTCCTCTCGCGACGGTGGCCATGTTTGGGATTTTCTCCGGGGGCCGTCTGTATGGGGATCGCCACAAGCAAACCATGCATTCAAGACGGCTCGCGTTCAACTATAGAACGGAGAACCGCCCCCCGCAAGCGGGGGAGGCCGGGCGGGGGTTGTCCATTTCTTGTAGCCGGGGTCTGTGACCCCGGCGCGCGGGCCTCGGCGATCCGACGCCGGTCCCGGCCTCACAGAGGCCGGCTACAAAAGAGCGGCTTGGGGACGAACCGCTACGGCGCCGCCAAGGCGTGGATCTCGTCGCCGGCGAGGGCCCGGTTGTAGAGCCGGACTTCGGAGAGCCGGCCGCGGAATGGGGCGTTGGGGCCCGAGCCGATCATGAGCGGGCCTTGGGTCGAGAGGTTGAACGTCCCCGAGTCGGCCACGGTGGTTGAGGCGACCTCATGGCCGTCGACGAAGAGGCGGAGCGAATCGCCCGACCGAACCGCCGCGACGTGCCGCCAGCCGCCGGGGAGAGGCTTCCCATGTGACGCCGAAGCCCCGGCCCGGTACGAGAAGACCTCGCCCGAGGGGAGCGTCGAGACGAACAACCGGCCGGCGTGCTCGGCCATCGTCCAGGCGCGTCGGTAGACGACGTCGGGCGTGGCGTCGAGCTGCCTGAGCAACCGCCAGCGCTGGTCGCCCTCGTAGCGATAAACATTGGCCAGGGGGAGCGAGCCGGCCATCAAGCGGCCGTTGTGGACGAGCATCCCCATGACCTCCAGCTCCTCGCCCAGTTGTCCCAGGTCGTCCCACTTATCGCCCTTGGCCAGCCGATAAACCCGGCCGCTTCGCCACGTGCCGACGTGAAGGCCACCTTGATAAACGGCGAAGGAATACGTTTGCGTGTTGATGGTCGGGTCGCCGAGCGGGCCGAGATCGTCCCAACTCTGGCCGTCGAACCGGAAGACGTGGCCCTTGTCGTAGCTGCTGGCGTAAAGAGCGCCGTCGAACGCGGTGATCGCCTCGACGCGGGCGCCGGGGGTCTTTAGCGCGGTCCAGGTCGTTCCGCCGTCGTACCGGAAGAACCCGGCCGGGGCGTACAGCGAGCCGGCGTGAAGCTTCCCCTGGAAGACGGCCAGGCCGCCGACGGCGATGCTCTCGGGCAAGGCGCCGCAATCGGTCCAGGTGGTCCCCCCTTCGTAGCGGAAGACCCGGCCCCCGGGGGTCTCGTTGGGCGATTCGGGGAGGCTTGAGCCGGCGACCCGATAGCGGCCGGTCCCGGCGTAGAGTTTCCCTTGATAAACGGCCATCGCCGTGACCGCGTTGCTTCCGTCGGGAGCGCCGCAGTCGGCCCATTCGGTTCCTTGGACGTACCGATACACGCGGCCCGAGTCGCCTTCGCCCGGCCGGCAAGTCCCGGCGTAAAGCTGGCCGTCGTGTTCCACCAGGGCGAACGCCAAGAGCGTCCCGTCGCCGCCGGGCCGTCCGGCGGGATCCCAAGAGGATTCCCGGTCGTCGTCGATCCCAAACTGGAGGTGTCGGTAATTGGCCTGGCTGAAGGTCACCCCCGCGCTGGTTTTGACGCCGAGGATCAGGCCCCGTCGAGCGGCCGAATCATAGCGGCTGAGGATGTCTCCGATCGGCGAATCGGCATCCCCTTCGGTGTTGATCCAGGCCGAGATCGTCAGGTCGGAGTCTCCCAGATCGAGCGCCGGGCTCGCGGGAACGATGAGCTGGCCCCGGCCGTCGAGGCCAACCGCGCCCCCGGGCTTTCCGTCCCTGCCGGGCGCCTTCGGGTCGATGGTCCCCCGGGCCTCGGCGTCGAGCCCGTTGCCCGAACGGTCGCGAAGGTCGCCGGCCAGCGGCCAATGGGCGACGAGGCCGTTTTTGAGGGAGTCGCCGGCCGGCGTTTGAGCCCCCGCCGGGTGCCGGCCCCCGATGGCGGTCGCGAGGAGGAGGCCAAAGCCCATCATCAACTTGGATCTCATGGGGCGCTCGGGGGTTTTTGGGAAGGGAGGAAATCCAGACGCGGAAGTCGCATCGTACTCGACTCAAACCGCTTTGCAACCGAATGATCGGAGTCGTCAGCTTTCCTCCCGGGAGGGTCATTGTCCCGATCGGTCCTTCCCTCCCTTGCGGGTTGGCCCGGATGCCGAACAGGAGATCGGCGTTCCCGGGATTGGTTCTCCGCGGTGGTTGGCCCGCATGCCGATCGGGCGGCAATCCGGAGAATTGACCGTTGGGAAACGCGCTCTTAAAATGGTTTTGGATTCGCCGCGCGCGCGGCGGTTTTTCCAGTGTGAGTCGCGTGGCGGGCGGATGTCGGCGTTCCAGATGGCCATCACCTATTACAAGCGGCTCCGCATGGAGATCGACCTGGGGGGGTTGGCGGAGCAATCGCCCCTGCCGGCGCCGTATTTTTGGGTTCCCTGGGACGAGGGGCTGCTGCCCACCCACGCCGAGGTCAAGTACCAGAGCTTCCGCGAGGCGATCGACGCGGCGGTCTTTCCGTGCCTGGGCGACCGCAACGGCTGCCTCCGGCTGATGCGCGAGATCCGACGCAAGGCCGGGTTTCTGCCGTCGGCCACCTGGCTGATCGCCCACCCCGACGGCTGCGTCGGCACGATCCAAGGGGTTCTCGACCGGGGGCCCATCGGCGCGATCCAGAACGTGGGGGTCTTGCCCTCGCATCGGGGGTTCGGCCTGGGCGGAGCCCTGGTCCGCCGGGCGCTTTGGGGCTTCCGCGAGGCGGGGGCGAGCCGGGCGTTTCTGGAAGTCACCGCCGAGAACCGATCGGCCGTCCGCCTCTACCGGGCGCTCGGCTTTCAGCGGGTCAAAACGCTTTACAAAGCTGTAAGCGGTTGATCTCGATCGATTGGAGGGGTTCGGCGCGGACGCGGACGCGGCGGCTGGTGTATGATGCCGGTTTGAACGTCCGCGGCCTTGCGCGCCGCCGCGTCGCCCGAGGGAGGCGAGGGCGGGCGAATCGCGCCAACAGCTTCTTGAGGGACCACCGTGCCGGCATCCTCCACGACGATTCATCAACATGAATACCCCAATGGACTGGTGCTCGTCGCCGAGGAGATGCCGAGCGTTCGGTCGGCGGCGTTCACGCTGCTTTTGCCCGCCGGCGCCGCCTACGAGACGGCCGAGGAGCTGAAGCTCGGCGGCGGCGCGGCGACCATGACCTGCGAGTGGATCACCCGGGGGGCGGGCCGGCGCGACAGCCGAGAGGTGCTGGAGGCGCTCGACGACCTGGGGGTCGGCCACTCCGAGTCGGCCCAGACAATCCACGCGAGCCTCGCCGCGGCGACCCTCGGCGCGAACCTGGTTCCGGCCCTGGAAATCTTCGCCGACATGGTGATCCGCCCCCGGCTCGACGACCGCGAGTTTGAGCCGATCCGGGCCCTCTGCCTGCAAAACCTCCGGAGCCTGGAGGACGACCCGGCGAGCAAGGCCATTTACGAGCTTCGCGAGCGACACTTCCCCGCTCCCTGGGGCCGTCCCTCCCCCGGCTCGGCCGACGGCCTGGCCCGGCTCTCCCCGGCCGACCTGCGAGCCTTTCGACAGGCCGCCCACCGCCCCAACGGCGCGATCCTCGGCGTGGCCGGCGCGGTCGACTGGCCGAGGCTTAAGGACGAGGTCGGCCGCCTCTTCGACGATTGGGCGTCGCGGCCCGAGCCCACCTTGACCGAGCGGCCCGGCGGGCCGAAGGTCGATCACATCGACCGCGAGACCCAGCAGATTCAGATCGCGATGGCCCTACCCGCGGCCCCCGTCGTCGATCCCGACTACTACCACGCCAGGGCCGCCGCGGCCATTCTCGGCGGCTACTCGTCGGCCCGGCTCTTCACCGAGGTCCGCGAGAAGCGCGGGCTGTGCTACTCGGTCTACGCCAGCTACGAGGGCCAGCGGGGGCGGGGGGCCATGCTCTGCCACGCCGGAACGTCGGTCGACCGGGCCCAGGAGACGCTCGACGTGATGCTCGCCGAACTGCGGCGACTGGCCGACGGCGGCGTCGACGCCGACGAACTCGACACCATGCGGGCCGGCCTGAAAAGCTCGCTCATCATGGCCCAGGAGTCGAGCATGAGCCGCTCAAGCGCCCTGGCCGGCGACTGGTACTTCCTCGGCCGCGTCCGCCCCCTCGCAGAAATCTCGGCCGCGCTCGACGCCCTGACGCCCGAGTCGGTCTCGGACTACGCCCAGCGGTTCCTGAACCTCGACGACCTGACCATCCTGACGCTCGGCCCCAACCCCTTGACGGTGCGGCTCCCGGGTTGACCGCGGATCCTTGGGAGGGCGAGGCTCCCGCCGAGCCGACACGTTGCGTGGGGCTCGGCGGGAGCCTCGTCCTCCCGGGATTGGGGCGCGATGGATCACGGTGGCCGGACGACGCCCGTTTCGACCAAATCACTCACATAACAAACCGGGGGTTGCCAACCCATGCGATTCCATCAAACGACGCTCGACAACGGACTTGAGGTGATCGCCGAGCTGAGCGACGACGCTCACTCGATCGCGGCTGGGTTCTTCGTCAAGGCGGGCAGCCGGGACGAGGCGGCCGACGTGGCGGGGGTCTCGCACTTTTTGGAGCACATGACGTTCAAGGGGACGGCCACCCGAGACGCCCTGGCGGTCAACTTCGACTTCGACCGCGTGGGCGCCAAGCACAACGCGCAGACCTCGGAAGAGGACACCTTTTACCACTTCACCAGCCTTCCGGAATATCTCCCCAAGGCGTTCGACGTGCTGGCCGACATCCTCCGGCCGACGCTCCGCGAAGAGGACTTCGAGACCGAGAAGAAGGTCATCATCGAAGAGATCCTCATGTACATGGATAATCCCATGTCGGTCGCCTACGAGGCCGCCAAGGCCGCCCACTTCGTCGGCCATCCCCTGGGCAACAGCATCCTCGGGACGGTCGAATCCATCACCGCCTTAAAGGCCGACCAGATGCGGGAGTACTTCCACAGTCGATACAGCCCCTCCAACATCGTTCTGGGGTTCGCCGGCAAGGGAGACTGGAACGAGCTTGTCGAGCTGGCCTCAAGCCGATGCGGGTCCTGGACCGGCGCGGGGGCTCCGTCGCGGCTGGCCGAGCCGGTTCGGGGCGCCCGAGCCTTCCAGTCGATCCTCCGCGACGAGGACCAGCAGGAAACCATCGTCGGCGTCGGCGACGGCCCCTCGCTGGAGAGCGACGACCGCTACGCCGCCCACCTGTTGGCGACGATCCTCGGCGACCATGCAAGCTCGCGGCTCTACTGGGCCCTGATCGACCCCGGGCACGCCGACGGCGCCGAGCTAAGCTATCAAGACTACAACCAGGCCGGGGGGTTCTACACCTTCCTGAGCTGCGAGCCCGATGAGGCCCAGGCCAACCTGGGGCGGATCGCCGAGGTCTACCGCCGGGCGATGGCCGAGGGGGTCTCTGAGCAGGAGCTAACCCGGGCCAAGAACAAGGTCCTCTCCCGCTCGGTCCTCCGAAGCGAGCGGCCGATGGGAAGGCTGGGAACGCTCGGCTTCAACTGGGTGTACCGCCGGGCGTATCAGTCGCTCGAACTGGAGATGGAGGCGTTCTCCGCCGTTTCGGTTGACCAGATCCGCCGCCTCCTGAACGAGTGGCCCCTCTGGCCCATGACCATCACCGCCGTCGGCCCCGCCACCGACCTCCACGCGCCGGAGTGAGCGAGGCAAGATCCCAACGAGGTGAAACATGCAAGTCGCGAAATTCGTCCACTGGCAAGACGGCGACATGTTCCTCGGCTACCTGATGGACTACCCTGATTATTGAACTCAGGGCGAAACCCTGGAGGAGCTGAAGGAGAACCTCATCGACCTCTATAAGGACCTGACCAGTGGCGAGCTTGTCGGCGTCCGCAAGGTCGACAACTAGGACGGGTTGCCATTGGGTTGCATACAACGATCAAAACAGGCTGTCGCGGTCATGCCTTCTCCCCTTGCGGGAGAAGCGGCTGTGTTTCCGCCCGGGATGCCGCGAGGGTCGATTTCAGCGGAAATCCCGGGCTTCAACACCGCCGCCTTTGAGTCCTACGGACATACAAGGTGGCCG
>Ga0182738_1008659_pt1 | contig 10075 bp, 5 predicted proteins | sample eDN5th30CBELigMG_FD_128876 | JGI IMG/M metagenome (GOLD analysis project Ga0182738, IMG submission 128876) | Enriched Miracle-Growth compost microbial communities from Emeryville, California, USA - eDNA 5th pass 30_C BE-Lig MG (version 2)... ... | reverse complement strand
CCGCTCAGGCTGCATGCCGCGCCGCGATAGATGGAACGAATTGTTGAACTGCCCGGCGCTATTGAACCGCACGATCCCGTTCACGCATGTCCGCAGCAGAAAGTTCAAATCCAGCGGGTTGGGTTGGGCATTGAAGCGATCGCGCACCTGGTAGTAGTACTGGGGAAGTTGCGACGTGTCAGCAGTCTTCCAATCATCGCCCAGGCGGTCCAGTTCCTCCTGGAGCAACGTCCACTGGCGGCGGTAGTCGTCAACCAGCCGATCAGGTTCCGCCTGGATAAGCTGCCATAGTTCGATTAGCGGGAGATAGTAATCGCCGGCCACCGAACCGGGCACGGCGGCGTGATACAGCACCGCCCCACCGCCCACAAACGGCTCGAAATACCGCTCGTATGACGGCATCCGTTCCACGATGGCAGCCGCTTGGCTTCGCTTGCTGCCCGTCCACTTGAGCAGCGGCGGCACGGTGCGCCGTTTGGCTTTAGCAGCAGCCCCATGGGATGGCTCGGCCTTGGCAGGCGAACCGTTTACGGCCGGGACCGTCATTGCTGCGATTGGCTTCTTCACAGGGCCTGAGGTATCCACCGCGACTTGTCCCAGTCGGCGGCGGCAGATCTCCACATACTCCGGCATGGTTTCAGCCGCGAGAAAGTGCGCCCCAAATTGCCGCGCCGCTACGCACTCCGAACCCGACCCGGCAAACGGCACCAACACCAGGTCGCCGGGCCTGGCCGAAATGGCCAGCATTCGCAGCAACAGCCGCAGTGGTTTTTGCGTGGGATGCTTGCCGTAGCGGAGTTCCTCGCGGTCCTTGTTGTTGGGAATATCCCATACGGTGCGAAGCTGCTTGCCCGGCGTCTTGAGGGCGTCCTCAGGGCACTCCATCGCCCGGGCCGCTTCGTAGTTGAAAAAGTACTGCCGCCGCTTGCCGCCGGTGTGCGCCCAGAGGATGGTTTCGTGGCTGGCCGTGAGGCGGCGGCCGGACAGGTTCGGGAAGCTGTTGCGCTTGTACCAGATGACCTCGTTAATGATCTCGATGCCCAGCACCTGAAGCGCTACGTTGAGGATGCCGGCGTTGTGATACGTGCCGTGAATCCAGAGCGAGCCCGTCGGCCGCACCACGCGGCCAAGCTCGCGCAGCCAGGCCAGCGTGAAGGCAAAGTATTCATCCAGTGGGCGGTCGTCCCAGGCCGGCATGGCCTTTTGCCATGCGCCGCCGAAGCCGGGCAGCGGCACCGAAGCGTCCCACGACCACTGCCCACCCTTGGCCAGGTTGTACGGCGGATCGGCAATGGCCAAGTCGACGGAGGCATCGGGCAGCGTGCGCATCATCTCGATGCAGTCCACCGGATGCACCGTATCGACCGCCCAGCCTCCCAAGCTGTTTGGCTCAAGTTGTTCCGGGCTGGGTTGAGCCGCCCGCCGTGCACTACCGCTAGCCATGTCGGGTTCAATCGTAACGCAGCAGGTCGCGCGGCTCACGGTCACGCACGGTCAGCACCGGGCAGGGCGCGCCGCGGACCACGCGTTCGGCCACGCTGCCCATCAGCATCCGCTTCAAGCCGGAGCGGCCATGGGTCCCCAGCACCAGCAGGTCGATTTCGTGCCGTTCGGCGTAACGGATGATTTCTTCCACCGGGTTGCCGTAGCGGACGGCCTTGATCGCCCCCAGGGCTTTCATCCGTTCGCCCAGCGGCACCTCCTCGAACTGCTTTTCGGCTCCTTCCTCCAAGGTGCGGAGGAAGTGAACGGTTTGTTCGTCTTCGCCTTCGGGCACGCCGGCCTGGCGTTCCATTTCGTTGAAGTACTTGCGGGCCGACTCGCCATGCCGGGTGAAATCGGGATGGGCCACGAAATCGCCAACGTCCTGCAGCACGTGCAACACGTGCAGTTCCGCCCCGAGCGTTTCGGCCAGCGTGACGCCGTAGAGAAGCGCCCGTTCGGCAGGTTCGCTGAAATCGGTGGGGACACAGATGCTCCGCAACTCCAAGTGCATATTGCTCTCCGCCGCGGTGGATTGAAGGATTGCCTTGCCGCCAGGTTGCCCCCAGCGTGGCAGGTTGGCGGCCATTATACGGGAATCGAGCCCGTACGTATCGGTCTGAATCTATGGTTGCCGCGAACGTGTGCCGGGCTGCCGGTATCACCTTGCCGGCGGTTTGCGCTAGTGCCCCCGGGCCTTGCCGCAGTTGCTACACTGATGGCGCGGCCCTGCCCGGCCGCGTCGATCGCCTCCCATTTGAAGGAACATGGATGGGCCTGAAGATCGCCAACTTTTTGATCGCCTGGCGGTGGCCGCTGCTCTTGTTGGCTGCCGTGCTGACGGTGTTAGCCCTGGGGCCGGCTACGCGGCTGGACTTCGACCGCTCGGTCGAAAACATGTTCGCGCCCGACGATCCGCTGCTGCCGCCGTATCGGCTGCTGAAACGCACGTTTCGAGGCAACGAAGTGGTGATGGCGGCCTATGTCGATCCGCAATTGATGACGCCGGATGGTTACGAACGCCTGGCACGCCTCACGCGGCAATTGGCGGCCGTCGACGGCGTTGCCACCATGGGCGGCCAGCCAGCGGTGATGAGCCTGACATCGACACCGCTGGGCGAAGCGATCCTTGATCCGGCCACGCCCGGCCGCGATGCGCTGCTGGCCCAGTTTGAAGGTTTTCTGGTCGATGCCGCGCACCAGGTGCCGGCGGTGGTGGTGCTGCTGGACCCGGCGCGTCCTTCGTCCGATCGCGAGGCTGCCGTGCTGGCCATTCGCGAGGCGGTGCAACAGCACGATCCTAGCGGCGTGCTGGTGGGTGAACCAGCGATGATCGTCGAAGGCTTTCGCCTGATCGACGAAGACGGAAAACGGCTGGGTGCGGTGGCCAGCGTGTTGTTGATGCTCACGATCGCCCTGTGCTTTCGCAGTCTCCGCTGGATCCTGATCCCGCTGGCCCTGGTTTACGGGACGCTGCTGTGGACCCAAGGGCTGCTGGTTGCCAGCCAGATTCGGCTGAGCATGGTCAGCTCGATGCTGTGGGCGATCATCACGGTGGTGGGCATCGCGACTGTGATGCATGTGATCGTGCGGTTTCGCGAGAACCGCGACGATGGCATGCCGCGCGTGGCAGCCTTTCACACGGCGATTGCCGCGCTGGCCGTACCGGTATTTTGGGCCTGCATGACCGACGCCGCCGGGTTCAGTTCGCTGCTGGCTGCCACGGTGGGGCCAGTGCAGGACTTTGGCCTGATGATGACGGCCGGGGCGCTGTTGGCGCTACTGGCGATGGCAACCATGGTGCCGGGCCTGGCGCTGGCCGGGCGCTGGGATACGGACCCGCGCCGCTCGTGGGGCGACAGCCTGTTGCAGAGCGGCTTGCGGCGATTACTGGCAGCAATTCTGCGCCGTCCTTGGTTGGTGCTCGCCATCATGGCGGTGGTGGGTGGCGGAGCGATGGCCGGGCTGCCTTGGCTGCGGGTTGAAACCGACTTCACCAAGAATTTCCGCTCCGGCAGTCAGATCGTGCGGTCGTATTCGTTTGTGGAAAGCCGGTTGGGCGGGGCCGGTGTGTGGGACGTGATCGTGCCTGCCCCGGACACGATCGACGAAGAATATCTCGAGCGCTTGCGGCATCTGAGCAACCGGCTACGGACCGAACTGGGAACGCCTGCGACGACCGCCAGCGGTTCGTCTGCGGCCCAAGCAGGTGCCGATGCATCGCACGAACCGGCCGAGCGGACCGGGCTTTCCAAGGTGCTGAGTCTGGCCGATATTCTCGACACGGCTCGACAGATGCCGCTGCAAATGAATACGGAAACGCTGCTGGCCGCCAACATACCGATAGACGACTTGGGCTACGTAGCCGGGGCCTGGTTTACCGGCGGCAGCGAAGGATTGCTAGAGCGTTTGCCGCCGCAGCGGCTGTTGAATTTGTTGGGGGCCGTGATGCCGGCGGTCGTGGGAACCACCTACGGGGCCGATCCGGCCTGGCCGGCGTACGGCGTCCTGGGGGGCAGCGCGGTCGCCGTGGCAGGGCCGCCGCAGCATTACTCACGAATCATGCTGCGAGCCTACGAACGCCAGGAGGCCGAGGCCAAGTCGCAACTCATCGCGGCCGTGCAGGCGATCTGCGACGATGAAATGGGCGTTTCAAACGGGCAGACAGAACAGGCAGGCGGACGACCGCTTGTCACTGGCTTTTTCGTCCTGCTGGCCAGCCTGATCGAGAGCATGCTGCGCGACCAGTGGGTGACGTTCGGCATCGCCACAGCCGGGATCGGCGCGATGATGCTGGTGGCCTTCCGCAGTCCTCGACTGGCCCTGGTCGCCCTGATTCCCAACATTCTGCCGATTCTCATCATCACCGGCGTGATGGGCTGGCTGCGGTTCCCCATCAACATGGGCGCGGCGATGATCGCGGCCGTCAGCATGGGCCTGGCCGTCGATTCATCGATCCATTACATCACCGCGTTTCAACGCTTGCGGCGCGAAGGGCTGGGCACCGACGACGCCCTGTTCCGCGTGCAGCAGAGCGTAGGCATGGCCGTGGCCTTTTCTACTCTGGCGCTGATCGTTGGCTTTTCCGCCCTGTGCCTGAGCGACTTTGTGCCGACGATGTACTTCGGCATCCTGGTCGGGCTGGCGATGCTGGGCGGCATGCTCGGCAACCTGGTGCTGCTGCCGGTGCTGCTTAAGCTGACACGCTGCTAACAAGCGCTTGAAGCGCGCGAAGTTGCATTGCACGCGCAGGTTCGGTTGCGATCGCCACAGCCCGCCCTTTTCTCAATTCAATCCCAGCGTAGCGGTGCCTGCCAGGCTTCCTTGAGCGCGGCCAGTTCGGCATCGATGACTAGCGGGGCAGAAAGCTCGGTGCCGGCGTCGTCTTCCACCGGACGCGGGATGCCGATCACTTGCAGCCGCGGTTCCTCGATCACCTCGCCAATCAGCCCGCACGGCAGATCAGCAAACAGGGCTTCAAACGCGGCGGCGTGCTGCTCGGGCACCTCGCACAAGAACCGCGAGTGCGACTCCGAGAACAGCAATACCGACGTGGCCTGCGGGCAGGTGCAGAGCGGGTGCAGCGGATCGCCGCTCCAGGCTTCGCTGAGCCGGGTCAGTTCTTCCTGCGACTGAGGATCGAGCTCGATCTGCTGCGGCACCTGGGCGAGGAACACTCGCGCGCCCAGACCGCCGGCAAACGCCGATTCGGCCGCGGCCGCGGCCAGACCGCCCTCGCTCAAGTCGTGGCAACTGGCCACGAAGCCAGCCGTGATGGCACGGTGCAGCGTTTCAAACAGCCGCTTGGCAAGCTCGGTGTCCACGCGGGGAACCTGGCCGCCGGTAAGCGACTGCGTGAGCGCGAACTGCGAGCCGCCCATCTCGTCGCGGGTCCAACCAAGCTGGTAGAGGAAATTGCCCGCCTGCTTGAGGTCCATGGTCACCGCCTGCGAGGCGTCGTCCATCTGACCCATGGCGCTGATCAACAGCGACGCAGGAATGGCGATCGGCTCGCTGCCATCCTCAGGCCGGAACTCGTTGTAAAGGCTGTCCTTGCCGCTGATGAACGGCGTGCCCAGGGCAATGGCCACATCGTGGCAAGCCAGGGCTGCCCGAACCAGCGAGCCCAACTGTTCGGGCCGCTCGGTGTTGCCCCAACAGAAGTTGTCGAGGATGGCGATCCGGCTGGGATCGGCACCGACGGCCACGCAGTTGCGGATAGCCTCGTCGATGGCCCCGGCTGCCATGTGGTACGGGTCCAAGTCGCCGTAGGCCGGGTTCATGCCGCAGGCGATCACCACGGCCTTATTGGAACCGAGCACGGGGCGAACCACGGCGGCATCGCTGGGCCCATCGTTGTTGATGCCGACCAGCGGTTTCACCACGCTGCCGCCTTGCACCTCGTGGTCGTACTGCCGGATCACCCATTCCTTGCTGCACACGTTGAGCGAGCCCAGGACAGAGAGCAACTCGGGTGTGTAGTCCCAAGTGTACTTGTCGGGCAGCGGCTGCTCGGTGACGGGCGGTGGCAGATAAGTGGCCTCGCGGACCACTTCTGGCCGGCCGTCATGCAGGAAAGGCATCTCCAGTTCGCCGACCGGGAAGTTGTCATACAACAGATTCAAACGCCCGGTAGGCACAAACGTGCCGATGGCCGTGGCTTCTACGCTTTCGGCCTTGCACAACGCGGAGAACTCCTCCCACTTATCCGGCGGCACGGCAAGCACCATCCGTTCCTGGGCCTCGGAGATCCAGATTTCGGTGTACGAGAGGCCGGCGTACTTGAGCGGTACCCGTTCCAGGTGAACCTCGGCGCCGATCTTTTCGCCCATCTCACCCACTGCACTGGACAGGCCGCCGGCTCCGCAGTCGGTGATGGCGCTAAACAGGCCGCGGTCGCGCGCCTGGAGAATCACGTCGACCACCATCTTTTCGGTGATGGCATTGCCGATCTGCACGGCCCCGCCCGATACGGTTTCGCTCTCGTGCGTCAGCTCAACCGAGCTGAACGTGGCGCCATGCAGGCCGTCCTTGCCGGTGCGACCGCCCACCACCACGATCAGGTCGCCCGGGTTGGGCTTCTTGTGCGACTTATCGTGCGGGATCAGGCCCACGTTGCCGCAGAACACCAGCGGGTTGCCCAGGTAACGGCGGTCGAAGTAGATCGCGCCGTTGACGGTGGGAATGCCCATCCGGTTGCCGTAGTCGCGCACGCCGGCCACCACGCCTCGCATCACGCGCCGCGGGTGCAGCACACCGCGGGGCAGTTCCTCGGGCGGGAAATCGGGCGGCGCGAAGCAGAACACGTCAGTGTTGCAGATCGGCCGGGCACCCAGGCCCGTGCCCAGGCTATCGCGGATCACGCCGCCCAGGCCGGTGTTGGCTCCGCCGTAGGGTTCAATGGCCGAGGGGTGATTGTGGGTTTCGACCTTGAACACCACGTTGTACTTGTCGTCGAAGCGGACGATGCCGGCATTGTCCTCAAACACGCTCACGCACCAGTCGTCGGTGCCCAGGTTCTGCCGCACCTTCACGGTGGCGGCAAAAATGGTTTCCTTGAGCATGTTCTCAAACTGCCGCTCGCCGTTTTCATCGCGGTAGCGGATGCGGCCCTTGAGCGTTTTGTGGCTGCAATGCTCGCTCCAGGTCTGGGCCAGCGTTTCCAGTTCCACGTCGGTGGGGTCGCGGCCCAGCTTGTCGTAATAAGCCTGGATGGTTTTCATCTCGGCCAGCGACAGCGAGAGTTGGCCCTCGCGGCTGATGCGAAGCAGTTCTTCGTCGCTGCGGCCGGCCAGCTTGACCGTTTCGAGCTTGAACTCGTACTTGCTGCCCAACGAGAGTGACGAAAGCTCCAGCGGGCCGAACACGCACTGTTCGATGGCGTCGTTGGCCAGGATGCGGCCGGCCAAGCGATCCAGCGTTTCATGGTCGAGCGAGGCGAACCAGTACTTGCGGAAGGTGCGGACTTCGTCGGCGGCCAAGCCCAAATCGTGGATCGCGCGCAGGGCGCTCAAGGCCACCGGGTCCATCACGCCCGGCTTGGGAAGCACGTACACCAAGTGCTTGAACTCCGGCGCCGGCGGATCGGTCAGCACGCCGTGGCCAACCGGGGCCACCACGGTCCGCTCCACCACACCATCGGCCAGAAGCTGCCCGGCAATCCGCTGGACGGCCTGCTCGTCCAGGTCGCCCTGCACCAGGTAGCCCCGCCCGATGCGCACCTGTAGGCCGCTGGCCAGGTGCAGGTCGGCGGCTTCCTCGGCCACGCGGGCGGCATCCAGGTCGTGCTGGTTGTCGGCCGGGTAGATGTCAATTTCCCAAAGCATCGCGTTGTTCTTTTCCCAGGGCCAAAAGTTGTAAGAGCCGGTCGCCGTCGCCGGCCGCCAGGGCGGCACGGAAGTCGGCCAGATCGCTCTCGAATTGTTGCAGCCGGCCAAGCAGTGCTTCGCGATTGGCCAGCAGGATCTGCCGCCATAATTCGGGGTCGCCGGCGGCGATCCGCGTGGTGTCGCGCAGCCCGCCTGCCGAATAGGCCCACCACGGGCCGGGGATGCCGGCGGCCAGCACCGACGCCAGGGCGTGCGGCAAGTGGCTGGTGGCGGCCAGGACCAGGTCGTGTTCCGCGGGCGACATCGTTTGCACGTTGGCCCCCACGGCTTCCCACAGCGCGGTGGCCTCGGCGGTTACGGCCGGATCGGTGGACTCTTCGGGCGTGATCAATACCATCCGGCCGACGTACAGGTCAGCCGTAGCATACTGCGGGCCCGATTTTTCGCTTCCGGCCAATGGGTGGCTGCCCACAAACCGCAGTTCCGGCAGCGGCGGCGTCTGCTGCTGCGCCAAGCCGGCCACGCCCTCCACGACCGATTGCTTGACGCTGCCGGCATCGGTGATGAGCGTGCCGGGCGGAGCCGCAGCGGCCGCGCGGACCACGTCTTCGGCAATGCGCGAAACCGGCGTACACACCACCACGGCCGATGCCTCGGCGACACCCTCGGCCAGGTCTGTCGTGGCGGCATCGACGGCGCCCACGGCCAGGGCGGCGGTCAGGCTGCTCGCCCGGCGGCCCACGCCGACCACGCGGCGGGCCAGGTTCCGCTCGCGCAGCGCCAGCCCTAGCGAGCCTCCGATCAGGCCCACACCCACGATGGCGACGGTATCCCAGTTGGGCGACGACACAGGCGAAAACTTGCGGTGGTAGCTAGCATGGCAACGGTTGACTGGCATTGTAGCAGACCTGCATTTGCAGGCGCAGGGGGGCGGGCTCCCAATGCGGCCGCATCGCTGCTAGTACCGGCGCTCTTGCTTGGTGGGCTGCCTGCTCCGTTTGGGCTACGCGTAACGCTTGCGTTGTAGCTGCCGCAAGTGCTGCGGCTATTGCTACCATTCCCCCCCGAAAAACCGCTCTTCGTCGCCGCGCGACAAATGGCTATGGTACGCCGCCCCCGCAGTAGCCGCGCGACGGGTGCGACGGCTGCACGCATGGCGGCGGGCGGTCTCTTTTGCCCGGCGTTTCGTCCCCAATGGGTTGTGGGCCGGAAGCCTTGCGTGCGTTTTCGAACCTGGCGAGAGGAGATGACTATGTTTGTTGCCGCATCCACTGCCTGTTTTCCGCATCTGGCCCTGGATGCCGCCATCGATCGCTTGAACAGCTTGGAGTTTAGCCGGGTTGAGATCGCCCTCTGGGAGCACGGCCACCAACTGAAGCCTTCGGAGGTGGCCGCCGACCTGGATCACGCCATTTACCTGTGCCGCGACACGCATCGGCTGACGCCGGTGGCGTATTTCGTGGATATTGAGCCGGGCGAGCATTTCTTCCAGCACTTTTACGCCTGCTGCCGCCTGGCCAAGGCCACCAAGGTTGTGGCCCTGGCGGTCCGCGCCAGCGAGGTGGGCACGCCGTTCAACGAAGAAGTCGAGCGGCTGACCGAAATGGTGCGGCTGGCTGCCATCGAAGGCGTGCGCGTGTGCGTCAAGACCGAGGCGGGCCGGATGACCCAGGACCCCGACGTGGCCCTGGTGCTTTGCAAACACATTCGCGGCCTGGGCGTCACGCTTGACCCCAGCCACTTCATTTGCGGTCCGCACAGCGGTAGCTCGTACATCCAGCTACTTCCCTATGTGTCGCACGTGCAACTCCGCGACACCACGCCCGAAAAGCTGCAAGTGCGGATCGGCCAGGGACAGGTGGAGTACGGCCGGCTGATCGCCCAATTGGAACAGTACCGTTACCAGCGGGCGTTGTGCGTGGATATCGTGGACGAGCCGGATTCCGGCATCGACCACCTGGCCGAGCTGCGCAAGATGCGGCTGCTGCTGGAAAGCATGCTGTAAACGGCGTCCTCGCCGCTGCGGCAGCCCACAAGCTGATCGTCAAAAACAACGCAGGGTGCCATGTCGCCATGGCACCCTGCTGTTTTGCGCTCTAGCTAAAGTCGGCGGCTAGCCGCGGTGCGGCACGCTCGCCGACCAGGCCGTTACCCCAGGGCGGTTGCGCCCGGGCGGCCGCTTTCGACCACGAACACTTGTCGCGTGACCAGCGGAGCACCGGGGCGATTGACGTACTCCACCGCGTTGTAGTCAGCCTGCCACT
>Ga0182738_1008658_pt1 | contig 10077 bp, 13 predicted proteins | sample eDN5th30CBELigMG_FD_128876 | JGI IMG/M metagenome (GOLD analysis project Ga0182738, IMG submission 128876) | Enriched Miracle-Growth compost microbial communities from Emeryville, California, USA - eDNA 5th pass 30_C BE-Lig MG (version 2)... ... | reverse complement strand
GCTACGATGTGCGGGCGCGCGAGTATCGTGAATACGCTGATCTGATCCGTCAGGTTGTGCTGGAAACCCTGGACAAATCACGCGCCGCGCCGGCCGGACAGGACGCCGGCCGCAAAGACGAGTGATCCCATCACGACACGGATCGTGCTGCCGTTTCGGCCGGCCGGTATTCCTGTCGTTTTCTCCTCAGCGCAGTCTGCCGCGCGCCGCACCGGCGACCCGCGGCCGCCGATCTCGAATCCCAGCGAACCAAATTCCTTGCTAAAGTGTTGGGACATCGTCGAATCCTGCTATTGCAGAACGACTCCCGTCCGCTCGGTCGACCAGGAAAGGCATGTGGGACTATGAGTGAAGCCGGCACCTCGCCCGCGGAAGGGGAGCAGTATCGCGCCAAAACACCGCTGATCATCTGCGTGGGCGCTTCGACAGCAGCCATCGGGAGTATCGAGCGTTTCTTTTGCAGACTGGCGCTTGAGCCGGATCAGACTGTGGTGCTGGCGCTGCAACATGCGGAAGGATTCGACGAGGATCGTCTGCGCGACATGTTGCGGCAGCAGCACGGGATGCAGCTTGCCACCATCGCCGACATGGCTCCGATCAAGGGCGGCCTGGTTTATATCTGCCCCATCGGCATGATCACGACGGTGCAGGACGGCCAGTTTCACGTCCGCAAGGCCGAACAGGCACCGGGCGGACGCGCCACCATCGACAGTTTTTTCGTCTCGTTGGCGAAGGAGCGCACCGAACAGGCGATCGGCGTGGTGTTGACCGGCACCGGCGGCGACGGGACGCTCGGCGTTGCGACGCTGAAAGATCACGGCGGATTGGCGATCGCCGAAAGAACCGACCAAAGTGACAGCGACCCTCTGGTCGACAGCAAGTCGGCGGCCGCGATCGCCGATTACATTCTGCCGGCGGAAGATATCCCCGAGCACATTCAGGTCTATGCCCGCCACCTGCGTCGTCTCGAGGAAAAGCAGGGCTTCGACGAGGTGCTGGAAGCGGCAGCCAGTTCGTTGTCGCGCATTGCCGACATTCTGCGCAACAAGACCGGCAACGATTTTCACGGCTACAAGCAGAACACCTTCCTGCGCCGCGTGCAGCGGCGGATGCAGGTGGTCCAGATCGACGAGATTTCAAGCTATGTCGACTTCCTGCGCAACGACAAGGACGAAGCGCAGCATCTGTTCAACGATCTGTTGATCGGCGTCACCGAATTCTTCCGCGACAAGCGCGAATTCGAGCTGCTGGAAACGCAGATCATTCCGAAGATGTTCGAGAACAAGAGCACCGGCCAGCATATCCGCGTCTGGGTTCTGGGATGCGCGACCGGCGAGGAAGCCTATTCCATCGGCATCCTGCTGCGCGAATACATGGCGAAGATCGAGTCGCCGCCGCAGGTGCAGATCTTCGCCACCGATATCGACGGCCGTGCCCTGGCGACGGCGCGCGTCGGCCGCTACCGCACCAATATCGAAGACAACCTGTCGCCGGAACGGCTGGCGCGCTGGTTCGTGCGCGAGGGCGACACCTATTGCGTCGTGAAGGAGCTGCGCGAAATGTGCATCTTCTCGCAACACAACGTCATCAAGGACGCTCCCTTCTCGAAGCTCGATCTCGTCTCGTGCCGCAATCTGCTGATCTACCTGAATGCGGAATTGCAGAACCGCGTCATTCCGTTGTTCCACTTCGCGTTGCTGCCGGACCGCTTTCTGTTTCTGGGCAGCTCGGAGAACGTCACGCGCCATCCGAAACTGTTCGCTCCGGTCGATCGCCGCGTCCGCATTTTCAAGAAGCTGGAGACCGGGACCCGGCTGCCGCCGGAATTCCCGATCACCACGGGCACCGGCAAGCCATCGATTGAACTGCCGCCGCTGCGGTCGGGCGGCTCCGATGTCGGCCTCGAGCGCCGCGCGCAGCGCATCGCCGAGCGATATGCGCCCGCTTTCGTCATCACCGACGACAACTTTCACATCCTGCATTTCTCCGGCCGCACCGGCCGCTACATCGACCCGAGCGCGGGCACGGCGACGCTGGATCTGCTCACGCTGGCACATCGCGATCTCCGGCTCGAATTGCGCATGGCGTTGAGTCGGGCAGCGGAAACCAACGAGGCCGCGCATGCCGAGCAGGTGCAGCTTGGCGTCAACGGTCATCGCCTGCTGGTCGACATCACCGTCGAGCCTGTGCTGGACGGTCCGGGCAGCTATCGCAATTTCGTGGTGCTGTTCAAGGACCGCCCGGCTCGCGCGGCGGAGGGCAAGGAGGACACGCCGGGCGCGCTGGTTCGCGGCGAACACGTCCAGCGGCTGGAGAGCGAATTGCGTGCCACGCGCGAGCGCCTTCAGGCCACCATCGAAGAGTTGGAAAGCACCAACGAGGAATTGAAGTCGTCGAACGAGGAATACCAGTCGCTCAATGAAGAGCTGCAATCGGCCAACGAGGAGCTGGAAACCTCGCGCGAAGAGCTGCAGTCGGTGAACGAGGAACTGACCACCGTCAACGGCGAACTGGCGCATCGCGTGCAGGAATTGACCCGTGCCACCGGCGACCTGAAGAACTTCCTCGAGAGCACGCAGATCGCGACGGTCTTCCTGGACAACGATCTCAAGGTGATGAACTTCACCCCCGCGATCACCCAGGTGCTGCATCTGGTCGAAACCGATGTCGGCCGGCCGATCGGCCATATCAAGGCGCGCATTCCCTTCGAGGAGCTTTACGACGACGTCCGCCATGTGCTGCGGACGCTGGCGAGCGCCGAGCGCGAACTGACGGCACCCGACAGCGGCACGCGCTACATCGTTCGCATCCTGCCCTATCGCAGCATCGACAATTTCATCGCGGGCGTCGTGATCACCTTCATCGACATTACCGCGATCACCCGCGCCGAGGAGCGCCAGCGGCTGCTGCTGGCCGAACTGCAGCATCGCGTTCGCAATACCCTCAGCGTCGTGCGCTCGATCGCGCGGCGATCGGCCGATACCAGCTCGACGGTCGAGGAATACGCCGCTCACCTCGACGGCCGTCTCAACGCGTTCGCGCGGATGCAGTCGTTCGCGACCCGCGATCCGGAAGGCAGCGTCGATCTGGAATATATCGTGGTCGAGGAATTGCTCGCCTACAATGCGCGCGAGGGCGAGCAATTGCGGGTGTCCGGGCCGCCGGTGCACCTGCAGCCCAAGGCGGCCGAGATCTTCGCCCTGGCGGTTCACGAGCTCGCCACCAATGCCCTGAAGCATGGCGCATTGAGCCGCGCTGCGGGCCGCATCGAGGTGTCGTGGTATATCGACGCCATCGGCGACCCGAAAGAACTCGTCTTCGACTGGCGCGAGCGCGGCGGCCCGACCGTCGCGCCGCCGCAGCGGAAGGGATTCGGCACCGAACTCCTCGAGCGAACGCTGGTATTCGAATTCAGGGGCAGAACCACCCTGGATTACGATCCTTCGGGATTCCACGCACGGATCGTGATTCCTCTGAGCGGGCGGGTGATCCACATTCCGCCCTCCGAGGCTTAGATGCATCCCCCGGCCTTTCAGGGGAATCTGGCGCAATCCGCAATCCGGCGGCTGAACGCGTTGAGGCAGCTGTCGGATCAGGCGATCGCGCTGCTGCAACAGGCCATTCAGCAGCGGATCAGGCGCGTCGGCGCCGGCGAGGATCTGGCATGCGAAGGCGATTCGATCGATAGCGTGCGCATTCTCCTCTCGGGATGGCTCTGCCGCTACAAGACACTCGAGGACGGACGCCGTCAGATCGTTAATTTCGTGCTGCCGGGAGACACCTGCGACGCGCACGTCTATCTCCTCTCATCGATGGATCATGCCATCGGCACGCTCACGCCGGCGGTCTACGCCGAAATCCCGCGCGGGAATTTTGAAGAGCTCCTGGCCGGCGACCGTTCGCTCGCCGAGGCGTTCTGGTGCGAGACCATCGTGAACATCGCGATGCAACGCGAATGGACGGTGAATATCGGCCGGCGCACGGCGCTCGAGCGCGTTGCGCACATGCTGTGCGAGGTGTTCGTGCGGCTGCAAACCGTCGGGTTGATCGAGGACAATACCTGCACGTTTCCCGTGACGCAGATGGACATGGCCGATGCCACGGGCCTCTCTGTCGTCCATGTCAATCGCACGCTGCAGGAATTGCGCAACTCGGGCCTGATCAAGCTGCGCGACCGGGTTCTCACCATCGTCGACGCCGAGGCGCTGACCATCACGGCGTTGTTCTCGCCGGACTATCTGTACACCAAGCGACCCGGCTGATCCGGCTCGCGGGTCCCGGCGGCTGCGCGCCGTCATACCGGCGGCTTCAGTCCGCGCGATTGCAGCCAGTCCTTGGTGCGGTTGGTCGCCTCGATGCGCCGTGCCTCGCACAAATTCCTTTCGGTTTGAATCCGTGCCGACGTCTCGCGCAAGTGCGTCGCCTGATTGATGAGGCGCTTCGCGAAAGCTTCCGCTTTTTGCATCATGTGGCCCCGCCTGATCATCGCCCTACTCCACACTGAGTACTCCGGGGACTTAGAGTGCGTCCGACATCGGGGTTCCTCCAATCACATAGGTGAATCGCGCGCGCCGAGAAAAATTGTGCAGCCGCTTACAGCCGCTTCCGGGCGCATAACCCCGGCATACTCGATGTCCGCGTGCCCAGCGCTGAAAGCGCCGGACGCAGGGCCGTCGGACCCGATTTGCTCCCCGTTAGGAACGCACGTTTTGACTGGGCTTTATCCCGCACCGAAAAACTCAGGAGATATTGCAATGAGAAAAATCGTGACAGGTATCGCCCTCGTTGCTGCGCTGGCCATCGGCGGAGCGCAGCTTTCGTTCGCGCAGGGCGCGGGCGGCGGTGGCGCGGGGGGCGGCGGCGCGGGCGCTGGCGGAGCGGGAGCCGGTGCTGGCGGCGCCGGTGCGGGTGCGGCCGGTGGGGCCGCAGGCGGTGCCGGTAGCGCCGGCGGCGGCGGCAACGTGAACTCGGATCGTGGCGGCCAGGGCGCCGGCAGCGCTCACGGCGCGCGCAACACAACCACGCCGAGCTCCACCGACATTCAGGGCAAGAAGGACCGCTATCGGTAACACTCTTGGTGCTGCGTGGACATGCAACGTGCAGTTTCCCTTCTCGGCGGTGGCAATCCAGTCCGGCCAAACCGCCGACGACGCTGGCGGCCGCCTTGAAGGCGGCCGTCAGTTGTCCTGACCTCCTCACAAGATGTCACCTTCCGCATGACGCGGTCAGCCGCATCGAACCGCGGTCCGGCCGGCATCGCCCATCGACAGGAACGATTCATCTTCGGCTGCATTGATTCCTTCCCGAGCAGATCGGGGAATGTGGCATCGGCGGCCTTGGCTAACCTGCCCAACCTGCTGGGACCGTCGGTGCTGCGGTTCTTGCCGTCTCGCTCCGTCCGAGTTGTGTTTTTGCTCCGGAACGCGTCGGCGCATCAATGGGATTTGGTATCTGCTGTGATGGAGAGCGAACGGATACGGCGGCTCCGGTTGCTATGTGATAGGACCGGAGCCGCTGGTGCTGTATCATCGGCCTTATCCTCATGCGGAGGTCTCCATCATGGATCGCGCCCTCCTTCAGCAGCACCTGACGCGTGCCGAACAGCATGCCGCTGAGGGCGAGCGTCACCTCGCGCGCCAGGAAGCCTTGATCGCGAGGCTCGATCGGCAGGGTCACGACACCGCCGAGGCGCGGAAAATTCTGGCCACATTGAGGGCCAGCCAAACCCTGCATGAGCAGGACATCCAGCGCATTCTGAACGAATTGGAGCATGACGGGCGTCGCGACCGCGGTAAGCACGCCTGAGGCAAGCGCGTTCGCATGCCGCTGAGCACCGCAGGCGAGGCTGAGCACCGCAAGCGGGGAGCCGTTCGCGCGATCGATTGTCTATGCCGGGATCGGCGTTCGCCCTCGCAGTTGATGGTCTTGAACCAGACAACAAAAAGCCCCGCCGCGGCGGGGCCCGTTGTTACCAGGTCTGACGACCGTACCAGTCGTCGATTTCCTTTCTGACCTGATCCTTCTGATAGCCGTAGCGCTCCTGAAGCTTGCCTTCGAGCTGATCGCGGCGGCCGCCGATCACGTCGAGATCGTCATCAGTGAGCTTACCCCACTGCTCCTTGACCTTGCCCTTGAGCTGCTTCCAATTTCCTTCAACTCGATTCCAGTCCATGTGATCATCTCCTGACTTACGTAAAAGACGAGAGACGATCAAACGAACGAGTGACGCAGTCCGTTCCTGCGTTACGTTTTGGACACAGGAACGAATGATCCTGCCCGTTGTTTTCAAGGCGTCCTACCATGGAGGTTACCTTGAAGACACTCGTTACCGCCGCCGCCCTTCTCATGATCTCGAGCGCATCGTTCGCACAGACCACGACGCCGCAGACGACGACACAGACTCCCTCACATACGCAAACGCCGTCGCAGGCTGCGGCGCCGGTTGCGGCCGAGGGCGACTGGCGCGCGTCCAAGCTGTCGGGCGTCAACGTCTACAATGATGCCAACGAAAAGGTCGGCGAGATTTCCGACGTCATCATCGACTCGCACGGTCAGGTCAAAGGCGTCGTCCTCGAAGCCGGCGGCTTTCTCGGCCTCGGGACGCATTATGTGCTCGTCAAGATGGACAGCCTGAAGTTCGCCAACAAGGCGGACAAGACGACCGGAGGCAAGACATCGGACAGCTCCAAGCAGTGGTATCCGGATCGCGCTGTCATGAACGTGACGAAGGACCAGCTCAAGGCGATGCCTGAGTTCAAGTACTGACCGCAAATCATGAGGGCCCCGCAGCCTGGCTGCGGGGCCCTCAATCATGTCAGCAGCATCTCAGCAGCATCGGCCAGTGCGGCCGATCGGCCGGTCAGCGCAGGCCAGCCTCGCCCGCTGCCTTGCAGGTGAGCGAGCCGGCCGAGGGCGGCAGGACCGCCCGCTCCAGTTCGCTCAGCCGCGCATCGATGTCGGCGATCCAGTCGTCCGTGGCGACGATCGAGGATTGTCGCGGCCCGGGCGCACCGATCACCGCTTCCTTCAATCGCCGCAAGCGGCCGAGTTCAACCGCGGGCGGCAACTGCGGCATATTCATCGTCACCTCCCGCGGACTTTGCCAGTCTCTCAATCGCCGATTTCTCCTCGGCGATGCGCCGCGTCACAAACTGGCGCTCCAACTCGGTGAGTTCGGTTTCCAGCAGCCGCTTGTAACGGCGAATATTGTTGCGATGCGCCCGCAGCGCCGCTGTGCGCATCTCGCCATCGTCGCGGCGCCCCGCGCGGCGATGGGCCGTCGCCGGCACATGCCGCGTCGCCCTGGCATTGATGCGGATGGCCGCCGGTGGAGCGATCTGCGCGGCGGCACCGCGCGGCGGCGGATCGTCGGGATCGAGCGAGCGCAGCGCGTCGAGAATATCGCTCAGTCGCATCGGGGCGGCGTGGCCCGGAATCGCGCGCAGGCCCGGCGCGGATTCGACCGCGTACATGTCGGATGCCCAGGCGGACAGGATGGCGCGCTTTTCATCGCACGACAGGCGACGGTCGCCGAGCACGTCCTTCACCGAGCCATGATGCGTATCGGGCCGGAATGGAATCGAGGTCGTATGCAGGTGATCGATACGAGTCATGACGTTCCCCTCCATCTCCTTTCAATGGGGACATGTTTGCCGATGACGCGCCGGGCGGGGCGGCGTGGCCGGCGCCCGGACGCAGATGTCGATGTGATTTACGCAGCCTGCTTGGCTTCGATCTGCGCGTTGCCGCCGACGCCGATCGGGATGCGCCGCGGCTTCATCGCCTCGGGAATCTCCCGGATCAGCTTGATCAGCAGCAGGCCGTTTTCGAAGCGCGCGCCTTCGACCTTGACGTAATCGGCGAGATTGAAGGTGCGCTTGAAGTGGCGCGCGGAAATTCCCTGATACAGGTAGTCGCGCGTCGCCGTGTCGCTCTTGCGGCCTTCGACCGTCAGCACGTTCTGCTCGGCCGTGACGGTGATTTCGTCGGGCGAGAACCCGGCCAGCGCCAGCGATATCTGGTAACTGTCTTCCGACAGACGCTCGATATTGTAGGGCGGATAGTGATCCTCGCCGTCCGCGCGCTGCGCGGCATCAAACAGGTCGAGGAGACGGTCGAATCCGATCGTGGACCGCCAGAGCGGGGCAAAGTCGTAGTTCCTCATAGCCAAATCCTCCTTGGAGCAAGATGGATACGAGCGGACGCCGGACACCTGCCGGCGCCCGTCTCAGTGCTTCGGACCCTACGGCATCCGAAGGCCGCGTGATTGGCGGCAAAATCCGAATTAGAAGGACGGCGGCGGATTTCAAGGGCCGTCCTCGAAAATTTTTTTGGCCTTCCCGCCCCTCATCCGCCCTCGGTTCTGCGGGCCGCGCGGACGGCGGTCCGGCAGCCTGCGGCGATGGACGGAAGCTGGAAACACGAACGGGCCCGCGATCGCTCGCGTGCCCGTTATGTTGCGATGAAGCCGCGATGAAGCAGGATCAGGCTTCGACGACGCGCTCGATGAAGACGCGGCGGCAGTCCATCTCGTATTCGAGGTCCTGCACCGGCGGCCGGTTGAAATGCCAGGTCAGGCCGTTGCGGAAGACGCCGCGCTTGGCCAGTTCGCCCTCGAGGAAGGGGAAGATGTCGTGCACGGTGTAAAGCTGCACGGCGGTCAGCTTGCTCCAGTCGCCGCCGAACGCCGCCATGCGGCGCTCCATCTCGCCGAGCACCCACTTCGCCTTTTCCTGCATCGCGGCGGGGCTGGTGTCGCCGAGCCGGACCGTGTGCTCGCGATAGTCGCCCTTGCCTTCCGGCGCCTCGCCGCTGCCGGCAACGACGAACGAGTCCGGCGCGTTGGACGCCTCGACCGTGAAGGAGAACGCATGGAAGCTCGGCACCGCCGGCGGATTGACCTTCGGGCAGACATTGCTGCGGGCAACCGGGTTGGCGCCGCCCTTGAGCAGGCCCCACTGGTCGAGGAACTGGGTGTATTCGCCATTGAAGCTGCGGAAGCCGCTTTCGGTGAACGGCGCCGGCGAGCGCAATTCGCAGGCCGCGAAGGCCGTCAGCGGACGGCCGGCGGCCTTGATGATCTCGGCCGCGCGCGCGAAGCCGTCCTTGATCGGCACCGGATTGGCAAACCGGACGCGCTCGATGGCAAAGCCGGGCAAGGCGCCGACGCCGGCGGAATACTGGCTGACGCCGGGAATGAACCTGTAGCCACCGTCACGCAGTTCAACAGTCTCGGTCATGATGACGCATTACCTCTTTCGGTCGGGGGAGAAAACGGCGGGCGGGCTCGGATTACTTGAGCACGCCGAGATAGGCTTCGCCGATGATCGGATCGGCGAGAAGATCCTGTCCGGAGCCTGATCGCACGATCCGGCCCATATCCATCACGAACGCGGAATGACACAGGTCGAGCGCGGTGATGACGTCCTGCTCCACCAGCAGGATCGACACGCCCTCCGCATTCAGCGTGCGCAGCGCCGCGACGAGTTGTTCGACGAGAAGCGGCGACAGGCCGAGCGACAGTTCGTCGATCATCAAAAGCTTCGGCGCGCACATCAGGCCGCGGCCGATCGCGCACATCTGCTGTTCGCCGCCGGACAGTGTGGCGGCGGCCTGATTGCGGCGCTCGAACAGCTTCGGGAACGTGGTGTAGACGCGGTCGAGATCGCGCTTGAGTTCGGCCGACGACACCCGGCGCGAATAGGCGCCCATCAGGAGATTGTCCTCGATGCTCATCGCGCCGAACAGCCGCCGCCCTTCCGGCACGTGGACGATGCCGTGCGCGAGAATGGTGGCCGCGGTGGCCTTCGACAGGTCCTTGCCGTCCGACAGATAGATGCCGGACTGCACCGGGATGAGGCCGGACAGCGCCCGCATCAACGTGGTCTTGCCGGCGCCGTTGGAGCCGATCAGCGCGGTGATCTCACCTTTCGGCACCGCCAGGTCGATGCCCCACAGCACCTGCACCTCGCCGTAGCCGGCGCGCAGTCCCTTCAGTTCGACGATCATGGTATCAGCCATGGATGCCGGCCCTCTGCGCATATTGCTGACCGAGATAGGCCTCGATCACCGCCGGAT
>Ga0182738_1008657_pt1 | contig 10078 bp, 7 predicted proteins | sample eDN5th30CBELigMG_FD_128876 | JGI IMG/M metagenome (GOLD analysis project Ga0182738, IMG submission 128876) | Enriched Miracle-Growth compost microbial communities from Emeryville, California, USA - eDNA 5th pass 30_C BE-Lig MG (version 2)... ... | reverse complement strand
GGCCCTTGTGGGCGACGCCGTAGCGGTCGGTGACCCAGATGTTCTCCACCCTGGCGCCCAGCGAGACAAGCAGGTTGAGGCAGGCAAGGGCTGCCGCGCCCGCGCCGGAGGTGACGATCTTGACCTCCTCGATGTTCTTGTCGGCCAACGCCAGCCCATTAAGGATCGCCGCGGCAACGATGATGGCGGTGCCGTGCTGGTCGTCATGGAAGACGGGAATGTTCATCCTTTGCTTGAGGCGGTCTTCCACCTCGAAACATTCGGGGGCCTTGATGTCTTCAAGGTTGATGCCGCCGAAGGTGGGCTCCAGCGCCGAGATGGTTTCCACCATCTGGTCGACTTCGGGCGCGTCGATCTCTATGTCGAAGACGTCGATGCCAGCAAATTTCTTGAACAGGACGGCCTTGCCTTCCATCACCGGCTTGGAGGCCAGCGGGCCGATATCGCCCAGGCCCAGAACCGCCGTGCCGTTGGAAATCACGCCCACCAGATTGGCGCGGGCCGTATAGTCGGCCGCCGTCGCCGGTTCCTCCTGAATGGCAAGGCAGGGAGCGGCGACACCGGGCGAATAGGCCAGTGCGAGATCGCGCTGATTGCCCAGCGGCTTGGTCGCCTGGATTTCCAGTTTTCCCGCTACCGGATATTTGTGGAAGAACAGCGCCGCCTCGTTGAGATCGGAGCGCGCAGCATTGTCTTTTTCGGTGTCCATATCAGCCGCTTAACCCGCCATTTTTGGTCGTTCACAAACGTGTTTTAACACGCGATCCCGCCATTTCGAGATCGTTATGCGATCGAAAGGCGGGTGAGCGATAAAGAATCGTGATTCCAATTGCTTGGCCTCACTATCTCTTCAATTGAGTCAGATGTGTGATCGCCTCAGAAGGCGCTCACATAAAGTCCGCCGTCGACCGGGATGTTCTGGCCCGTCAGATAGCCGGCGTGAACCGAGCACAGGAAGGCACAGATCTGACCGAATTCCTCCGGTGTTCCGAGCCGCCTGGCCGGGATGTCCACCGACAGCTTGGCCTTGCGCGCGGCTTCTTCTTCCGGCGTCTCCTCGCCCCTCACGCCCTGCGTGGTGCGCAGGCGGTCCGTATCCAGCTTGCCCGGCAGCAGGTTGTTGATGGTGACATTGCGGTCGGCTACCGTGCGCGCCACGCCGGCCAGGAAGGACGTCAACCCGGCGCGTGCGCCAGACGAGACATCGAGGCCTGGAATGGGGACATATACCGACAGCGAGGTGATGTTGACGATGCGGCCGAAGCCGCGCTCGGCCATGCCGCCTATCACCGCCTGAACGAGTTCGATCGGCGTGATCATGTTGTTGGTGACACCGTCGAGAATCTTCTCGCGGTCCAGTTCGGCAAGGCGGCGCGGCGGCGGTCCGCCATTGTTGTTGACCAGAATGTCGGGCGCGGGCGCTGCCGCCAGCAACTCCTTTTGCACGGCCGGATCGGCCACATTGCCCACCACTTCGATGACCTTGACGCCGAACCGCTCGCGCAGCTCGCGCGCTGTCTCGGCCAGCTTTTGCGCGTCGCGGCCGTTGACCACCAGATCGCAACCCGCCTCGGCCAGCGCCATCGCGCAGCCCTTGCCCAGCCCGCGGCTGGATGCGCACACAATTGCAGTCTTGCCTCGAATGCCGAGATCCATGGTCTGTTCCTCCGGAAATGAAAGCCCGCAGCCTGGTTCGCGTGGACGATCAGGGTTTGGGTGGCCGAGTCGGATTTAGGTCCTGAACGGGAGAAAAGTGCAAGGCAATGTCGAGCATTTTCGACGCATTCAGAGCCAATCCTGCTCTTCATAAGCCCATGAGCGCGATTTCCAGAGCGCTGGCTGAAATCTGGCCCGATGTCCGCGCGGCTGTGGCCCGATGCGAATGGCCGGCGAGGGGGATGCTGCCTGGCATGCGCCATTCTCCGAATGCGCGGCCCATGTTAAGCAGTTCGACGTCACGGCCGGAGCTTCACATCGAGTCGTGCGCCGGACCCATGCTTCCATGCCGCCCTTGCAGACGCTTTCACCCGAGCAACTTGTCAAGCCGAGACAGTTCGAACTGCGCATTTCGCTCATTTTCCTGACGATCTTCGTGTCTCTGGGTATCCATCTGCCGTATTTTCCGCTGTGGCTGGAAGCGAAGGGGTTCGCGGCGGAAGAGATCGCCATCATACTTTCGGCGCCGATGTTCCTGCGCGTCGTCACCACGCCCTTCATCACGGCCATGGCCGACCGCGCGAAGGACCGGTCGAACATTCTGGTGCTGATGATCGCGACCGCGCTGCTGCTTTCCCTCGGCTATTTCCTGCAGCCGACCTACACGGTGGTTCTGGGCGTTTCGCTGGTTTTGGCCGTGTTCTGGACACCGCAGACGCCGCTGACCGATTCGCTGGCGCTGTCGGGCGTACGCCGCTTCGGCTCGGTCTACGCCAGGATGCGCATCTGGGGGTCGATCTCGTTTCTGGTGGCGAACTTCATCGGCGGCGCAATCATTGCCGCATATGGCGCGACCACCGTGCCGACGATGATTTCCGTGGGGCTGGCGGTCGCGCTGGTTCTTTCCTTTTTCGCGCCGCGCCTGGGACAACCGCGCAAGGCTTCGCCGCTTTCCGCGACCGACATACAGGAAGCTGCACCAAAACTGCTCAACGCCTATTTCCTGTTCTTCGTCATCGGTGCGGGCATCATCATTGCAAGCCACGGCTTTCTTTACGGCTTCGTCTCCATCTACTGGAAGTCCATCGAGCTGAGCGAAACGCTGGTCGGCCTTTTGTGGGCGTGGGCGGTGGTGGCGGAAGTGGGGATGTTCATGATCTTCACCCGCGTCTTCAGCCATATCCGCACGTCCACCCTGCTGGTCATGGCCGGGGTGGCGGCAATGGCCCGATGGCTGCTCTATCCGCTGATATGGCCGGCCGGTCTGGGCGTTATCGGCTTCTTTGCGGTGCAGACCCTTCATGCCTTTTCCACCGGTCTCATTCTGATCGGCTTGCAGAAGATGATCGGCGAGACGGTGGTGGAGGAACGCATGGGCGCAGCGCAGGGCATCGCCTATTTTGCGAACGGCTTTGCGATGGCGGCGGTGACGCTGTTTTCCGGCGCGCTCTACGACCGCCTCGGCGTTGACGGCTTCTTCGTCATGGCCGGGGTGGCCGCCATCGGTCTTGGCTTCATACTGCTTGCGGCGAAATCAGCCCCAAAGCGCCGGCTGGGGCGGTGACACGAGAGAGCCTTCGTAGACGAGACCCGGCGAGCGGTCGCGCGCCAGCAGAAGCGGCCCATCGAGGTCCACGAATTCGGCGTCCTGCGCCAGAAGCACGGCCGGCGCCATCGCCAGCGATGTGCCGACCATGCAGCCGACCATGATCGAGAAGCCCAGTTGCTGCGCCCTGTCGCGCAGCAGCAGGGCGGCAGTCAGGCCGCCGCTCTTGTCCAGCTTGATGTTGACGGCGTCGTAAAGGCCGAGAAGCGAATCGAGATCATCCGCAACATGGACGCTCTCGTCCGCGCAGATCGGCACCGCATGGCGGATGCTGGCCAGGATCGCGTCCTTGCCTGCCGGCAGCGGCTGCTCGATCAGCGCCACGCCGAGTTCGGCGGCGATCGCCATGTTTTCCTCGACATTGTCCTCGGTCCAACCCTCATTGGCATCGAGGATCAACCGGCTTCCGGGCGCGGCGGCGGTCACGGCGCGAATGCGGGCGACGTCGTTGTCGCCACCGATCTTGACCTTGAGCAGCGGGCGGCCGGCATTGTCGCGCGCCTGCGCCGCCATGGCTTCTGGCGTACCGAGTGAAAGCGTATAGGCCGTTTCCAGCGGCCTGGGCGGCACGGTGGAAACATGGTGCCATGCCGGTGTTCCCGACATTTTGGCTTCCAGGTCCCACAGGGCGCAGTCCACCGCATTGCGCGCGGCCCCGGCGGGCATTGCTTGCAGCAGGGATTTGCGGTCGATGCCGGAGGCGATTCTGGGGGCGATGGCTTCGATGGCGGCTTGCACGGCTTCCATCGTTTCGCCGTAGCGCTTGTAAGGCACGCATTCGCCGCGACCGCTGACGGTGCCATCGGTGATGGTGCAGGTGATGACCTCCGCCTCGGTTTTGGAGCCCCGGGAGATCGTAAAGGTTCCGGCTATCGGAAAACGTTCTGCACTGACCGAAAGGACACGCGGCATGTTTTTCTTCCTTTGCGTTTCAAAGCATCCGCCGGACGAAAGTGACAGACTCACCCTGACGGGATAAGACAGGCGACCATGGTGATCAATGCCGACACGAAGGCGGTCAGCGCCAAAGAGAACCCGCCGCGCGTGGTTGCGCTGGAGCGGGGCGGCGCGGCCGATTATGCGCTGACCGGAGAATGGACGACAAGGACCGTTGCCTCCGTCGACGCGGACATGCGCAAGCTGGAGGCGGAGCACGGTGAGGCTCCCCTGACCCTCGACCTGTCGCAGGTCGAGAAGATCGACACGGCCGGCGCCTGGCTGGTCGAAAGGCTCGTCACCGCGCGCGCGGCGCAGGGCTCCGGCCTCACGCTTGAGGGGCAGAGCCAAGAGGCGGCGATCCTTCTGGACGCAGTGCACGAGGCGACGCAGCGCGGCGAGCCCGTTCCCGCGCGGCAGGAGCCGAATTTCCTCATCGCCTTCTTCGAGACGGTCGGGCGCGGGGTTTATTCCATGCGCGACGATTTCCTCGCGGCCATGAACATATTGGGGTCCACCATCCGCGGCGCGCAGATGAAGCTCGGGCGCGGCCACGCCGTCAACATCGCGGCCATCTTCAATCAGATCGACAAGATGGGCGTCGGCGCGGTGCCGGTCGTGTTGCTGATGTCCACCATCGTGGGCGCGATCGTGGCGCAGCAGGGCGCATTCCAGCTCCGCTATTTCGGCGCCGAGATTTTCGTGGTCGATCTGGTCGGCATTCTGGTGCTGCGCGAACTGGGCGTGCTGATGACCGCGATCATGGTCGCGGGCCGCTCGGGAAGCGCCATCACCGCCGAAATCGGCTCCATGCGCATGCGCGAGGAGGTCGATGCGCTGAAGGTCATCGGGCTTAATCCGGTCGGCGTCCTGGTGTTTCCGCGGCTGGTAGCGCTGGTGATCGCCTTGCCCTGCCTTACCATCATCGCCGATTTCGCGGCGTTGGGCGGCGCCATTGTCATTTCGTGGTTTTATTCCGGCATCACCCCGGCGGCATTCATCGACCGGCTGCGGGTCGGCATCGACGTCGGAACGGTTTTGACCGGGCTGATCAAGGCGCCGTTCATGGCGATGATCATCGGCATCATCGCCTCGGTCGAAGGGTTGAAGGTCGGCGGCAGCGCCGAATCGCTGGGCGAGCATGTCACCGCGTCCGTGGTGAAGTCGATCTTCATCGTCATCGTGCTGGATGGCGCATTCGCCATCTTCTTCGCCTCCATCGGTTTCTGAGGTGCGGATGACCGGGCAGCAGGCAACACAGGCGACGAGCGGAGCGGTTCAGCGAGGCGACGACGACATTGTCCTGTCGGCGCACAACGTTACTGTCGCCTTCGGCGACAATGTCGTGCTCGACAATCTGTCGCTGGACATCCGGCGCGGTGAAATCCTCGGTTTCGTGGGGGCATCGGGCGCGGGCAAGTCGGTCCTGTTGCGTGCGATTCTCGGACTGACCAGGAGGCGCTCCGGCACGATCCGCATCTTCGGTGTCGATGTGGACAAGGCCAGCGAGCTGGAGCGGATGCGGCTGGACATGCGTCTGGGCGTGCTGTTCCAGCACGGCGCGCTGTTTTCGGCCCTGACGGTTCTGGAGAATGTCCAGGTGCCGATGCGCGAATATCTCGATCTGCCCAAGCGGCTGATGGACGAACTGGCGCTGCTCAAGATCGAGCTTGTCGGCCTGCCGCGCGACGCCGCCCAGAAATTCCCCTCGGAGCTTTCGGGCGGCATGATCAAGCGCGCCGCGCTGGCGCGCGCGCTGTCGCTCGATCCGGACATCGTCTTTCTCGACGAGCCCACTTCGGGCCTCGACCCCATCGGCGCTGCCGAGTTCGACGAACTCGTCGCCAAGCTGCGCGATACGATGGGGCTCACCGTCTACATGGTCACGCACGATCTCGACAGCCTGTTTGCCGTGTGTGACCGAATTGCCGTTCTCGGCAAGAAAAAGGTATTGGTGGAAGGCACCATCGAAGACATGCTTGCCAGCGAGGAACCGTGGGTGAAGTCTTACTTTCGTGGTAAGCGCGCACGACAGCTCGATTTGACTGCAAGGGGATAGAACCAAAGCCGCTTATGGAAACCAGAGCCAATTACGTCATCGTCGGAATTTTCACGGTCGTTGCAATTCTTGCCGCCTTTGCCTTCGTCTACTGGACGGCGGCGATCGGGGAGAGGGGCGAGACGGCCATGTTGCGCGTGCGTATCCCCGGCTCGGCTTCCGGCCTGACGCGTGGCAGCATCGTCATGTTCAATGGCGTCAAGGTGGGCGATGTGCGTCGGGTTTTCATCGACGTCCAAAACCCGACCGTGGCGATCGCCGATACAGAGATCGACAGGCTGACGCCGATCACCAAATCCACGCAGGCCGATATCGGGCTGGCGAACCTGACGGGCCAGGCCAATATCGAGCTCAAGGGAGCCGATCCGCGCGAGCCGAACCTGCTCGACGAGGCGGAAGCGCAGGGCAAGATCGCGGAAATCACCGCCAATCCATCCGCCGTCACCAATCTGCTGCAAACCGCGCAGGACATTTTCAAGAGGGCGGATCACGTCCTCAATCAGGTCGAAGGTTTCGCCGGCGACGTGCGCGGGCCGCTGACGCAAACGGTGACCAATGTCGAGAAGTTTTCCGAAGCGCTCGGACGCAATGCCGAAGGCGTGGATCGTTTCCTCGACAATGTCAGCAAGCTCTCACAGGAGCTCGCCGGCGTTTCTGGCAAGCTGGAAGGAACGCTCAATGCGGCCGAAGACCTGCTGCGCTCGGTGGACAGGGAAAAGGTCGCGCAGATCGTCACCAATGTGCAGAAGTTCACGCAGGAACTCAGCGAGAACAGCAAGCAACTGGACGAGATCATCACCGGGGTGGAGAAGACCGTAAGCTCCGTCAACAGCTTCGCGCAGCAGGGCACCGACACGCTTGCCAAGGTTGACGGCATTCTCGAGAGCGTGAAGCCCGACACCGTGCGCACGACGCTCGACAATTTCGAGAATGCGAGCCGCAATGCAAATCGCGCCGCAGCCGACATTGCCAAGGTCACAGAGACGTTCGGCGATCGGGCCAACGACATCGACAAGATGGTTTCCGACGCGACCGAGCTGGCTCATCGCCTGAATGCGGCATCGGTGCGGGTGGACGGCATTCTGCTCAAGGTCGACAAGCTGCTCGGTTCCGGCCAGACGGAAGGCGTCATGGCCGAAGCTTCATCGACGCTGAAATCCTTCAAGCAGGTTGCCGATACGCTGAACCAGCATCTGGGCGCCATTCTGGGTGGACTGCAGCAGTTTTCGGGTTCAGGCTTGCGTGACGTCGAATCGTTCGTGCGCGACGGCCGTCGCTCGATCAATCGCATCGAGCAGGCCATTACCGATCTGGAGCGGAATCCGCAGCGCATCATTACCGGTGGAGAGGGTACAGTGCGCCAGTATGACGGACGCGCGCGACGTTGACACCGACGGCCGCCCATTCGAAGAAGGGCAGGCCGACATCAGGCACCGGCAGAAGCCGGAGGGACATCTTGGGGACGGGACTTGCGGTGAAGGCAGTGCAATTCATGGCGGGGGGAGCGGTTGCGCTGGCGCTTTCGGGCTGCGCGTTGCTGCCGGGCGGTGGCCCGGCTCCGCTCGACACCTATGAACTGACAGCGCCCTCCAGCCCGGAGAAACATGCGCGCAAGCGCATGCAGATACTCATTGCCGAGCCGTCGGCGCTCAAGGCGCTGGACGGGCAGAACGTCGTCATCAAGCGCACCTCCGGCGTGATCGAATATCTGAAGGGCGCGCAGTGGGCGGACCGCCTGCCGCGTATCGTCCAGGCGCGGCTTGCCGAGACGTTCCAGCATTCCGGCGCTTTCGCCGGTGTCGGCCTGCCGGGCGAGGGGCTGGCGATCGACTATCAGGTCATCGTGGAACTGCGCAGCTTCCAGGTGCATGTCGACGGTTCTAGCAATGCCGAGATCGAGCTGTTCGTGCGGCTGCTGAACGACCGCAACGGCGAAGTGCGCGCCTCGCGCAGCTTCACCGCCAGCGCACGGGTAAGCGGCAGCGGCAATGATGCCTATATGCGCGCGCTCGACCGTGCATTTGGTGATGCGGCGCTGCAGATCGTCGCCTGGACTGACACCAGCATCTGAAGTTTCACCCAAAGCCGTTGATTTCGTCGCTCGGCAGGCGTGGTCCGCGCGAGCGATTTCGCGCGTCTTTCTTTCAGACGGAAGGACTTCCGGGTCGCCCAAGAACAACCAACGAAAAAGGCGGGAAAATTTCCCGCCTTTTTCAGGTCTCCCTTGTATCTCTCCTACCGAAGCCGGCCGCTTGCGTGGGCAAGCATGGTGTAGACCTTGCCGGTGTCGGACGAGAGATAGGTCTGCGTCATGACGTTGTCGGCATCGTTGCGCGATACGTCCTTGAGCAGCTTTTCGAAGTCTTCGCAGTAGCGATCGACGGCGGCACGGAACTCGCCATCGGCCTGATATTTGCGGCGGATTTCGTCGAAGGTCTGCTGGCCCTTGAGCGTGTAGAGGCGGCGGGTGAAGACGTCGCGCTCGCCGCGGCGATAGCGGTTCCAGAGCTCGATCGATGCCTCGTGGTCAATCGCGCGGGCGATGTCGACCGACAGCGAATTCAGCGATTCCACCACATGGGCCGGTGAGCGCTGGCTGGTCACGGGGCGAGGGGCTTCTGCGACGGATGCCGGGCGCGCGGCGTCATCACGCGACGCGCCGGTAAGCAGGTCGCGCACCCATCCTCCCGAACGCGGCGCGGCATTGCCTTGCTGCGGGCGCGCGGGAACCGGTGCCGGGGCGCGTTCCATTTCCAGCGTGCCGCGCAGCGGCGCATCGGAAGCCGGCGCGCGCGGCGCTGCGGGAGCCGGTGCAGGCGCCGGGCGGCGCGGCTCGGGCTGACGCGTGGAAACGTCAACCGTGCGGCCGGACTTCGCGACGATGTCCGAAAGCTCCTTGAGCGCGTTGATCTGCTCGGTCACGGCGCGACGCATGGCCGTCGTGGACTGCTTGGCTTCCTCGGGCATGTCGAGCACGCCCTTCTTCAGCTCAGCGCGCGTCTGGTCGAGTTCGCTCTTGATGGAGCTTGCCGTGCGGCGCATCTCCTCGGTCGCATCGGCGAAGCGCTTGGTGGCCGAATCCACGACCTCGGAGATCGCGCTGCGGATCTTGTCGGTAGAGGCGAGCGTGCGGTCTTCCGCCTTTTCGAGCGCCTTGCCGACAAGGTTCTCGAAGGACTTCATGACGCGTTCGAGGTCTTCCGACTTCTTGACCAGCCCAACGGCCAGATCCTCCAGCGAGGACTGGCGCTCGAGCGTGTGCTCGAGGTTGTTCTGTGCGGAACCCAGCAGCTCGGACGCGCTGGAAAGCAGGCGGCTGTGCTCGTCGAAGCGGGTCGCGATGGATGCCACTTCCTTGAGCGTGTTGGAAGACAGTTCGGTAAGGCGGGTGGCGTTGGAATCCACCAGTCGCGCCGAACTTGCGAAGGTCTGCGCAGCCTTCTCGGTCGTGGCGGCGAAGGCCTGCGTGCTGCCGACAAGACGCTCATCGACATTGGCGAGATTGCCGGCGGCCTTCTCGATCAGGTCGTTGAGCTGCGCGCTCGACAGGGAGAGCTTGCCGATCAGGTCGCTGACGTTCTCGGCGAGGTTGGTGCGCGCGCCTTCCACCGCCGACAGGGTTTCAGCCGTGCGGTTGGCGAGGGCGTTGACCAGTGCGGCATTTTCCGTGCGCAGACGCTCGGTGGCGCGCTGGGTCGCCTGTTCCAGACCGCGTTGCAGGTCGTCGCCGGTCTCGGCGAAACGATCCACCAGCGGCCGCGCGTTCTCGTCGAGGATCTTCGAGATTTCGGCCGAGCGCTCGGCGAGCATCTGGTTCAGCT
>Ga0182738_1008654_pt1 | contig 10079 bp, 9 predicted proteins | sample eDN5th30CBELigMG_FD_128876 | JGI IMG/M metagenome (GOLD analysis project Ga0182738, IMG submission 128876) | Enriched Miracle-Growth compost microbial communities from Emeryville, California, USA - eDNA 5th pass 30_C BE-Lig MG (version 2)... ... | reverse complement strand
CTGAACAACTCGAAGAAAATAAAGACGACCAACCTGCAGATCCAAATAAGATTGATAGCAATCTCTTTGATCTCACCGATGATCAAGATAAAGACGAGCAGGATAAATTTTATAGTTAATCTCAAGAGTATTTTGTTTCCTACTAAATCACAAGTCAGAGTAAAATTTGTAATAATTAAAACTCTTTCAATTCTTAATTATCATTTTTGTTGTCATATGTAATAATTGGTTTTCTAAAAGAAAAAAGTTTTTCAAAATCGCGCCTTTTCTGAGACATCTTCTATCGAAAATGATTTCTCTCTCCTTAATAGAGAAAAACCTATTTGACTGTATCTTATTTTGTGTCTCTCCATTCAATATCAATTTTCAAAGAAAGGAATAAAAAATTATATCTATATATTTCTCAAATTAGTGGTTAATTACCTTTTCCCGTCTCATCTCATCTCATCTCATCGAATTTAATCAAATCAAAATTTATTCAAGTTATGCAAATGTTGATACAGATCTATTTGTTATTGGTTTTTGCCATTTTCGGGGCTGTGGCTGATTACGGGATTCCAAAATTCAGAACTGCCCCTTTCAAAATGCGCCCGGTCTCGGGGGTGTATAAACTGGGCGATCTGAACCTTGACAATGTCAAAAATGGAAATCAAATTTCTGCATATGGTGATTTTAACAATGACAAGGCGACCGATTTTGTGAGTGTTTCAGATAACGACCGCACTCTTACTGTATTTGTCTATGCGACAAATGGATCTTTTGTTCAATATTTCCAAAAAACTTTTTCAGAAGATATTATTGCCATTATTCCGGCAGATTATAATTATGATGGCTTGCTTGATATGATGGTTGTCACCCCTGCTAGTGGAACAAGCACTACCCAGCTCACTTTAACCATATTGTATGGCACCACAGGATCAAGTCGTTTTTACACGTATTATAACGACAAGTTTATCCTTGATACTCCCGTTCTGCCTTTTGTCTTTGATGCCCAGGGCGATAGAAAAGTTGAGTTACTCTACACCAAGGGGACCAAAAGATACGTGCTTTCTTCCTTTGACGATTTTTCTGAAGAAGTTAGCTTCGAAGATGTTTACGTCACAAAATCTGCAGAGTGCTTGAGTTATTCCCTGGTGAGCGACAATGAGTTTGCCAACCCTAATTCCAACGCATTTGTCGATTTTAATGGCGATTGCGCTTCAGATATGTTTTTAACAACAAAAGATCCTGAAGGCAATCTCGTTTTTGAAATCTGGCTGCGAAACCTTACAACTAGTAAATTCTGTCTTGTTGATGTGCAAAAAATCACCCTCCCTGACATCTCCCTTGTCTCAATAGCGGATATGGATAATGATGGCAGACTTGATTTGGTCTACACTGATAACCCTGCAAACACATCTCTTCCAATGAATTTACACATTGTCTACAATCAGCTTTCAACTGATCCCTCGACTCCTTGCAAATTATTTACGACAGAGGTTGATGGAGTTTATGGAAGCCCTTTTGCAAAGGAAGCTTATAATATGAAACTTGAGGATTGGACCGCAGATAATTTAACCATTACTCAAATCACTGCTATGAATTCCAGTCATCTTAACTCTTCAAGACTTTTCTCTCCTAATCCTTTAAGACCGCCCAAAATTCGCCTCGGAGACATCAACGTTGATGGTTATGTAGATATGGTCATGGTGGTTGCTGACCCTGAAAACACCGATCCCCAGTATGGATCAGTGCTCCTCGGAATGAACAATAAAAGAGGCGGAGGAATGATCTTTAACGTCACAGAAACTACTGACAGTTCAGTCGCTCCTTATTTCCAAGTCAACGTCAATACAACTGATCGAAGCAACAACCTCACTGCATTATCAAGCTTCAAAGGCCTCTCTGTTTCCTTCTTTGATTTTGACGAAAAAGGAAGTTTGGGGCTTTGGGTCACAACATATGATGAAGAAAGCCAAAAGAGCTCTTTAATTGGTCTCTATAATTTTGTCAGTACCTCAAACTACATCTTAAAGGCACTGACTCTCAATGGAAATAATCATGAGCTTGATGACGTTACCAAAAAGCTTGGAGGAATCTACCACGGAGCTTCAATTGAGTGCATTGTCAATGATGTGAATGGTAAGGCAAGAATAGCCAAGGCTACACAGCTGGCTCAAACTGGATATACAGCCCTCGAATTGCCTTACGCCTTCATTGGGCTTGGAAGAACAAACAATTATGTCCAAGACTTTTATATTGGCATTACTCAAAACTTACTTGATGGGGTTGATCTCCAAAAACAATCATGGACTCCCATCATTCCAAATTCACAATTGATCGTCAATACCGTTATTGATGGAGATTGGACTCTTGATGTTTACGTCAGTCCTATGTCACAAACCTGGCTTGTAGCACTTATCACTGTTGTAATTCTAATTCTCTTGGCAATTGTAATCTTTATCTTACATCTGAGAGAAAGAAGTGAAGATAAGAAAAAAGAAGAAAGAATTATTGTATTTGCTTAATTCAATAAAATGAATTTTTGCATCTCTCCAAAAGAAAATAAATTTTTTTATGTATCATTTCATGTTGTTCTTGATCTTGATCTTGATTTAAAAAATAATGGATTATGAGATTACGAGAAATTGTACGTTGTATGTTTAATTTTAAACAAAATAAATTATGACAACTTGAACATTTTTTTTTTTCAATTCTGTCCAAATAAATTTGGAGTGAACTTTTTTTCGTGAATATATATTTTTCACCAAATTTTCTCAAGTACAAGAATTACAGTTTTGAATCGTAAAAAAATGAAAGAAAATAATAAATATTTAAAGTGAGTCTCCAGGGCAGAATCCCTTCAATTCAAAGAGTTTAAACATTCAGCAATTCTCAGGTCTCTAACCCTTAGAAATTTTTCATCAGGGCCTCCAGATTTTTCTAGACCCTGAAAAATGGGAAAAAAGAAGGATTTAACTTTAACTTTAGCTTGAACTACTTCGATCTAAAATTAACGAATAGAAAGATGAATTTATTTTGTAAGAATTAAAAAGAGAAATTCCATTATCGATGTTGAAATATCTTTCAAGCCTTCTTCAAAAATACAACAAGTTGTTGATTGAGGCTCCTTATAAGACCAAGATGGTTACAGCTGGAACGACATACTTTTTGGGAGACTTTGTTTGTCAAAACTTGATTGAAAAGAAGCCGGATCAAGAGAAATCTATTTTCCGATCTCTGAGGCAAGGTGCTGTTGGAATGTTTTTTGCAGGCCCAAGTCTCCATCTATGGCATAGCAAGATGCTTCCGGCGCTCGTCAAGCCATTTACTGGAAGACTGACCACACTTGTTGCTGCTGTTGTCTTTAATGAGTTGATCATTGGGAGCTATTTTGTTGCTAGTCTTCTTTTTGCATTTGAGGCGATAAAAAAGAGAGACATTAACGCTGGGATCCAGAATGTCAAAGAAAAATTCCCATCAGCTATCATCATGTCAATCAAGTTTTGGACAGGCGTGTCTGTTTTAAATTTTGGTTTTATGCCAATTCATTTGAGACCTGTTTTTGTCAGTTGCTGGAGTATAGTTTGGCAATCTTATCTTTCCTATGTTTCCAACAACCGACTAACCAAACAAAACAACCCCTCCCCCAAACCTTCCTCATATGACCTCACAAAAATCCCGTATGAATATCTGCTTTTACACGACTGATAATTGCTTGCCCTGAGAACCCTGAGTCAACTTACTTTCTTTCTTATTTTACTGTAAAATTAAAGGATTCTCCTGTATTTCTTTTCTGTGGATTTTTGCTATTTTAGCATTCCATTACTGTCGTACTGTTGTATTTCATTTCCTTGATTCTTAGCAAACTCAACTATGAAGTTAGCCTCAATATGAAAGACTTGAACACGTATATAATTCTCTTGACTGTGATTATTTGACTTACAATAAAATTTAGTTTGAGGATGTATTCGGACTTGAATTTATCGAAAATTTTATTTCTAGATTAAGAAGAACAAAAAGTGTGTTATATTAGAAATTTCATAATACGCATTTGGATTCAATTGTAAAAATGCATCTAAAAATTTTTTTTAATTTCATTTGACGCAGGATGAGTGGCGGGAGGTTATTTTAATTGCTCGTTTTTCGAGTGAAAAATTTGCTTGAAAATATTGATTTCGAAAATAAGTTGCATGAATTGTGCTTGTTCTTCTTTTCCGAAGCAATTATTCGAATTCAAAAATATTCCACTAAATTTAGTAGTCAACAATCAATATATTCGGTAAATTCAAAATATAACTGGAAGATTTGCACAACGGCCGCTTTCAACTCTCGAGAAAACGTTACTCTGAATCACTTTCAACTCAAGCTTGGTTTCGCTAGCCATCACAACTAGAAAAGCGATGAAAATATCTTTTTAATAAGGATTAAAACAGGATATATTGCCAAAATAGGGTTTTGAAAAGAGATAAAATAGCAGTTTAATCTTGTACGTCATATTGAAAAATTGTCTTGTTTTGTATTAATTCGATTTAGAAAAAGGTGAATGTGGCCAATTGTACTTTCAAGGATACTTCTCGGAGAGGTTTTGAGTTGTTATTTCGATATTTGGTTTCCAAAATGCATATATCATCCCCAATTTTCAGTTTTTGAAAAAAGATAAAGCATAAACGTGGTGAAGTCGTCATAATGCGTCATAAAAGGGGATTTGGAATTGGATTCCTTTACTAATTTTAGTTGGAAATAAATGTAAAGACGCTTATTTAATTATGTGATTACGCAATATAGTATGAAATAACAAAATGAAATATGACTGATATTTAGAGGCAATCGATTTTGAGGGTGAAAATTGAGCTAAATAGTTAATATTGGCTTGAGCTTCCGAGTCTCGTCGATTTGATGGGAGGGATACTGTTTTCAACAAAAATTGTTGAGATCACCTTTATATACGTTTTAAATTTCAGGAGAGTAACGGTCTCCACAAAGTACGCAGATTTCGGTGTCATCCGAACACACAGCAATATACGTATACGGTGTTTTTAATTAAAGAAGGATTTGAATATGTTGCCAATAATTACCTTAAAAAAAACTTGTATTTATTCGAATGTTCTCAATCTTTTGGATCCTTGTCAACTGTGTTATCGTCTTTCTTCTGTACAAGGTTGTGATCCGACCACTTTCGTACATCTGGCCCTACATAAAATCCGGAGAGGCCTTCTACTATTTCCCCATCATGGGCATCTTCTTCAGAAATCACTTGGATGTGAGAGCAAAAGGCCAGTTCTATGCATACGTCATCGATAAATGCCGATTGAACTCACCCCCAAGACTTATTGCCACAAATGTCGGAAGCTCTGCGATGATCATCTTACTAGACACCAAACTCATCAAGGCGTTTTACGCAAATAACGACTATTACAGAAAAATGCTTGAGATTTACGGTTTCCTTCCAGACCTCTTGGGACAAGGCTTAATTACTGCAAACGGCGCTGTCCACAAAAGACATCGTAAAATCACATCAAGAGCTTTTCATTGGGAGTTTTTGATTTCAACTGTGCCCATGATCGTCAAAACAGCCAAAGAAGTCTTTGACCAAATGGAAGCCAGCGGAGATTTGAGCAAAGTCAAGGTGACAGAAATATGCCAGAATATTACAGGTGTCGTGGTTGGCCGCATCTTCTTCGGAGAAGAAATGAACAACTACAAATTCCAGGGACTCCCCTTAACTGAAGCCTTGGGCGTCTTGCTTCAAAGAGTCGGCGAAATCGGTCTTTCTGGTCCAAGCTTCCTCTTGGGAGACAAGGTCTTGAAGAAGATCCCAATCGGACCCCAAGTCAAGTTGATGAAGGACATTGAGGAGTTCAGAGGTCTCTGCGTTGAGATTGTCCAGGAAAAGAAGAAGCTTTTTAACGAAAAAAAGCAACATCAATCTTCTGATAAAGATTGGAAGGACATGTTGGATGGCTTATTTGACCATGTCGAAAAATATACTTCTGAAGAACATTTTAGTGATAAAGACATTGTTGATGAGTTTATTACTTTCTTCTCTGCGGGAATGGATACTACTGCCCATCTTGTATCTCTTGGGCTGTACTACCTGACTGTACATCCAAAGTACTTGGCAAAGGTCACTGAAGAAGTGGATAGACTTTATAAAAATGGCGATGAATTAACGCTCGATGGTCTCCAAAAAATGGACTTTATCATGGCTTTCTTGAAGGAAACCCTCAGAGTTGGCAACCCAGCTCCTTTAATCTTCCCCAGAGAGGCTTTACAAGATCACTACCTCGAAGATGTGAAAATTCGCAAAGGAGCCACAGTCACAGTTGGAATTGTTGGAAACCACCTCTCAAATAGCTACTTTAAAGACGCTGACTCTTTCTATCCTGAAAGATGGTTTGAGGAAAACCAAATCAAAGACGCCTATGCATATATCCCATTTTCTGGCGGTGCTAGAAATTGTATAGGACAGCATTTGTCTTTGATCGAAGCAAAAATTATGGTGTGTGAGTTCGTTAGAAGATATAGTTTCCAAATGAGCGACGACAACTATCAGTTGAGAATGACTGTTCGCTTCATGCATGAACCAGAACAAGAACTTGAAATGAACTTGACCAAAAAAGTTGTATCATAAAATCGAATAATTAACTCAATATATGTATAAAAATAGATTTTCACTCTCGTAATAAATATCTAAAAAACAATTCCATAACAACAATTCAAAGAAATTATTTTTTGAAACAATTTGAGAATGCTTGCTCTCAGTTCAGCTCTTAATAATAATTTCTTCTCTTTATGTATGAAGAGGATTAGCAGCATAGCATAGCAGGCTTATATCAATTTTTTAATTTATTAAATTAAATAAAAACCCCATCGAAGAATTCCTCTGATTTTTTATGTCGCTGTCTCATTTCAATACTAACCTTTTGCAAGTCCCTGATTCGGCTAGAGGTAGCTTTCATAGTCTACCAGCTTATCCCCAGGCCACAGAATTAAAAGATGACTCAAGGTCAAGTAGCACAGATCAATCTGAATTTCATAGCTCTCCGACACTCCCCAATTCAACCAGGGATTTGAAATCATCGATTCTTCGATCTCGTTCAAAATCACCAAATAAAGGAAGACGTGACTCCTACGGAGTCGTGATCACTTCAGAAATAAAACATCATAAAATCCGATTTAAAGATAATGAGAATCAAGTCAAAGTTGTTGAAAATTGGAAAGAGTATAATATTATCGAAGAAAAGCCTTGCTGTATCTGCAATAACTTCTGAGGGATATTAACTTTCCAATAAAATAAGTTTACAGAGATAAAACCTACCCAATACTTATATTGGCTTTTTGTAACCTGAATAATAATTCATTTTTACTTTTTTTCCTATCTCATCGTATAACTTCAGCATTTGATAAATTCAGTCGAGCCTAAATATAATTTACACCAGATCAATCAAAGTCTCTCCCTCTCATTTTTAGTCTAGTATTCTTACTGGAATAAACACTCTCTTCTTCATATTATTTTCTCGAATCTATCTAAAACCTTTTTGTTCAAGATTCTCAATCACCAAAAAAATTTGTTTCCAATAAACTGAAGGAAGTTACCTTCGAAAAAAATTGAAAAAATCTCGGGTTCAATATATGAGCTTTGTCTGGTTCTTCTCATTTTCAATTTGCCAAAAATTCAGACTTTAGAATATTCATATTCCTTCAACAAGAGTTTCATAAAACTTCCTCCGAAGATGGGAATATTCTCGGAAATTTTTTCTTCGATATTTTTTTCGAATCAAGAAAATTTCAAGGATTTTTTAGCTCCAGGAAAAATATCGAAAATCTCGAAGTCCTGGAGATTCCGTTCAAATATGGATCTAATTTTCTTTCCTTTTTTCATTGACAGCACTTTTTAGTTTTCTCAACATGATTTGAGAGAGGAAAAAATTCTTTTGAGTAATGAAGTTATTCAAATCGGATGCTGAAGCAGGTGTTGATTTTCCGTTCATTTCTAGAGAAAGAAGCATCAAATTGATCAAGAACGAAAAATCAAATCGAAGAATAATCGGTATTTGAGCCTGGGCTAAATAAAACATTTTAGATTAATTTTTTTGTATGAAATTCATCATGTGAATTGTCAGGAAACAATTTCTGATGAAATCAGCAGAAAAAAATCCAGGATTTTTATCATAAGGACAATAAAATCATATGAAAGGAATCCAAGTCATTTCTAAATTTTCTCAACTATGAAAATAATTTATTTATTTAGACTTTTTTAAATCTAACCGTAAATCAATAATCTAGAATTTTTTAGCCATTATCCAAACGGAGCTCTAGAAAAGTCGAAGCATCTAGTCTTCAGAAAAGATATTCATCTCAAGAGTCCGAAACTCAACAAAGGATTCAGAAAGACATTTTGACCCAATTATCATTTCAAGTCTTTTCCTCTTCGAGAAGTGTCTCATTAAAAGTTGATTTCAAAAAGACCAATTCAGCACGAGCTTTTGAAGTTTATCTCTTCTGAGATTCACCTTGAAGGGTCATCGAGATCTCAATCCGATTGAATTTTTCAAAAGAACGAAGTAAAAATTTCAGTCATTTTTGTTTACTTTCCAAATTCAACAACAACAATCGAAATTGCGAGTGAGATTAAGGGTATCCATGCAATTAGGTCCTCTTTTTTCTCGAATTCAGATGCTTTCAACAAAGCAAAGTCCGTCCTGTTTTTTCCAGATTTTTCTTATTAAAATTGTGGATACATTTATAGATTTACTTCGAAATTTCTTTATATAATTATAATAATACAAAGTTTTCATCCTTGTTTTTAATGACTTCAGTATCTGACATACACTATTCAGAAGGAATGAGAAGTTTGGTTGATCATCTGATTAAGACAGGGGCAATCGTCTCCAAAGATGCTGCCTCCGCCATGCTCAGTGTGGATCGAAAATATTATGCCTCTTATGATCCATACACAGACAAGCCCCAACCAATTGGATGTTCAGCAACAATTAGTGCTCCTCATATGCATGCATATTCTCTTGTAAGGTTTGAAAGAAGCATCTCTTGACGACTCTAATAGGAACTTTTGAAAAATCATTTGGAAAATGGAACCAGATGCTTAGATGTAGGCTCTGGAAGTGGCTATTTGACTGTTTGCTTTGCCAAGATGATGAAAAACCCTGATGCTGTCTCTTATGGAATTGAGCATATGGATGCTTTGGTGAAGCTTTCCATTGATAACGTTCGAAAGTAAAGTTTCTGAATGAGTTTCAAAGAAATAAAGTGAAATTTAGGAGCCCAGACAAAGATCTCCTCGAGTCAGGAAAAGTTGTTTTCAAGGAAGGAGATGGAAGAAAGGGATTAAAAGAATTTGCACCTTTTGATGCAATTCATGTTGGAGCAGGTTCATTGAGTTGAGTTAAATAATTTTATTTTGTTTAAAGGTGCTGAGGAGCTTCCAAAAGATCTCGTCGATCAACTTGCAAAAGGAGGCCGCATGGTAAATTTTTATTTTGAGAAAAATTGAATATAATTCCAAAATAAGGTTATTCCAGTCGGAAAAATGGGACAGCAAGACTTTCTCGTAGTTGACAAAGGGCTCGATGGAAAGGTACATATCCAAAAAACTTTGGGTGTCACTTATGTTCCTCTCACGGATAAAGAAAAGCAGTATCCTTCACAAAAACATTACTAAACTTCATGAGAATGTACCTGATATAATGATTTTTCTCTTATATCATCAACTATTTAAAGTTAAATATATCAATGTATGTTATTGTTTTCATTTCTCCAACCTGTTTAAATGTAAATATCCATCTATATGTGAAAACATTGATTGATTCTCATGGGAAAAAGTTTTCAGTGAATAGGCAAAAACTTTTGTGAAAATTTCATAACAATAATGCTGGTTTTTAGAGAGATATTTAACAAGTCCTGATAAAAACAATGATTGACTTTTAAAAACATTTATTTAATCTGATCTATTATCGATGGGGAATTGGAGAATTTCTTCAGGATTGGGGTTTTTATTTGATCTGATTTCAATTTTCACAACATAGTATCCAGGTTCTTTTGGAGCATGGAATCTGAATCTCAATTCGGCTATTTCTCCT
>Ga0182738_1008652_pt1 | contig 10082 bp, 6 predicted proteins | sample eDN5th30CBELigMG_FD_128876 | JGI IMG/M metagenome (GOLD analysis project Ga0182738, IMG submission 128876) | Enriched Miracle-Growth compost microbial communities from Emeryville, California, USA - eDNA 5th pass 30_C BE-Lig MG (version 2)... ... | reverse complement strand
CTGATCGAGCCGCCGAGGGCGTCGACCACCGCGAACAGCCGGTCGAGCAGGTCGTGCTTCAGGGCGTCCGGAGCGTCGCGCGCGACGATGAAGTTCATGTGCAGGTTGCCGTCGCCGACATGGCCGAAGGGAAGGAGCATGGCGCGATCGGCGAGGGACGCGATCGCCGCCTCGGTGCGGGCGACCAGTGCCGGGATGTCGGCGATGGCGACGGCGACGTCGCTCCGCACCACGTCGCCGGTCTTCTGGGCCGCCTCGCTCTGGCCCTCGCGGATGCGCCACATCGCGGCGCGCTGCGCCTCGCTCTCCGCGATCGTGCCGTCGCTGACGAGCCCCGCCTCGAACAGGTCCGCCAGCACCGCCTCGACGCGGTCGCGGAGGCCGTCGCGGAAGCTCCAGGCGACCTCGACGAGGAGATGCCAGGGATGGGCCGCCTCGACCGGCCGGCGTGCGCCCTCGAATGCCGCCACGGCGCGCTCCACCCCGGCGGAGCTGACGATCTCGAAGGCGCTGATCAGGTCGCCGAACTCGTCGCGGAAGCGGCGGAAGAGCGCGACGGAATCCTCGAGCGTCTCGACCGAGAGCCACAGCGTCACCCGCTCGCGCGGCAGGGCGGCGAGGCGGAGGGCGGCGGCGGTGACGATGCCGAGCGTGCCTTCGGAGCCGACGAAGAGCTGGCGGAGGTCGTAGCCGGTATTGTCCTTCCGAAGCGGGCGGAGCAGGTCGAGGACGGTGCCGTCGGCGAGCACGACCTCGAGCCCCAGGACCAGCTCGCGCATCATCCCGTAGCGAAGGACGTTGGAGCCGCCGGCATTGGTGGCGATCGTGCCGCCGATCCGGGCCGAGCCTTCGGCGCCGAGGGTGAGCGGGAACAGGCGTCCGACCCCGGCCGCCGCGTCCTGCACCGAGGCGACGATGCAGCCGGCCTCGGCGACGAGGTAGTCGCCGGCGGGATCGATGGCGCGGATCCGGTCGAGCCGCCGGAGCGACAGCACCACCTCTCGGCCGCTGCCGTCCGGGATGCTGCCGGCGACAAGGCCGGTATTGCCGCCCTGGGGCACGAGCGGCACGCCATGCGCCGCAGCGAGCCGGACCAGCGCGGCGACCTCCTCCGTCGACCCCGGGAGGACCGCCAGCGCCGCAACGCCGCGATGCTGGCTCCAGAAATCGGCCTCGTGGCCGGCGCGGTCGGCGGGATCGGCGAGCACGTGGCGCGCGCCGACGATCGCCGCCGCGGCGGCGGCGAAGGCCGCATCCATCACCCAGCCCACCGCGCGGCCACGGCGCCTATCCTTCGTACTCGAGGATGAACAGGCCGCCGTTGTAGTCGTTGGCGTAGACGAGGCCTTCCTTGTCGACATAGACGTCGCAGGACTGGATCACCAGCGGCCGGTTCGGCCGCTTGTCGACGAGCTGCGCCGGCTGGGGCGGCACGAACGCGGCGGTCTCGACCGGCCGGTACTGGTCGCGGATGTCGAAGACGCGGATGCCGGCGTTCTGGTAGGTGGCGAAGATCGTCTCCGAGCTGACGAAGGCGTCCGGCCGGTTCTCGTGGATGTTGTGCGGCCCGAAATGGGCGCCCTTGGCGACGTAGTCCGCTTCGGACGGCGTCGGGAAGGTCGAGATGCTGATCGGGTTCGACCGTTCGCGGTTGTCGAACATCCAGATGAGCTTGAGGCCGTCCTCGCAGTTGTCGAGCACCGCCTCGTCGAGGACCACGAGCAGGTCGCGGTCGGGCAGCGCGAGGCAATTGTGCGTGCCGCCGCCGAAGGGGGGCGACCAGTTGCGGTGCGTGATCAGCCTGGGGTTGGCCCGGTCGGCGACGTCGAGCACCACCATGCCGGCGTCGCGCCAGGCGCAGTAGGCCGTGTCGCCGTCGACGGTCGGGTGGTGGAGGCCGAAGCGGCGGGTCGGCGCCCAGTCCGGCGTCTCGCCGCCGGCGGTGTGCATGCCGGGGATCCACCAGCGCCCGACCGGCTTGGGGTTGGTCGGGTCGGCCATGTCGATGGTCATGAAGATGTAGTCGGTGAAGCCGTCGAGCAGCACCGAGGCGTAGGCCCAGCGGCCGCCCACGTACCAGATGCGGTGGATGCCGCCGCCGTCGACCGGCATGAAGGCGATCTGCCGCGGCTCGGCCGGGTTCGAGATGTCGTAGACCGCCATGCCTGCCGTCCAGTCGCGGGCCGGGGCCGTCTTCTGCTCGGCGGTGCCGACCTTCTGGCCGAGCTGCCCCTTGTAGTACTGGCGCTCGTCCTGGAATTCGGCGGCGGCGAACATGTTCTTGGCGTTGATCACCAGCAGCAGGTCGCCGAAGGCCTGGAGATGGATGTTCCAGGTATTGGGCGGCGCGGCGATGTAGTTGACGGCCTTCGGGTTGCGTGGATCGCGCACGTCGACGACGCTGAACCCGTTCGAGAACATGTGGCCGATGAAGGCGTGGCCCTTGTTGACCATGAGCTGGACGCCGTCGGGACGGCCGCCCTGATCGGAGTGGCCGATCAGCTTCATGTTCCGTGCATAGTCCGGCTTCGGCAGGTCCTGGCTCGCCATGGCTCTCGTCCTCGTGTCGTGTTCGATCGCGCCGGGAGCCTTGTGCCCCAGCGTCAGGTCGACGGCGGGGCACCGGCCCCGCCGCCTGGTCTTCGGTCAGCTCGCTACTGGGCCGCGCCCCAGATCTTGAGGTAGGCGTCGGTGTAGCCGTTGTCCGGGTCGTAGGTGTTCTCCGGCCCGCCGTCGGCATCAATGTTCGACGGGAGGAAGAGATGCGCCGGCGCGACGTAGCCGCTGTCCTTCTCGCCGTGGAGGGCGCGGTTCGCCTCGTCGACGATCTGCCAGCCCTGGAGCCGGAGCGGCTCGGCCACCGTGCCGGCCTGGTAGTCGCCGGCGCGGATGCGCTGGAAGGCGACTTCCGAGCCGTCGCCGGCCGAGACGTTGACCGGCGGCCCGCTGCCGGGGATGCCGGCGGCCGCGAGCGACGGCGGCATGAAGTCGAACGTCAGGTCGTTGATCGACAGCGAGTGCGTCCACTGGTCGCCGTAGCGCTGCAAGAGCGACGTGGTGAGCTGCGGCATGCGGTTGGAGGCGTCGGCGAGCGGCGTGTCGACCGTCTCGAGCACCTTGCTCTCGCCGCAGGCGGCGATGAACTCGGCCATCGCGGTCGACTTGGCGACGGCGATCTCGTAGGTCGAATCGGTGAACACGATCACGCCGGCCTTGCCCTCGGTCTCCGCGCAGGGATAGGACGCCGCGGCGCGGGCCACCTCGAGCGGGTCGGTGGTGATGTTCGAGAAGATCGGCAGCGTGTCGTGCGGGCCCGACTTGGCATAGGAATGCCAGCCGAGGACGACGATCCCCTGCTTCGCCGCGTCCTCGATGGCCGTCGCCTGCTCGGTGGCGTCGATGCCGCCCAGCACGATGACGTCGGGCTTGGAGGCGATCGCCTGCTGGAGGCCGCTCGACCGCGCCGCCACCGTGCCCTGGCCGTCGATCAGGCGGAAGGTCCAGCCGATCTTCTCGGCCGCTTCCTGCGCGCCTTCGCCGGCGCCGCGTGCGCCGCCGTTCCGCTGGTCGGTCGAGACGTAGATGATCGTCTTGCCGGCCTCGGCCGTCGGGCCGGAGGACGGGCCGTCCCACGGCGGATTGGGCTTCGACGCGGCGTCCATGATCGCCTTGGCGTCCGAGACCGCGTCGGCGAGCGCCGCCGAGCCGGTCAGCGCCGCGACCGACGCGCCGGTCGCGAGCACCGCAAGTAGCTTTGACATCTTCATCGCTTCCGTTCCTCCCCTTGTTCTGGGCTTCTTCGCGGTCTCCCGCAAAGTTCTTTGCCGCCGAGCGGGACGCTCAGCCGGTATTGCCTTCGGCCGGCCGCGGCGCCGCTCCCGCCACCGACGCCTTGTGCCGGCTCTGCCGGTGGCGCCGCTGGGCGTAGCCCGCGAGGCCGATGGCGATCAGGAGCGTGACGCCGTTGAACAGCGGCTCGATGAAGAAGTCGCCGCCGAGCTGCTGGATGCCCGAGATGCCCACCGCGAGGATGGCGACGCCGACGATGGTGCCCCACACGTTCACCCGGCCCGGCTTGATGGTGGTCGAGCCGAGGAAGGCGCCGACCAGCGCCGGCAGGAGGAACTCGAGCCCGACGCTCGCCTGGCCGATGCGGAGCCTTGCGGCGAGGATGACGCCGGCGACCGCGCCGAGGAAGCCGGCGGCGACGAAGGCGCCGATGACGTAGCGCCGGCTCGGGATGCCGTTGAGCTCGGCGGCGCGCGGGTTGGCGCCGATCGCATAGAGGTAGCGGCCGACCGGCAGGTACTCGGTGATGATCCACAGCACGAGGCTCAGCACCAGCACGTAATAGGCGGCGATCGGGATGCCGAGGAGCTGCGTCGTGTAGAGGCCGGTGAAGCCGTGAGGCAGCACGCCGATCACCTGCCGCCCCTCGGTGTACCAGAGCGCGATGGCGTAGAGCACGGTGCCGGTGCCGAGGGTGGCGATGAACGAATCGATCCGCGCCAGCTCGACCAGGAAGCCGTTGATCAGCCCGAGGAGGCACCCGAGCAGGAGGACGACGACCACCGCCGCCGGCCAGGGCAGGCCCACCTGCGTCTGGAGCGCGATGGCGAGGATGTGCCACAGCACGATGCCGTAGCCGACCGTGAGGTCGATGCGCCCGGCCATCATCGGGATCATCGCCGCCAGCGACAGGATGGCGATGATCGCCTTGTCGCCCAGGATCGAGCGAAGGTTCAGCATCGTCGGGAAGGTGTTGGGCAGGAGGATCGAGAACACCACGATCAGGAGGATCGTGCCGATCAGGAGCCCGTAGACCGGGATCAGGCGGCCGATGCGCTGCGCAGGGCTCAGCCGTTCCAGCTCGGCCGCGGTCGGTTCGAGCGCGGTGGACTTGATGGAGTTCATTGCGTCACGGCCCCCCCGGCCTGCCTTTCGGCGAGCGAGGTCGCCCGCGTGATCGCCTCGATCGAGAGCTCGGCCGCCGCGAGCTCGCTGACGATCCGCCCGCCGCGGAACACCAGCGCCCGGTGGCAGATCGCCGCCACCTCCTCGAAGTCGGTCGAGATGAGGATGATCGCCTGGCCCTCGGCGAGCGCAGCGGCGAGAAGGCGATAGATCTCCGCCTTGGCGCCGACGTCGACCCCCGCCGTCGGGTCCTCCAGCACCAGCACCCGAGGCCCGATGCGCATCCAGCGCGCGATCACCACCTTCTGCTGGTTGCCGCCCGACAGGGTCTCGATCGGTGCCTCGGGATCGTTCGGCGAGAGGCCGACGCTGCGGCCGAGGGCGGCCGTCTCCTCCGCCTCGGACGAGGCCGAGCGCAACACCAGGAGGCCGCGGCCCGAGGCGTGGGGATTGATGAACATGTTCTCGCGCACCGACATGCCGTGCGCCACCGAATCGGCGACGCGATCCGCGGCGACGAAGCCGAGCCCGTCGTCGATGGCGCGCGCCGGCGAATCGCAGGCGAGGGGCTTGCCGCCGAGGGTGACGCTGCCGGCATCGATCGGCTCGACGCCGATGAGGGCGCGGCCGACGGTCTCCTGCCCCGCGCCGCGCAGGCCGACCAGGGCGATCAGCTCGCCGCGATGGACCTCGAAGGTGAGGGGGCCGACGTCGCCGCTGACCATCCCGGCGCACTCCAGCACCGGACCGTGGCCGGGCGCCGGCGGCCGCACGAACACGCTCTCCGGCGGCCGGCCGATGATCGCCCGGATCAGCCCCTCGGCCGTGGCATCGGCGGTCCGCCGCGCGTCGACCACCTTGCCGTCGCGGAGCACGACCAGGCAGTCGGAGATGGCGAAGATCTCGTCGAGCCGGTGCGACACGTAGATCATGCCGACGCCGCTCTCCTTGAGCGAGCGGAGCACCTTGAACAGGATCGCGACCTCGTCGGACGGCAGGCTCGCCGTGGGCTCGTCGAGCACGAGGACGCGGGCGTTCACCCCGAGCGCCCGGGCGATGGCGACCAGCGACTTCTCGGTCCGCGTCAGGTCGCTGACCCTGAGGCGCGGATCGATGTCGTGGGCGATGAGCGACAGCGAGCGCCGCGCCACGGCCTCGACCGCCTTCCAGTCGACCAGCCCGAGGCGGCGCCGGTAGCCCTGCGCGATGGCGATGTTCTCGCCGACCGTCATCCACTCGAACAGGCCGAGGTCCTGATGGATGAAGGCGATGCCGTTGCGATCGACATGCGGGTCGTAAGTCGCGCCGTCGAGCGTCATGCTGCCGGCGTCGGGCTGGTAGACGCCGGCCATCATCTTGATCACCGTCGACTTGCCGGCGCCGTTCTGGCCAAGCAGCGCGAGGATCTCGCCGCGCTGGAGGTCAAGGTCGACCTCCGAGACGGCGAGCGTCCCGCCGAAGGCCTTGGTCATGCCCCTCAGCGACAAGACCGGTGATGTCTTGAACGCGTCGACGGCCGCTCGCGTTGCGGGAGACACAGCCAAGTCCGTTTCCTCGGTTGTGCGGTTCTTCTGTCGGAACCGCATTCGTTGGGACGATGCTAGTCATTCTCGATAAGAACGACAATACTTTCGGAAATCAGCCAAGGGACGCGAGGCCGGAAGCCGCACGGCACGGGCTTGAATCCGGGACGGAAGTGCGATCAACCCTCATGCCTCGGGACGGTTTGGGCGAAGGAAAGGCGTGCAGGTGGACGTGAACGGCACGACAACGCGGCTGACGCGCGCGTCGCTTCCGTTTCGACCGACGGCGCTTCGCCGGCGGCGCTTCGGCTCGGCCGCGTCCGGAGAGCCGGCGGTCGCGCGGCTCGCCCTCGGCGACTGGCACGAGGGATCGCTCGGCGACCCCATGCACAAGCTGATCCTCGTCCTCGCCGGCCAGGTCGATGTCGAAGGCGGATCCGGCGGCTGGCTGGTGCTGCCCAACCATCTGATCTTCGTGCCGGCGGACCGGCAGTTCAACCTGCGCACGGTGGAGGGGACCGTCGTCGATGTCGTGCATCTCGATCCCGGCGATGCCCCGTGGCGCCATGAGGGGTGCTGGGTGACGGCGGCCCCGACGCTGGCGCACGAGATGATCGACTATCTCTACCGCCTGGATGCCGGGCGGGACGCCCGCCGCCAGGCGTTCCGTACCCTGTCGCACATGTGCTTCGACTGGTTCGCGAATCCCCGCATGCTGTTCGTGCCGGCGGCGCGATCGCCCGAACTCAGGGCGGTCGTCGCCTATGTCCGCGACAATCTCGGCGACGCCAGCGTCGCGGGCGCCTCTGCCGCCGCGGGCCTGCCGCAGCGCACGCTGCACCGGCGCTGCCAGCGGGAAATGGGCTTCGGCCTCCGCACGCTGATCCGCGAAGTCCGGATCATGCGGGCGATGGAGCTGCTGGCCGGACGCGGCGTCCCGATCCAGGAGGTGGCGAATGCCGTCGGTTTCGCGAGCATACCCTCGTTCACCGCCGCCTTCTCGGAGCGCCTGGGGATCTCGCCGAGCGAGTTCATGCGATCCGGGCGCGCCGCCTGCTCCGCCCGGCTCGGGTGAGCCGCGGGATCCGCGTGCCGCGGGTCAGGTGAAGCGGCGGAGGAGGAAGTCGTAGAAGCGCGGATCGTCGGCCCAGGCGACGTTGATCCGCAGCCCCCGGGCGACGGGACTCCGCTTGTCGAGGCAGAAGACGCTGCCGGGCGCGATGAAGATGCCTTCCTTGGCGCCGAGCCGCGCGACCTCGATGTCGTCGATGCCGTCGGGGAGCATGAGATAGAGGTAGTAGCCGCCGCCGGTGTCGGCCGAGAACGTCCGCCACCGGGCCTGCGCCAGCCGGCCGAGCATGGCCTCCGAAGCGGCCGCGATCCGCCGCGCGAGGCGCTTGAGGTGGCGATCGTAGTGGCCCTCGGCAAGCAGCCCGTGGAGCAGCCGCTCGACATGGCCGGAGCTGTTCACGGTGGTCAGCATCTTGAGCTCGGCGAGGGCGGTGATGCGGTCGGCCCGGCCCGCGATGTAGCCCGAGCGGAGGCTTGCCGAGAGCGTCTTCGAGAACGTGCCGACCGACAGCACGTTGTTCAGCTGGTCGAGGCGGACGAGACGGTTGTCGCCGGTCGTCGCGAGGTCGGCGAAGGGATCGTCCTCGACCACGAGGACATTGTGCCGGGCGGTGGCCGTCAGCACCGCATGGGCGACCGGCAGCGCGATCGAGCCGCCGGTCGGGTTGTGGCCGAGCGACTGGGTGAAGAACGCCTTCGGGCGCTCGGCGGCGAGCTTGGCCGTAAGGTCGGCGATGTCGGGACCGTCCGGGTTGCGGCGGACGCCGACCATCCTCACCTGCGCGAGCTTGAGCTTGGCGAAGAGCGGGTAGTAGCCCGGCTCGTCGACGAGCACCGTGTCGCCGGCCGCGACCGTCGCGCGCACGATCAGGTCGAGCGCGTGATTGGCGCCGAAGGTCAGGAGGACGTTGTCCTCCCCGGCCGCGACCTCGCGGGCGGCGAGCCGCCGGACGATCTGCCGGCGCATGGGAAGGAACCCGAGCGCCGAGCCATAGGCCGCCGAGGCCTCCGGCAACAGGCGTCCGGGGGCGCTGAGATGGCGGCGGATCTCGGACTGCTCGGTCCACGACGGCGGCGGCCGGCCGTCGCCGACGCGGATGTCGAACACCTGATCGAGCTGGGCGGCGAGGAGAGAGGCGATGTCGACCGCCTCGGCGACGTGCCGCGGCCGGTCGCCGGCATCCGGTTCGGGCGGCACGGCGGCGACGAAGCCCGAGCCCGCCCGGGCGACGGCATGGCCGGAGGCGACCAGACGGTCATAGACCTCGACGATCGTGTTCTTCGAGACGCCGAAATGGGTCGCCGCCCGCCGGATCGACATCAGCCGGGTGCCCGGCGGCAGCACGCCGGCGGCGATCTGCTCGCGCAGCCGGGCGACCAGCGTCCGCACGATCGCCCCGCCGCCCGGACGGTCGGGCCTGTCCGCCGTCGGCATCGTGCCCCGCCTTTCTCGTCTGGTACAGTTTCGGACAATTTCGTCGAACTGTACCTTTCTGAATAGGTACTGAAGCGGTCTCCTGTCGGGCAACAACAAAACGCCACAGGGAGGCGCGGCCTTGGCCGGACCGGAGAGCGGCGGGACACGTCCCGCGATGAATTCCCGTCTCGAGAACCTGCGCAACCTGTCGCCGGGCGAGCGGATGGCGCGGGTCGCCGACACCGCCGGCCTGGCGGATGCCGAGCGCGCGGCCTTCGCCGGCGGCGGCCTGCCGCTGACGCTCGCCAACGGCATGATCGAGAACGTGTTCGGCACTTTCGAGCTGCCCGTCGGCATCGCCACCAACTTCACCGTCAACGGTCGCGACTATCTCGTGCCGATGGCGGTGGAGGAGCCCTCGGTGGTGGCGGCCGCCTCCTACATGGCGCGCATCGCGCGTGCCTGCGGCGGCTTCCAGACCTCGAGCACCGGCCCGGTCATGCGCGCCCAGGTGCAGGTGCTGGAGATGGCCGATCCGCACGGCGCCCGCGCCCGGCTCCTCCGCGAGCGCGACGCGATCGTCGCGGCGGCCAACGCGAGGGACAGGGTGCTGGTCTCGCTCGGCGGCGGCTGCCGCGACATCGAGGTCCATGTCTTCGAGGAGACGCCGGTCGGGCCCATGCTCGCCATGCACCTCCTCGTCGACGTCCGCGACGCGATGGGCGCCAATGCGGTCAACACCATGGCCGAGGCCGTGGCGCCGATGGTCGAGCGGATCACCGGCGGCGTCGTCCGGCTCCGCATCCTCTCCAATTTCGCCGACCTTCGCCTCGCCCGCGCCATGGTGCGGCTGACCGCGGAAGCGCTTGCCACCTCCGAATATCCGGGCGAGCGCATCGCCCGCGGCATCGTCGAGGCCTGCGCCTTCGCCATCGTCGACCCCTACCGCGCCGCGACCCACAACAAGGGCATCATGAACGGCATCGACCCGATCGTGGTGGTGACCGGCAACGACTGGCGGGCGATCGAGGCCGGTGCCCATGCCTGGGCGTCGCGGTCGGGCCGCTACACCGCGCTGTCGCGCTGGGAGATCGGGGCCGGCGGCGACCTCGTCGGCACGCTCGAGATGCCGATGGCGCTCGGCCTCGTCGGCGGCG
>Ga0182738_1008650_pt1 | contig 10083 bp, 5 predicted proteins | sample eDN5th30CBELigMG_FD_128876 | JGI IMG/M metagenome (GOLD analysis project Ga0182738, IMG submission 128876) | Enriched Miracle-Growth compost microbial communities from Emeryville, California, USA - eDNA 5th pass 30_C BE-Lig MG (version 2)... ... | reverse complement strand
TTTTGGTAAGTTTTGTTGACGAAATGAGGCTCCAGCAGATTCTGACCTGTGTTCAGAGGTTCATTATTTTGGGGGTGAATTTTGGCCTGAGAACCAGATGACTCAAGCTTAATCTTCTCAGAGGTATTCAGTGAAGAAGCTAGCCGATGGACTTGCTGAATTTTCAGCGATTTTATCTGAGACTTTTTCTCCTTGTAGTTGAGGTAGAGTTGACGACAAGCGAGAAATCCCTTAAAAAGCATGAAGCCTAGACCTCCAAAATTGAAACAGAAATCGAGCCCAGTGACCAGTCTTCCAAGGAAATTCCGAACATCACTTCCTTTGGAATGAATGGAGTCCATAGCAATCATGATGAGGACACTGACGCTGACTAAGATCACGATGACTTCATAAAACAATTGCTGTGCAGCATCCAAGGCTTCTTTGAAGGAGGTTTGAAGAGAAGATAGGTAATCAAAAGGAGATTGAGGATCAAGATAAGAAGACATTCAGCCAGAGGATGCTCAAGCATTGTCGCTAAAAGAAGACTGAAGACTAGTTCTCGACCAGTAACCAATAATAGAAAGGATTGATGAAGGAAAGTTGAGTCTTTATAGTCATTGAAAAGGATTTGATTTCCACTGTGCTTGTCAATAAACTCAGAAAGCTGGTTGGAGTTTTTGATGATTTGATATTTTCTTAGAAGAAATGAGTGGAAGATGAGCAAGAGAATCATGACAACGAAGAGGATTAAACAGATTATAAAGCTGAAAGATGACCATCCAGATCTGAAGCTTGGTGATCGAAGTTGTAGAATACTATAGAGGAGAATATCTCCAAAGATGCTATAACACTGTGCAAGAAGAAAGTTTTGAATTATTATGCGAGTCTTGGAAAGAAAAGTGTAGGAGGAGGTGTTTTTGAAAATCCATTCTGACAGTCTAGCGGCCCCAAAGATAATTGTAACAAGGAGCAGCATACCTAAATTTTCCCAAAGGTTAATCAAGAACCTGGAAGGCACATCTCGAAAACTGAACACGAAAGGTACAGAGCCTTCTGGGATTTTATTAGATACGGAGTCTGGCATATTGGAGTCAATTCCAACGAAATGAAATTTGATCGCCAAGTTCCCAATGCTTCTTCAAGGTTTTGTGGATCTGGAATATTCAGAAATTTAATATTGGTAAAGATTTTGCTTCCAACAGTTGCTGAAATACTCAAAGAAGTGCCTCCAGAAATTGCATTTACAACATGAGTGACTGCTCTCATCATTGTTTGAGTATTCACTGAAGCTGTGATTGTCTCAGCAATATGGATATCTGATTCCTGTGGCGTTGATGTTTGAGGAGAAATTTTGCATTGACTATTTCGCAAGGTGAAACCTGAATGACAACTGAGGCAACTTGATGGTCCAGAGCCTGCACAAGTTTGACAGCTGGTATCGCAAAGGGCAGATGAAAAAGATAAGCATTGGTCATAGTCAAGGAGTCCAATAGCCATGGTACAATGGGAAGATGGTGAACATGATTTTCACGAAAATTATTTTTAACAGACAAAAGAAGAGATAAATACCAGGTTGAGTGACAAGAGCTGAGCCAGGATTAAAGATTTGAAAGTTGCCGATTGAACCACGAAAAGCTGGAGGTCCACCAATTCGAACAAAATCTGTCGTAGCAAAAGTAATTACCGTGGTCGGATAAATATTTTGATGGCTTATTTTATTTCCATCTTGGGAGATGACGACTGAGTTATCATTTCTCATACGCAGCATGTAGGAAACGGTTATGAGAGTCCATGTCGTTGAGAGGACTGAAGTTAAAGTGAAATAGCCAGTTTTACCCATCATATCAGGCCTGAGATACCCAGCATCATCAATATAAAGGCTAAAATAATCAAGTGTTGACTTTATGAATGGGTTATGATAGTTAAAAAAGAGAGATTTACGAGTTGGTCGGTATGTCGAAAAATATAGCCTTTGTTGTTGGTGGAATATTTCAGCCAAAAACTGAGAGTTAGAAAGCCAGAATAACATTTCGAATAGCCTTCGATTTCAAAGGTGGGCAGAGTCACATATTGGTTTGTTGTCGTAAATTCAATCCCTGCTTCCTATGTATTTGAGAAATTGTGAGCTCTATGCCAAGATTTACGGTTGTAAGCCTTTGGGGGGAATTGGTGAGATCAAAATATGGGCTTGTAGACGACCCGAGGTAAGCAGGATATTGATTATCAGCATAATTGGTGATTCTATTACCAGAACCTTCATTAAAAAGATACGTCGCAAAAAGAGTGACTTTGCTGAGACCTGCGGAATACAAAGTAAAATCTGATTCATAAGTGTACCAGGTAGACTTCACAGAGAGCAGATGCAGAGCCTGTAGCGAAATTCGTGCATATATGAAATTGAATAGTGTTATCAAATTGCAAAGCAGAATCAAAAGACATGCTAGATGGGTAATAAGAAGCAAGGCCTTGAACATTGACCCAAGCATTCATCAGAAAGCTGGGGAAATTCACTGAGAGGAGCAAACCAAAAATGCTATCACTCTGAAAAGTCTAAAAATGCATTCTTTGGGAGAAATGACGTTTATTTACTAATGAAGTTCCTTTCTGCATAAGAACCCAGGTTGAGTATTCATCTACTCCGCCTTCTAGGTAAACACTATTGAAAGCTGGTTTGAGGTACATCCTAGCAATCAAAATATCAGACCCACCGCTTATATGCCATCTAGACCGGGAGCAAATTATTTTCAGAAACAAAAGATAGAAGAAGTTACGATATAGCAAAAAGGTCATTCTCACCAGTTCCACTCGTACATGTACTCAAGGCTGAAACTACAAAATCAATTGTGATCTGACTATAAGCGTTTGATAAGACTAATCAATGAGGGAATATTGAAGGGTTTCATTTGAAGGGTCATACGATAAGACGGATAACCAGCTGATGTTGAGGTTAAGATGTGAGAGCCAACGCAGGATGATGGAGTGGAGGAACCAGATAGAGATGATAATTCAATACATTTGGAATGAGCATTAACTAAGGGGGTGTGGATGAGTTTGAGGGATGGTAAAAAAGATACTAAAGTAAGGAGAGATGAATATGAGAGAGAGGTTGGTCATTTGATAGGGAAGGTTTGAATTATACAATGGTGACTTGGTGGGACTGGACTGGAGATAAAATTTATTTTGATAAAAAATTCAAGAGTTTTTGATGAGGGAGTGCAAATTCGATTTTGTTTGTTTGAGTCAATTAAAAAGAGGCTTTTCATATGACTAATAATTTTTGGAAAAATACCTTTTTCTGACGTCATTAAATTTTTTGTAGGAAATATGGCGTTAATTGATTTCAATGGGTTTTATGGGACTGAAGAATATCGGATGAGAAGGATTGAGGAAAGATAAGGCTTGGAAATATTTTACAAAATAGAGGAGTGTAATGAACTCAACAAATAAAAGTTCTTTATAAAGAGAGAATTTTTGAATTTTCAGAAGAACTGAGAACTTTTTGATTTATTTCGTGATTACTCTTGGACTGATGAACTTTGATCATTCTTCGCGAGACCTGTCTCGAAGGCACGTTTGAAACTAATTGAATATTTGAATTATTCATATTCTCATCATTCAAACTTCTATGAGAAATTCTGCCACCATTATTGAGTGTTTCTTCATGATTGACAGTCGTCTCGTTCTTGTTGATATTTTTGGCTCCCGATTGATAAGCATCAGTAAGGTCAATATCACTCGCCCTTTGTAAGCTTTTAATTTTCATGATATTCTTCTTGCGATTTCGTTTCTCTTTGTAAAGCTGATAAATATTCCTGATTGATTCAGAAACTTTGACCAACATAAAAGCCAAGCTTCCAAAATTGAACACAAAGTTCACCACAATAATAAACCTTCCAATTGAATTTCTCAAATCAGTCCCTGTCGACCCAATCTCGTCCATAATTGCCATAATCAGCACACTTACATTCACAGCAAGAGCAACAACTTCATAAAACAGCTGTTGAGCCGCATCAAAAACGCTTTTAAAGGGTGGCTTAAGAATCAGATAAATAACCATTGCTATGTTCAAACACAAAATAAAACTGATTTCCACAAGTGGGTGTTCAAACATTGTGGCCAAAAAAAGACTAAACAGGAGGTCCCGAGCTGTCAAGAGCAAGAGGAAAGATTGCCTGATGAATGAGTAGTCCTTATATTCGTTGAAAAGAACTTGATTGCCCTTTTGATCATTGACAAATTGTGAGAGCAATTCCTGCTTTTCTGGAGTTTCAACAGCAAGCCTTTTGGTCTTTTGATATCTCCAAAGAAGCATCAAATGAGCTGATAGTAAAGCCACCATAAGAAATAAAAAGATTAAGCAAGAGGTAAAACTGAAGCGAGACCATCCATTCGTGAAATTTGGAGATCTAAACTCAAGGATCGAAAACATCAAGATATCGCCATACACACTGTAAAACTGAGCCAATAAAAAATTTTGAAAACTCGTCCTGATCGAAAGAATCACATCATGTGACAAATACTTTGTTTGCGGTTGTTGTATTTTGGTTGAAATCCATTCGAGAAACCTCACTGTTAAATATACAAAAGAAACCAAGAGTAAAACTCCAAAACTTTCCCAAAAATTCAACAAAAAACTTGAAGGAACCTCATGTTTCTCAAAGACATAAGGTACAGGCTCTTGAGGGATTCGTTTTTCAACAGAGTTTGGCATATTTGGTGTCAATCCTAATGAAATAAAACTGGAGTCCCATGACGTGAGAGCTTCCTCAAGTTTTTCAGAATAAGAGATATTCAGGTATTTAACATTGGAAAAGATTTTTCCTGCAACAGCTGCTGAGATCCCTGAAGGACTTCCTGCTGTCAGAGCATTTGCGATCTGTGTGACTGCTTGAGTAGCTTTTTGACTTCCAGAGATTGCATCTGCAGTTGCTGAAGAAGAAGTTGTTTGAGTTTGAGATTGAGTTTTTTTGACACATTCTTGATTTTGGAATTCATCTCCAGCTTTGCATGAAAGACAGCCTGTGGCTGTAGTATCCGCGCAAGTAAGGCATGTTTCATAACAAGAATCTGACGAGTACGTAAGGCATTGTGCGTGATTCAAAAAGCCAAGCGCTAGTTCACAAGGAGAATTCAATTTAGAGCAGGAATCTAAGAAAGAATCTTGAGAATAATCAAAAAGAGAGGCCTCACCTTTATTGGAGATAAAACCTGATCCTGAATGAAAGATACGGAAATTTGAGATTGAGCCTTTGAATGAGGGGTATGTGGGAGTACCTCCCAGATACAATTTGTTAGAAGCAATGTCAAAGTTGAATGTATATGTTGTCATGGATGTCGAAGATAGTATTTTGGTTTCTCCAGCATAGATGATTGCATACCCTGGTTGGGAATCGTGGTAAATTCCAAAGGTTACTGTCATTAAAGTCCAAGTAGATAGAGTAATTGGAGAGTCTGAAAAAGTTCCATCCAGGTCAGTGATACCAGGTGTCAGATATCCAGAATCGTCAATATATAAGTAGAGAAATTCTTGGCTGGGGAACTAAGCAAGAGTTTACTGATTGAGTTTCTAGAGGAATAAGGTTACATCTTCTCGGAAAAATCTAAAGACCGAGCCTGAATTCCCAGTACCAGAGTGAAACTTGAGCCAGAAACTGAATGTGATTGTGAATGCATAAGAAGGAGACCCATAATTTGGAATTGTGATGGGGGATAATTGGACATATTGGTCTGCAGATGTAAATTCAATTCCAGCTCTCTATGAAAATTGTGAGCCTTTAATTATTCGAAAAAAACATAATTACATTTGTAAGCCACTGAGGAGGTGCTTCTAAAGGCATCACTAAGACAATTTATAAGAGTGATAAAAGGGGAGAATGAATTTACAAGATCCTGTAGCAGAAGAGCCAGCTAAGCTGTCATAAGCTGTATTACCAGAGAGTTCATTTAAAATGTAATTTCCAACGAGAGTTGCTATTCAAAAATTCTGATTCATACGATGAAGAAAATCTTGTTTACGTTGGAATCCTGCGGAGTATTGGCGATAATCATCATTATAGAAGGTGTACCAGACAGTGAAGCTGAGAATATTGCAATCAGAGACTTCTGAAATTGTCGGATCTGTACAAAAATAAAATTTTGTGGAGTCATCAAAATTCCAGTTGGAGTCATAATTTGCAGGTTTTTCCCCGGAATATATTTTATCCTCAGCATGCATAAAGCCACGAAGAAGATTGTCTGATAAAGAAAGCGTGAAGAAAAATTCGTAAATTTGGGTTGCATCAACATCCACCTAGACCTTAAGGATATTTTCAGGGAAAAGCTATTTACACCGAGGGTATTTGAGAAGAGGGTTGCTGATGGAAAAGAAGGATCCACTCCAGCTTGATAATCTCCCATACCATTGTAAGTGTCTGTGAAGCGGATGTATGCTATGTTCGTTTCGCTTGAAGGCTGGATGCTAAAAAGAATTTTAGATATTCCAGAGATGATTGAACAGGCTACGTGAGACTAAAACCATACGTTGTGGTGCCAGAACATACTGTAATGACTTTAAATTGAGCATCAATTGATAACTCTTTTGAAGATTGCGTTTTCACTTGTGATGATTATTTCCAAGAGAAGCGGTTTTTAAAAAGAGTACAGAAGGTTGGAAAATAGTATGAATGGGTTGAATCTTTGGAGATAATAATGGGGTAAGTACAGGGATCAGAATCAGAGTTTGCGTATTCCGATGTAATTAACGTGTCAACGCAGTCTTCTGAATAGATTGGGAGCAAACTGACTAATGAGAAGAAGAGTTTATTTCTGAGGAGGAACAAGGAAGGTACGAACGATGAGAAGGATGAAGAAGATCAAGTTGTACATGATTTTCTTTCTGATTTGGAAATTAAAGATTATCTTTCTACGTGGGTGTGTTAAATATTAAATCCTTTGAAATTTTTTGTCCCTAGGACAAGAAAATTTTGAGGGGAGGAGAGGAATATTTTCAAGCATACATCTGCAGAGGGGAGATGAGGTTTTTGTCGAAGGAATAAAGCCTTATTTGTGATATTGACTTGATTGATGCGGAGAATATTTAGAATGACATTTAAACAAGGGCGGGAGCTTGATTTAAATATCCTTTTTCAGACAAAAAACGGGTTCAATTGATTAACTTGAATGAAAAGAGGAAAGATACCTTCTCAACAAAAGATACTATTTTATGGGGTAAAGATAATCTTAAGTTCCAATTTGGTGATTAGCTTCTGAAAGGACATATAAAAAAGTGAAACCAAAGATGATATTATTGAGGTTAATTTTGAGTTTTTCGTTTAATTGAAAGGATGGTTTGGAGGTTTAATTAACACAACCCTTTCATTTTTAAAACTGTCAAAAGAACAAACAAATCAAGTCAGGTTTTTGTTTGTATCAGAGAAACTAAATACCGAGACTTGGAAATTTTTTGTGAACTTTTCAGGTGATTTCGATGGTATATTTTTGGACTTTATTCATCAATTGCGAATGAAGAGAATGAAACAGTTTTTCTCTTGAAAAAAAAACGCGATTCCGAAGCTGAAAACACTGAATATTTGAGGCTAGTTTTCAGGGTAACTAAGAAAATTTGATTCTGTTAGAGATGGGTGATTGGCTACAAGGAAAGAGAGGAACCAAAGAAGAAGATAAAAGTGATGAAAAGTATGGAAAATATGCAATGGTGCTTAGAAAATAGTATTTGAGTTGCTGAGTAAGGAGAGCGAGAACAGTTAAAGCTATTGTTCATCATATTGTTTCAACAAAACAGGACATTTGTTATCACAGGTTTAAAATTTATTTTAAAAGCTCTGTGATTTAATTGAGATTTATTATGGCTTTTTTGTTAAAACATACCAAGTCAGAAAAAGTTTCTCCTGAAACTATACTTTGCTGTTGAGTTGTTGGATTTCTGGTTGAAGTTTGGATTTGATTCGGAGCCTTATGAGGACGAAAATAAGATGAACGGAAATCTCAAATCGAAATCAAAAGGGACATGTTGGGTAAGTTAATGAAAACATAAAAGCTATCCAAATTTGTCATCAAAAGGAATGAGGGGTTTTCCAGATATATTTTTTTTTGAGTTTGATGACAAAGTTTTGACATAAAAAAAAACCTCATCCCATTCATTGAAAAAAACCGTTCGATCAATTCTCTTTGTAAATTTAATCAAAATCAATTTTGCTGAAAACATTTTCTCACAGAATTAACAACCAGAAATTATATCTTTTTTAAGAATCGTAAAATATTTGAAAAGCTTGATTTGAGATTTTCTGAGAGAAAAACATCAAAACCTTGAGATTTTCTGAGAGAAAAACATCAAAACCTTGAGATTTATTATGATTTTAGGTTTTGGCAAATTCAAATTTGGGAAAAAGAATCAAGATGAAGTTTTTTTTAATCCATCCTAATTTGTTTCCCTTCACGAAAGAACCTTGAAAGGGAGCTTTTCCTTTGAAAGTGTTTTGTTTTGAAATGAGTTTTGTTAATTCAAGCCGTCACTATAGCTTTTTGGGAAATTTAATTCTTAAACTTCTTTCTTTCATTACGACAGAAAAGACAAAAATTTCTTTTGATCTATCAAAATCTCTTTGAGTTTTTCTCTCTCTTTGAAGAAACTCTCAAATAGAATAATTTTTGTATTTGATCTTTTAAGCTGATTTTTTTATTATATTTTATCTCATTTTTTATAAAAAAGAAGGACGAAGTGTTAAAGAAAAAAAAAAAATAAAAGAAAGCAGGAAGAAGACTTATAAAAATACAAAACGAGTAGAAGTAGTGGATTTCAGTTTGGTTGAATTCGAGGTTTAATCTTCAATAGCTGATTTTGAGTTCCAAAACTTATTGATGGTGCTTCAAGGCTGATATCTTGTTCATTATTTCTGTAAGAATGTAAAATAGAGTTGATCTGCGATTGATTAATCGATGAAGTGTTGAAATTTTGTTAAGAGTTTTTGATTCATTTTGAAAAGTATTTTGCAATCCTTGATTATGATCACTTTGGACTTTTAGAGTTTGTTTTTTGGAGGATCTTTTGGCTCTATAGCTTTGGCACATTTCCACAAAGGCTTGACACATTCTAGCAAGCATAAAAGCTAGACTTCCAAAGTTGAAAACCATATTGATCACAATAATAAACTTGCCAATTGAGTTTCTGAGATCAGCTCCTGTTATACTTCTTTCATCCATTATTGCTAACATCAGCAGACTCACATTCACAGCTAAAGCAATAATTTCGTAAAATAGTTGTTGTGTAGCGTCAAAAACACTTTTGAAAGGAGGCTGGAGGATCAGGTATGCAACCATGGCGATGTTGAGACAAAGAATAAATGCTGATTCGACGAGAGGATGATCAAACATCGTGACCAATAAGAGACTGAAAATAAGATCTCGAGCTGTTAATAGAAAGAAGAAGGATTGTCTGATGAAGGAATAATCTTTAAAGTCATTGAAAATGATAAAACTTCCTTTATTATTATCAACAAATTGCGAAAGAGCTTCAGGGTTTGATTTGACTTTTTGGTAGTTTCTGATAAGCAATAGATGAACTGGAAGAAGGACCAGCATGAGGCAAATAAGAATCAGCCCACTAAAGAAACTGAACCGAGACCAACTGGTGTTGAGATTTGGCTTGCGAAATTCAAGAATTGAAAATAGCAAGATATCTCCAAAAACACTGTATAACTGAGCAAGGAGAAAATTTTGGACATATTCCCGAACTCCTGTCTGTGATAAGTACTTGATCTTCATTGTACTAGAAACCCATTCCAGTCCCTTGACAACACCAAAGATGAAGGAAGCTAAAACTAGCATGCCAAGGCTTTCCCAGAAGTTGATCAAGAAACTGACAGAAACTTCACGTTTTTCAAAAACATAAGGTACATCTTCTTCAGGAATTTGTTGTTGGACAGAGTTTGGCACATCAGGAGTGAGTTCTAATGAGATAAAGCTGAAACTCCATAAAGTTATAGCTTCTTCAAGTTGTTCTGAATAAGATATATTGAGGAACTTTATATTGGAAAAGATTTTGCCTCCGACAGCCGTTGAAATTCCTGAACGGCTCCCTACCGCCAGAGCATTGGCGACCTGAGT
>Ga0182738_1008649_pt1 | contig 10085 bp, 4 predicted proteins | sample eDN5th30CBELigMG_FD_128876 | JGI IMG/M metagenome (GOLD analysis project Ga0182738, IMG submission 128876) | Enriched Miracle-Growth compost microbial communities from Emeryville, California, USA - eDNA 5th pass 30_C BE-Lig MG (version 2)... ... | reverse complement strand
TCATTCTCCCAATCTCCTTCATATTCACTTCCATCAGCATATGTCAATATCCCTCTGCCTTCTTTCTTATTATTCTTCCAAGGGCCTTCATATACTGAGCCATTTAAATATACCATTCTTCCATATCCTTGTCGTTTAGCATTTAACCAGGCTCCTAAATACGTTCCCGCTTCACCTCTGATAATATCACCAAATAATTCTGGAACCTCCCTACATAAAGCTTCTTCTTTGGACTTCTCCAAGCTTGGGAAATTGTTTAATGCCAATTGGAGGAGATTATGTAAAGTCAAATTTTTCCCCACTGAAGCTCCTTCAACACGGCATAAAGGACATTTAAAGGATGTTTTGAGGTGGTTAAAAAGGCATGAACTGCAGAAAGTGTGTTGACAAGGACTTAATGTCGCAGATTTATGAAGGAGCCCCATACATATCGAACAGGTCAGCTCCTGATGGAGATCACTTTCGACTTTGATAAGCTTCTTTTCAGATTCAGTTGGATTTTGAGGCTCTGGGCGTTCTTCTCGCGGCCTTTTGAGGTCGTTCTTTGGCTGAAAATTCACCAAACAAAATACATAATCAGAATTTGTATTGGGAGAACCCGCCTTCCCTTGAATAAAAGAGATTTTTTCACCATTAAAAATCTCCTTTTCGTGGTTAGTTTCCAGATAAGCCTCATCATCGATCTTTATTTTGGAAGATGATGAGAGGTTTTGGATCCAGCAAGAATTATCATGAGATTTTTTATAGATTCTCCACTCATTTGGGACCTCATGTTGATTTGGGTGGGTCAGGTGGATGTCCTGGTTGGAAGGGCTGAGGGAGATGAGTTTTGCCCATTTAGGGGTTGTGTGGTTGGTCATTTAGGGGAACCGTCTCTCTAAACTCTTCAAAGTTTATTAAACACTCTTTAATTGGAGTGAAAAGCGGATTTTAAAGGAGAAATTTGTTAGATATATTTTGGTAATTCAAGAGCAAGTTTTCGTTTGGAAATTTGATGAAGTCTTTACAAAAATATTCCGAATAATGATTTAAAGATAATTTTGTAATAGAAAATTATTTTTCTTGCAAATTAGCAAGCCAGTCTAAATTATTTTCTCAACTTTCTTCCACTCTGCTTTGAACTGACTACCATCTGCATAGGTCATCACCCCTTCTCCATTCATTTTTCCATCTTCCCAAAGTCCCTCATAGGTCCACTTGGTCTCTTTCCAAGTCATTTTGCCTTGACCTTGTTGCTTATCATCGACCCAGAATCCATCATATTTATCGCCATTACTTGAAATCAAAACTCCCTTTCCTTGTTTCTGTAGATCATTAGCCTCAATTTCTCCTTCATAGACATCACCATTTGAATAATGTACTTTTACTAATGGTTGAATTACATCGTTTTCCCAGCTTCCCTCATATTTGTCCTGATTTGCATTGGTCAGAACTCCTTTTCCTTCTCTTTTATCACTAACCCAATGACCTTTAAAAACACTTTTATCAGCATAATTTATTGTTCCATACCCATCCTTGAGATTCTTATCCCAGTCTCCTTCATATTGGCGGCCGTCCTTCCAAATGAATTTCCCCTGTCCATGTCGGAGATCATTGGCCCAACTGCCCTCATATTTATCACCATTCGAAAAAGTGAGTTTCCCTTCTCCATTTCTCTTGTCATCTTCCCATTCGCCTTTATAAATACTCCCATTTTTATATTTCATTTTTCCATTTCCATCCCTACAATTAGAAACCCAATTTCCTTCATACTCTCGACCATCTTTCCAACTATATTTACCAGTTCCATTCATATCATTATTCATCAAAGAACCATTATACTCGTCTCCATTATTCAAAGTTATAGCTCCTTTTCCTTCTCTCTTATCTTGTTTCCAATCGCCCTTATAAATGTCCCCGTTTGAATATTTCATAGTCCCAAATCCATCCTTTTTCCCGAAACTCCACTTTCCATCATACTTACTTCCACTTTTATAAAAGTATTGTCCAACTCCATGTTCTTTGTAAGAGTCGTAGAGTTTTATTATTTCACCACAGTATTTGCCTCCATTAGGATATCGAATCTCAGCAGAACTTTTCATTTGACCATTCGACCATTTCCCCTTGTAGCTAGTCCCACATTTCAAAGTCAGAATACCTTCTCCATCTCTTTGGTCGCCTTTCCAATTTCCTTCATAAACTTGACCATTGTTATATCCAAACTTTCCTTTACCTTCTCTTATCCCATATTCGCAGGAGCCCACATAGATTCCGCCCCCAAATTTCTTAATTTTACCTTTGAGCTCCATCCCCTCGAATTCTATCTGATCTTTGAGTTCCTGCGAATCTGGAGAATTAGCCAATGAGACTTGTTCCAATGTATTTTGCAATGCAAAAACTTTGGCCACAGACTGTGCCTCCTCTTGACACAAAGGGCATCGAGTTGAATTCTTGAGATTATTAAAGATACACAAGCTGCAAAAGGTATGTTGACACGGGCTCAAAGTGACACATTTCCGAAAAACTTCACTACAAATCGAGCAAATAAGTTCTTTTTTTATTTGATCATTCATTTTTACAAGTTTTTCTGCCTGGGTTGCAAGTTCTTGGCTTTCGTTTCGGACTCTCTTGAGCTCATTGTTTGATTGGAAGTTTGTTAAACAAAAGATAAAATCAAAGCAATTCTCATCAAGGTCTTTCTTTTCTTTGCAAAATGTGATTCTTTCTCCTCCAGATAGCTCCATTTCTTGGTTCAGTTTTAGTACTTCTTTGTCGATTCTGATCTCAGAAGCAGATAAGTTTAAAATCCAAGTATCTCGGGCAGACTTTTGATAGATCTTCCATTCTGAATTTGGTTTATATTCATTTGATTGATCTGGCTGGATAGATAAGTTAATGTTATCCTTGTCAGGATGTAGAGGGACGAGCTTCGCCCATATCTCATAGGGTCGCTGACTCATTTCAGGTTTTATTTTGGTTAAATAATGAATTATGAAATGCTGGAATCAAATGGGTTTAAATAATGTCTTCTCTCTCACTCTTGAGGTTTAAAATAATTAATTTAGTCTTTCAATTGCTTAATTTATTGTAAAGGTCAGCTCAAACAAATTTATTTAATAAGAAGAGTTAGACTTAAAACGAAAAATTTTTGCTCATTTATCGAAAAAGTTGTCAGCAGTCTTCGTTATTGAATATTAGCGTCATCTCGTTTCCCAAAAAAAAAACTGTTTCAAAATTTGTTCTGAAAGGAAAATTGTTCTCTTTTGAGAGTCATAAAAGAACTTTTTAATTGATTTGAATCTCATTCTGAATTTCAAAAATTTTTTGTTGATTCTTTTGAAAAACAATTCAATTTTGATGAAAGTAAACAATATAAAGGATTGAGAAATAAATAAAGGTTCTCTTCTAACCTTATATGAACAATTTGTGAAGATCCTCTGTCTCGCCAACAGGGTAATCTTATTTAAGCCAAGAAAGGATTTTGCTGACTTTCCATTTGTGTGTCCTACATTTTCTTTGGCCCTGTTTAACAACTCGTGTCCAATAGCAAACATCTTTTTCTCGATTCTTTGAAATCAAAACTCCCTTTCCTTGCTTTTGCAATGTTTCAGCTTCAATTTCTCCTTCATGGATATCTGCATTTGAGTATTGGATTTTTACTGACGGCTGGATCACATCCTTCAGCCAAGTTCCTTTATATTGATCTCCATTTGCATTGATAAGAACTCCACTTCCTTCTTTCTTGCCATCAACCCAACTGCCTTCGTAAGCACTCTTGTCAGCATATTTCATTGTTCCATATCCATTTTGGCGATCAAATGCCCAGTCTCCTTCATATTGATGACCATCTTTCCAAGTTAATTTTCCCCTTCCATGGCGAACATCGTTGGCCCAATTGCCCTCATATTTATCACCATTCGAAAAGGTGAGAAACCCTTCTCCATTTCTCTTGCCATCCTTCCACTCACCTTGATATGTACTTCCATTAAGATATTTCATAGTTCCATTCCCACTTCTCTGGCCAGCATCCCAGCTTCCTTCATACTCTTCGCCATTTGACCAAAGGAATTTACCTATTCCACTTCTTTGGCCTTCGCTCCAAGAACCATCATACTTGGCTCCATTCTTCAAAGTGAGAGCGCCTCTTCCATCTTTTTTATTTCTTTTCCATTCACCCTTGTAGATACTCTCATTTGTATAGGTCCTAACTCCATATCCTTGCATTGATCCTTTGACCCAATTTCCTTCATATTCGTCTCCGTTTTTGCAGACAAGTTTTCCAAATCCTTCTCTTTTGTCATCTTTCCAATTGCCATCATAGATTTGACCATTTCTATAGCCAAATACTCCTTTGCCTTCTCTTTTCCCATTCAGAGAGGAACCCACATAGATTCCCTCTTTAGTTCTCACAACATTGCCATTTAAATCTATCTGATGTTTTTCTCTGTTATCTTTGTGCTTTTGTAAATCTAGGGGATTTTTCAAAGCCAACTGTTCCAATAAGCATTGTAAAGCTACATTTGTTTTTAGGGAGGTGGCTTCACTGTTGCATAAAGGACATTTATTGGACGTCTTGAGATGATTAAAGAGGCAAAAACTACAAAAATTGTGTTGACATGGAGTCAGTGTAGCACAGTTCTCAAAAACTTCCATGCAAATCGAGCAAGTCAGTTCATGTTGTAGTTCTTTGTTTATGTTGATGTTTTTTTCAGGAGATTTCAAAGATACTAACTTTCCCCAAGTGTTTTCTGATTGAATGCTCATTTTTATTGTCGGTTTGATTTTGTGAAATACTTTTTCTTTTATAAAATGATGAGAAATTTTTGCTTAAATCATCTTCTGAAATTCTAGAAGTTCAAACGGAAGAATTTGAGCTTTCGAATCTATTGATTTTTTTTTTTGAGTCAACCCAAAACAAAACAAATAAAAGGGAGACGTTGAAATTAAGGTTGCTTTTTGATCCCAAAAATTGCTAAAAGGACTCATTTCGAGAATATTGGCGTTAACTTCTCAAAGGAAAAAATTTTCTCTTCTGAAGGCCATTTCAAAAATTTAAAGGAATTTGAATCCTATTCTGAACGAAACAAGTTCAAGTTTTTTTTCAAAATTTTGTTCTTCCACGAGACAGGAAATTTTTTCATGGTTTTGCAGAACAGAAACTTTTAATGAACATTATTTGTCGATTTTAATAGTGATTCCTGCCAAGGATATGAAGGATTGAGAAATATTGCCTTTATCCTTTTTATAAATAATATATAAAGATTTTCTATCTATTGAGCAGTAGAATCTTGTTTTTGCCAAAGAATTCTCCTGATTTTTCAGCTGCACTTTCTACATTTTCCTCGACTCTGTTTTACACTTGGTGCCATCTTCGTAAGTCATCACTCCTTCGCCAATCATTTTCCCATCTTCCCAATCTCCTTCATATGTAAACTTGGCTGATTTCCAGGTCTTTTTGCCTTGGCCGTGGTGTTTATCATGCGACCAGTAACCATCATATTTGTCGCCATTCGTGAAAATTAGAACACCTTTTCCTTGTTTTTGCAAGGTTTCAGCTTTAATTTCTCCTTCATAGGTGTCTCCATTTGAATATTTTATTTTTACAAGTGGTTGAATCACATCATTCACCCATCTTGCTTCGAATTTATCTCCATTTACTGTAAGAAAAATTCCATCTCCTTCTTTCTTGTCATCAACCCAATTTCCTTCGGAAGCACTGTTATCAGCATATTTCAACGTCCCATATCCATTTTTGCGATCAAATGCCCAGTCTCCTTCATGCTGATGGCCATCTTTCCAAATATATTTCCCCCTTCCTTGGCGAACATCATTGGCCCAATCGCCCTCATATTTATCACCATTCGAAAAGGTGAGAACCCCTTTTCCGTTTCTCTTGCCATCCTTCCACTCACCTTGATAAATGCTTCCATCTTTATATTTCGTAGTTCCATTCCCACTTCTCTGGCCAGCATCCCAACTTCCTTCATACTCTTCGCCATTTCCCCAAAGTAATTTGCCGATTCCACTGAAACGGTCTTCGGTCCAAGAACCATCATACTTATCTCCATTCTTCCAAGTGAAGACTCCTCTTCCATCTTTTTTGTTTTCTTTTATCTCACCCTTATAAAAACCCTCATTCAGAAAGGTCAGAACTCCATATCCTTGCATCTGATCTTTGATCCAATTTGCTTCGTACTCATCTCCATTTTTCCAAAGAAATTTTCCAAATCCTTCCTTTAGATCCTCACAAAAGTTCCCATCATATAAATCTCCACAACTCCATTTGTAAACTCCTTTCCCATGTATTTTGAAATTTTTTGTTTCACCTTGATATGTGTTACCATTTAGAAATTGAATCTCAACAACAGGTTGCATCACATCAGAAGACCATTTCCCTTTATACTTGGTCCCATCATGAAAGATTAGGACTCCTTCTCCTTCTTTTTTGTCATCCTTCCAATTGCCATCATATATTTGACCATTTTTATATCCAAATATCCCTTTGCCTTCTTTTTTTCCATTCATATAGGACCCCACATAGATTCCCTCGTTAGTTCTCACAATTTCGCCTTTTAAATCTGTCTGTTGTTGTTTTCTGTTATCTTTGGGTTCTTGTACAGGTTGAGAATTGTTCAATGTGAATTGCAACACATTTTGCAAAGCTAGATTTTTCGTTACAGAGTTGGCTTCACTGTTGCACAAAGGACATTTATTTGAGGTCTTGAGATGATTAAAGAGGCAAAAACTACAAAAATTGTGTTGACATGGAGTCAGTGTAGCACAGTTCTCAAAAATCTCCATACAAATCGAGCAAGTGAGTTCTTCTTGTAAATCCTTTATTTTGATGTTTTTTTCGGCTTCGTGAGTTCCCTCTTGGTTAACTCCATTCTCTGATTGCAAATCTGTAAAGCAAAAAACATAATCAAAGCTAAGATTTCTGTCGTTCCTTTCTTTGCTGAATGCAATTCTTTCTCCTCCAAACAGTCTCCTATTTTGACCTATTTCAAGCCAATGATTATCAACTTTGATGCAGGAAGCAGACAAGTTTGAAATCCAAGTGTTGCTGACAGCCTTCTGAGTTATTTTCCATTCTGGGTTGGCTTTGTATTCATTCAATTGGTTTGGTTGAGTGGTCAAGTTAATACTCTCTTTTTCAGGCTTCAAAGAGATTAGCTTTGCCCAGGTGTTCTCTGGTTGATTGATCATTTTGGCGGCAGGTTTGACTTTTATTAAATAAGTAATTATAAAATGATGAGGAACTTTTGGCTTAAATGACCCTCTGAAATGAGAGGAAATTAAAACAAAATAAAGTTGGCCTTTTTAATTGCTCGGTTTATTATAAGAGTTAACCCAAGCAAAAATTCGAAATATAGAGAGACTTGACAATGAAACTTTGCTCATTGATAAAAAACAGTTGTCAAAAGTACCTATCCGTGCCGTGAGAGAATAATATTGTGAGCTAGTTCCTCAAAAGTTTTCAAAAAGTTGTCCTGCGGGAAAATTTTCTAATTTTTCGGATCAACAAAAAATTTTAAGGGTAATCAGAATCTCTTTCTGAAATTATGTTCCCAAAGAACAACTTCGAAATAAAAATAATTAGGCCAAAAGGGGTCACTTTTTCAAGACGACTGCAAGATTCGAGAACTTTGATGTTGAAGCTGAGGCCAGAAAAAGTTGCGAAATATTAGACTTTTCTTTCAACAAAGCACAAGATAGTTCTTCGATTTTGCCTTTCTAAAAGCTAAACCAAGTTTTAGGAGTTTTTTATTCTTGTATCAGTTCTTGTTTCATACTTTTTCGCCATCCTTCCATTCGCCTGCCTCCATCCCTCGATTTGCAAAAATGTTGATTCCTTTTTCATTCATTTTCCCATTCTTCCATTGCCTTTCATGTACACTGTTGTATTGATCTTGATCACACTCATCACCATTGTGGAGGAGCATTTTCCTTTTTCTTTGTTTATGGAGGCTTTCAGTTTCAATGTCTCCTAAATACGTATCTCTATTGTTTTCTTGAACACGAAATCAGCGCATTTTCTTGGAAGATTCCAATCCTCCTTCATACTCATCCCCATTCTCTCAAGTCAGAACCCATTGTGCATGGAAGCCTACCGATATTTGGCCATCTCCTCTAAAGGAGCTGTCCCATCCTCCTTTAAAGATGTCACCATTGGTTCGGGTTAAAGCTGCGCTTCCTCAGAACCTTCCTTTCTGCCAATTCCCTTCAAGGATACCTCCATCACAGAACCTCACTTTCCCATACCCATGTTTTTATCATTCCTCCAGTTCCCTTCGGATGGGCGAGCCTTATTAACATGTTTGCCCATCCTTGTCTCTTATTCTTGAGTCAAGCTCTATCATAAGTCGATCTTTTAGAAATAAAAATTCCTTTTTGATGTCCAAGGAAGTTGTTAGTTTAATAAACGGCAATTTATTTCAGTGAACTGAGTATTTACTGAGAGGTTTAAAGTTCAATTAGGTCAGTTTAATTTTGAACAAGTTGAAATGAACTTCAGAAGAAAACATCTCGATTCTATCTGAAATAAGAGCTCAATAAGATCTCTTCAGAAGTGAGGAATAATCGAATAAGAAAGGATCATTTTCACCTTGATCAAATGGAAAAGTTCATTTGTTGTTGTTGTTGTTGTTGTTGTTGTTCTAAACTCAAATTGTTGCAAATTTCGGCGTATATTCTTCTAATTCAGCCCAAATTAATTTTTTGTAACAAAGACGATGAAATATTTCAATCTTTAATTTTTATATAAAACTGGTGATAAAAATATTTTCAGACACACAAATAAACAAACGAGGATACTATTCAACAAGTTCTGAATACCCTGAATTATTAAAAATATATTGAGATTTTATTTTTACAGAAGAAGGTGAATCAAGTCAAATTTTCAATTTTCATTTGTTGAATTTTCTGGCACAAGTTCTTGTTGAACAACTTTTTTATCGTTTTTCCATTCTCCTGACCACTTGGTACCATCTGCATATGTCATGGTCCCTCTTCCATCCTTATTTCCCTTTCTAAATTGCCCTATATATACTAAGCCGCTTTTCTTCCAAATGTACTTGCCAGTTCCATGCAGTTCATTATGTTCCCAGTCGCCATAATATTCATCACCACTTTTAAAGAACATTTTTCCTTTTCCTCGTCGACAGAGATGCTCCATCCCAACCATTCCTGTGTACGTATTTCCATTCACATACCGAATCTTAAACTCTCGAATTTTGCTGTCAATGCTCCCTATTTCTTCATACTGATTTCCACTTTTTAAAGTCATTGTCAATTTTTGAGAAGACAGTTTCCAGGAACCATCAAATCGACCACCATGAGCAAAGCTTATTTCACCCTTTCCTTTTGAGTGACAAGTCCATTGTCCTTCCAATATATCGCCATTGGGACGGGTTAAAATTGCAAATCCTGAAATCTTTCCATCACACCAATTTCCTTCAAAAATGTTGCCATTAGGAAATTTAATTTTTCCGAGCCCGTGCATTGTATCACACATCCAGTTTCCTTCGTATGTACGGCCCCTACATTTCAGTTTGCCCCACCCTTCTCTCTGGTCATTGGACCAGGCTCCATCGTAAATTGAACAATTGGAAATCATAACTCCATTCCCATGTCTTTTGAAATCTTTGACTTCTCCAAAATAATAGTCTCCATTCGTATATTGAACTTGAACAAATGGCTGCAGAATATCATCAATCCACTCTCCTTTGAAAACTGAATCCTTGAAAGATAAAACCCCTTTTCCTTCTCTTTTATCATTTTTCCAAGGACCATCATAAAAAGTTCCATCTTTGTATGTCAGTTTCCCTTTTCCTTCTCTTTTATCATTTTTCCAAGCACCCTCATAAACACGACCGTCGTTATATGTCATCTTTCCCTGTCCTTCTCTTTTACCGTCGGATGAATAAGCTCCAGTGTAAACACCATTTTCCTCAGATGTATTTGATTCCTTGCTGGTTTCTGTCTTTTGTTTGAGTTCTTCAAGATCGAGAACAGAAGTTGCTGAATCTATGAATCTCTGTATAAAAATGTTTTTATTCCAAGATTGTATTTTTTGGCGACAAAGAGGACATTCAGTTGAGGACTTT
>Ga0182738_1008648_pt1 | contig 10085 bp, 8 predicted proteins | sample eDN5th30CBELigMG_FD_128876 | JGI IMG/M metagenome (GOLD analysis project Ga0182738, IMG submission 128876) | Enriched Miracle-Growth compost microbial communities from Emeryville, California, USA - eDNA 5th pass 30_C BE-Lig MG (version 2)... ... | reverse complement strand
TTCCTGGTCCAGTTCGAAGGCCTTGTGCAGGGCGCGCACGGCCAGTTCCATGTACTTGTCGTTGATCAGCACGGAGGTCTTGATTTCCGAGGTGCTGATCATCTGGATGTTGATGCCCTCTTCGGCCAGGGTGCGGAACATCAGGCTGGCGACGCCGACGTGGCTGCGCATGCCGATGCCCACGATGGAGACCTTGGCGACCTTGTCGTCGGAGACGATCTCGCCGGCGCCCACGGCCGGACCGATCTGGTTCTTCAGCAGGTCCAGGGTGCGCGCGAAGTCGTTGCGGTTGACCGTGAAGGAGAAGTCGGTCATGCCCTGCTGCGAGATGTTCTGCAGGATCATGTCCACGTCGATGTTGGCCGCGGCCACGGGGCCCAGGATCGAATAGGCCACGCCCGGGGTGTCGGGGACGTTGCGCAGGGTGACTTTGGCTTCGTCGCGGCTGAAGGCGATGCCGGAGACAACGGCGGTTTCCATTTTCTGGTCTTCCTCGAAAGTGATGAGCGTGCCCGAGTGCATTTCCTCTTCGACCGGGATCATGGGGTCGGTCAGCGAGGACAGGACCCGCAACGGCACCTGGTATTTGCCGGCGAATTCAACGGAGCGGATCTGCAGGACCTTGGAGCCGAGCGAGGCCATTTCCAGCATTTCCTCGAAGGAAATGACGTTCATGCGGCGCGCTTCGGGCACGACGCGCGGATCGGTGGTGTAGACGCCGTCCACATCGGTGAAGATGAGGCATTCGTCGGCGCCCATGGCGGCGGCGACCGCCACGGCCGAGGTGTCCGAACCGCCCCGCCCCAGCGTGGTGATGTGGCCATCGTCGTCGATGCCCTGGAAGCCGGTGATGATGACCACGCGGCCCGACTCGAGGTCGGCCCGGACCCGGGTGTCGTCGATGGAGCGGATGCGGGCCTTGGTGTAGGCGCTGTCGGTGCGCACAGGAACCTGCCAGCCGGCGTAGCTGCGGGCGGACACCCCCTGGCGCATCAGGGCGATGGCCAGCAGCGCGCTGCTGGCCTGTTCACCGGTCGCGGCCAGCATGTCGAGTTCGCGCGGATCGGGCTGGGGGGAGATTTCCTTGGCCAGGCCCAGCAGGCGGTTGGTCTCGCCGGACATGGCCGAGGGCACGACGACGACCTGGTGGCCGGCGGCATGCCATTTTGCGACCCGCCGCGCGACATTTTGAATGCGTTCGACGGAGCCCATCGAGGTGCCGCCGTATTTCTGGACGATTAGCATGATGTTGACAAGGAGTGAAGCCCGGGCATGCCGTTCGGCCGGCTCGCCCCATGTAATGCGTCGAGCAATGATGAACTTGCCCTACCGCACAAAACTGATCATTCTACCCGGGTTTTGGCGACGCAGAGAACGCGGCCGCGCCGCACCACGATCCAGACGTCCTCGTGAAGCAGCCGCAAATCGCGGTCATGGCCCAGGGCGTGGACCTCGCGCAGCGAACGCAGCCAGGCCCGCAAGCGGGCCTCGGTGGGCATGCGCAAGCCAAGGCCGAGCAGCCAATGGCGCAGGGCCGGCGCCTGCCGCGTCTGCGGCAGCGCGCGCCAGGCGGCAAGCGAAAACGATCGTCCGTCGGGCGCGGGGTCCAGCCCGGTCCAATCGGCGCGGGCGGTTTCTGCCACCCAGTCGGACAGGTCCCGCGCCTGGGCGGCATGCCGGGCCAGAGTCCGGCGCCAGGCCGGCCAGCGCGCGTCCAGCACCGGCGCCAGTCCTTCGCGCAGGGCGGCACGGGCGTAGCGGACGTCGGCATTGCTGGGATCGTCGACCGACCGCCAGCCGCTCAAGGCCTCGAATCGCCGCGCGCAATCCAGGATTGCGGACCGGGGCTGGTCCAGCCAGGGCCGGATCCAGACCAGGCCGGCGCGTTCAGTGACGGGTCTCATGGCCGCCAGCCCCAGCGGCCCGGTCCCCCGCAGCAGGCGCAGCAACACGGTCTCTGCCTAGTCGTCCTGGTGATGGGCAAGCAGCAGGTGCGCGGCCCCGGCATGGGCGGCCAATTCGGCCAGCGCGGCATAGCGGACATCCCGGGCGGCGGCTTCCATGCCCCGGCCATCGACGCCGACGGCCACCCGCCGGCTGTGGCATTCCGCCCCCAGCAGAGTGGCCAGTCGATGCGCATGGTCCCGCCAATCGTCGGCTTCGGCCTGCAGGCCGTGATGGATGTGGAAACAGTGCAGGCGCAGTCCGAGGCGCCGGGCCGCGCTGGCCGCGTGCAGGGCCAGCATGGCGGAATCGGCCCCGGCGCTGAGCGCCACGCCGATGATCGAGCCCGAGGGCCGCGCCGCCAGGGCGGCGTCGAGCGCCCGCAGCAGCGCCGGGTCGAGCGCCGATCCCCAGGGGTCGCCTCCCTGATGCACCTGCCTAGCGGGCTTCCTGGAAGCGCCCATAGGCCGAGACGCGCTCGAGGCGGCGACGCAGCAGCTCGTCCACGTCCAGGCTGGAAAGTTCGCGCAGGGCGTCGGCCAGGGCGCGCTGGAGCTGGCGGGCCATGGTGGCCGGATCGCGGTGGGCGCCGCCCACGGGTTCGTTGACCACGCGGTCGATCAGGCCCAGGTCCTTCAGGCGCGGCGCGGTGATGGCCAGGGCCTCGGCCGCGACGGAGGCCTTGTCGGCGCTGCGCCACAGGATGGAGGCGCAGCCCTCGGGCGAAATGACGGCGTAGGTGGCATATTGCAGCATCATGACCGTGTCGCCCACGGCGATCGCCAGCGCACCGCCCGAACCGCCCTCGCCGATGATGGTGACGATGATGGGTACTTTCAGGCCGGCCATGGCGTACAGGTTGTGGCCGATGGCTTCGGACTGGCCGCGTTCCTCGGCCCCCACGCCGGGATAGGCGCCCGGGGTGTCGACGAAGGTGAACACCGGCAGGCGGAATTTTTCGGCCAGTTTCATCAGGCGCAGGGCCTTGCGGTAGCCTTCCGGCAGCGGCATGCCGAAATTGCGCAGGGCGCGTTCCTTGGTGTCGCGGCCTTTCTGGTGGCCGATCACCATGCAGGGCGTGCCGTTGAAGCGCGCCAGTCCGCCCACGATGGACTGGTCGTCCGCGTACATGCGGTCGCCATGCAGTTCGTGGAAATCCGTGAACAGCGCCTGGACGTAGTCCATGGTGTAGGGCCGCTGGGGGTGGCGGGCCACCAGCGCGGTCTGCCAGGGCGTCAGTTTCGCGTAGATGCTCTTGGCCAGGGACTGGCTTTTCTGCTGCAGGCGGTTGACTTCCTCTGAAATGTCGACGGCGGAGTCGGTCTGCACATAGCGCAGTTCCTCGATCTTTTGGTCGAGTTCGGCCAGAGGCTGTTCGAATTCAAGAAATGTATTTCGCATGAGAGCAGGGGTCCTAGGACGGAATTTCGGGACTCGATCAGTACTCGACGGCGGCGGCATCCATGCTGCGCCACAGGTACCAGCTGGCGACCGTGCGCCACGGCGCCCAGGCCTGGGAGACTTCGCGGGCCTCGAAACGCGAGACCGGCTCGCCGCTGAAGTAGTGATGGGAGATGGCCTTGAGCAGCGCCGTGTCGTCCAGCGGCAGGACATCGGGGCGCCCGAGGAAGAAGATCAGGAACATTTCCGCCGTCCAGCGGCCCACGCCGCGGATATCGCACAGCAGGGCCATCACGGCCGCGTCGTCATGGGATTCCCACCAGGCGGGATCCAGCCGGTCGGGCCGGGCGAAGAATTCGGCCGCGTCGCGCAGATACTGGGCCTTGCGCAGGGACAGACCGAGTTCGCGCAGTTCGGCCTCGGTGAACCGGGCGATGCAGCCGGGCCCCATGTCGTTGCCGCAGGCCTGGACCAGCCGGGCCCAGAGCTTGCGCCCCAGGGCCAGGGAAATCTGCTGGCCGACGATGATGCGGATCAGGGTCTGGAACGGACTCTGGCGCGCCTGCATGGCCTCGTGGCCATACACCGGGATCAGCTTGCGCAGGATGCGGTCGCGCTGCATCAGGTGATCGCAGGCCTGCGTCCAATAGGCGGGCCGCAGCGCGGCGGGACTGTGATGTTGCATGTCCATGGTCACACCCGCCGCCATTGGGTGGCGCCGCCGGCCGCGTCGGCCAGTTCCACGCCCTGGTCGCGCAATTGGGCGCGGATGGCGTCCGCGCGGGCGAAATCGCGCGCGGCCTTGGCGTGGGTGCGTTCGGCGATCAGGGCTTCGATGGCGTCGGACGACAGCGTGTCCGCGCGGACGCCGCCCGCCAGGAAGCGGGTGGGTGATTTCAGATAGACGGCGGGGTCGGTCTGCAACAGCCCCAGGATGCCGCCCAGGGCGCGCATCAGGCCGCTGGCCCGGGCGCTGGATTCGCGGTTGGCCCGCCCCGCCAGATCGAACAGCACGGCCACGGCACCGGCCGTGTTGAAGTCATCATCCATGGCGGCGCGGAAGGCCTGGGCGGACGGGTCTTCCCAGTCGACGGCGACGTCGGCGGGCGGCACACTGGCCAGCGTCTGGTAGAGCCGGTCCAGGGCGTTCTGGGCGTCCAGCAGGTTGTCGGGCGCGTAGTTCTGAGCGCTGCGGTAGTGGCTGCGCACCAGGAAAAAACGCAGCATTTCGGCTTCGCGCGGATTGACGGCATAGTCGGCCCGGTCGTCGGCCGCATCCAGCGCGACCGTGTCCCGGATGCGCTGGAAATTGCCCAGGGATTTGGACATCTTTTCGGCGTCCACCATCATCGGACCGCAGTGCATCCAGGCCGTGGCCAGGGTGCCGCCGAAAGCGCCCTCGCTCTGGGCGATCTCGTTTTCGTGGTGAGGGAATTTCAGGTCCGGACCGCCACCGTGGATGTCCAGCGGCATGCCCAGCAGCGCATGGCTCATGGCCGAGCATTCGATGTGCCAGCCCGGGCGCCCCGGCCCGTAGGAAGAATCCCAGCGGGTGTCGGCGGGCTCGTCGGGCTTGGCGGATTTCCACAGCACGAAGTCCAGCGGATCCTGCTTGCCGGCCGATACGGCGACGCGTTCGCCCGCGCGCAGGTCGTCCAGCGACTTGCCCGACAGCTTGCCGTAGCCGGGGAATTTGCGCACCGCGAAATTGACGTCGCCGTCGGCGCCCTGGTAGGCCAGCCCCCTGGATTCGAGCGTGCGGATGATGTCGAGCATGCCGGCCACGTGTTCCGTGGCGCGCGGCTCGTCATCGGGGGCCTGGACCCCGAGAGCGCGCTCGTCGGCGCGCATGGCATCGATGAAGAATCCGGTCAGCGCGCGGATGGTGACGCCGCGCTCGACGGCGCGGCGGATGATCTTGTCGTCGATGTCGGTGATGTTGCGCACATAGCGCACCTTGTAGCCCGAGGCCCGCAGCCAGCGCTGCACGACATCGAAGCCGACCAGCATGCGCGCATGGCCCAGGTGGCAGAAGTCATAGACCGTCATGCCGCAGACGTACATGCGCACCACCCCCGGCTCCGCTGTGCGCAGCGGAATTTTCTGGCGTGTCAGGGTGTCGTGGATATGGAGCATGTCGGGCAGGATGAGACGAGCGAACCCGCCGCTCCGGACCATGCGGGCAGCGCGCGGGGATGTAAAATGGACTGACAAGTATACCGTCCCCCGCTCTGATTCCAGAACCCCACCCATAGGCGCCCCGAGACGTGACCCGCCCCTTTCTTCCTGTTTTGGCCCTGTGCGCCTGCCTGATGGCGGGTCCGGCCCTCGCGGCCTCCCCGGACGGCGGCGCCACAGCGGGCCTCCCGAGCCTGAACTACAACCCCGAGACCGGGGCGTTCACCGAGGCGCCGCCGCCGGAACGCGGCTGGCAGGCCTTCGCCGACGTACTGAAAAAGGCCGCACCCTCGGTGGATACCGCAATCCCGCTGACGGCCGCCCAGCTTGCCGATCACATCTCGGCGCTGATCGACGCGGGCCGCGCCGAAGAAGCCCTGGACATCATCGCCAAGCGCCAGGCCACGCGCGACGAATCCGTCACCCCGGGCGCCGACGTCCAGTTGCGCTACCTGCAGGGGCGGGCCCTGGGAGCGCTGGGGCGGCACGACGAGGCCATGGCCGTCTGGCGCCAGATGACCACCGACTACCCCGAACTGCCCGAACCCTGGAACGCGCTGGCGATCGAATACGCCCGCCAGGGCCAGCTCCAGCTGGCCCGCGAAGCGCTGGACATGGCACTGGTATCCGACCCGTCTTTCGCGCCGGCGCTGGAAAACCTGGGCCATGTGCAGATGCGCCTGGCCCAGGAAGCCTTCGACCGCGCCCGGGCGGCCGGCACGGCCCCGGCGCCCTCCGGGCCGGCGCACGACAAGACCCCCGCCCCTCAGGCACAATAGCCCTTTTGCACTGAACGCCGCCATGCCCCACGCCTCGTTTCTTTCCCGCATCCTGCCCTGGGCGCGGGCCTGCAGTCTGGGCTGCGCCCTGGTCCTGGCAGGCGGAGCCGCCGCCGCGCAGACCGATTCCAACCCATCCACTCAAAGCACAGCCATGAGCACTCATCCACACGTCAGAATCCATACCAACAAGGGCGATCTGCTGATCGAACTGGACGCCGAGAAAGCCCCCAAGACCGTCGAAAATTTCCTGCGCTACGTCAAGGAAGGCTTCTACGACGGCACCATCTTCCACCGCGTCATCAACAACTTCATGATCCAGGGCGGCGGCTTCGAACCCGGCATGAAACAGAAACAGACCCACGCGCCGGTCGAAAACGAGGCCAACAACGGCCTGAAGAACGACCGCTACACGCTCGCCATGGCGCGCACCGCCGATCCGCATTCGGCCACGGCCCAGTTCTTCATCAACGTGTCCGACAACGATTTCCTGAACTTCACCGCCCCCACCTCCAACGGCTGGGGCTATGCCGTCTTCGGCCGCGTCATCGAGGGCACGGAAGTCGTCGACGAGATCAAGAAAGTGAAGACCGGCAGCAAGGGCTTCCACCAGGACGTGCCCGTCGAGGACGTCGTCATCGAAAGCGCCACGCTGGTTGAATAAACAGGCGCTGCGAGGCGCCATCTGGATCGCCTCGGACATCCACCTGGGCGAAGCCGTCCCGGAGACGGCACGCGCCTTCTACGCGTTCCTGGACCGGGCACGGCGCCACGCCGACGCCCTGGTCCTGTGCGGCGACCTTTTCGATGCCTGGATCGGCGACGATCACGCCCTGCGCACACCGCCCGCCTGGCTCGCCGCCGCACTGGATGAACTGCGCGCCACCGCCGACGCCATCCCCCTGTGGCTGGCGCGCGGCAACCGCGATTTCCTGATGGGCCGCACCCTCGCCGACGCGCTGGGCGCCCGGCTGCTGGATACGCCCGCCGTCCTGGACACCGACGCCGGCCCGATCCTGCTGGCCCATGGCGACGAATTCTGCACCGACGACCTCGCCTATCAGCGCTTCCGCCGCATCGTCCGCACACCCTGGATCCAGCGAGTGTTCCTGGCCCTGCCCCTGGGCCTGCGGCGCGCCATCGCGGCACGGGCACGCGCGCGCAGCCGGCAGGCACGCAAAACCAAATCCATGGCGATCATGGACGTGAACCCCGCCGCCATCGCCCGGGCGCTGCGCGGGGCCGGATGCGACATCCTGATCCACGGCCACACGCACCGGCCCGCCATCCACGCGCTGGATCTGGACGGCCGCGCGGCGCGGCGCTACGTGCTGCCCGATTGGGAATGCGACAGCGACGCGCCCCCCAGGGGCGGCTGGATCGAGATCGACGCGACCGGGATTCGGCTGGTCACGGATCAGGCCCCTGCGGACTGATCCGTGCCTGACGCATCGGGGCGCCTTGCAAGGCGCGACGGGGGCCGAAGCGCTCAGTCCTGAGGCTCGGCCTCGGGGTCGAACGGATCGAGGCTGTCGATCTGGACGGCGGCGATGCGGCGGCCTTCCAATGCGGCGACGGTGAAACGGAAACCGCCGTAGCCACTCGTCAGTTCGCAGTGATCGCCGACGTCGGGCAGGCGCCCGAAACGGCTCAGCAGATAGCCCGCGATGGTGGAGTATTCCTCGTGCTCGTCGACCAGCCCGTCGGTGTGCAGGACCTGTTCCAGGTGATGCAGGTCGGCGGCGCCGTCGACGCGCCAGCGGCCATTGCCCTGATCGATGATGTCGGGGGCCTCGTCCTCGTCGGGGAATTCGCCGGCGATGGCCTCGAAGATGTCGATCGGCGTCACCACGCCGACGATGGAACCGAACTCGTCGGCCACCAGGACCAGCAGCCCGTGCGAGCGCTTGAGCGTTTCCATGAGCCCCAGGATGGGGATGGTCTCGTGCACGATGATCGGCTCACGCAGCCGTGTCTCGCGGATGCCGCCATGTTCCAGAAGGTCCAGCAGCAGATCCTTGGCGCGGCCCACGCCCACGACCTCGTCCAGCGAACCGCGGCACACCGGAAAGAAACTGTGCGGCTCGCGGATCAACTGGGCGCGCAAGTCTTCGGCCGGCGCATCCAGGTTGATCCAGGAGACATCGGTGCGCGGCGTCATGACGGAATGCACGTTGCGATCGCTGAGCGTCAGCACACCGCTGACCATGTTGCGTTCCTCGTCGCCGAAGGCCTCGACCGGCGCGGGCGCGTCCTCGCCCGTCTCGGGCTCGGGACCGGCCATCGGCTTGTGGCCCAGCATCAGCAGCACGGCCTCGGCGGTGCGCTCGCGCAGCGGCCGGCGCATCTCGGCGCGGCGCACGTTGCGACGCGCCCATTGGTTCAGGCCCTCGATCAGCACCGAGAACACGATGGCGGCGTACAGATAGCCCTTGGGCACGTGGAAGCTGAACCCGTCGGCAACCAGCGAAAAGCCGATCGTCAGCAGGAAGCCCAGGCACAGGATGACCACCGTCTGGTGGGCATTGACGAAGGCGGTCAGCGGCTTGGACGCCACCAGCATGATGCCCATGGCGATCACCACCGCGGCCATCATGATCGCCAGATGGTCGACCATGCCCACGGCCGTGATCACCGAATCGACGGAGAACACCGCGTCCAGAATGACGATCTGGGTGACGATCACTCCGAAACCGGCGTGCAGTCGCGAACCCGAGGCGTGCTGGGTGCGGCCCTCGATGCGGTCGTGCAGTTCGAACGTGCCCTTGAACAGCAGGAAGAAGCCACCCACGATCAGGATCAGGTCGCGGCCCGAGAACGACAGGTCGCCCAGGTGCACCAGGGGCTCGGTGAGCTTCACCAGCCAGGACATCAGCGTCAGCAGGAACAGACGCATGATGAGCGCCAGGCTCAGGCCCAGCACACGGGCGCGGTCGCGCTGCTTGGGCGGCAGCTTGTCGACCAGGATGGCGATGAAGACCAGATTGTCGATGCCCAGGACGATTTCCAGGACGATCAGGGTGAACAAGCCCACCCAGGCTGCCGGATCCAGCAACCATTCCATCATCGTGTTCCTTCAGGCGAGCAGATGCGTCATCATCTGCGCGAATATCTTGGGCGGCGCAGCCAGCACGTTGCCCGATTCCATCCAGCCCTGCTCACCCTGGAAGTCGGCCATCAGGCCGCCGGCCTCGAGCACCAGCAGGCTGCCGGCGGCCATGTCCCAGGGCTTGAGCCCGACGCCGCAGAAACCGTCCAGCCGGCCGCTGGCCACCCAGGACAGGTCCAGGACCGTGGAGCCCGTGCGCCGCGCCGCCGCGCATTCGGCCAGCAGCGGGACGAAGGGCGAGCTCGCAGGCAACGCCGTGGACTGGGGGATGTGCGAGGCCAGCAAGGCGTCGTGGTAGCGCAAGCAGGAGGACACCCGCACCCGGCGGTCGTTCAGAAAGGCGCCGCTGCCCCGGCTGGCAGTGAACATTTCGTTGCGCGTGGGGTCATAGACCACCGCGTGCGCGGCCTGGCCCCGATGCATCAGCGCGATGGACACGGCATAGTGCGCGAAGCCGTGGATGAAGTTCGTGGTGCCGTCCAGCGGGTCGATCACCCACTGGAATTCCGCGTCCGCCTGGCCGCCGCCGGCCTGCAGGCGGCCGGATTCCTCGGCCAGGATGCCATGGTCGGGATAGGCTGTGCGTAAAATGTCGATGATGGATTCCTCTGCGGCCCGGTCGACTTCCGTGACGTAGTCCTTCGGCCCCTTGCGCGCCACGTTCAGGCGTTCGA
>Ga0182738_1008646_pt1 | contig 10087 bp, 11 predicted proteins | sample eDN5th30CBELigMG_FD_128876 | JGI IMG/M metagenome (GOLD analysis project Ga0182738, IMG submission 128876) | Enriched Miracle-Growth compost microbial communities from Emeryville, California, USA - eDNA 5th pass 30_C BE-Lig MG (version 2)... ... | reverse complement strand
TTCTATTTAAGCCAAGTAAACTTGCCGTTTTTATCGCCGGCAAATCCTCAGAAAAACATAGCAATATTTTTTTAATTTTATAATCACTCAATTTATCGCATTTAAACATATTTCCAGCATATAGTTATTTATTTTGCTGGGCAAGAGCCAACCAATATAAGGAAAAAACATGAAACAAATGATGATATTAGGATTTTTATTTTTAACAGGTTCTGCTGTTAGCATGCAGAGATATGCTGAAGTTACACCTGTACTTAAACCTGCAGCAGCGCCTGTAAAGAGGTACATTCCGTTGTGGACGCCGGAATTAACACAGCTGTATTTTACTTTGAAAAATAATCCTACTGCTGTAGGTAATATTTTTTTCAGCGGAGATCCTGGGGTGGGTAAAACTATGTCAGCGCATATGTTAGCAGGCGCGTTAGGGGTGCCTTTGTATGTGTTAGATGTAGCAGATGTTTTTACCGAAGTACGGGGAGCTTCGACGAGATTAAAAGCATTTTTTGATGAAGTATACGCAGAGGCGGGCCGCACGGGTAAACAATTTTTTGTTTTTGTTGATGAAATTGATAGTCTTGTCGGTAATTATCAAGAAGGCACTGACCAAGAGGTTCGTGCTGCATTAAATTACTTTTTACAAATAACACAAAAATGTGATTTAGATCCACAAAAGAAAGTACGCATTATTGGAGCAACCTATAATAGAGGTCGATTAAATAAAGCATATCTTTCACGAGTTAAAGAAAGTACTATTGAATTAAAATTGCCTGATGATGCAACAAGACGTATGATTTTAACCCATTATATTGATGAAAAAAATGAAGCGGTTAATGCAATGATACAGGATGCTCGTAATGCTATTGTAGCGCAACAAAAAACGCCAGAAAATATTGATCATGGGATTTTTAATAAATTAATTGTAACTTTGGTATGGCATTATAATGTTATTAAAAAAGATGGTATAACGCAGTGGTCAATAGTCAACTTACCAGCCATGACTTTAGAAGATGTTCGAAAACATAGGCAAGAGAAAATTAAAAAAGCGCTTATAGATAAGGATGTAATGGCTGCATTTTTGAGTTATAATCAAAAGGTTGCGGTAAATCGAGCAGCATTGATTGAACATTTAGTTGTAGAAACTAAGGGATATTCTGTTCGTGATATTATTAGTTTGGTGAATAAAGCTTCTAGTATGGCGACTGAAAAAAGTTCATATTTGATGCGAGGCGAACATTTTAAAATAGCGCTAAAGGCTATTAATGAGCAGATCGCTAAAGATAAAGAAGCAGTTGCCCAAATACAACAAGGAAAATCAAATAATTGGAAAAAAGCTGCACTTGCAGGAGCTGCTTTAGCAACAGCTTCTACAGCCGCTAAGGAAGCAGCAGAATTAAAAGGAATAATTGAAGCTGCGGGTGGTCTTAGAAAATTCTTAAGCTTATCTAAATTTTTTTAGGGTGAAATATGAAAAATAATTTATTTATACTGTCTATAATAGTAGTTAGCATATATGGCATGGAATCAGATATTCAAAATCACAATGTTGATGCAGTTTCTATTTATGTACGTGATAACAAATTATCCTACTGTGACCATGTGAGATATTTGGATCTTGCAGAACATTCTATTTTGAAAGCCTATAAGGAGTTGGAGTTATATACGAGTGGAATAAAAAAAGTATATGAACCTGCAGATTTTGTTGAAATTTTAGGAATCACCGGAACTCTTTTTTGTATAGTAGGCATTGCGTGTGATGATGTTAAAGGTCCTTGGTATAAAGCATGTGTAGCGTCTTTAGGTGCAACTATATTAGGATCGATATTGAATACTGGTTTAAGGGGTAAAATTATCCAGAAATGTGAGAATAATTACGCTAATGCATTAGCCATTAAACAACTAATTTATCAAGCAGATGTTATCACTCGGTGATATAATAAAGCCCCAGAGTAATCTGGGGCTTTATTGCAAAGAAGGTATATTATGAAGTTATATTTAGCGTCTAAATCGTACTCACGCTCATTATTACTAAAAAACGCGCGCATTCCTTTTGACGTAATAGGCCAAGATGCCGATGAATTGCAGTGTGACTGGGAATTGCCGTTAGAACAGTTAGTGCTTTCGATTGCTGACCATAAAATGGAGCATGCGGTATTACCACATGGGCAAGAGGGTGATACTATTCTGGTATTAACGGGTGACACCTTAACGCAAGACATGCGCGGCGTAGTGTATGGTAAAGCCGCTGATTATAACGATGCTATAAAAACCATTAAAGCATTACAAAATGGTTCATTAGTTTCCACTGGATTTCGTTTAGATAAAAAAATAAAGCGTAAGGGAACATGGGAAACAGTGGGATCACATCGAGAAGTAGTGAGTGCGCGTTGTGTGTTTAATATTCCTGATTATTGGATAGAGCGTTATTTACAACAAGAACCATTAGCGCTTAAAGCAGCAGGTGCAATGGTAATAGAAGAATATGGACAGCAATTTTTACAGTCAGTGACGGGCTCATATTCTACTATTATGGGTTTACCAGTATGCGAGGTGCGCGTAGCGCTCGAAAAATTAGGCTTTTTTCAGTTTTTGCAATAATTTATGGTCGGACTTTTGTTCCATTTGGTCGGGCATTAAGGGCTTACCGTTCGTAAGAGTATATTGTTTGATATAGCAATCTAATGCTATAACGGTAAAAACAATGCCAAAGATAACCCTTTTTTGCATGATGCTCCCCCTAGCTTTTTATATTTTTTTAAAATTATATATCTATTCTTTATGAGAGTAGCGTATATTAATTTCAAATTGCAACCAAATTTATTGATGGAGAATAAGCAGGCTTAAAGAAGCATTTTTTTATACGAGTGACTCATTTTTAGACACTTTTTAACGGTTTTTAAAATTATTATAGAGTATTAAAAGCCTTTGATGTGTTGTAACGACTGATTGAGCTAAAGCAGTGTTAGACTGCTCCTGCTCATAGGCAAGATAACACTGTACAAATTCAGTCTGTGCAGCATAAATTTTATCTACCGGATTAGCACTTGTTGTTACTGCATTAATTTCTTGTTTTTCGCGCAGCGTACCTTTTAATGTACCAGCATATTGTGGGTACTGTTTATGCAGTTCTAATGAATCAATAATTGTTTTTTGTTCCTGAGTAAGGCGTAAATAGGCAGAATCCCATGCTGTTTGCATTGGTGTCACTGGAGTAACAATTGGTGCAGGCATAGGAATAGTTTCGATTGCCTGATTTTTATTCTGGGACATTTTATAAATCATATATGTTACTATACCAACACCACTTATAGCAAGAATCATTTTAGTGGGTGTCCACCATGATTTTTTTGGATTTTCTGCAGCACCAGTAGTTACTTCTACTGGTGTTTCTTGCGCAGCGTTTGGCTGGGTAATGATAACCGTTTCATGAGTTCTTGTAGGCAAATAGACGGGTACTGGATATGCAGGACGTGTATGAATTATCGGGGGATGGTATACATGATGCACAACTGAGGGTGTCGGCCTTGGTACAGAGTAAGTAGGAGGTGGGGGGTAGTTTGTATTGCTGGTAGCATATGCTTGGGCCAGAGATGCGGACATAGGAGGGGTGTTTAAAGCTGGTGCAGTAGCGGCTGTTTTGTAAGCATTGCCTAAGACTGCTTGTACATGGGCAGGGGTTTGGTGCGATGCACTACGTGACATTGCTGCCACTGATGCAGAGAAAATGAACAACATGCTAAAAATAAACGTTTTGATATGCATGGTAACCCCATTAATAATTCTGTTACGGTATATTCAAATATAGAATCGAGCATATCTCTTTTTATGAAATGCTGCAAACCTACGCCATTTTACTAGGGTGAGGTAACAAAAAAGCCATAACTTTTAAAAGTTATGGCTTTTAAAGAGAATATCAAACATTAATGTGCGTATGGCTTTTTAGATGGCTTCCACCGCTTTAACAATTCTTTGCATAGCACATCCTTGGGATTTTCTCCGGTTTTGTTTTCTAATGCTTGTGTTGCTTTTGCTACGCTTAAAGCAAGCGCATTGCTATCGCACATACTTGTATCGATATGGTCTATAGCAGGTATCATAACGCGTTGTAACGCTGTTTGCACTTCATATTCTTGTTCAGTTTCGATAAGCAGCGCATCAAGTAACGAAAAAAAATCGATTACTGTTTGCTGTATGTCATCACTGCGATGGTCTACCTGTCGTTGTGCATTCATATTTGCGCGCAGCACCATTTTCTTTAATGTTTCTTGCTCATTATCAATGAGCCACTGCAAAAGGTTCAATAGCTCGTAAGAAATGACGAATTGGTTGTCATCAAACGGATTGTTATGTGCCATAAGTGACTCCTTTTTTAGTGAAGATGGTGAATATATTGTTTTCTAATAACATGGCAATTATATTTCTATATCGATCTTTTTTTTATTCTTTTCTTCTTTTATGGTTGCTAACCTACGGGTAGTAGCAGCAATATGTTGCTTCCGTCTATCACTTTCTTGTGTTAACTCTTGCTGAGTATGCTTAAAAAGGGTATTAATTTCTCCCTGGAGCTTACTTACCTGTTTTTGGAGCTTTAAAATCATTTCTACTCCTGCCAGGTTGATACCGACGGTATGGGTTAGATGTATAATTTCCTCGAGCCTATCAATATCTTCTTCTGAAAACAAGCGTGTATTGCCTTCGGAGCGTTTAGGAGAGATCAACCCTTCCTTTTCGTATAACCGAATAGTTTGTTGATGAACGGAAAACATCTCAGCAACTGCTGAAATTGAAAAATATCCCTTTTTGCGTTTCATCGTAATAGTACCCTATAAAAAAAATTCAGTATCCATCCTTTAAGTATAGCATAAATTTAAAAAAAAGGGGTAAGTCAAGAACTTTTAAGTCCCCAAGCTCTTTGATAATTTCAAATTGAAAATATAAAAAAAGAGTGTTCAGGAGTATACAACATAAAAAAAAGCTGTATAATTTTGAAATTAAAGATTTGATAGGAGCGGTAGTGAAGCAGCAGTGTTTTTTTAACAATTTTACCGCAACGAGGATTATGTATAAAATCAAATTTTTGCTGTTCTAGGCAAAGTCTTAATAATAAAGTTTTTTATCATTTTTTTTCTTGCACGCATATGCGCGTCTTTATGCGTGCATTTAAAGTTTGAGTATTACCATTGATGACTGATTAACAAACATAATGTATAGAGGAATATATGAAAAAAATAATATTCGTATTAAGCGTTGGTATAATGAGCTTGACCTGTGCTTTAGAGGATGCTGCAGTGTCGACAAAACAGACGCTCACTAGTGCAATAGCAGTAGCGGAAAAACGAGAAACTCTTCCAGCACGCTTCTTGAGAAGATGGGCCCGCAATAGCGCCTTGTTTTATGCGGTTCTTGCATCTGATAGACCAGAGTTCCCTACCTGGGGCAGAATTTTTAACCATCAAATTGCACGTGTGGGCGCAACAACAATATTGTCTGCGATATTTCCTGAGGATTTTATGGATGGAGAAACTAAAGAAGCAATACTCACAAAGGAACAAATAGATTGTAAAGCATTATTTCATGGTTTTGTGCCAGGCTTATCACTCTCTTTGATTTTTTTTGATAAAAACGCATCGACGAGTATGGGAAAGAGCTTGCGCGTTTCGTTGGGATTAGGTTTGTTCACCAGCGCAATAGACTGTTGTTTTGATAAGTAATGTAAGGAATGAGAATGTATTTGTTAGATATAAAAACAATTAAATTTTTTTGTGTATCAGTACTTTTTACTGGAATGGTGGCAGGACAATGCAGAGAATTAAAGTCAGTTTTTCAGGGGAAGTTTGCTGAGTTATGCCAGAAACGTGGTATTAATCTTGCAAAACCTACCATGCGTTTTCTTGATTTATCAAATGTTATACCATCAGAAGTAAAATATGCGGTCAACTCATTTAAAAATGATAGACAGCAAAAAGCCATGATTTTCTACGGTATCGCGGGGATGGGGAAAAATTATACAGCAGAAGCCATAGCAGGAGAGCTGGATGGATATTTTTTGACTTGTAATGCACCGATGGTAGCAAAAAAATTTGTGGGCAGTGGAACTGACTTTGTTGAAGCAATATTTGGCTGGGCGAATCAGGTAGTACAAGAAACTGGCAAGAAGGTTGTCCTATTCTTTGATGAAGGAGATGCATTAACTCATGGTTCTGAAAACACCGAAACGCCTGGTGCCCATGCTATTATGAAACAAATAGGCATTGAGGTTAATAAGTGTAATACCAATCCACAGAATAAGATCTTCGTTATTGTTGCCACTAATCGTTATGAAGAATTTGCACCAGAGTTAAAGCAGCGGTTTGATAAATGTGAGTTTGTAGCACCTAACCTTGAGGAGCGGCAACAATTAATAAGTAATATTATTGATACTAAAATGAATAATTATGGATATTGTGACGCAAGGCAAAAAATAGTGCAGTATCTTGCTAAGCAAACCAATGGATTTTCTATTAGAAACTTACATGATTTTATTCAAAATTCTTTTAAAACTGCATTGACATTGGGGTATGCTGCTCCCGAAGATGAGCATTTTATATGGGCATTATATAAGAAAAAACAAGAAGTGCTTAAAGATGCGGAAAAGTCTAAGTCAGATGTACAACATACAAGTAAAAAATCTCGTTGGGCAGTAGGTGATTTAGTGCCGACGGCGCAGGACACTAAATATAGTATCGGTTTTGGAGTGAGTGCTCTTGGTGTAAAGTATCTTAGTCAATTTGAGACGATTTCTGCTGCAAAGAATGGTGCTATTCTTGATATGGTGGGCTCGCTTAAAATGGCAGTAGGAGTAGCTGCCGCTGTCCTTGCTTCGCCCGCAATGCTGGTTGCTGCAGCCGCAGCTCCTGGAATGGCAGTGCTTCATTGTATTGGCAGCGATGTGCGTGAATGGATTTGCCCAAGCGAACTACAGGTATTTACCTCTGTTGAAAGAAAATTAGCTGTTCAAAGAGCAAAAGATGCACTGGTGCAATCACAAAAAAATAGTGAGGCGATGATCAGAGAATTACAAATGCTCAAGCGTGAAGCCCAAAGAAAAGCGGATCGCTTAGAAATAATACGCAAATATATAGCGCATAAAGATACTCCTCTTAATGCTGCAGGCATCCCCAATATTTTGGAAGCTGATTTAGGTACGTATAAAGCCAAATGGGGTGAAGAAGCATATGAAAACATAGTGCATTTAATTCAAAATGCCCCAACAATTATTGCTCAATCTTTAAAAAATTTACAGGATAGTCATGCTTAATATAAAAAATAGTTTTTTCTTATTACTGTTAGTTTACTCGTCATCAACCATGGCTTTAGCGCCGTTTGCAGGACTTTTGGCATTGGCGTCATATTTAGGAATTGGTGGAGCTGCTGCTACTGCAACGGGCACGGGTGTTGCTGCAGGCGCAGTGTGTACCAGTACGATAGTGGTCAGTGGCGCTGCAACCGCCGCTACAGCGACAGGAGCAACTATAACAGTTTCGTCAGCGCCAGCGGCAGCCACCGGTGTAGCAGCGTGGTGGGCAGGGCTTTCTGTTGGTGGTAAGGTAGCGGTAGGTGTTGCTGCATGCGCCGGTAGCGCTTTGGTGACTGCTGGTGTGTATAAAGTGCATAATCTGGTTCGGGCATGTTTTAATGAAAAAGAATTAAACATGCTTAATAAGCTTAATATTACACAGGATAGAAACGAGATTCATTGCCAACAAGAACTCAGAAGATATAATTTGGAATGTGCGCAAGATGCAGAAAAAAAAGCAGCTGAAATTGTAGCGGCAGGAAAGCAGTTGTTGCAGTATTGTGCGGCAACAGGGCTTGATATTAATGCGGTAACATTTTCTGCAGAGAGTAAAGCATTGCGAGATCAATATAGTATTTATCGTCTTGCAACTGCTGAAGAACTTGTAAGGGACCGTGCTAGAGCCTGAAAAGTATTATTTATAAAAAAAAGTTGCATAGTAATGAAGCAAAGCAGTGTTTTAATCGTAAATACCCATCATATAGGTTTATAACGGTATGATTCTTAAAAAATTTCATCGTCATCGCAATCGCATAGCATTTGTATTATGTTTGAGTGTGGCTTCCCAAGTACATACTATGGCAGGTATGCTATTCAAAACTACACCAGCGTTGGCGCTTTTCTCGCAAGTTTTTTCTCCTCTTGCTATGCGACCACATCAAATTCAGTTGCCGAAACTATTGAAAATTTTGCACATTGGAAAAAACGTATCTGGGGCAAAAAACATAGAGACTGTTTCGCAAAAAACTAAAATAAGTTTGGATCGTGCGCTCCCAGAAAAAATTGCTCAAGGTTTACTTTTTTATAAGGATGAGCCATTGGCCGTTTTTGCAACGGTAGATAAAGAGCAGAAGAAAACTGATGCCTTAGTGATGAATATTGCGATGCAAATGCATGAGAAATTAGCGAGTCGTCGCGCAGAACACGAAGCGAATAGACTGTGGAAAATAACTGCGCGTAATGAACGAAATTGTATAAATGCGGCAAATGATGTAAAAATGCAGCAGGATCCCATGCATCGCGCGCAACAACTTGATTTATTTGATGGGATTAAAGCTTGCTTGTGGGACACTCTCAGCGCTGACGCTACCCTGCAAAAGCAGGCGTTATGCAAATTATATTTTATGTGTGGCTTAGAAGGACGCCTTGGCCAATATTACTTAAATTTGTTGAATAAGCTTGCACCATTGGCGTTTAATGCAAATGGATCGTTTAAAGATTTAACAGAATATAATAAACAAGCACCAAAATTAATCGCTCGTTTATTAGAATATGTGTATGGAAATCAAGCACTTTATCACGATCAGCTTATGCGTGCCCAAAAAAATGGCGTTCAGGGGTTGAGTAATATTATCGCACAATCATCACACGCTTCATCGAATAATGATTTCCGATTTCTTGAGCAAGTACCAGAAAATTCAAAATTGCTTATGGCAATTTACAATAATCCGCAAATATATCATGTGCTGACTCTCGATTCTTTATGCAGAGGCGGTAAATTTGAAGAAGCTGAAGCGTATTTGAACTCAAAGGTTAATACAGAAAATTACACTTTTTGTCGCCAAATATATACGACCTGGCAGAAAAGATATTGTAATGAGTATGGCATTGCACGTCTGTATGAAAAAGATCCGCTGTGGCAATCGATGTCCATGCAAGAAAAGCGGGGATGTGCGAACAATAAAAAAGTGCAAGAAACAGTTAATGATACACTTCGCAAGCGTGCGGTGTGTAAGGAGCAACTAGAAAAGCTTTTCGTTATCCCCGAACAACATTCTCTATCAGTTGATAATTTTTTATACGATCTTATTGGGCATACTGGTAGTCATGAGGATCTTCTCCGTTGTTTAAGCATTTTGCATAACGATGCCCAAGATAAAGAAAAAAGCATTTTGTGCGCACGCTTTTTTAATAGTAACGGCATTGTCAAAATATGGGAAAAATACGCGGAGGGTTTCAAGGGGCTTACGATGCCCGTTAACCTCAATGCATCAGATAATGCGCAGTTGCGTACGCTTACTAATGCTATTTTGTTGTTGGAACCCACTGAACAAAATAGTGCCCATATTAAACAATGTTTAAAATATATACACGCAGCAACGGTTACCGAAGGAGCTGCGCGTGAGCAATATAGTACCTATGCAACTCAGCTTTTTGCCGCATTGGTACAGCCGAATCAGAATAACATTATTCTTGATTGTCCTGACTTAAGCGAGCGGCATGCAACACCAGTGCAATCTGCTATTCAAGAATTCATTGTGCGCAGAGTATCACAAGGCATGCAATTGACTGATGCGACTCAGAGGAAGAAGTTTGTTCGCGAAGAGCTTCCTTTGCTTAAGTTGGCACAGCAGTGTAATTATCGTCCTCAGTCATTTAATAAGGTGCATGAACAGTTTTCATCTTTTTTGAATATAGCCTAATGCTTTAAGTTCCTCAAAAAATCTATATAATAGATCTTCATAAAAAAGAAGGAGATTTATTATGCCAATTCCGTTGAGTATTGATTTAAGAAAACGAGTAATTTCCGCAATT
>Ga0182738_1008645_pt1 | contig 10087 bp, 9 predicted proteins | sample eDN5th30CBELigMG_FD_128876 | JGI IMG/M metagenome (GOLD analysis project Ga0182738, IMG submission 128876) | Enriched Miracle-Growth compost microbial communities from Emeryville, California, USA - eDNA 5th pass 30_C BE-Lig MG (version 2)... ... | reverse complement strand
CTGGCGATCCTGATCTGGATCGTCGTCACGGTGTTCCGTGCGCCAAAACTGTTCGGCGGCTGGCTCTCGGGCCGCAAGCGCGATCGCGGCTACCGGGCGCTGTCGCGCGGCATGATCGCGATCGGCGCCGGCGACGTGAAGCGCGCCAAGCGATTCGCCCTGGAATCGCGGAAGATCCTGAAGGATGAGCCGCTGACGCTTCTGCTGGCGGCCCAATCCGCGCAGATGACCGGGGATGGCGCCGGCGCCCGCGCCGCGTTCGAGACCATGCTGGACGACCCGGAGACGCGGCTGCTCGGCCTGCGCGGGCTTTATGTCGAGGCGCAGCGCAGCGGCGAGCCGGAAGCCGCGCGTCACTATGCCGAGGAAGCCGCCAAGGCGTCGCCGAGCCTCGCCTGGGCGGGCACTGCCCTGTTCGAGGATCAAGCCGCCAAGGGTGAGTGGTCGGCGGCCCTGTCGACGCTGGGCTCCAATCTTCACGCCAAGCTGATCGAACGCAGCGCGGCGCATCGCCTGCGCGCCGTGCTCCTGACCGCGCGCGGCCTGGAGCTCGAAGCCTCCGATCCGGAGGAGGCGCGCGCCGCGGCGCAGGAAGCCGTCAAGCTGGCACCCGGCCTCGTTCCCGCCGCGACGCTCGCCTCCCGGCTGTTCGCGCGCCAGGGCGACGTCAAGCGCGCCGTTCGCGTCATCGAGACGAGCTGGAAATTCGAGCCGCATCCCGAGCTTGCCGAAGCCTATGCCAATGTCCGGCCCGGCGACGCGGCGCAGGACCGGCTGAAGCGGGCCGAAAAGCTCGCCTCGCTGCGCCCCGGCCATATCGAAAGCCATCTGGCGGTCGCCCGCGCCGCGATCGACGCCCGCGACTGGTCGCTCGCCCGGCGCGAACTCGCCGCGATCCCCGACCAGGAGCGCACGGAGCGCTTCTGCCTGCTGATGGCGGAAATCGAGGAAGGCCCGGACGGCCATCGCGGCCATGTCCGCGAGTGGCTTTCCCGTGCCGTGCGCGCGCCACGCGATGCGCAATGGACGGCCGATGGTTACGTCTTCCCGGCCTGGGCGCCGGTCTCGCCGATCTCCGGCAAGCTCGACGCGTTCGAATGGCGGATGCCGACCGTGGCCCTGGCCGCGGACCAGCGCCCGGCCATCGATCTCGCCATCGAGGACGAAACGCCGGAGCCGGTCGTGATCGAGGCGCCGGCGACGATCGCCGCGCCGAAGCCCGAGCCGGTCAAGGCCGAGCCGGCTCCGACGCCGCCGCGCCCTGCTCCGGCGCCCGAGCCGGTACGCCAGGTCCCGTCCGCTCCGGTATCGACCTTGAAGACTGGCGGCCCCGCCGCCCCGGCGGCCGCCATGGTGGCGCCGATTCCCGACGATCCGGGCATCGACGACGGCGACACCGAACCTGCCGATCGGCTTCGTTTGCAGTGAGGCAGTGGAGAACGGCCGGGGAGGCTTGAAACCCGGATCGAATGTAGCTATGAACCCCGTGGATTTTACAGCAGCCCTTCGCGGCGCCGGTCAAGTCCCTCGGGTAAGCCGCTTTAGCTCAGCTGGTAGAGCACATCATTCGTAATGATGGGGTCACAGGTTCGAATCCTGTAAGCGGCACCAATCCCCTACAAAAAATAACTTACTATCAATAGGATAGCTGCGTCTCGTTTTTTTGGATCCACCCTACTGTCCACCTCCTGACAGGCGGTTAGACGTGGGTCCATATCCCGCTTCATAAGGCACCTGGCGGTGTCTTAGACCAGTCCACCGCAAAGCAACGCTCTTGCTCCCCTACCATCGCCTCCGCGCCCTAAAGGCCCCAGGTTCCGATAGAGGCGAGCATTTGGGGATGGCAGCCCGGTTGGCTTGGACACAACGATGACCGAAAGCACCGGCAACCCCGCGTTGTGACACCGAAGTTCGCCCCCCGGAGCGTGTCGTCCCATCCTCGATCCGTGCCGCCAAATTCCCGGGCTAGGTCGCCGTAGGTGACCGTCTCCTGTCGAGATGCAGCCGCAAGATGCTGCGCCATGTCGAAGCGAAAGGCTTTCGCCATCTTCTGTCGATGTGCCTCCGAAATTTCGGGAATTGCCCCCTCCTAGATGAACGCCCCTCGCACTTCACCCTAGAAATGCGGGGCGTGCCATAGCCATTCAAAGGCCGCCTCTTCGCGCGCGAGCGCATGCGCACGAAGGGGTGCGCACTATCACGTGCACTCGCTGGAATAAAGCGCGTTAAGCCTTTGATCCTAACGGGGAGTGCGTGAGTGCGCACGATCGTGCACGAAGTGCGCACCCCGACACGCTTGCACTAGCCTTTTTGGGGCGGGTTTCCAGGCTGCGGCCACTGACAGCAGCCCCTTTATTTCCCCTCGCGCGCGAGCGAACGCGAAGGGGTGCGTACCAACTGCGCACAGGCGGCCCCTTTAGAGCTAACAAGCACCGGATTCAATTAGGCTTTTAGCGTCGTGCGCAGCCTGTGCGCGCCATCGCAATCGTGCGCACTCTGGCGGGCGTGCGCATGCGGGTTACCCTACTTGTCTTCGGCGAATAGCCCGCGGAGCTTTGCGTAGTCGGGTTCCTGTGCCACCGCTACGAAAGCCTCGCGCGCCTCAAGAACGTCGCCGTCACCACATTTCACACGTCTTTTGTGGTGGCATCGCTTGCCCAGACGACAACAGCTTTGAAATCCTTGGCCGTATTGCCCAACATACGGCTCCTGCCGGAATTTGCGACGCAAGCAGTCGAGATGAACGAACACCACCTCGCTAGCCTTCTCGTCGCCGCTATGACCGAAGCAGAGTGCCGCAGCCAGATTATAGCGGAATCGCTGAATAGGGACTCCACCTGAGGAACACCCATGACAGCAGACCACGAAGACGACATCACAATCCGTTTGGCCGTGGCTGGACTGGACCCGGAAAGCGTCGAACCTGCAGAGATGGAGGCGCTACGCGAGGTCATTACCGTGATCGATGCTTTGCGAACGCTTGTCGGCATCAAGGCGGAAGTGCTGCTTGAAGACTTCGGGCCGGAAGGAAATGCTTAGGTCGGACGGCAGGCGCAGGCTGGTACCCGTGAGCCTGGGAACCAAGCCTTCTTAATCGAGTTGATTATTGGGACACGTCACGCGTCAACCGGACGCGGCAGTAACGAGGAACAAGTCGGTTTTTCCGGTTTCTCGACTTGGCCAACGAAACGGCAGCCGAGCCTCTACCCTGCCCGTTGCTGGTCACAAAGCCCGCCATCTGCCCCCGCGATGGCGGGCTTTTTTATCATTGGATTCGAGAACTGCGCTCTTTCTCGATTTTGCTCAGCGACGCCTCAACCTTGTCAGCCGATGCGCGGCACTTTTCCTGCAGGGCATCGAGTTCCTTGTCAGTCAGCTTTTCGATACCGATGAACTCATTGCCGGCAGCGGAAGAACGGATCAATTCGTCCAGTTTGGTCTGCAGTGCCTCGCTGTCGCGGTTCTGCGTGTTCTGGATCAGAAAGACCATCAGGAAGGTCACGATGGTCGTGCCGGTATTGATGACTAACTGCCATGTCTCCGAGAAACCGAAGAATGGCCCGGACACCGCCCAGATAATCACGGCGGCGACGCACAACAGGAATGCGATGGAACTCCCGGCTGCTTTGGCTGTGGCGTTGGCAAACTTCTCGAACATTCGCTCCATTCGATCCTCCTATTTCGGCGGAGAAGAACGGACGCAGGTGCCCAAGTGTTCCAACAAGCCCTCCAAGCAGTCGCCGAGACAGGAACCGGCGCCCGTGCGCTCTCGTTGGGTCACTAGACGCAACGGAGGAGATTCACATGTCCAGCATGCCATTGGTGCCGCCGATCCTTCCGCTGTTGGACGACGAGGTGAACAAGCCCGAGCCAGGCAGCGAGCCTGCAGACCGTGAAAAGGCCGAGCGGGCTGAGCGTTTGGAAGAAGGTGAATTGTCCGAGACCGAGGATCTGGCAGACGTTCCGCTGGCCGACACAGTCAGGCGTGAGGTCGAAGAGGCTGAGCGCCGACAGAAGGGTGCGCACGATCCAACTTCGGAATGAAATCAGCGCCGTTGGCGTGTCCGGCTTTGACAGGTCGGCGGCGCATGACACCCCGCAATGCCATTTCTTGAGTCAGGCGAGGTCGCTGACGGCGATTTGCAGGTTGGTGCCCACCCGGGATAGCCGCCGCACCCTAAATGCCAGCCAGTGTACTCCGCAGCCGAATTCCGAGCGATTTTGACACGACCTTCACGTGCATGTAAGTGCGCGGCGCGTGGGGCGGGATGACGACGACAGACTGTTCGCCGAAATGAAGATGGACACGAGCCGCCCGAAAGCCTACCGCATCGCGCACCATGAAAACGATCACGCATGCGCTCACTAAATTCCAGGCCTCGAACGTCCAGGCCCTATTGTCGAAAGGCGCGGTTGCACTTCGCCGGTCAGCAATTGTCCTGAAGCAGATGAACGCCGTGCTCTCCAAGCCTGTGGCATCGCCCGGCGCCAACACCAGGTCCCCATAGTCTGCTGCCCTGCGCTCGTGTTTTCGGCCTATTCCATTAGGGCTGTGACATTGTTCGTGCTCCGTATTATCAGCGTCAGCGCCTTAGGGACGATGCATACATTGACATCATCCGAGCCGTTATTCTCCGTTAAAAAACGGGTCTCGAACCTGAAGGTTTCGGAAGCCAGCCTGAGACGGTGGAAGCTCATGTCGCGTCCGAGCCAGCGGGAGCCACTGGCGGCAATTTCGACGCGGGCCGCCACTGTGTGAAACCAGCGGTTCCAAAAGCGTTGCAGCGAGCCCCGCAGACGTTTGAGGGGGGCGCCTCGGCTCTTGTGTATAGCCAATCCGCTCGAATGGAATTCGACCCAGGCTGTAAGGCGATGCCTCGTAAAAGTCGATTGGCATAATATTGCTATATTATTCGCATCAACGTGGCAACAATCTATAGAAACCTGCAACAGCAGTAGGATGTCGCAATGAGATTGGAGACCAGGATCTTTGACCTGTCTCAAAATGTCATGGTCAAATTGATTGAACGGCGTGTATTAACGTTGTTCGCGGGTGCGATAATCGGCGCAATCATCGCGCTGTTCAGCGGCGTTGTAGTCTTGATCGCCTTTGAAAAGCACTCATTGCTTGCAAGAGCGAAAGAAAGCATCTGGAGCGGGCAAGACGCACTTGTAGAAATTGAAACCGCATTCGACCAACTACAATCTCTTAGAGCAATGCCGTGCACTGGAGCTCACTTGGCGCAGATGCGTGCGATTGTTTTCCGCTCGCACTCAATCCGAGACGCCGCTTATGCACCCAGCGGCTATCTGACGTGCAGCAGCGGGTTGGGGACATCGACCACTCAACTGTTAAATGGCCGTCAGCCTGATTTCGTGACAGACAGCAACGAGCGTGTCTGGCGCGATGTCGAAAGCGCGGTCGTTCCGGGGGTCCGATCCACGAGGGTCGATGCTGGTAACTATTCGCTCCTCGTATTCCCGTTGGACGCGTATTCCGATGGTAATGCCGCCGGTCAGCCCACGATATTTTTGATCCGGCACAATCCGCCAGTCGCCGTCAGCTTCGGGAGCCGACATCTGACAATCGGCACGGATCGGCTGTTCGATGGCAACACCTTCTGGTTCGAAAACCGACTTGTCGCTGTTGCGTGTACGGCTGAAAGGAACATGTGTTACGGGATGGATACTGCCAGTGGCGAGCTAGTCTGGCCCTTAGCCTGGCTTGTCGTCTTAACTGTACCATCCGGCGGTATCTTAGGAGGATGGGTAGCTTCAGGGGCGCTTGCATGGCAGCAGCGTGCCCGGTCGCTTGAAGCGCAGCTTCGCGGCGCCGTCGAGCGCGACGAGCTATTCCTCCACTATCAGCCTATCGTCGATGCAAATACGGGGGCAGTTGTCGCGGCAGAGGCACTGATGCGTTGGACGCTGCCGTCCGGCGAGCAGATATCACCAGAGCTATTTATTCCTATTGCGGAGCGAATTGGCCTTATCGCCCAGATAACGCGACATGCTCTGCGCTTGATGAGCGCCGAACTCGGCGAACTGCTTCGAACACGCCCGGACTTCAAAATTAGCGTCAACATTGCGCCTAGCGATTTGGCCGATCCTGCTTTCCACGCTGCGTTGGTTGAATTTGGTAAACGCCGAGGGATTTTGCCAACGCAAGTCGCTTTAGAGCTGACGGAGCGTGGCTCTATCGAATACGAAGCCCAAATCTCTGCGGTTGCCCGGCTGCATGAGGAGGGCTACCAAATCTATATCGATGATTTCGGGACTGGCTTTGCGAGTATTTCCGCGCTTAGTCAGCTTGCCATACACAAGATCAAGCTCGACAAGAGCTTCACTTCTGCGATTGACACTGATGCGGTGGCAGCGCGTCTCGTTCCGCCCATCCTCGACATGGCGGCAGAGTTGGACCTCGGCGTGATTGTCGAGGGTGTGGAAAATGCCCAGCAGGCCGAGTACTTCCTGCGCCGTGGTGTCAACGTCATGCAGGGTTGGTTGTTCTCGCCTGCCATCCCAGCTGCGGAGCTAATTGAAGCCGTGAGGGTTAATTACCCTCGTGTTGAAGCCAAGTCTTTAAATTCCTACCCGATAGCCACATCTTGGGCGATGGATCTATAATCCCGGAATTTCCGGCATTATGCCATAACCTGAGCGTGTCACAGGCTATGGCTCGCCTGCTGGAGCCGCGCAGGATATGCGGGTGGTGCAGGTCCGAGTCATTGCCGCAATTCCCGGCATTGAAGCCCTGCGTTCACCTGCGCCTCCGTTAGGTTATATGCAGCTCGGCTGGAAAATCAGCCCAGTGAAAGCAAGTCCACCTCCGAAACCGGCCACTCCGATTTTCTCAAAACCGGTTACTCCGATTTCATCATTATCCGTCAATGACTTGAGCCCTATTTAAGCGCAAAACGCTCAAGACGGTTACTCAGAATCGTATCCACGATGTCAGTGCCGAAATGGCGGATTTCTGCGGCTGAATGATATGATTCACTGGCCCCAATTTTTGGGGCAGATGTGGCCGGCGCTAGGAAGCAACTTGGCGACGTGGCGCTTCACCACTTCGCGTATCTGGAATCATGAGGTCACGCCGGCCCCGGCCCTGATGATGAATAGCCCGGGATAACTTGGACGCGATCAACGGGTGTCGGCGGGAAAACCCATTTGTTCCAATTCGCCAACAGCCAGTCACGGTCTATCGCTCCAGTGGGCCCCGCCACGGGCGGCAATACCTGTGGCACCAGCCCGGCCTTGTACCCTGTCGTGACGAGCAAGGCGTTTACCTGCGACGGCAGGACCACCAGCATGAAATCAACCCAGTCCTCATATGGCGCGATTGCTGGGAAGCGAAGCACCATGCCAGAGTAGATCTTGGCCTCGGGCCAATCCGTGAGAACGGTATGAATCATTAGGGTGAGCCTATGCGCGAAGAGCAGGATAATACGGGACAATCGGATCAGGCGCTGGCTTCGGTTGCCGCGGCGGGACTGGTCGCCACCAAAGTAATGGATTGTCTGCTCCAGACGCTGATGAACAAAGGCGTGCTTTTGCCCTCTGAGGTCAATGACATCTATCGTGCCGCCGACCTGTTGATCCAGCAGACTTTGCCAACGGATGACTACACGAGGCAGGTCCAGGGCTTGGCGCGAGCCGACCTGACCGACCGCTTGGGAGAGAATGAGTAAGGCCAGCCCTAAACCTCAGCCAGCATCTCCCGCGCGGCGGTGAGCAGCGCACGGCGCGCCTCGCCCCAGTTGGATCGCTTACGACACACCCGCGTTTGCGCCTTGGAGGACACAAATCATGATCAACACGCCTACGCAAGAATTTGGCCCCGACGCTGACCAGTATCTGCCGGAGGAAGTCGTTACTGCGATAGCGGACGGCTTGACGCCTCTAGAGGCCGTCAGACTTTGGCGGCGTCTCGGGGTCGAGCAACTAGCGGATCGGTCGGGCAGAAGCCAAGCCGTCATCCATGGCGCTGAGAGTGGTCGTAAGCTGTCGCTTGATGCTCAACTTAAGCTAGCCGCCGAGCTGGGTGTCGGGGCTGATCTGTTCGTAGAGTAATCCCAAACGCGCCCTAGCCGCCACGGTTGCGTCCCGGTGCTCTTTCGGCGCGACAAGGACGACGCGCGTCACGACGGGCGAACCGGAATCACCGCCAGCGTCAGAGGCAGAACCTTGCCGAGGAGGCCGCAGAAGGCCGCCGGCTGCGTCTTGGCAATGTGGGTGAGGTGGGCGACCACGTGGTCGTCGCCCTCTTCTCCGTGTTCGGCGCCGGCTTCGATTGCGGCCTGCAATTCCTCAGGCAGGAACACCTGCCGCCTCGCAGGGGTCGTCGGTGGCATCAACTGTCTAAGAACAGCCGCTTCCTCCCAGATTGATCATGATCACCTAATCGCTGTTGGCAGATCCGTGATTCTACCGGGATTTGACACATTCGTTCGCCACCTAGGAGAGGGATTGGCCGACCCCGGGGTAGTCTTAAGACGCAGAGAAACGCTACCAAGGGCTTCGCCTGATTCGGGGGCGGCAGGCAAGTCGGCGCGCCGCGATGCCGAAGCCTCGCCATCATTGCGATCACCGTGCGCAGTACGAAGTGGACATTACAGCAGCGGCAAAAGCCAGGTGTTCTGGCAGCGGCCGAAGAGCCGTGCGTTCTGTTTCGCGACAGATTGTACGAAAACGCCCTTAGGCCGTTTCCTAAAAGGCATCCAAAAAGACCAGTGCACACCAGTCTGAAGTGTGCACTCCGTGCACTGTCGCGTGCACTCACGCGAATCTATGTCTGATCAATGGCTTATCGCTATGTATTACAGTGGAGTGCACATCGGGGTGCACACCCCCATTGGGCGCGCGCGAGGAATCATCCCACAGCGCGCTAGATGATCGCCTCATGAGCCGCGCCTTTTAAGAGTTTCGGGCCCGAGCGACAAAAACAAATAATCGACCTCACGGCGATATTTTCGGGTGGTCAAAGACATAGCGCATAATCGCCGGCCACCAACCGCTGTGGAGCCGGATGAGTCCGTTATCGTCGCAGCCCCGCTGGATGCCCCGCTGGCGGCGATCGAGTTAACGTGCGTAACAGCGCCGTTTGGATCCGGCGTCAGCAGCGATATTTTTGATGCACTGCGCCGTTGTCGACAACAGCCGCGTCCGCCGCCTGCCGGTTCCCGATGTAGTCGACGTCTTTGTCCGGGGCGAGGGCGATTGCGCCCAGATGACCGGCTATCACAGGCGCGCGAACTTGAATACCGCCTTGCCGAACTCGGCCGACACCCGACTACGGCCCGACATGACACCCGACAGCAGGCGAACTGACTGGCGGATGTCCGCGCCCTTTCGGTGCAGGGTGCCACACTGACACAGGCTTGGCTACCCGGACCGCGAACCAGCGGTGCGGGCACTTGCGGCACTGAACGATATCGAAGGCCATGGGCCAAACGTCGACCCCTACTCCGTCGTCGGCGCTCGGTTCTACCATTCCTGCCTAGCCACGGCGCGCCGCACATCATCGTGAGTTCGGTCGTTGCCATCATCATAGGGGACGGATCATCGGTGCCATGACGGCGGCGACCCTGGCGCGCCGGGGCCTTTTCGTGCATCTGCGCGAACGCGGCGATTTCGGCGGCGCCGTTTGGCTGGCGAAGGATCGGCAGAACGTGCTGGCGATCAATCGTCGCGCTGCGCTTAGAAGCCCGGCCTTGCCGAGGGCGCCTGACAAAAAACCATTTTCCAGCGCCAGGTCCCCGATCTCTGCGCAAACGAAGTTTGTCGCTTGCATGCGGCGTCATTTGGTCGATCACTGGCGCAGCAGCCTCAAACCTCGCCTCGTAACCCAACACGCCCGCAGCCCCATGAAGAAGCTGACCGCGCCATTGCGTGATCTGGTTGGGAGGAATTGCTAGGCCAAATCCGCCAGTGTCTTCTCACCCTTGATCGCGGCCACTGCGAACTGGTCTGCCCCCTGAAAAGTGGTCCTCCCTGATGTATGGCTTTTGAGCCGTTGGAGGACTGAGGAATGCCGAGAAAGAGACACAGCGCGGAAGAGATCGTCACGAAGCTTCGGCAGGTTGAT
>Ga0182738_1008644_pt1 | contig 10088 bp, 2 predicted proteins | sample eDN5th30CBELigMG_FD_128876 | JGI IMG/M metagenome (GOLD analysis project Ga0182738, IMG submission 128876) | Enriched Miracle-Growth compost microbial communities from Emeryville, California, USA - eDNA 5th pass 30_C BE-Lig MG (version 2)... ... | reverse complement strand
TCAAATGATGAAAACAGTGGGAAAAAAAATATTTATCGGAAATTTTTCCCCAAAAAATTCTAAACAAAATCCTTTAAAAAAAAAATTCTAAAATTCTTTTTGATTTTTTTGCATTAAGAAAAGGATCAGATCCAACGAATCTACTGGGTGAGTTTGCTAAATAATCGACAAATGAGTTCGAAAATTTGATAAAGTCGGGTAAAATAGGCTCTTTGGGGAAGCCCTGGTTCAGAAATCAGAATTTCCAGGTGAAAAAATAAAATGAAAAAATTGGGTCACAAAAGTCTTTTTGGCAAGGAAGGAGAGGGAAAAAAATGGAAAACAAAAAAATTTCAAAAAGAAATTTGAAAAAAAATTTGCTTTGAGGACGAGATTGAAAAGGTGGAAAAAATCACAAAAGAGAATCTCCAAAATTATTCAAAGTGTTCTCTTAAAATTGCCTCGCTTTTGTGGAGATTTCTTCAAAGCACATAAATTCTGCCACTGAAAGAAAAGGTATTTCAAGATAAAAAATTGAAAGGAAATCTTAAAAAAAATTTTCCAGCTTATTTTGAAATAAAATTCCAACCAAACAATTTTTTTATAAAAGTCGCATAATTCAATTTTTTACGTAAAGATATTACTTAAATAGTTTTGAAATTCCACAAGTCTTTATGAAAAAATTATCTGTATATTCACACAAATATACATACTCATCATAATCCATAATACAAACAAATGAATTCATTTTATCAATTTCTACGACCAGCTGAGCAAAAAGAGAGTCATCTGTCTCTCTTCCCCTTTCTCGCTCTCCATTACACCTCTTATTATTCTTCTTTGTTCTTATTCCTGAGATAATCTTTGACTTTTCGGAGAGAACTAAACCAAGACTTATTCGGATCATCTTCTTTCTTCAACCTGTTCCTTCTCTCCTTCATCTTCCTCAAACTATGAATAATATCACTTGCATCCTTCATTTTTGGTGGACTCTCCTCCGTCTCTTGCTGTATCGTCTCCATCACCAAATTTCCTTCCGTCATCTGCGACAAATTCAGCATTTCCGATGTCTGGTGCTCTAATTCAGGCAAATCCTCCACCTCTTTATCAAGATTCTCAGCATTATCCGACTTCCCTTGTGATAGATTCTCGCCAAAATCAGATCTCACTTGTGATAAAGTCCTTGAAACACACAAATTTTCCGATAATTCTTGCTCTATATCTGATGATTTCTTCTCAAGTTTCTCGCCTAACGATGACCTTAAATTCAACTCCTCTGCTGATTTTTGAGGCACCAATTCTAGCGATCTATCGACCTGGGAGACTGCACTACTAACTTGAGAAGGGCTTCTGGCTTTATTTCTTAATCTCCTCAAGCTCTTTGTATAAGGATTTAAGAGTCCATTATTAGGGTTTTCAACAGCCGAGAATGGACTTAAGGTATCCATTTTTGATGATAATTCATTGTGAGAATTATTCTCCACGGCTGAGGTATCCATCTTTAATGACTCTTTCATCACCATTTCAATCTCTTTGTCACTCTTTGGAGTTGCTATTTCTGCCTTATTCTCCAATATAATCAACTGGCTGGATTCGTTTTCAATAGTGGAGTGATCAAGAGAATTTGACAAAGGGGTTTTACTGGTCTCAAGAACGTTCAAGAAATTCTTCGATGGGAATGGCTTTACCCCTCGCTTGCTATTAATCCGAGATTGTGGACTGCTCCCAAAGACATTTATACTTGGAACTCCTGGATCAGTTATCATAAGAACTGAATTTGTGCGATTCATCTCACTATCGAATAGCTTTCTTGGCGGTCTTATTATTCTTATTTTCTTCTCACGACTGCCTTTCTTTGGAGTATCAGAACCCTCTTCCTCCTTCTTTTCTTCGAATTCTTCGAAAGCAATGACTTGGATCATTTTCAAGGGGTTTTTAATGCCCTTTGCTCGGAAGTACTTTATCGCTCTATAAGCAAAAATCAACATCATCAAGAACTGTATTCCCATAAACGCAAGCCCAATTGTGTTAAACGTCTTGATGACGAATAAAATAGCTTCGCCAACACTGGCTCTCGTGCTTGTACCAACGATTCCCATTTGGTCCATTATAGCCAAAATCAACGTACTCACACTCAGAATAATAACCAAAGCCTCATTTACAAAGACTTGAACAAGCCCAATAAACTCTTTCAAAGGCCTGTAAACAATCAAATACCCAAACATCAAGAAGTTTGAACCGTTAATTATAGCGACTTGAACCAGAGGATACTCGTAAAGACAAGCAATTGTCAAGTTGAAAGTCAGCCCACGAGCGATAAAGAAGGTCATGTAGGCCATTGTCAAGATGGAATTTTCTTCAGACTCTCCGTATAATAATTCGTAATCTTCCCATTTTTCCTTAAAGCCAGATTCTTCCAAAGAGACTGGCTGCGGTAATTCCTTCACTTTCTTGAAATCCATGACGATTTTTATCGTCAAATACCACAGGTATAGCGTCGCTATAATCATAAAGATCGCGACCAAGAAACAAGCGACAGCGAAAAACGAGTTCAGCTTCATTACCATCATATGTAACGATGCATAAAAGAAGATATCCCCGCTGCTACTACAGAGCATCATTGCGGGAATATTCCACTTGGCCACTCTCAAGACCTTTTGGAAGATATTCTGAATTTTTGGCAATTTTCTCACTAGTTTAATCACAATCATGAGCCCAAAGATAAAGAATACACTTGCCAAAAATGAGCCAATCATATCCCACATATTCCTTACAAAATTCGAGTCAATCTCATACTTATCAAAATTATAAGGTAAGGGGTAATCCGCCAATTGTTTATCAATTTCTGGAGGAATACTAAAGTCAAAACTGATCGAAATTGGGGCATCTGCTGACACCAAAAACAGCGTTTCGACCTTCGGAGGATAATTAATCTGCATATATCTGATATACTGCAGCATCGAGGACAGCCCTGCTAGTAAAGCTGAGCCTGGACTACCAGAATTCAACGCACTTGCGGCCTTCATTCCTCCACTTGCATATGAAGCCTGATTCGCAATAGAATCAGCCGCGTCTTTGAGCTCATTGACGGTCTCCAAATCGATATCAACGGAGAACTTACAGACTTTCAGTTTATCAACCATTGAGGCCGTATAAGGAGATTCACAAGCAGGATAGCACGTTTTCTCATATGTATAGTAGTAATATGAGGGGTTACTGCATGGAGATAAGCACATGATGACTCCATTATAGGTGATCTGAAGCATTGGAGATTGACAAACAGCAAGACAAGAAGCATTGATATACCAATAGATATTCGGTGCAGTGCATGGCAAAAAGCAATAATCGACGTCTGGCTCACTGCGGTGAAGCAGAGGAGAAGGGCAGGTTGAGATACAAGTTCCATTGGGGTAAAGGTATTTACTGGTTCCTTGACAAGGATTCGTGCAGAATCTGCCTGCTGGCTCAACTCTGCTCCACAACGGCGAAGGACAGTCTATGAGACAAGAGCCGTTGAGGTAAAGATAGAGACTGACATCAGGACAAGGAGTGAAGCAATATTGGACATCAGGCTCGACCCTGGAGATTAAACCATCAGGGCAATTATTTGAGCAGGTTGAATTGATGAAAAGGTACTGGGTTGGCGAGCAAGGATTGTAACAGTACAGTGTTCCGGGCTCAGTTCTCGACAATAAAGGAGTTGGACAACTCGTAAGACATGATTCGTTCATGTAAAGATAGTCATTGACAGGGTCTGGACAAGGGTTATAGCAGTAGTTTATGCCAGGTTCGTTCCTGTATTCTAAAGGAGCATTGCATTTTGTTGAGCAGGTTTCATTAGGATAGAGATATTGTGTGCTTGGATTAGGGCAAGGGTTCAGACAGTACATTGTTCCAGGCTCGGTTTTCTTTATCAACGGAGAGATGCAAGTGACGATACACGTTTGATTCCAATAGAGGTATTCTGTGGTGGGATTCGCGCAGGGGTTGTAGCAGAATTTCACGCCAGGCTCGTTTCTGTAAGCAAGAGGATAAGGACAAGTTGTCAAGCAGGATTTATTCGTGTAAAGATAGCTGTTTACTGGGTCTGAGCAAGGATTGTAGCAGTATTTGACCCCAGGCTCTGATTTGCTGGAAAGAGGAGAATAACAGGTTGAAGCACATGACTGATTCCAATAAAGAAAATCTGTTGTCGCGCAGGGATTCAAGCAGAATTTCACTCCAGGCTCTTCTTTACTCACCAAAGGGAGCGGACAAGTGCTCAAACAAGACAGGTTACCGTAAAGATAAACGGTATCTGTGGGGCAGGGATTGATGCAGTACATCGCTGCAGGCTCGTTCTTTATCACAAGAGGATCATTACACGTGAGTCCACAGGTCTGATTCCAGTATAAATAGTATGTTGAAGGCGAAGGGCAGGAGTTGTAGCAGAACTGCACGCCTGGTTCGGTGCGGCTTGTGAGGGGATAAGGACAAGTTGTTAAGCAGGATTGGTTGGGGAAGAGGAATTTAGCCTCAGGACAAGGGTTCCAGCAGTATTTGACCCCAGGCTCAGAGCGGCTGGCAAGAGGAGATGGGCAGGAATTTACACAAGACCCGTTGCTGAAAAGATACTGTGTGCTTGGATCGCAAGGATTGAAGCAGTATTTCACACCAGGCTCCGATCTGTTGAATAAAGGAAGAGGACAGGTAGAGAAGCAACTTCCGTTCACATAAAGGAAAAGACTGCTGGAGGAACAAGGATTGAAACAGTACATGACATCTGGCTCAGATCTGCTTACCAAAGGGGAAACACAGTCAGTGGAGCAAGTCTCATTCCAATAAAGGTATTGTGTGGTGGGAGAAGGACAAGGGTTGTAGCAGTATTTTACGCCAGGTTCGGAGCGGCTAACAAGAGGTGTCGGGCATGTAGAAATGCAACTTCCATTCACATAAAGGAATTGTTTTGTTGGCAAAGGACAGGGGTTGAAGCAGTATTGGGCGCCGGATTCGATCTGGCTGGCCAAGGGAGAAGGACAGCTGTCGATACAGGAACCATTAGAGAAGATGTATTGAGTTAAGGGGGAGCCGCACTTAGGCAAACAGTATTGGACTTCTGGGTCAATTTTGATAATAAGAGGCGATAAACAATTGTTCATGCAAGTCCCGTCATAGTAGAGATATTGTTCGGTCGCTGAACAAGGGTTGTAACAGAACTGTGTGCCAGGCTCGATTAATGTGTAAAGTGGGGTTGGGCAGCTGGTGAGACACGTTCCGTTGATAAAAAGGAATTCTGTGGTTGGATTACAAGGATTTTCGCAGTACATTACGTCTGGGTCTGCTCTGATAACTAAAGGAAGATCGCATGTTAAAAGACATGAAGAATTTGCATAGAGATATTCGTTATCAGGATCTGTGCAAGGATTATAACAGAATTGGACTCCAGGATTGATCAAAGTGTAAAGAGGTAAAGGGCAGTCGTCAAGGCAAGTACCGTTCGTGAAAAGGAACTCAGTTGTTGGGTTACAAGGGTTTTCACAGTACATTACGTCTGGCTCCACTCTGATGACATAAGGGGGATCACAGTTCGAGAAGCAGGTTCCATTCGCGTAAAGATATTCATTGTCAGGATCTGTGCAAGGATTATAACAGAATTGGACTCCAGGGTTAATTAATGTGGAAAGAGGTAAAGGGCAGTCGTCAAGGCAAGTTTCGTTCGTAAAAAGGTATTCTGTTGTATTGCAAGGGTTTTCACAATACATTACGTCTGGATTCGCTCTGATGACATAAGGAGAATCGCAGTTCAGTAAGCAGGTTCCATTTGCGTAGAGATACTCATTGTCGGGGTCTGTGCATGGATTGTAGCAGTGTTTGATGCCAGGATCGGATCTATTGGCTAAAGGCAAAGGGCAAGTATCGGCACAAGTCCCGTTCGGATAAAGGAATTTCGAGATAGGAGAGCAAGGATTTGCGCAATAATCGATGAGATTTGTGCCATTAGTGTATTGCTCTAATGGGGCATCACAGTCATCAAAACAGCTGTCATTGTATGCATAGTAAAATTTCCCTGTATCACATGGCTTGTCACACATAAGCTCACTACTGACTGTGGAAATCTTGAAAGGGGAAAGACACTGGTCGCTGCAGGTGTTATTCCCATAGTTATAGTAATCGTCATAGCACGCCGTGCAGGTGTACTGGGTTGCCCCTGTGCATGCGCTGCAGAACTTATGACAACAGTCAGTTCCAGTGTAAGCTAGCTCGTCATCGCATTGTAAACATTGATCTATATCTTCTCCGAAACAATAAGCGCATTTAGAAGCACAAGCAACACAGGTTGTTCCTGCGAGATTCAGCCCTTCATCTATATCACAAGCACAAGTGTTATACATCAAATTCCCAGTCCCGTATAATTGAATTTCACCAGAAACTTGGCAAGTTGTAAACAAAGGACTCACCAAATCATTAAACACAAACGATATATCTCGAATGCCAAAACGAGTATTCTGAGCCTCTCCAGTCAACAGCCCATAAATTTTAAACGTTAGCGTATCGGTTGAATGAGCTCTTCCCGTCTTTATGTGCACCCAGCCACAATCTTTACTGTTTGGCCCTGTCGTGTTACCTCCTTCCTGGCTCAAAAAATCGTTCGTATAATCAATCTTTGGCCCATCCATTACGTTCCCATCTATCTCCCACCTTACAGCGCTGAGCCCGTCCTGGGGTGACCAATCATCAAAATACCAAAGAACAAAGGTGATTGCCACATAACTGTGCGGTGTGACGATATTTGAATAAGTTCTTTGAATATACGCACCCGCGGCTGAGCCACCGGGTGCTAATTTGTTTGGACCACCGAGAATTACTGCGGAAGGCACATCTTGGTATGCAGTTGTTGTGTAGGTTTTGGAAGTGCCCGAAGAGAAAGTCCAGTCAGCAACCTCGTTAACTAAATCCGTTGTTTCTAAATCTCTAATTGAATAGCCTAACAAAGGATTATTTGGATAAGGGTTATTGAGATACCAGTGAAAGTGTAAGAGAAGGAAGGGCTGATGTGAAAAATGGCGAGTAAAAGGAGAGAAAGTGCTGGAAAAAAGAGAAGCATTGGAAAGGAAATTTAAACTTTTTTTATTAAAAGATTTATTGTTTGGAGATTTTTTTAACAGTCAGTCAAACCTGAGCTTTAAACGCCGCTTTAAAAATCAATTTCTTGTCTTAAAAAAAACTTTCTTTAATAAAAACGTTGTGTTAATTGTGCACTAAAATTTTTATTCCAATCTGTCAACAAATTCTTTACTCTCCACCTTGGAGGATAATCTCCTTTTAAGACTTTCTCTTTCATTCATATCTCAAAAATTCTCCTTAAAAAGTCTTATTTAAGAACATTAATCCTGATATCTTTACTGTTTTCCTGCTCTTTGAAGTTCCTATTGGCCTCAATTCATATCGTCTAGAAATTTTCTTTTGAGAATTAACTGTATTGTCACCTTAATCATTCAATAGGACAGGCCAATATGCCTTCATTTGGAACCTCAAAATTCTAGAATTATCCTGTTAAACCCTGAAAAAGACCAACTCAATATCCCAGTTCTTCGTTTTTATATTGAATTAGACAGTGAAAGGTGAGTTTGCAAGAGGAAAATGTGAGAGTTTATATTGTATCGTTTCATGAGATCCCTAAATATTTGAAATTTAAATCAATTTTGATAATTTGCTTTGGCTCTCTCTCTCTCTCTTAATCAAAGAAAAGTCGTTACGGAATCAGTCTTGACTTTGATTTTTAATAATCAGGCAAGATTCCCTTTTTCCCAATAAATCATATGATCCCTCCCATTCTTCGTCCAAATCTCAACTTGCCCTCTTGTTCATTGACTTTCTCTTAGAAAATCTTACTCTAAACCACTAAAAACTAGTGATAAAACTTCAATCTTTATTTCTCAAGAAAACCCTTGTAAAAGATCTTTCTTCTAAAAATCCACTAAAGTCAGGGATCTGCTTTGCTTATTTTAAACAAATTAAGGTATCACTCTATAAAATCATCATCTTTTCAGATTTTTCCTTTTACTAAAATGAACGAATTTCAGGCAATCCTATTAGGAATTCTGTTAAATCAGAAAACCCACTGATTTAAATTTTAATTTCCCAATACGTCTAATCTCACTCTTCAACCATCATATTCCTCTTTTTTGTCAATCTCCTCCAGCTCTCCTCCCTTTCCACTCTTTCATTGATCATTTCCCCCTTTCCTCTCTCACAACCTTGTTTATCTCAGGATTCTTTTGACCGCTTCAGGCTCAAAGAATTTTCCTGAAGGAGAAAATTATTCCCAAGCTCTTCTCTAAACTACTTCTCTTTTCTCTCCTTGTAATTTACAAGAACTCCTCGAAGAAATCCCCTTTCTAAATATCCCATATTACCTTCCTCTTCCTCCTCTTCAATTTTCATTAGAAAAAAATTCTTTTCAAAAATCCCAATTGGCTCTCAAATTTGTTCATTTCAAGGAAAAAATCTTTTCTTTGAAATTTAGTCATAAAAGGGTTAATTGAAGGATAGGTATCTCGAAAATGAATGAGTCAGTCTGCTTATGCCTCAGATCAGGTGTTATTTCAGTATTGAGACAAATCAACGACAGTTGGCGATAAATCTAAAATTTCTTAATTTAGCTTGTTGGTTATTACAAAGGAAATATTGGTGGCAATCACGTGGGAAAAAATTGCTGGGATTGATTAAAATTCAAATCTACTGAAATTTGTTGGCAGCTCTAATTAAAGCTTATGCCATGAATCACTCATTCACTCGTTTTAAATTTTATCTTTGAGGATTTTAGTTATCTCAATTCTTCCTGATCCTCCTTTAAACGTTTTGGGAAAACGACCCAAAAAGAAAAAGAAGCTGAGTTTCAAGGCTAATCTCATAAAATTCGGCATAAACCCTGTTTTATAACACATTCTGTTTTTAAAAAATTTATGGCTTCTTTTTTTTGGTTAGTCGCTTTCAAGATCTTTTCATATAAATCAAGGCTTAGCTTTATGGTTTTTCAAGGGAGGAGTGAGTCCGATTTGAAAATTGCAGAGACGAGAGGGGAATCGTTTTATTATCCAATGAGAGGCTGAGGGTTAAGAGGTGATGGATAACCAATCATTCCTTAAAATATTTGGGAAAAATTAAGGTTAAGATGTTTTTAAGGAGAATTCGAAAGCGACCCTAATTCGGTCTGAGCTTTCAAGGGGTCTCAATAAAGAGCGAAAATTGGATGAGAGTGAAATATCTTTTGAAGAAGGAGGGCCAGAGAGGATATTGATCCATAATAAAGCCTGGATGTGGGCTTGACTTTGGTTTTCTTCCCAAAAAATAGCCATCATTATTTTGTAAAATTGTTGACTCTTGTTTTTGGAAAGCGACCATAAGAGTGAAAAATGAAGTCAAATCGAAAGAGTTTGTCACCTTCAGAGGATTTTTGGAATTTATAAAATATGAAATAGGAACACGTTTGCCTTGATTTTTGTTCAAATTGCCAACAAAATTTTTCACAAATAAAATTAAACTGAGAAATTTCTATGACTCTTTGAAAAACAGAGAAAATTCTCGGGTTCGGAGTCGTCCAGATTTTGTCTGGCGTTCGAGATTTCCGGATTTTGAGAATTTTTCCCAAAAAAAACCTGAAAAATATTTCTCTTCTTTTCAAAACAAATTTTCAACCAAAAATTCCTGAAAAAAAAATTCAAGAAAAAATCTCAAAAATTTTTTTCAAGAATTATGCTTTCAAAAGAGATTTTTTATGTCTCCTTTATCACTCATAAAGTTCGAATGAAAAAGACATCACACAAAAACGGACAGAATTTGAGAAACAGCGAAAAAAAAGCAATTGCATTTTTCAAAATTTTTGTTCAAGGTTTTCCGGATTTTCAGAGTTTAGAATTTGGAGCCTTGGAAAATTCTCGATCTTTTTGCAAAATATTTTTTCATGGAAAAAAGAAATTCACAAAAAAAATTGTCCCTTTCAGATGACAGAGGCAATAACATGATGGAAAAGTGTTTATTTATTTTTAAAACAGGGACTAAAAATTTAGAAGGATTTATGAAACAGAAAAAAAATCATTAAAAAAAATTGTTTGATGGTATTAGGAGTT
>Ga0182738_1008643_pt1 | contig 10089 bp, 6 predicted proteins | sample eDN5th30CBELigMG_FD_128876 | JGI IMG/M metagenome (GOLD analysis project Ga0182738, IMG submission 128876) | Enriched Miracle-Growth compost microbial communities from Emeryville, California, USA - eDNA 5th pass 30_C BE-Lig MG (version 2)... ... | reverse complement strand
GAAATTTTTTTGGACTTGCTTGCTTACTTGCTTGATAAAAAGTAATCAAATCAAGTATATAAATATGAAAGTATGCAAAGTATGCAAAGTATACGAATGTACTCTTAATGATTATATCAATAGAGGCTTCATCTATTTTTTTTATTTCTCTCTTTATCTATATATTTTTATTTTTTCGCCTCTATCTCTCTCTAATTATTATCCAATTGTATTCTCCATCGTTATACAATTTTTTCCGGTCTCTTTAAACCATCACCTTGGATTTTTCCACCTTGAAATTCTTCTTGGCGACATATTCATCTAACCCAGGCAATTTCTTTTCTCTTTTCACAATCACTTTTCTTCTTCTCTTCTCACTATTTCCATAATCTGGTTTCTCCGTATACTCAATTCTGAACCCTTTTCTCTTCATTTCTTCCTGTAACTTTTCCGATCCCATTCTATCTTCTCTTCCCCAGCCAGCATGCGTCTCAAACTCCATTTGCCCTAGAGATAATGTCGGTCCGGCTTTCGCATGAACAACCTTATTCGTTGCCATTCCATTATATCTCTGTCTTCTCCATATCTCATACAACCCAAACAGCCCCACAATTATCGCTAATCTCCCAAGAAGATTGTTAAATAGCGTCGGAGGCGGAGGAGTAGCCGTACTACCTGCATTGTAATAATATTTAGATCGTAGATTTTGGGCATTTTCTTGTTCATTGTTGTATCTCTCCCATGCTTCTGAATAATCACAGCCAGAATTTGAATGGAATCCTGTGTAATAATAATCGTTTCCATTGCGATAATAACTGCTCGTTCTTGTTGTTCTTGTTGTGCCTCCTGTTGGACGAGCAGCACGTTGATAAAAATCTTGTGTTGGACCTGAGCCTGGAGACATCTTGCGGAAATCATAGAGTTTTCTTTCGACAGAATTCTTTAAGACATCATATGCTTGTGCTATTATCTTGAATTTTTCCTTTGGAAAGAGCTAAGAAGAGCAAGAAAAAATGTGGATTGGGTACTTCAGCTGAGGGAGATTTGTTGTGATCTGGATGATACTCCTTAACTAAGGAATTATTGGAGGAGGAAATTAAGGGAGAAAGAGACCTCTGGCATAATATGCTTGTTTGATATCATGAGCTGTAGCAGAGGGTCCAACGCCTAAGACATCATAATAGCAGGAGCTTGCATGAATTGTGCAAAATGAGAATCGGGCAGATTGAGGATTTTTTGGAAGGGAGAAGAAGATTTTTGGAGAGGTTATTTTAAACATTTAGACCAATTATTTAAATTTTTTGTTGACAAAGTGGAATTTTCTCAAGGTTGTGGGGGAAAAGATCCAGGTAAAATCTTTGCTCTCTTTTGGAGAATTTTACCTCTTTCTTAATGATCCTTTTGTTTTGTAAATTTTTATTGAATTTTTTCAAGAAATTTTTCATTAAAAGTAAGGTTTTTTCGAGATGGAACAAGTATGGAAAAAGAGATATTTGTTAGTGGAAATTGCCCGTAGACAAGGTAAAAAACATATTTATCGAATCGAATCGAATTGAATTGAATTATTGGAGTCGAACTCGGCAAAATAGAATTTTCAGTTAAATCTAGACTTGGTATTTAGGAGAAATTAACTATGATTGGATAAAACTGTACACTTTTCAAATTTAATTTTTCCTCTCTCAAATTCTCAATACAAACTAACCTCCTTCTTCTCTCTCCTATTTTGCCTAATCTCAGCTGATCTCTACTCATTTCCGCCTAAATATTACAAATATACATTCCCTAAGCTCCTAAAATAAAGGTAAATATTAAAACTATCCTGAGATTTTAAAACAGAAATTTCATTCTTTCAAAGAAACAGATTATTTTCAAACAACCCTACTAATCATCATCAAATTAAACCCATTCTGAATATACCTCAAACCCTTGGATCTATTTTATCGAGAGGGAACTCCAAATCCACCATACAACTCTCAGAGCCTCGAAAACGGCGGAAATGGGATGCAAAGAGGAGTTTAATCAAACTGTGCTCCAAAAATATCCAAAATAAAATAGAGAGAAAAAATATTTTTGATTTAAATTAGCGGCAAACTTATGACGGACTATCCTATAACCCAAAGTTAATATAATTTTATTCTCTCAAAACATAAAAACAAATGCCTTAATTTATGGTTTAATTAAAGCCTTTCGCCAGTTTTTAATTCTTCGTTCCATCTTCAACCCATGAAATCCTTGTTATTTCTGCGATGTACCTGCCTCATACTCTCGCTCTTCAATGTCAAAATTAATCCTACCTTCATGTAAACTAAATTTACACAGAAAATTCTAACAGAAAGCTAAATCAATCTTTTTAGACCTTGAAATCCGATTTTGGTTGGACGATAATTTTTTCGAAAAAAACTAATTAATTTAAGCCTTCTTTTTGCTTCATTTTTGCTTAAATATAGTATCTTCTAGACTTTTCTTTCAAAGAGAAATTTAAAAATTCAACTGTGGATACCTTGACAAAGAGGGAGTGTAGATGGAAAGCTCAATCCACGAGAGTGAATTTTGTATACATTCTAGAAGAAATGAAGAACAAGTGGAACGAATAAAACCGATAAATAAAAGATAAAATTAGAAGTCGAAATTGAAAAAAACGTTAAAATTAGAAATTAACATCACAATTTGAACTCAAAAAAATAAAAAGAAAACTTAATTTCAGAATTACTAAAAATAATTTTCACATTTTTCCCAATCCGATTTAACGTAAGTCGAAACAAATTAATTTTATTTAAAGAGCCTTAGTCAATGCTCAAGTAGAATGAACAAAAGTATTTATGAAGTGTTTACAAAGAGGATAAAAGTTTTTGAGAGAGACAGAGTGAGTCAGTTTACCTATGAATAATTACCAAACCATAAAAATATAAACTAATACATAATACAATACGTTAAAATTGTCCAAAATAAAAATAAAGAGAGAGACAGAATTTTGCAGTTTCACATCTTGGCGCCCAAAAAGCCAAAAGCCAAAAAAAAATTTTTCCTTTTTCAGTTTTTCAATCAAGCACTTTCCAGCCTAACCATTTAAAAGGTTAAAAGTGCCAATTGCCTTTTTTTCTCTTCAACTTAATTTGACCATAAATTTGGCTTCGCAACAAACTCTTGAAGAGGGTGAGGGTTACCCATCAAAAGCTTCTGTGCTTCCAGCCCCCGAGCAGATCCCAGCAAAAGGTTGTACATTTGCTCTTCTTTGCTCATCAGACTCTTGCCCATCATCAAGCTGCTCAAATTATTTATCTGAGGCTTCACGTTCATAGAGGCTTGAGGTATCTTTTGTAAGTTTTCCAGAAGACTGATGTTGTGTAATTGTTGTAGCATATTTAAGTTTTGCCCAAGACCCAAACTTTGTAGCTGACTAAAATTGTTTAAAATTTGGTTCTGATTTTGGATTTGATTTATATTGAACTGTTGGCAACCCCCCAAACTTTGACTGGGAAGCACGTTCTTCAAGCTCATGGGCATTGTGCTCAAATTGGGCATCTTGAAACTTCCAAAAAGATCCTCTGCCTTGAGGGCTGTATCAAGAGTCTTTATGTTCAATTTAAGGGGGTTTTCTGTTGCGTATTGGAAATTTTCCTTCACGGAGCTCAAAGAGCTAGTCTTTGCTGCATTGGTGGCGCTGGTGCTTTTGGTGAGACTCATGTTCTTTCTACCATAGCGTTCTCTCACGGCTTTCTTGTTGACACGGCCTTCCTTTCTGTATGTGTGGAAAATTGATTTAGCCGAAGAGTAGTTGATCTTGAAGCGCTTGGCTGCCTAAGAGAAAATTTAGGGGAAATTAGAGAGAGGAAAAGTTACTGCTTTCAACATCTGACCTTCCTTTTCGACAGCGTCGATGAGCTTTTTACGAAGAGTGTCGTCAATTCGTTGGTATTTGGTTCGTTTCTTTGAAATTTTTTTGCTGTTGTCAGAGATGCCGTTAGCTGTGAGACTGTTGCAGGATTCGTTGTCGGAGTCATGGGAGTCGTTGAGGCTATCACTGTGTTGATCCAAGTCAAAAGACTGGTTTGTTTTAAATTCGCCCTGAGGGTTCATTTAGAAATGTTTAAATTTGTCAATTATTAATTTTGGAAATTTGTTTATGATAAATATTACCAGTTAAATTTAAACGACCAATACTCATCATCAAAAAAGTTCACGGATAAAAATGAATATTTATTAAATCTCAATTTCAACCAAGAGACGAATCAAAGAAAATTTTATCAATAAATTTATCACTTGCCCTCTCAAATAAGTTAAACAAATTTCTTCTCACTTTTTTACCCACATAAACTCACTTCCTCTCCTGTGCTTTCCCGTCATACTTCCTTTTTGAGTCCCGTCCTCAGTTCCAGCCCTTCAAAGTCAACAGAAAGTCCTCCACGCCTCCAAAATTACGACCGTAAAATGCCCTCCTAACCCACACTTCCCAGCAGAAAAATTTAATTTCTTCAGGAATCTGCCCTTGAGTTCTCCAGTCGTGGAAGGTTTTACCCTGAAGCTCGTTTCGAAGGAGGTTCAAATAGTATTGCTTGAAGGAAATGGATTAAATTTCACAATGAAAAATGACTGTTTGAACTAAAAACAGGATTAAACAGTATACTTTATTCTAAATTAAGGAACCAGTGAAAAAAAAATTTATTTTTCAATTTTCGGTTTTTAAATCAAAAGTGCCCTCAATTCCCTGACAATGAAATTTTCCCATTACTGGTATTTCCGACCACATCTGTTTTTTATCCCATATTTCCATTCTATCTTTTCCCTTAGATTTAAAGCCTTTCAGGCCATTAATTCCTGCCTTGTTAGGCTGGTAATTCAAGCCTACAGAGAATAATCAGAATATTAAGTATAAGGATGAATGATTTAAATATATACGTTAACGGTTTTTAACTTATGTAAAAAGGGTTTGAAATATGATTTCTAACAGAGGGTGAAATTCATATTCAATGAAATTAATTAAAATTTAGAAAAAGGATAAAGCACTACCAGTAAAAAAGCAGTATTTTAATTCGAGAAACATCATCACTTCATAACCATCATAGCTACCGCTCGGTATTTTAAGGTTTAATTTTATCTACTTTAATTAGAAAAAATCATTTTTAATTCCTAATCTTTGACAAAACTACAAGCTAACCTCAATTCATAGCATTCTACGACCAATTAAATCCCACCTCCACGTATGAAAAATTCCCATAAAAACAATGCCATGAATAACCTCAACCACTTTGAATTTGGATTAGAGTCTTTTGACCAAGACGTTTAGGATTCTTTAACCATCTAGAAATGTTACACAAGTTTAATTTATTTTTCAAAGAATTCAATTCAGTTGAACGAATTATTAAAGCTCTAAACCAATAGAAAAACAGTCACTCCTGCTGTTTTATTTTTTGCAATAGCTTTTTTTCTTCTTAATTCTTTGATTTTCTGGAATCGCCTCTAATCAATCGAATTCTTCTCCCAAATTTCTTCCTTAAGCTCCTATCCATTTTTTCTCAACTCCCAAACAAACCATCCTCTCTATTCCCTCTTTCCAACTCATACATCCCTCCCTTTGTATGATCTTTGCTGACTCGCCTTTAAAATTTGTTGATTTGCATAAAAATTCCAGAGTTTTTTTTTTCTTGGTTGAACTAAGTTCAAATTCGTCCTCATCATTTCCATCAAGTCGCTGTTTAAGCTCCCATTAGTCGTTCTTCACGACGACCCCATCAATTCTCTACAATAGTCCATATTTATAGCTTTTTTCTATGAAATCTTTTCTTCTGCTTCATAGTACGAAGAATTTTCAAGGAACTCTTCTATGGCTCATATCCCATGATGCCAAGACGCAACCCTGATGGATTTCCAAAGGGAGAGATCCTGCAGCTTCGTGCATTGCCTCCAGAATCGTCGCATAAGGCAAAAAACAGTTTTATTTAAAAAAGTCATATCAAAGATTTAAATTTAATCAAAGAAATTTTATCCATAGCTCATGCAAAATATATAACACAAGAAATCTCAAATTAAGTCACTAATTCAAGTGATTTCTATCGCTGAAAACCCAACCTTGCAACCTTCACTTTTTTAGGACCCTCTCTTGGCTTTCTCAAGAGACCTTAATCGCTCTAAATCTCTCTTGCTTTTTCTACAAAATCCTCCGAAAAAATCTCCAAATTTATCCTCAGACATCTTTCCCTTTTGAAACTACTGTATCCTAGTTTTTCTTCACTTTTCGTGATCGTACTCCAAATAGACATTTTATTCGTTATTTCTTTTGGTTATTAATAAAAGTTATTTCCCCGCTTAATTTTTTCCTTGGAGAACACGCGCCTTCTTTCTCTTCCTCATTAAACTCACACCCTAAATCAAATTTCTACCTTTTTTCCAACCCAAATCGCATGTCTTGTAGTCCAATGAGAAAGGGAAAGCACTTTCAACTGGTATAATAATGGAAGAAATTCGACCAAAAAACGGCATATTCAGGCGACGCCTCAAGTCAAATAAAAACAGGATAATTTTAAAAGTCTTTTAGACTCTTTCGATTTTATTACAAAGACAAGTCGAAACAAATTAAATTTTATTTATTAGCCATATTCTCGCTTCTATTGTTTTCTTAAACTCTAATTTTCCCCTTTCATTTCCATGGATTCCCAATCTCTCCCTACAAAAGAAGAACTCAAAAAAAGACTCACTCCTATCCAATACAAAGTCACCCAAGAAAAAGGAACCGAACCTCCTTTCACCGGCGAATATAATAAGCATAAAGAGAAAGGAGAGTACACTTGTATCGTCTGCGGAGACAAGCTTTTTGAGTAAATTTTAGCCTCTTTTCTTGAAAATCCAACTCCTTAAGGTCCAGTACCAAGTTTGATTCAGGCTGTGGCTGGCCTTCTTTTGATGCATGTGAAAAGGACAAGGTTCATGAAGAAAAAGACACATCTCACGGCATGATCCGAACAGAAGTCCAGTGCGCAAGAGTAATTTGCCTTGAATTCAAAAGCCTAACTATGTTATAGTGTAAATCTCATCTTGGACACGTCTTTGATGATGGTCCTACTGAAACTGGCCTCAGATATTGCATTAATTCTGCCTCTATTGGCTTCAAAAAGAAATAGGAAGTCCCCAAACTATGAAGCTGGCTTTGGAGTTGACCTACATTAGCATACTGAAACAGCTTCATCTCTTACCCCCTCTCTTATCATTTTATATGTCGAAGGACTCTCACTATCTAATCTACTTACGCGTCTAATTTATATTCATGTTGTCCTTATACTACTTCTGAAAAAACTCTTGAAAAGTTGTTGAGAATAAACAACATAATCCCAATAAAAAGTTTCGTCTTCCTTTGAAACAAGTTGGGAAAATCTTGAACCCCAACATTGAAGAAGAAAGTTGAGAAGAAAATTAACCTTCAATCAAGAGCTTTGATTCAAAGGAAAAACTCGACAAAAAATAAAAATTTAATTCCCTGTAAAAAATATCACATGTACCCGACAATACAACGCAAAGTGGAGTATTTCCCTTTGGCTAAATGCCCTGGCAAAACTTTAGATAAATTAGTCATGCTCTAATGTCAATTTAATACTCAGTAATAACTTAAAACCTCCAGCCCTTTTGTGTTTAAAAATTCATTTATACCCTTGATTTAGCCTGGCATCCACCATGACCCTAGATTCGTCTTGCTTATCAGATCAACCTCATAATTAGAAGTTTACTTCATCAAGTAAATGAGAAAAACATTGAAAAAATTCTTCATTGAGTTTTCTTAGTTCGTTTGTCAGTGAGGAAAAACTCAATGAAAAGAGTCGGAACTACATTATGGCCTTTCCCATCTTGACATCAAGACCTCTTATCAACGCTTCCCCCAGAAGACTTGAGCACAAAGTCTCAACAATATATCATGAAACAATAAAGCATAAACTTTTTATTCTCAATGGATTTTCAAGAGAAATTGGTAGTTTTTGAAGGGAAGAATACACCAAGCGGACTTCAAAAAGACCCTCCACATGGATGTGTAGCTAGGAGTTGAATATAAAACTTGATTAGGATTGAGTGATTGAGAATTCAGTTAATTTTAGAAAGCAACTGGATAACTTCAATAGTTAAAACCTCAACTAAATCAATTGACAAAAACTATAAACAGTTTCTGTCCTCTCTTGGGGAAAGAGGACAATAAAGCTTCGAGATGCGCATCGTTTTTGGGTTCGAGAGCATAAATCTCAGTCCAAGAGCTTGGAAATAACATTGGTTTTATTTAGGCAGATTTTTGTTTCACAATCTGAGATTTGTTGCTGTGCCAGTCAGGATTGATTTTAAATTAAAAATTCATTGAATGAGTTTAAATTAACAGGCCTCCTTTTGATAACCCAGTAAAGGAAAAAGATTTTCTCTCCCGATTTTGTTTATTTTTAGAGCTCTTCTATTTTTAAGAGATCCAAATGCGGCGCGCAAACAGAATTAAAAATTCACTGGAACTCACTTCAATTTTGTGTTTAAGCTATCATATTTTCTAGCATTCACTTGTTTTTCAGTCTGTTATAAAAATTCCCACCAACCATAACCCATATCCTTTAGAAACACGTCAGACCTATGAAATCTCTTCGAAAAACTTTCAACCAGATTTCCTGTCTGATGAATTCACTCAGCATTTTCTCCAAAAAAGTTTTTTCTTTAAACAAAAACTTCTCAATAGAATCTCTTGAAAAACAGCTTCTCTTAGAGGCTTCACATACATATTTTGCCCTAAACTCATCGTTTTCTTCATAAAACAACTAATCTGGTCAAGAAAACAATCAAGGTTTTTGTTAAAAACACATCATTTTATCATTGAAGGGATGTCTCTTTACGCCATCTAATTAAACTAACCTCTCAACAGTGATGTTTAGTCTCTTTCTCCCTCATCACCACACAGCGAATTCATCAACCTTTAGGTGATCCTACTTTAAAAGAAAAAAACAAGTGGCAAGTCTGTAAGCCTTACAAAGGCTTTAATTAAAATTATTTCACCAGCTGTTAAAGAAACCAGTGTCCAAGTCAGCAGAAATGGCATAAACTAGATTGCAGAAACCTTGTCTCTGGCCCTAAATGCGTCGAGCCAAGACAGAACTCAAGAAATTAGCCAGCTTTTCCCAAAAGAGACTGTATTTGCTCTTTGTTAAGAATCTAAAATTTCGTCAAAAAGATTTCTCACATTTCGACAAAAACCAACATGATTTTCTCTACATTAACTTAGAAAAGATATACACATTTTCAGGATTGTTCCAAACTCAACAACAACCTACTTTTCCTTTTATTTTGTCACTCACAGACAGTAATTAGAGTACTGTATAAAAAATCGCAACGCTAAAGATCGACCATCAGATGAGCCAGTGTTCATTTGATATACCACCCAATTTTTCCAGTTGGAGGTGAACCAGTGGGGACACTCTTACTCTTACTGAATTCAGTTATCCATCTCATAACAAATCTATCTTTTTGAATTTTTAGCCCTTAACAAAACAAAAATTTTTTTGAATTTTTATAAGGCCGAAATTAAAAACGTAGACAGGCAATTCTTAAGCTCCTCGTCTTTAGAAAACTCCTCTTTCTCCTCCAATTCAGCCTACTAGCTCCATATTTAGACATTCAACATGATCTGACTTCGCTTAAAAGTAACCGAGAGGTTGAAAAACAGTCCAAAAGAATGAGAAATAGGCCTAACGGCTTTTCTCACACAGAACTTTTTGAGCCTTAAGACGTGTTAATCGAAAGGAAATGGAACAAATCTAAGTTTTTTTCCTCGTATTTAAACAGATTAAACCGAAATTCAGCATTTTGATTTTCAAGCCTAAACTTCTTCTCAGTGGATTCAAAATTGCTTTCGGGCTCGAAATGACACACTTTTATTATTAATTTAGGGCTCTCAGGTTCTTTTGTTTTGCATCAAAATTAAAAATAGTAACTCAGTCGGTTGGGAACTTGGATTTTCCTAGTCACCGTAATTTAAATTTTTCTTTGATTTTAGTGATGTTTTAAAGCTTCAGCGATTTTTTCTCTCTTTCAATAGAGATGCTGAAGGTAAAAAATCTCTTTGTTTCTTCAGAATTTGGAATAAACACGTAGCTTTTTGGT
>Ga0182738_1008642_pt1 | contig 10089 bp, 4 predicted proteins | sample eDN5th30CBELigMG_FD_128876 | JGI IMG/M metagenome (GOLD analysis project Ga0182738, IMG submission 128876) | Enriched Miracle-Growth compost microbial communities from Emeryville, California, USA - eDNA 5th pass 30_C BE-Lig MG (version 2)... ... | reverse complement strand
AGTGCGGCCTGCGATTACGGCCGCAGGCCGAATAAGCCACCAGCAGGAGAAGGCCGTGAGCCAGCCAGCGAAGATTCTGTTGCAACTGGATAGCGATCCGCAGCCCAGCGTGTTCGATGCCGTGGTGGCGGTCGACTCAGGCGTGGATTTCCTGCTGCGACATGGCAGCGCCACGCCAGACAACGTGCGCGACCTGGTGTATGGCGCGATCTTCACCCGCGGCGGCGACGATCTGAAGCACACGGCGATCTTCATTGGCGGCTCAAACGTGGCCGAAGGCGAAAAGCTGTTGGCCGCCGTCGAGAAAACATTCTTTGGCCCGCGGGTGTCGGTGATGCTCGACGCCAACGGCGCCAACACCACTGCCGTCGCTGCCGTGCTTGCCACGCTGCGGCACATCGAAGTGGCCGGCACCACCGCCCTGGTGCTCGGTGGCACCGGCCCCGTGGGACAACGTGCCGCGCGGCTACTGGCCGGGCTGGGAGCCAAGGTTCGCCTGGCTTCGCGCAACCAGGAGCGCGCGGAGGCCGCCTGCCGCGCGCTGGCCGATCAGGTGCCCATTGAACGGTTAGAACCAGTGGCTGTCAGTAACGACGAGGAAGCCCTCACCGCGCTGGCTGATGTGAGCGTGCTGATTGCCGCAGGTGCCGCCGGCGTGCAACTGCTCTCTGCCCAGGCACGGCAACAGGCCAACAGCCTCAAAGTGGCCATCGACCTGAACGCGGTCCCGCCCGTGGGCCTGGAAGGCATCAAGCCGACCGATAAGGCCGTGGAGCAGCACGGCGCTCTCTGTTACGGCGCGCTGGGTGTCGGCGGCCTCAAAATGAAGATTCACAAGGCGTGCGTCCGGCGCCTGTTTGAAGCGACCGATTTAGTGCTCGACGCAGAGCAGATTCTCGAAGTCGGCCGCTCCATCGCTTAGCAGCCTGCGACGGCGTCCCATGACGCACTGGGGCCTGGTTCCCAGAAGCCGCGGCCACGCGTTTTGAGCCGCCTTCTGTGGCCCGGCAAAAAGTGGCGGCTCTCCCAGCGTGCGAGTTGGGCAGAAACGCACACGCGCGGAAAGCCAAGGCGGGGCAGGAGCCTTAGCCATTCCGTGGAGAGCCGCCATGAGAGATTCTAGCAGTCGCGCTTAGGCGGGACAGATGCGGCGAAGCGCCGCCGCGCGGATTTCAAAGGGCGGCAAGCAAGGCGTGGGTGCAGCACCTATAAGGCGAGTTTATTACCCCAGTAGTAGATCGGCATCAGCTTACCGTGCTCCGCAGATGATCCAAGGGCCATAGGGGAATCCTTCCCCTTGATAGTACTTTGCCCTTGCGAGTGGGCCCCCGCTCCGCCAAGCCCAACGCGGCATATCGGCAAGTGCGCTGATTGCGGCCAACCGCGCATGAAAAAGCCCCCTGTCCATTGCGTCGGCACCAGACAGGGGGCTTTGATCCGTTGGCAATCGTTGGGCTGGCAGGCCGGCCCAGCGGGCGTGCGGCTTACAGGTCGGGCCGCTGGATGACGCCCTGGCGGTACACGCCCACCTCGTCGATGCCGTCGCCGTTCCAGTCGGCCACCACCGGCATATCGCCCGCCTGGCCGAACTCGATGTACAGGTCTTCGGAATCGAAGGTGCGGTTGCCGTTGATGTCGATCATCCACTTGCCGTCGCGGAAGACGCCCAGGTCGGCCACGCCGTCACCGTTGAAGTCGCCAACCACCGGCAGATCGCCGGCCTGGCCCAGTTCGACCATGGTTTCACCGGGCAACCAGCGCCCATCACCATTGTCGTCCAAGATCCAGGTGCCGTTCATGAACACGCCGATGGTGTCCACGCCGTCGCCGTTCCAGTCGCCGGCCACCGGGATATCACCGGAACCGCCGAAGTAGAACACGTGGTCGATGACGTCGGTCCGTACTTCACCCGTGGCAGTACGCTTGAGCGTGCGGTGACCGAGCGAGGTATCGTGCGGCCGCGGCGGCATGTTCTTGCGAGCGCCCGAGGTCTCGTTCTGCCGGTCAGGCAAGCCCGGTTCCGACATCACCGCCCGCGAGTCGCCAGCCCACTCGGGGCCGAAGATACCGATGTCGTCCTTGCCGTCGCCGTCCCAGTCGCCGACCACCGGGCGGTCGCCGGCTTCGCCCAGCTTGGCCCACAAGTCGCCATCGTCCCAGACGCCGTTGCCGTTGAGATCGATGTACCAGTTGCCGGCCACGAATACGCCGACTTCGGCCATACCATCGCCGTTGAAATCGCCGGCGATCGGGATCGCGCCTTCGCGACCAAAGTTCAGCACATCGTCCTCGCCCACGCCTTCCTTGGGCAGGATGAAGTGGCCGTTGCGCAGTTCCTGCTTATGGGCGCTGGTGAAGACATCCATACGCGCTTCCGACACCGACACCAGCGACTCGCCGTCCGGGTTGCCGCCACGCGGATTACCGGCGTCGATCACACTAAGGTGCCAACTGTAGGCCGAGGGCTGCGTCGTTCCACCGGTGCCAAAGAACAGGTCGATGTTCGAGAACGGTGCCGACACGATTTGCGCGCCCAGGATCGGCGGCCCTTGGGCATACATCACCGGCGGCTTGGGCAGCGGCAGACCGGGCACCTTCGGCGGATCGCCCGGCGGCGGCGGAATGATCGGCGTTTCGCGTACCGCAATCTCGCTGAAGTTGTTGAGTTGCGACTCGCGCCCGCCCACCACGGTCACAGCAGCAATCGCGTTGTAACCGTGGTTGATGCCGGCCAGCGCCGGGTGCCACTCGTTGCCAAAGTTGGCCGCCACGCCGCCGGTCGTGCCCGGCGTATCGATACCGTCGTAGAAGCCTTGCGGCTGCACCTGCAAGATCGTGTACTGGCCTGGCGCCAAACCGGTGAACCGGTAGAAGCCGTTGGCATCAGTAAACGTGGTGATCAGGTTGCCGTTGCCATCGCGAAGCAGGTTGCCATTGGCGTCGGCCAGGAACAGTTGGACGCCAGCCAGCGGAATGTCGTCGGGCGTAAACACGCCGTTGCGCTGGCTCTGCAGGTAGATCAGGTCGGGCGTCTGGCCCTGGCCGATCATCACCGGCGGACCGTCCTGGAAGACGTAGCCGGAGATGCTGCCCGGTCCCACTTCGCAGAAGTGGTAGTCCGTGGCATGCTGACCGGCAGACAGGCTTATATCGGTGATCAAGTCGCCCGGGTTGTGGGCGATACCGCCGGCCGTACCCGCGTGGTCGTCGCTGTCGTAGTAGCCGTCGGGCTGCGTTTCCCGCAGGCTATAGACGCCCGGTGCCACGTTCTCAAACTTGAAGCGGCCGTTGGAGTCGGTGTAGGTCGTGGCGACCACATCGCCGTGCTCGTTTAGCAGCTCGATTTTGACATTGGCAATGCCCGGCTCACCAGGATCCTGGTGGCAATCGCCGTCATCATCGCGGAACACGTACCCGGCGATGCTGCCTGGCGGCAGTTCACCAAAGTTGTAGTTCACAGCGTCCACGCCCTGGGCGAGGTTGATGCCGGTGATCATTTCGCCCGGATTGTGGGCCGTACCGCCAGCGCTACCGGCGGTATCCAGACCGTCGTACCAGCCGTCCGGCTGATTTACCTGCCGCACACCATAGGTGCCGGGCGCGAGGTTCTCGAACTTGTAATACCCGTTGGAGTCTGTCGTGGCGTAGATGCCCAGCCCAACTCCGTTGGCATCGAGCAGTTCCAGCGTCACGTTAGCCAGGCCCGGCTCGTTATTATTCTTGATGCCGTTGTTGTTCAAGTCGCCATAGACGTAGCCGGACAGGCTAGCCGGCGGCAGTTCGCCAAAGTTGTAGTTGGCGCCGTGTTGCCCGCCAACCAGCGTGACACCCGTGATGCTGTCGCCGGGATTGTTGGCCGTACCGCCAGCATTGCCCACGGATTCCATGCCGTCGTACCAGCCATCAGGCTGAGCCACCTGCCGCACACCGTAGGTACCGGGCGCGAGGTTCTCGAACCGGTAGAAACCGTTGGAGTCTGTCGTGGCGTAGATGCCCAGCCCGACGCCGTTGGCATCGAGCAGTTCCAGCGTAACGCCCTCCAGGCGAGGCTCGCCGCCTTCCATCACGCCGTTGTTGTTCATATCGCCGTAGACGTAGCCGGACAGGCTAGCCGGCGCCAACTCGCCAAAGTTGTAGTTGGTGGCATCCTGGCCCGCAGCCAACGATACGGCGGTGATCTTGTCGCCCGGGTTGTGGGCAGTGCCGCCGGCACTGCCGGCGCTATCCAGGCCGTCGTACCAGCCGTCCGGCTGATCGACTTGCCGCACGCCGTAAGTGCCCGGTGCCAGGTTATCGAACTTGTAATAGCCGTTGGCGTCGGTGAAGGCGTAGATGCCCAGCCCGTTGCCGGCCGCATCGAGCAGCTCCATCTTGACGCCGGCCAAGCGGGGCTCGCCGCCATCCATGGTGCCGCTGTTGTTCAGGTCGCCATAGACGTAGCCGGAGATGCTCGCCGGGAGCAGTTCACCAAAGTTGTATTCAGTGGCATCCTCGCCCGGATCGAGCGAAACGCTGGTAATCTTGTCGCCCGGATTGTGCGCAACACCACCCGAAGAACCAACGCTTTCGCGGCCGTCGAAGTAGCCGTTAGGCTGAACCACTTGCCGCACGCCGTAGGTTCCCGCCTGCAAGCCGGTGAAGGTGTATCGGCCTTGCGAATCGGTAAAGGTGGTGATGCCGGTCGAGTTGCCCTGGGCGTCGAGCAGTTCCATCTCTACGCCGGCGATGCCTTGCTCGTTGCCGTCGCGGATGCCGTTGTCGTTCAGGTCGACATACACCACGCCGGAGAGCGAAGCCGGCGGTAATTCACCAAAGTTGTAGTTGGTGGCGTTCTGGCCTGGATTGAGCGACACGCTGGTGATCTTGTCGCCCGGATTGTGGGCCGTGCCGCCGGCATTGCCTGCGCTATCCAGGCCGTCGAACCAGCCATCAGGCTGAGCCGCCTGCCGCACACCGTACGTACCCGGCGCAAGGTTCTCGAACTGGTAGAAACCGTTGGAATCTGTCGTGGCGTAGATGCCCAGCCCATCGCCGTTAGCATCCAACAGTTCCATCATCACGCCGGCCAGTCCCGGATCGGCGCCATCGCGGGTGCCGTTGTTGTTCAGGTCGCCGTAGACGTAGCCTGAGATCGACGCCGGGGCCAACTCACCAAAATCGTAGCCGGTGGCATCCTCATCGGAGTCGAGGGTGATGAACCGGATGGTGTCATTGCCGGTAATCGAGCCGCCGGAACTGCCAACCTTCTCGCCGCCGTCGTAATAGCCGGCAGGCTGAACTTCGCGCACCCCGTACGACTCGCCCGGCGTCAGATCGGTGAAGCTGTAGTAACCGTTGGCATCGGTCGTCGTGGTGGCGATCACGCTGCCGTTGGCATCCAGCAGTTCCACTATCACGCCGGCAATGCCGTGGTCGCTGCCGTCGACCACCATGTTGTTGTTGTAGTCGGCGAAGACGCGGCCGGTCAGCGATGCCGGCTTCAACTCGCCGAAGTTATAATTCTCGCCCTGCTGGCCGCTCGTGGTGAACGAGACATTGCTGACGATGTCATTGCCCAGGGTGCCGCCCAGGCTGCCCACGGCGTCTTTGCCGTCGAGCCAGTTGCCGCCCGGCTGAACTTCGGTAACCGTGTAGGTCTTGGTCGGATCCAAGCCGGAGATCGACCATGAGCCGTCGGCCGCAGTGGTGGTTTGGTACGACGGGCCGCCGCCGACCGTATCGATCCGAATGATCACGCCGCCGATGCCCGTCTCGCCGGCGTCTTTGTTGCCGTCGTTGTCGGCATCGTGATAGACGTGGCCGCTGAGTTGGCCCGGCAACGCTTCGCCGAACTTATGCCCGGTGCTGTTCTCGCCGCCCAGGAGCGTGATGTCGGTGATCGCGTCAACGCTCTCCACCGTACCGCCGGAACCTGCGGTCGAGCCGGTGCTGAAGTATCCGTTCGGCTGCGTTTCCACCACGCGGTACTTGCCCGGCTCATTGCCGGTGAAGCTGAAATGCCCGTTGCCATCGGTGATGGAGCGCAGGCCAGTGTCTTCCCACTGGCCCGAGTTTTCGTTGAACCGGTACAGCGACAGTTCAACGCCGCTGATGCCCTGTTCGCCGTTATCGTGGTGCCCGTCCAAATCGACGTCGTGATACACCGTACCGGAGATGGTGAACGGCGTAACCTGCTGCTGGACGGTGAAACCGGTACCGGCGGTGCGTTCGTCGGTGCCTTCGCCCGGCGGCAACTGGCTGTCGAGCGGTACGTCGACGCCGGCGGGGATCATTTGATCGTAGTTGTCGAAAAACGTGCCGCTGCCGGTGAGGTCATCGTGGTGGCCGTTGGTATCGACCCACGTGGCGGTCAGGATCGAGCCCTGGAACTCGGCACCTTCCACCAGCGAGTTGGGGGCCGAGTCGAGTTCGTCGACGTCGACCATGAAGATCAACTTTTCGCCGGCATCCCAGCCCTGCACGTGCATGATGAGCGTCGTCTTGTCGTCCGACAGGGACCAGGTGATCTGGTCGGCCTTGATGTCGGACTCGGGCGCGACGGTGAAGGGGAAGTACGGCCCCACCCCCATGCCACTGCCGTCGATGTCGAAGAACACATCGCCGTTGTCGAGGATGCCGTTCTGATTGATGTCGCCGGAGATCTCCAACTGCGTGAGTTGGGTGCCATCGGCGCCACCCGTCCAGGTGATCTCGAACCGGTCGCCCTGCGTTTCGGCACTGGTGGACGACAGTTCGGTGAACACGGCCCCGATATGAATCGGATCAGCCGAGAGCATCAGCCGCGACTCCATCTGCTCGAAGCGGCAGATGCGCGCGTTGCGCGAAGCCTTGCGGCGGTTGTTGTCTTGGCGGCGCTGCTTCTTGAACCAGGCCACGTTGAACCTCCGTGTTCCGTGTCGTCCGAGTGGGGGGAGATGTCTGGTTTGCCCGGCGCCTCCCGCGCCAGGGCCGTACTGCTACGACAATCTTCGCGGCGGTGTTCCGCCTGCTAGCGGGTCGGGAAGCCCGGCAACGTGGCCGTGTTACCCGGTCCGCGGCGATCCAGGTTCCAGAACATGATCGTCGTGTCGTAGCTGCCTGAGATCAGTAGGTTGCGGGCGCGGTCTAGCGCCAGCGAGGTGACGGTGCCGGTATGGCCGACCAGTCGCAGAGCTTCGCTCTGGTTGGGCAGATCCCACACCCGCACCATGTTATCCGTTCCGCCCGTCACCAGGCGGTCGTTGTCCAGGAACAGCATCGTCAGCACGCGGCCGGGACGGCTGGGAAGCGTGTGCAGCAGTTCGCCCGAGCGAACGTCAAAGACCGAGACGCTCAGCCCCTCGCCGCCGACTGCCACCTTAGAACCGTCGGGCGAGAACTCCACCGAGCGGAGTCGCCGCCGATCGGCCTGAATCTGGTGCAACCGCTGACCGTTGGTGGCATCCCAAATGGTCAACCGGCCGTCCTGTCCTACGGCGGCCAACGTGCGGCTATCGGGCGAGAACGCCAAAGCCCGCATGTCGCGGCAGGGGCAATCCAGCTCCAGTTGCAAGTTGCCTTCGGTATTGAACAGGCTCAGCTTGGGCGTGAAACCAACCACGCCAAACAGGGCGCCCTGCGGATCAAACTGCGTGGCATAAATGGCCGGCGTATTGAGCGACAATGCCCGAAGCTGCTCCCCGCTCTGCACATCCCAGAACAGGATCGAGCGGTCTTCGCCGGCGGAAATCAGTGTACGGCCGTCGCGGCTGAACGAAACGCTGCGAACCCAGTCCTGATGGCCGCGCAGCACCCGCAACAGTCGGCCGTCGTTCACGCTCCACACGCGGACGAAGTGATCATCGCCAGCGGCGGCAAGCTGCGAACCATCGGGGCTGATGGCCACCGTCGAAATCACGGATGCCTGAGCTTGCGTCGGATCGCGAGGGACCTGGATCGTATTCTGCGGTGGAATGACCGCTGGCGGATCGGCCTGGGCTGCGGTGCTCATCCCCAATTGCATCGAAAGCACCAGCCCACACTGTACCAGCAACGCCATTTGCCATCGCCGTGCGACCATAGCGATTGAGCCCTTCTTGCAATGAGTAGCAGGGGGGAGGGATCGGGGGCGGAGCCGGGCTGTATTTTGCGCGCAGCCGACTCCACCGGACCTCACCTTCTATCGGCCTGCCGCATAGCTGAAGAAAAGTCGAATTTGGCGGAGATTGACGACTGTTCGCAAATCGCCGGATATCGCGGCAGCACCACCGGCAGCAAGCAGGCATGCCGGCCACCCGGTGTATGGACTTAAGCGTCCATCATTGGCGGTATGGCAATGCCACTGCCAGCGGTGCAAGCACCAGGGCCAGTAGAAACTGCTTGTCGTGATGCACTCAGCAGCGGCGAGCAATGCGCGTAACAAAAAACGCCCCGGGCCGCGTGGTGCGGTCCCGGGGCGTTTGAGTGCTTGCTCAGCTTGCGACTCGGGGACGACTCCCCGGCGGCAAGCTTACTTCAGTTGCTCGCCCATCTTCTTGATGAGATCAACGCTGCGGCAGCTATAGCCCCACTCGTTGTCGTACCAGGAGACGACCTTGAGCAGGTTGCCGTCGACCACCTGGGTGAAGTCGGAGGCAAAGATCGAGCTGTGCGAGTCGCCGATGATGTCGCTGGAAACCAGCGGATCGGTGGTGTAGGCCAGGATGCCCTTGAGCGGGCCTTCGGCGGCAGCCTTCATGGCCTCGTTCACTTCGGCCTCGGTCACAGCCCGCGACATTTCGCAGGTCAGGTCGACCACGCTGCCGGTGGCGACAGGCACGCGGAACGCGATGCCGGTCAGCTTGCCCTTGAGTTCCGGGATCACCAGGCCGACAGCTTTCGCGGCGCCGGTGCTGGTGGGGATGATGTTCTGGGCGGCAGCCCGGGCACGGTACGGATCCTTGTGCGGCAGGTCCTGCACGTTTTGGTCGTTGGTGTAGGCGTGCACCGTGGTCATCAGGCCCTTGACGATGCCGAACTTCTCGTGCAGCACCTTGGCCACGGGGGCCAAGCAGTTGGTGGTGCAGCTAGCGTTCGACACGCACTTCAGGTCCGGGGTGAGCTTATCGTCGTTCACGCCCAGCACGCAGGTCAGGTCAGCACCGTCCTTGGCCGGAGCCGACAGCACCACGCGCTTGGCACCTGCCTTGAGGTGCGAGTCGTAGCCCGCTTTGTCGCCGGTCGAACGGGCCGTGAAGATGCCGGTGCTTTCCAGGGCGATGTCCACGCCCAAGTCGCCCCAGGGCAGCTTGCTGGGATCGCGCTCCGCCAGGGCGCGGATCTTCTTGCCGTCGACGGTAATGTATTCTTCGTCGTACGACACGGTGCCGGGGTAGCGGCGGTGCGTGCTGTCGTACTTGAGCAGCGTGGCCAGCATCTCGTTGCTGGTCAGGTCGTTGATGGCAACAACCTCAAACTCGTCCGGCCGGGACATCAGGTTGCGAAACACCAGGCGGCCGATGCGCCCGAAGCCGTTGATTGCGACGCGAATAGGCACGATTTCCAACTCCTAGGTACGGGGATGAACGTGCAGCGACGCCTAACGAGTCCGACCTGCCGGACACTCGCCGCGACGCCGTTGGTTTAAACAGATGCAGGCCAGACGCCAACTGGAACCGGCCGCACTCACTTTCCACAACGGCTGCCCCCGGCCGGCACCAACGATTGAGCCCGGGGAAGCCGACGACCGAAGGTAGGACTCCGCTGGGCCGGCAGTCTGGTCACAGCGGCGGGCCTGCAAAGCGCAACCATCAACAAGCGGCCCGTTTTGATGGCATCGCCGCGCCGGCCGGTCATACCCAGCGCGGTGGACGGTTGGCTCGACTGCTGCCTCCAGAACTTTTTGCAGCACCGACCCAGCCTGCGCAGATGGCTAAGCCCACCCAAGGGGCCCACGCCTGAACCAGAACCCAAAGCTTCGTCGGACGGTTCGCCGCTCAACATAGCGCTTCGAGGGCGGACTGTCAACGCATCGGACGAATACCGCGTGTAACTCCTATCATATTGTATGCAAAGGACTAAGAACCGCCTGGCGGCAGGCAGTACCCCCGCCTACCAGAGACTGGCAGACTGGCTTCCCTGGCCGCGCAGTTT
>Ga0182738_1008641_pt1 | contig 10089 bp, 7 predicted proteins | sample eDN5th30CBELigMG_FD_128876 | JGI IMG/M metagenome (GOLD analysis project Ga0182738, IMG submission 128876) | Enriched Miracle-Growth compost microbial communities from Emeryville, California, USA - eDNA 5th pass 30_C BE-Lig MG (version 2)... ... | reverse complement strand
TACAAGCGAATTACAAATTACAAAATTAATCCGCAGGAGGAGTCGAACCCTGGCCCTAGTGCACGAAAATTCACTCCGTCCCACTGAGCCACTCGGACTCCCTGGAAGGAAATTTTTTCCCATCAAAAATTTTTTGCTTTGAATAAGGGCAGAGTTTGAATATTCTTCGCTCGAAATTTGAAAAAAAAACTTTTTTGAGAGAAAGATTTGTTTACCGGATAAATGCAAAGTTTTTTCTCAAGAATTGGGAAAGTCTTCCAAAGATTGGTTCTTTGAAAAAGTTTTTTTTGAGTTCAGCCTTCAGAAATCTCTTTATCATTAAAAAAATTCTGTCTCATCCAACAAATTAAAAAAATAAACTTTCTTGAACCAGAAAAATCTCAAGAAATATTAAATTTTGTATTAAAAAGATTTCAGATCTCTTAACCTCTTGCTTTTGGGTTCTTTGGAACCCTTTCCCTTGTCTATTCTTTTTGATGTTTCCTCTAGAATCACCAAAATATTTTTTTTAATCTCCAAAACTACCTTTCATAAAGACGGCCAAATTGCTGATTTTCTTTCATTATCTATTGCCTTTCATTCAATAAACTTTTTACAACAACCTTATTGAATCTGACTTTACTTTTACCTTCTTCCTGGCTGATCTGACAAAATAATTTTCCTGATATTGGCCAAAATATTTCTCGCAAGGAGCTGACTTTGATCCGATATGAATAGAGATATTTTTATAATGAGCTCATCAAATTCTTATTAATTAATAAAAAGCTAAATTTATTACATAACACGTCATATTACCTCATGGGCAGAAAAAAGCCTTCAAGACTCAACTTCCCCATTTTCTCTGTAAACTCTCAATCTCTACCAACTCTCTCTCACTTTCATTAGATTATCACTCATAAAGACTTTCTTATTGTCTCAGGAGGTGCTGGTTCCGAATATGGTATCGAGAATAAATTAGTATCGCGCAATTTTATCCCTTCCATATCTAACTCTTCTCCTTTTAAAGGCCATTTACAAGAAAGCCGCCGCCCTCAAAGATCCTGTTCTTGAAGTCGGTACTAAAAAGGATCTCATTGAAAATTTAAGCTCAAATGGCAAGGTACAGATTTATAAAGAGCATATTCTGATCATCAATAGACTGATTTGATCAGTTGTAGTTCAGGTCGTAATTGCATTATTTACAAGCTGGATGTTGTGAAAGTTCAAGTTGAAGAAGGAACAAGATTTGTTACTGACAAAGATGGCCAGGTTTGTTTTACACTTTTAGAGGGAAAAAATGTTTATTGGAAAAATAGAATACTAGTGTCTTTGATTCCAAGGGAGAAATCTTGGCAACTGCTGGCGAAGAAGGCGTTATAAAAACCTGGAAAATTACCGTGGATAATGGCAAAGTCTCGGCTGAGAAAGTCCATGATCTTGTTGGACATACTGGCAGTGTCAATCATCTTAATATCTCTTCTGATGATCACCTCGTAATAAAAGATTTTTGAGGATTTATCTAAAAAAAGAACAAAGCTTTGCTCTGCTTCTGATGATAAAACTTGCAGAATCTTTGATCTCCAAACAGGTTCCCTTTTGAAAAGGTTGACTTTTGGTGAAGAAAATAAAAACTCCAACCTCAAATTCGCTTGTGCCTAGTAACAATACCGGAATGATTTGGGTTTGTTAAATTCTTCATAGTTTCTCAAAGACTCATTCCCATTTGTATACTATCCAAAATTCTGAAAGAAACGGACCTGCCTTCTTCACTGTCTGGAATGTAGAATATTTTCTTGAAGGGTTTCATGAATAATTCTCATAGATTGACCAAGGTTTCCAACCTGAAAAGACCATCAAATTGCATAAAATGGCCATTACTTCCTCTTGCCTCAAGTAACGACTTTATTTTCTAATGAAAATCTCATTATTTTTCCAAGTGATGAAGGAACATATATGGGGCTTGGAACAGTCGATGGACGTTCAAAGATTTTTAATATGAAGACAATGGACGTGAATTGTGAAGTAGAAGCTCATGATTTGATTGTAAAGAGTGTTGCGTTGGTTGATAACTCAAGATATTTGTGCTCTGTGAGTGCTGATTATTCTTTCTACTTCTTGCAAAATAAGAGATCTGCTGGGTTCTTTAGCGTTTTGTTGAAACTCTGGGTATATGTTATCATCATTGCTACCCTTGTGATGCTCCTCAATAAAAAATATAAATTATTCTAAGAGTGTAAAGATCATTATTTTATATTTGCTTGTATGGGATTGTATGGAATTGACCATATTCATCATAATTATGAGAACTTTAATTCACTCACTGTTTTTAAATAACCTGACTGACCAAAGATAAAGGGGGCTGGACAGCTTCAAAGCTTTCACCCTTCTATTGAGAAAAATTTTTCATTCTAAATATGGGAATATGGGAATATCCATTTTTTTTTCAGAGATTTAATTTTTATCGAAGAATTTGCAATTGCAAATGATTTGTTTCTCAGCCAAGAGAGGCTCAGGGAAAAAGGTTCTTTCTTCTTAAATTGAAAACTTATGAGATAAAATTCAAAGGAAAAATTATCAGAGAAATCCAAGACCGATTTTGCATTGAGAAAAAATTTTTCAAAAAAATTTTTATAAACTTGAGTCTTCAGACTCGACAATCTGGACACTTACATTATATGAACGACTATTTGTCTATATAGATAATTTTCGTTCAATTCTCTGAACACAATGAAAACATGAATCAAATTTACAAAATCAATATTTTATTAGATATTATTTTTGATCAACAACGAAATAATCATTTATCACATTAGTAGTAGGTTTATGTAAAATAGGAACACGATTTTGAGCGGAATCAAGAGCCTTTCCTTCAGTCATTCTCTTACTAACACTACTCACAATCTTTGCATCTTCTAATGCTTCAGCAACTTCTTCAGTTTCCTCAAACACAATCGCTCCAAAATCATCCTCTTCCTCTTCATCTCTTAACGTTTCTGGCAATCTATCAATACTATGGAACTCTTTCTCATTTCTTCTTTGTCTGAATCTCGCGATTCTCTTCTTGATATTTCTATAAAGCATTCCCAATCTTCCTTTAGCTCTCTCTGTATTTCCTTTATTATTCAGCCAAATCAGCATTCCCACAGCGACAGATAACATCACAATCACTGATAAATTCTCTGAATTAACCGCTCCTAAACCTGGGCAAGGAACTCTAATTGGATTATGATCAACACCATCATAACAACTGTCTCCTCCGATCTTTCTATATCCTTGCGAAATATAATAATATCCTTTGCATTCTTCTGGAGGTCTATGACTTTTCTCTGTTTCTTTCTCATCCAATGGCAAACAAGGCCCAGATCCAAATCTTTCATATCCAATCTCGCATTCCCAATCCTCTTCAGTACACTCGCAAGACTTTACATACCTCCAAGTCTCATGTTGCTCATTACTGAAGCATTCCGCTTCTCTCTTTCTTCTTACATAAGACACTTGTCTTCCCAATAAACAGTGAGGTGAGATCTTTCCATTAGGAGTCCAAGTTTCATAGTCACTTTCAGGAGTATTGGGTTTATCTTGGCCTTGACACCATCTTTGATGCACAGGAGTAAAATCTGCAGCAATAATCACGCCTCGGCTGGTCTGGTCACTTGCTCTTCCGTAAATAAGGAACTTTTCTGCAGTGTTTGAAGGCTCAGTGATAATGTTGTTAATCTCAATAGGCACGTCGGAAATCTTCAAGATCTGCCAGGTTAACCCTTCGTTCCATGAGTAGTAAACTTCAGTGGTAGCACGCTGGTCAGGTGCAAGCACGATAAGACTTCCATGATCCCCTACTTCATAAATGCTTGATCCTTTCATAATCTAAGGGGGCTGTTAATGATAAATAAGACAGTTAAAAATTACTTCAAACCAGGTAAGGCCGCCATCTCTTGATAAATAAGTGTTGATTTCATCAGGTCTATTCGAAAGATAAGCACCAATATTTCCTGTGCCAATGATCAAGCCCACAGAGTTCTCAGTGGTGTAAAATGGCCCAAAATTGACGCTGGAAATACTATGCAAATGCAAGGAGCAGAACTCTTCAGCTGAGCTTGTTTTACAAACAATTCTCTCACCATCACAGTTTTTGTAAGGAGGAGATAAAGGTTGCCAGATGCCGCCTTTATCAAAAGAGATCATTGTCTTTTTATAATTATTCAATGTCTTCTTGCTTGCATCTGCCTTAAATAACGCTGCTTTCATTCCTCTCTCTGGAGAATAGCCTACAGGGTCCGAAAAAGCGATATCTGAGGCTCTTTTGGCGCCAAGGTGTTGGACTGGGAAATCGCTGGAGGGCGTATTTTTATATTTTTTTAAGGCTTCTTGGTCATAGACATTGGCCAGATATATGCCTTCAATTCCTTGGACTCTTTGGAAATCGCATTGCCCATCCTCGCTTCTTACATTTCCTCTCAAAGCAGTGGTATATCTGAGCCCTGAAGAGTCAGATTTGTAGATATTACCATAACGAGAGTTCTCTCCGTCATGGTTAATATGTAAGAAAACTGAATGTTCAGAAGTATCTAAAATCGTATAACTGTGCTCCAGAAGCCTCTTAACAGGCAAGTTAATCGGGCTCATTATATAGCGGGTAAGTCTTGAGCTTGAGACCAAGAGGTTAACAGCGTCAGTCTTGGCATTATTTTGGACAACAAAGAAGAAGGAGTTGGTTAAAAGGAATCGGTTTCCTCCGGCAACAACTCTGACTGACGTCTTGAAAAGGTCATCAGAATATGACACCTGAAGCTTGGGGTTCCATCCCTTAGATTTCTGATGACCTTTGCCCTTTACATCATGTACCACAATAATACGTTGGTCTGGCATCATAAAAAATGTCTTGTCAACTTTTCCCCTATAAGAGAGGTGGTTAGAAAAATTTGTTCGCCCATAAAAGAGTTCTTCTTACCAAGAGAATTGGAAGACATAATTGGAGATTAATTCCCAGCTGGCACCCAAATCTTTAGAAACAAAAAGCTCTTTATATTTTTTGCAAGGTCCTCCAGCAAAATCTTCACACAAAGTCCATGCTGAAGCCAAGATCCAATTTCTTTGGGTTGGGTGAAGTTGGAATTCATCAATACGTCTTCCTTGGTTCAGGGCTCTAAAACTGCTTCCACAATCTTCAGTAATCCAGTTCACTCCCTCGGTACCAAGGAAAACCACCAGATTCTTGTCAACTGAACTTTGAATTATTCTTGAAACTTGTCCAACCTAAAGGAAAGTCGGTGAATATTGAGGTCTTTGGGGGTCATTTACTTCAGAGGAGTCTCCAGAGATTTCTTCTTTGCCGATTTTTTGAAGATGATCACTGATTTTGTTCCCAGTAAAACCAGCATCAGCACTTCTGTACAACGAGTTCTTCTCTGTTAAATAAAAGATCACGTCCTTTTTTTCACCACACCAGACAATATCAACAAGAGTGGAATCAATGAAACTCGATTGAACATCGACTAAACCGGATTCCGATTGTTTTGCGTTAACAGGAAGTTCAGTTGGAGCATATGACTTGTTAAAGTCTTGCTGAGAAGAGGCAAGGAGGATGAGAGATAGGGTTAGAAGGAGAGTTAGCATGTTTGGTTTTTGAAATAAATTTCAAAAAGTTTGGTTTGAATTTGAGCTAAAATAGAGTATTTATAGAGTGAGGAGTAAATAAAGCCGTTTTTAAATTTTTGTGTTTAAAGAGAACAATCAATTAATTTAGTTCTGCTGCTGCTGTTTAATAATCGTTTTTAAAGTTTAAGTCGTTTGAGTTAAATGAGAAGGAGGGGTGAAAAAATTTTATGATAGGCGGGGAAAAGTTCATTCAGTTGAATTCCGAAATAAAAAAAACGACTAGAAGATTTGAAAAGACAGAGTGAAGAGGAAAATGTATAGATCACACAAATACTGGAAAGTTATCTAAGAAAATTGAAGATAGATATTTGAATTTCAAGGAAAGGATAGGAATAGAGAATGATACCGATAAAAACTTTGTTTCGATTAAGAGGGAAGGGAATGGTATGAGAGGAAGAGACGGAGGAGTCTTGGAAACCCCTTAAGTTGGCTCCTTTCTTGATTGGATTGAAATTTGAACGGTTTCTAGGCAAAGCGTTGAAAGAGGATAAATTGACTGGGGAAAAAGACATATGAAGAGATATTCTGTTTGTGGATCTTCTTTTCTTGCTTTGTAGCAGAAGGAAAGAAAAGGAAAAGGAAAAGTTAGACAATTTGATAAGGAAAGCCATTCTTTCTTTCTCATCGGATGGTGAGGAAAGTTGAGAGAATGAGAACAAAACGGAAATATCCCTTAAGACAGAAGTTCAAGCTTATTCAGGAAATATAAGAAAGAAGGAAAGACGTGCAATGAACCCATTGAGTGAAATTTGAATTCTTCAAGTCAAAATCATTAATTTATCCATTCTTACCTTTTGCAGAAAATAAATTAAAACAAAAGATTTTTAATGATTTTTTATCTCAAAAAGAAGATCCTTCTAAATCATCTTCCAATTTAAAATTATACCTTTATTTCGGTCATCTCTTACCCTTGCTCTTTCTGTTTTGTTTTTTGTTATTTGGGCGAATTTGAATGTCTTGATAAACCTCAATTCATGGTTGAGCGTTTTTTCATAATTCTCAATTAATTTCACTTGATTTTCTCTTCAATTCAAATTTCTGAGGAGACTGAAGAAATCTCTCAGAAAAAATTAATTTAAAAGTGATTGAACCAATTCACTCAAACTCTTCAAATGCTCAAGTCTTTGGGTTGTTCAGAAGGAAAAACAATAACAAAGTTGGATTCACTCTGAGTCATAACGTTTAATTCTAGAGAAATCCAGTCTATAATTAGATATTTGGTTGACTTGCCTTCAATAAAATGTGCTCGATCGAGATGCAAGTCTACGGAACCCCAACAAATCATCATAACACCAAATGAGGCTCAGCTTCACCCATTTTTTTCATTTTTATAGTGAGTCAATTTGTGTAAAGAAGCTTTTGCTGAGAAGAATCTCGTTCCATACAAAACAGAATTTAATCATTTTTTTCCTTTTCTTCCAAGTTTTTTTCACGGTAAAAATGTCCAAATCAACTCTTTGGTCAGTTTATACCAACTCGAGAGCAAACCTAGTGATCGTTGACCAGTCTTTGAAAAACAAGTTTCAAAAAGTACTGTTGATGACTGTCTTTTATATTCACTTTCCGAAACTTTGAAAATTTCTAAAGAAGAGTTTTTTGAATCAAAAGCTCATCAAAGCAAATATCAGACCTCATGAAACAGGAGATATACATTGTCTTTTGGAAAAACAATTTTCCTGGAGGGATTCTAGTTTCTACTTGATATTTTAATTGAACCTTAAATTGAATTTTTATTGTTAAAATCGATAAAGAATATCATCGGCTGAATTCTCCTTCAACAAAAATCCTCAAGATCTTCCATCAATTATCCTTCATTTTCCCGCCTTTCAAATCCCCTCCAACCTCTCTTAACCTTCCCAATCTCCCCTTCTCCTTCCTGTCCACTCTATTCCCTTTCCCTCGCTCGTAATACACTATTGAAATCAGCCTTTTCACTTTGTAAAGAATTACATATTGAAAAGTCTCAAGAGAAGCCTTTTGAGAGATTTTTCAGGCAACTAATACAAGAAACTTTTTTCTTAGACTCTGGTAATACAGATTTAAAGGATCTTATTACGTCTTTAAAATTTCACAGTGCGTATTTTTGGACAACCTAATTTAATAACCTGACCTCAAATATCTAAAATACCTTTGCTTACGCTTGGTTCAATCTCCTACTATAAATAGCTCTCATTCTCTTCTCACAATTAATAAAAATATTAATTCGCCAAAGATATCTTCTCAGTATCTAGTCCATGAAGAAAGTCCTCTCCCTTGCTCTCTTTATCGCTGTTGCCTCTGCCAAAACCGCCGGAACTCCTGAAATGCCTCAAAAATGGCACGCTTGCGGTGACGCTACCCTTCCTTTCGAAGCCACCAGCGCTATTGTTGAACCTGAAGAAAAATACCAAAGCCCTCCTGAAGATCTTGTTATGACTGTTTGCGGCCATTTTAAGACTGATGTCGTCGTTGCTGGCACAATGGTTGGAGCTGGATATCAATTCCTTGCTGGAAAGGAACACAGTGCTGATAGCTATACTGGTGGAGATTTTGCTAATGCTAAGAAAGTTGAAGCTGGAAAAGAATTCTGCCAAAAGATGAATTTCCATTATCCTATGTGGGATAAAGGAACCTACACCTTTGATTTCAAGGTCAATGACAAGAATCAAAAGGATCTTGGTTGCGTCAGTGTTGAAGCCACTAGACCTCTCTAAATTATTTATTTGAAAAATTAGAAATTGTGATTTCTTTAAAAGCCATTATCTTGCGTAATTTTTTATCTAAAAAGAATTTCGAAATAATTCATTTAAAATGTTCTTCGATGAACCAAAAGAAAACTGCTCTCTCTCTCTCTCTCTTGAATATTTTATGAATTTGGCCAAAAGAGTTGATCAAAAAGTTTTTTTGGGAGATTTAATGAGTTGACAAAAGAGACAAAAAAATACGTTGAAAAAAATTTCATCAAACATAAATTTTTCTTCATTGATTTTTTTAAAAGATTTAGCAGACCAAAATTTTAAAACTTATTTTGCTTTTATAAAACGATGAAGCGAGGAAGAAAAATTCATTTGATAACTTTTGAGTGAAGTAATGGGATCTCATACTTTTTTCCAGTCATTTTTCATGCAAAAATTTTCTTAATGAAAAGTAACTCGAAACATCACCAAAAAAAAGAGAAAAAAACAAGCTCTTTGTATAGTTTCCAAAATTTGAGGATTTGTGCTTTCGAACTATGCTTAAATTCACCGAAAATTCACTTTGGGTGCGAAAGAAGAAAAAAAGCTGAAATTTTACCAAAATTAAAAAAATGTTTATTCGATTGAAAAGACTTCTTGAGTAGATAATTTTCTTTAAAAATAGTTCATCTTTACATAATAAATAATTCTTGAGAGTAATAATAAAAACATAGCCATAAATAGTTAGATAGATATAAAACGACTGATCAGCTTTCAACATTCATCTATAAAAAAACGAAAAAATCTCATCATAAAAATAGCTCTTCACATATCAACATACTTTCCACTTCAACTCTGAAATCGCTTTTAGATCTTTCTTAACCCATACAAACAGCTTTTTCCTTTCGATCCAGTAATTCCATAACTCAAGTTATGAGTATAATATACTACAAGTCAAGGTGGTTTCAACCAAAAAATATCCTTGATTCCGCTCAAAATTCTCTTTTTTATGCCTCCCAATCTATTCCCCGTTGTTGTTTTTTCCACTTTTTGTTCTCTTGCTTTACTTATAAAGACCTCCTTTATTTGCTCCTTCACAGTATAAGTCTCAATATGCTGAGGCTTTTGCACTGTTTTCTTGGCCTCATATGATGCAGAATCATCATAATGTAACGAGCCTTCCAGGCTCTTGAAATATTGTGCATAGTTTACATTGTCCTTTAAAACTTTGCTCTTTTCATTTTTCTGGGCTCTTGCCGCTTCTTTGTAATAAATTAATTCTTTGCCTTCTTCGGGTATCTCAGTACCTATTGTATCTTCTTCTCTTTCTTCCTCTTCTGAGCATTCTGGAACCCTTTCTGGCTTCTTGTATAGCTCTATAACTTCACCCTCCTCTTCTTCTGTATTGTTCCTCTTTTTGATGTCTTCTTTGATCCTGATTGGCGGAGCGATCGTTGCTGCCTGTTCCATTGCACTTATCAAGGCTATGAAATCAAATTAAGAGAATTTACTCTTTCTAACTTTTACATCCAATATGAATAGAGCCAGAACGACTACAAAGCTTTGAAGTTTCACCTGATACCGTAACAGTTTTTCTCTTCTGAAAGTTTTCCAAATCTTGCTTTAATGATCTTAACTCACTATCCATTGAAATTAACCTCACGTTCCTCTTCAAAACCCTTTACCTGCTCAGCTGAAGGTCAAGATACGAATTATATACATCATCATTCTTTTGTTTTTGGTTATAGCTAACTCTAGGCCCTTCAGTCATTTTCTTCCCACTCAGATCTGTTAAAAG
>Ga0182738_1008640_pt1 | contig 10090 bp, 8 predicted proteins | sample eDN5th30CBELigMG_FD_128876 | JGI IMG/M metagenome (GOLD analysis project Ga0182738, IMG submission 128876) | Enriched Miracle-Growth compost microbial communities from Emeryville, California, USA - eDNA 5th pass 30_C BE-Lig MG (version 2)... ... | reverse complement strand
TTTTTGAATTTTAGAAAATTCTGTTTAATTTGTTATTTTTTGGCCTTTCAGAAACAATTTTTTTAAGCTATAAATTTATTTTTGGCACGGCAAAAGGCCCAATTTGATGAAATTAAACTTTTTTGATTTGGCTCGTTTTGACGCGGGAGAGCGATTTACATCAGATGACATGTTTTTAAGGAAGAAAAGTACATAGTACACAGTACACAAAATTTTCTTTAAACATCACGGTAATAGATAAAGAGAAATATACAAAGTAGAAAGTTTTTTAAAACGAATGAACAGAGGCGATAATACATTAAAATATTAAGAATATATAGTGATGTTAAATACAATCTTTGTTAGATTATGTTTAGAAAGAATCAATCTCTAATTTACTTTTCCCAGAGGCTTTTAAGCGGTAGCTATCGAAAGCTTTGAGGATGAGAGACTTCTTTTCAAGATCTTCAGTTTGTGGAGTAGAGTACAAATTGAGATCCAAAAAGATTTGACTGAGCATGGTTTGGGAGTTGTAGACTTCCTCAACATCCTTGGGATCTTCAATGATGCCAAAAAGCTTCATTTCTCTGGGCATATGTACAATCAAATCACAGAAAGAGTTGTGAGTTGTATTTTTGAAATAGCAGCTGATAGTTTCATTTTGGAATTCCTTGTTTGCTTCGACGTACTTTTTGATTTTTTCCTTGACCTTGAACTCCTCAATGACGTTGGCAAATGACTCGCTTCTGAGGATGAGGACGGGTCTTTTAGCGGGAGTTTCAAGGATCTTGTCAGGAACAGGGAACAACCAGGGGTCAAGGAGGATAAGAGCTCCAGTAACTCTGGTCTCATAGCTTGCAGCTTGAGCAACAGCAGCTGAACCAAAGGAATGACCAGCAAGAGAAACTCTTCCGTAGTCAATATCAACTTCACTGTCTTGGAAGAATTTTTTGATCTGTCTTGGTTCTTCAACGAAGCTAAGGACACTGCTGATGGCTCTGCAACGATCATTAAGGTGTTGGGCTCTTGTAGCTTTGTAGTCATTCCAGCCTTGGAATTCGACGTAGATTTGTTCTGTATGATCAATGCAGAAGACAATGTATCCATAACTAGCCCATTGTCTGGCAAATCCAGTGTAGAGGTTACGGTTTGCTGAAAGACCGTGAGAAAAGACGACAACTGGGAATTTTTGTTTGTGAGCAAGAAGGTCAGCTGGGATGATTCTTGCATCAAGGTTGACTCCAATATCTAAGTACTCAATGAAGTCAAAAGCAAGTTTGTAGATGAATTTGGGGATGAGATGGTTAGGATAAGATCGCATAATGTCATAGATTTTAGCATAGCCATCTCCGCTTGTTCTGTACATGACTCTCTTGGTTTGTTCAAGGGTTGGGTAAAAGACGGAAACCTCCAAGTCTTTTTCCAAGGTTAAATTTTTAAAGCCAACAAGGAAGGGTCCTTTGGTTTCTGGGAATTCAAAAATGGGGAAGTAGGATAGTGTAAAGTAGGTTAGTAGAGCAAGAGTGATGTTAATCACTGAATGAGAGAAGAGCAAAAATCCTGCTTGAATGATAGTGTAGACAATAAGAGTAATTCTGAGGCCTTCATATTTGTACTTGAGGAATGCCAACCCAATAAAAGTAGTAAGGGAGACACCTCTAGTGAATATTTCTGGCAAAAGGACTTGGAAGGCGAAGGAAAGAGCTATTATATACTCAAATAATAGGACTTTAGTTCTCAACATTCTTGAAAATGTTTCTTTTTAATTTAGTAATTGATTATAACTTGGTTCGAAATTTCTCGAATTAATACCCGAGAGAGTCAAAAATAATTTTTTAAACGGTCATAGAAATTATTTTCCCTCATTGAAATTAATTACCTTCGTTCTGAAGCGCCCTCTTTAACGACAAAATTAGCGCTTTGAGATGTAAAGGATATTTTCAAAAGCCATAACGAAACCATGTCAGGAAGATGAGAAGATTGAGAGTTGCACTCTGGTGGACTGGTGAAAAGGGGTGCCCGTCTTGAGCAAACTTTCACTTTAATTTGTTAGAGTGATTGAATTGAGAAATACGGGGGAGAGAATTTGTAAATATATATTTGACTTTTTTCAGATCTCCAGATATGATTGAGAATCAAGAAATTAGAGTTTCTAGAGCTACCTCTCCCAGGAAGGGAATTCGAAGGTTCAGACTTTTCCCTTGGAATTCAGTCTAAATGGAATGAAGATTAATTTCTAGAATGATGATTTCAATGTTTAATTTAGCGCTCATATTCTTGCCCGCAAAATAAAGAGTTTAAATAAATTTCGTAATGTTTCAGAAGCTCGATACTCAATTGAATCAAAGAAATTTAGACTTTTTAATTTCAAAAAATACATACTTACTTGCGATAACTCTATATATATACACTTTAAAGGTTCGAAAAAGCGTTTGAGACAGGGGTCTTATGATTGAATAAATGCGATGAGACGTGGTGAGAAAATTATAGTCGAACTAACTCCAAAATCTGTGACTGTGGAGAAAAAAATTGTAATCTTGTTGAGAATTGACATTTTGATTTTACTTGATTCATGTTGAAGGAAGTAAGTGAGAAAAATTTTTTCAAGAGAGGTTCTTCATCGCAGTAGATAATTGATTTTGGAAATTTCCGGAGAATAAAATTGGTAAATATTGGTTCTTGTACAGAAAGACCTTCATGAAAGAGGGAAAAAGAGGCCAAGGGATAATTATGAAGGTGAAGAATCTCTAAATATAGTTCTATCACGCATGATATTGTTTTTCTATTTTTAAAAAAGTCTAAGAGTCCAAAATTCATATGTGTAAAAAAATAGTGCATCGGTTTTTGATTGAAAAAATGAAATTCAAAGAGATACTATGTTCTAGACTTGGTAAGAGAGAATAAGGAATGGTGAGCAGATTTCTGCTGCAGACTATTCAAGTTAATTTTCTCACGTGATTGAACTTTTAAACGAATTTCTAAGGCTAAAAAGGTTAAACTTTTTAATTTCAGTTCCTTTTCATTTTTTGGCTAATTTTAGATTGATTTTTGATATTGATTCCAATATTCGAAACTTTGTATCGAAAGTTTATGAGATCAAACCTCTGAAAAACATTTTAGAATCTGAGATTCAAGGCAGGAGCCAGGAAGAGAGCCATATGTCTTTTTTTATTGTTTAAAAAGTTAATTTAATGGAGAGTTCTAGAACATTAGAACATTGAATGATTAATTAAATCAATAGATTCTATTAGTTCATTCGAGAAAAATTAGAAATCGAAACTCAGAGAATAAATTCTATTGCATCTTGTTCCTTGTGAATTGTGAATTGACTTTGGATTTTTACAAAAACAAAGTATGAAGATCCTCAGAGAAAACTATTGGCTCTGTCACATTGCAGTAAAAAATAATAATTTGCACAATTTTAAAGAAATATTTTTGGGCAAGCATTTTGGTTAATCTAGAATGAAGTTACGTTCATTTTAACCTTTGAAAGTCATTGATTCAATTCAGTTAATCTGTATGATGGAGGCTTCTAAAAGAGATTCAGAAAAATTTTTGTTACTCTATTTTTTTCTGGAGATCTGATGGAATTTTAATATCTTTCTTGAACAGGGAAAAATCGAAATCTCTTGAAGATCGAACTCTCTGGATGACTCCTCCTCTTTGAACTTTAGATTAAGATGCTCTCTTTTTTTGCGATGAAGAATAGATTGACAACTTCTGAAATTCCTTCCTGATGGACGAGGAGATCCAAGTGAAGTCATTTTGAACTTCTATTTCAAAGGAGAGGTTTCGAATTCTAAATCAATGAGGTAGTTTGACCATTTTTCAAGGTGGATTTTTGAATCCAAAACAGAAACTCTCAGCAATATCATGCCCCGCCGATTATTAATTCTGCGAAATGGTTATCAGACAAGATCCCTCTCATATTTCTTTATGATGGATTTGAAATACTTGAGGCTAGTTTTAAATTTTGAACTGGTTTAATGAGTTAATTTTATATCTTATTCATTCAAAAATTGTATGAATTGTTATTTTTGAAAATAAATGAGAGAAAAGTATTTTTAGCGTTCTGGCTGACTTTAGATTTTTGAAAGGCCAAGTTACTTGAAGTTTGAATATTAAATTTCATCCAATGATTGAGATGTCTGATGAATATTTTAAATGAAAATTAAGTGCATTTCTTGATACTTTTGAGAAATAATTCAATTATAATTTTTAGAAGCATCAAAAGAAGTTTTTTGAGAAAATGTAGAAAAGACTTAAAAAAGTTTCATTGAAAAGTTAGTTTCTTTTTGAAAAAGATTGTTGAGAGAAAAGGAGAAGATTTTTTATTATTAAGTCAGACCAATGATTTTCCTCAAATTTTAACAAAATTCTGACTCAAACCTTTGAGAATTTAGACAAAATTTCAGCAAGACCTCTTTTCCAGAAAAAAAAAAATTAAAAAGTAACAAAAAACTTTTAGAAAATGAAATTTTGTCTAAAAGTCTAAATCCTTATGAACATCCCTGAATCAGACCTTTCTCCAATGAAAGAATTTTTTTGAGCTTCTGAAAATTGTCAAAGAAAACTGAAAGATACAAATTATTCATTTTTTGAACTTTAAAAACAGCGAGATTTAACTCTAGGCGAAATTTTATAATTCATGTGAAATAATTAGCGAAATGAAATGATTCCTCCCTTTTAGGAGAGCACAACCTTGGCTTTGATTCCACAAGAACTTTAATGTTCTTGAATATTCTGTGAACTCTTTAAATTTGTAAATTACTCTTCCAAATTGGATTTTGTGATTATCAATTCGACTGAAAATATTCATCACACTCGCGCTGCTTATTAAAGAAAATAGTCCCAAAATCAAGAAGCTAGAGAAGAAGGAGAAAACTCTGTAAAAATAAATTTCTCTCTTTCAGAGTAAATAAAACTCTTCGAAAGCTGGAATTTTTTCCTAAAGGAATTCACTCAGCTATCAACATCTCGTAAACCTTTCAAATTATCAGAATTCATAATTCGAATAAAATTTTCTGCTCTTTTTTTCTAGCAGTGAAACGACATGAAATGAAGTATTGCAGTTTTTTCCTCATTCTGGGAAGCGAGAACTTTCTCAAATTGAATTAAAAAAAATTGTCCAATCAGGATTGTATTACTTTCAAGGAGATTTTTGCTTCTCTGGACTGAAGAGAAAAAGTTTTTCTGAGGATTTTTTATCCTCGTTGAACTTCTTCTGGAGGGAACTTTCAATTGACAAGTTAAAATTTAAAGGAGTTCCAGTGGAAAATCTTTTCAGACAGCTCTTATCGAGCTCATTATTTTTTAAATGAGAAAAAACCTATTAACATGATGTAATTTTTGTTGAGTATGAAGAGTTTTTTTAGGAGAGGGTTTCTATTCAACTTTGAAACAAGTAAGTGGATGGTTTTTGAGTGAGATAAAATAGTCATCGAGTGGGCTTGCACTATTAGATGTCTGATAGGAAATTTTTTATTTTAGAGAAAAAACTTTAGATAGCATGAGTGAAGGGTGAACGAAGCAAGAATACAAAAACCATAGGATTTTAATATTTAATTCTCATAAAGAGGTGAAAACAACTTTAACAATTTTAAAAGCAAAGCATATTAATTAAGTTATTTTAGTGAAGGCTCAGAAAGAATGGAAAAGAGGAACTCATCAAGAGAGTCACGAGATGTGATTCATAGATTTCTGGTTGTTGGCGACGCTCATTGTGGAAAAAGCTCTATCATAAACTACTTTTGTTCTCCAGAAGACATTGGGCAGAGAGTTTCTCCAACTATCGGGATAGATGTGCACGTTAAAGAAATTCAAAAGGAAATAGAAGGAAGACAAGTCTATGAGTATATTGAATTTTGGGAAGTTTCTGGAGGAATCAAGCAATCTGCTATCCTTGAGACCTACCTTCAAGCAATATCGAACGATATAGACTCTTTAAAGGGAGCTATTTTTTGCTTTGACGCTTCAAACATTAAAACACTTTTCAATGTGAGTAAATACTTGGAGGAACTTGTCTCAAAGGTTTTTCTGCAGAAAATGGGTCAGAGTGAGCAAAGTGGAGAAAGAGTAGGAATCCCGCTTTTCTTGGTAGGAGCCAAGGCAGACTTATTGGAGGAAAAAATGCTGAGTAATAAAATAGCGATAATCGAAGAGTACATGAAGGGAACATTTGATGAGAATCCAAAATCACTTTGGGCCTTAGTGTCAATCAAAAATTCTTATGACCAGTTCGAAGGGCTCACAAATTTTATAACAGATTGTGCTAATGGAGACCGTTCAAATTTATATTTGTTTAGCCCATATATTGGACGGAGAAAGAACTCTTATGACAGGATTAGCGATTACACGAAAGAAAAGCTTAGTTTATTGTCAAAGGATTTTGAAAGAGTCAAGCTTTACTTTTCTCTAAAGAAAAGCGACATCTACACATTTATGAAAATGTGGCCTCTCGCCATGAAAAAAGACAACAATCATATAACTCGGACTAGAATCTCACTGTAATTTATAGCACTACTACTGGAGACTAATTAGGTTGTTTATTTCATTACTTTAGATAATAGGAAATCTGTGTTTGTTTTAAATTGTATGTCAGTTTCTGTTTTGCTCGTGTATTATATTTGATATCTCCAATTTTTTTTCATTTATATGTGAAAGATCAAAAAAACCTATCTGTCCCATAATTTGTTTCTGATTTGATTACAGAATTAGAATAATTGAGAAATGCGGGAACTTTGGATGATCTTGGATAAACTGAATAAAAGTTTTTAATCATATAATTAATGAGTATCTTTGTGAATTCTGTCAAAATCTGCCATCGTAAATCTTCCTCCACTTCGAGCCAGATTAAGCAATTCAGAGGAAGCAAGAGGATTGAGCCATTAACCAAGGACTTTTTCACAAAACTGCTACAATTTGAGACAGACTTTAACAAGAAACAATATGATATTGGCACACTTGATGAGTTGATCCGGTTTTATGTCGTAATTTATCTATTCTGAGTCTGCAATCAATTTGATTTAGAAAGCTGTCGAATATTACGATAGCGTGAAAGATGAGATATCTTCTTATTTCATGTTTAAAATTCAAGATATTTTGGCAACAAAGAAATCTTTAAAAATGCTTTTGGAAGGAAACCAAACTTCAAAGGCTGGAAAAGAGTGCACACCTTCAATGAAAAGTGAGACTCAAGATGAGCACGAAGATGCGAATAAAATCCAGAAACTCCGACTGTATTCCATTTCAGATAATGAAAGTGTTGATGAAGGGAACAATATTGATGCATTGTTGAGTGTGGGAGGAGAGAGGAGAAGGAATACAAAAAACATGGATAAAGTAAGGAGTTTAGTTTTTGAAAGTATTCAATTCCGTTTTTGAAGGATAAGGTCAGTATCTCTATGATGAAGAATCAGAAACAAAAGTTTGTAAACTTTTTTACAAAGATGGAAATGCGAAAAGCAAGTGAAAGATCGAATCTACATGTGCTTCTAACAAAGTTTCATCATGTATCTGAAGTTAATGATGATTGTATTAAAAAAGAGGTTGATTCTCAACGGGATACTTTACGCAAACGACTCAAAAAACGAAGTAACTGAGTGACTAGAGAGAGAACGAATTTATTGAAAAATAGGAACTAACAATTTTTCTCTTCCCTCTGGTGATGGATGTCTTTTAAGTCTGGATTATGGCGGTGGTGCTATTGAAAAAAGAAGTGAGCGAGAACAAGTTACCTCGATTCTAGATATTGAAAAAAATGATTTGACTCCAGGGGATCGGGACAAAAGACGACTTGAAAGTTTCTCTTCTCTCAAAGGTATGAGTAAAGAAAATTCCAAATATTTTAATATGAAAAGATCTGAACTTTGAGCCCGAGAAGAAAAAGGATCCTGATATTGTATTTAAAAACAGAAAAAATTTGTCTTTTAATTCAAGTCTTCAGTAAAGGAATTTCAACACCGAATTTATTAACTTCTCTAGGAAGGAAAATTTGAATATTCGGCAGCCGGGGCATAAAGAACCTGACTGTGGAAGGAAAATATTCGAATCTCAATATTTATATTAGTTTTTTTAATGTATCGTATTCTGAATTTTAATTTTGTCTTGAATCTTTCATTTGTTCTGAATTGTTTTGAATGAAATTTGAATAAATAAAAAGAGGTTTTTGAAATGATGTACAAAAATAGAAATATTTTTTTCACAAAAAAAGACAACACAGAAATTAAAATGATAAATTATTATTGATAGAAAATTATTTTTTATTGGAGTTTTGTTGTTTTTCTTCAATCATTGATTGATATTTCATTTTTTCAGCAAGCTTGAAAAGGGTTAGGGGAGAACTCAAACATGGGGAAGGAATTACAAGTAATTCAATGGTATAAGAGAGTTTTGTAAGATTTTTTCGAACTTTTTCAACTGATTCTTTAACTTGATCCTTTGATTTCTAATTGAGAGGAGATTTAGGATTGACACACATTGAGGAGACTTACAGTTTCAGTTAGAATAAGAGACTTCAAATTTTTAATCTCTTCTTTTTTTGCTTCAACCAAGCACATTTCTTGCCTTATGGTTTCTTTGGCTAAGCTAGATTCTTCTTTATATTCATCGTTAAGCTGAAGGAGATCGATCATTTCTTTTCTCAAGTTTTCATTTTGCATTTTCATTGTGTGATATTTCTTTTCATTGGCCTCTGCTTTTTTATTCATTTTGCCAATCTCGGTTTCTAACTGCTTGATTTTATTACGAGACTCCAGCTCCTTTGTTTCTTCTATTTTAATTTTTTTCTTGATCTAGATGACATGAAGAAATAAATAATGGATGTTTGTTACATCATTAACCATTTGCCTTGAGTATTCATTCTTTTTAGGTTTTGTTTGAGCCCTATTGAGTTGAGAGAAAAGTTTCGGACTGTCTCTTTCTGCCTCAGCAGCTAAGAATCCTTCTGTTTTGGGGAGTTCAAGAGCCACGATTGTTTGACTTTGGAAGGACGTAGGGATTTTTCCACTGGAGAAAACATCAAGCTCACTGACAATGATATCTTTGGATGAGCTTTGGCCTCCCAGATCAAAACTCCACATCAATTCTCTCGTTTTGAGTTCACTTGGAGGATCTTGATATCTTGAAGCAGCTCGAGACTTGGGTTTGACAGAACTACTTTTATTATTTCCAAAGGAAAATCGTTTTAGATTGTGTTCATTATCAAGGGAGTCTTTGCTTTTTAAATTTCTGACATAGGTGGTCCAGTCTTTGGTTTGAGCTCTTTCACTTGGAATATCAAGGACGCTAGAAAAACAATTTGAGAAATGCTCCGAAAGATAAAAATATTTACCTAACACTATGGTTGGGATTAAAGAAAGTGTCAGCTGTATCAGCAGTGTGAAAGGATTTAGTCATATGAAATGATGGAGAGTTTGCTTCGAGGATTTTGATGTTGAGTTTCTGGGGACAATCTGCAAGAATAGATGTTTCATATTTGTCAAAATCAGTCCAAAAATCGCTTCTTTGAGATTTGATGTAATCCAAGTTTGGATCTAAATGTTTTTGCAAGAGGTTTGGTTCTGTAAACATGCAATGAGTATTGAGCACATTACAAAAGCCATTTTCCTGATTCTCAAAGTTATGTTGGGTAATATTCAGACAGATGTTTTCGTTTTGGACTTGTGCATTACTCATTTATTTAAAACTCCCAAAAATAAAATTAATATTAACAGATATTTTCCTCATATCATGCATTATTCTGTCTGTTATCAGATTATCAAAATACCATGCCATACCAGGCGAAACTAGGCTAGATGAGGTTTGAACTCTGATTTTTCAAGTTGACTTTTATAATAATAATAATATTTGTATCCTCAGATACGGCAGGCGGAGGGGAGGAGTCTCCACTGCTTTATTAATACATAAGGACAAAACCGTACAACGTAAAACCTTACATGTGAGGTCATAGTTCATATACATGGACATTCAGGAACAGACAGATTCCAACGCCCAAATTAATCTGTCCGGTAATTTCGAATACAAGCGAATTACAAATTACAAAATTAATCCGCAGGGGGAGTCGAGCCCTGGCCCTAGTGCACGAAAATTCACTCCGTCCCACTGAGCCACT
>Ga0182738_1008639_pt1 | contig 10090 bp, 6 predicted proteins | sample eDN5th30CBELigMG_FD_128876 | JGI IMG/M metagenome (GOLD analysis project Ga0182738, IMG submission 128876) | Enriched Miracle-Growth compost microbial communities from Emeryville, California, USA - eDNA 5th pass 30_C BE-Lig MG (version 2)... ... | reverse complement strand
TTTTTTTTTCCACCAATAAAGTCTATACCGGTATGTATTACAAAAAAATGACAGTTCAAACGATATATACTCTTATGATTGCTAAAAAATATTAGAAAGTCTTGTATTCCATTGGCAAAGAAGCCTGAATCATAATTGAGCAATTTCGGTGGAAACAGGAATGGACACTTTGGACGCCTCACGGATGATTATCTTGGCTTTTTTAGGGAGACTAATCATAACAATTCCAATATAAGCGAGAATTCTTGTGACAATAGCAATCACAATTAAAGCAATTAGGGATGTTGACATGTCCTGTTGGAAATTTAATGTTTTCAAAGGATCGCAATTTGGCGAACATATTAACTTCAGATCAGTAAATTCATTCTAGATAATGTTAAAGTGTGTTAAGCATAAAAGATTACGATTGCTGTCCCTTGGAAGACCCACTTAAATATAGAAATATATTCAAGTGGTTTAAAGTAAAAGGGAATCTTACTTTGATTAACAAAGAATCCTGTGAGTATGACCAATGGAATAAGCAAAGCTGGAACTATAGCTAGAGCAAATTCTAAACGAGGAATAAGTATTGATAAGAAAAGGCCATAGCCCGAGCCAGCAAACCACGTCATAATATGAAAACCCACTTTTCAATAAGTATAATAGCAAAAAGCAAATTCTTTACATGTGATTAAGAATTTGTTCTCCAAGGGATTTAGTCCAATGAACGAATAAATTGGAGTTATCAGGAGAACAGAGTACAGTAGCAAAAATGGAAGTTCAGAGAATGATTTAGCCCAAAAGTAGGCTCCTGAAGAATAAGATTTTGTTAATCTTTCTCTGATGAAAACAGCCTTCTCTTGTGAAACTAATTGTAATAAGTATCTATTAAATATACCCAAAAGTACATGTTCCAATCGATCCTGTTACTGCAGTAAAACCAGACATGGATGCCAGCATGAAAAGAACTCCGAGTCTATTTTGGATACCTGTTTTCCCATTATCTAACTATTTAATATGAATAAAAAAAGTATGAGGTAAAAATTGAACATTATTATAAAGTGAATCGACTAAAAAAACGACGAAGAGTGTTTGATAAATTGTTGTCTTGAAATTCATAGGATTTCTCATTTCATTTTTAAAAGCTCTATTCATGATCAACATGAACTGATTGAACCATGAGATTTGGTAAGTATTTTCGCTTCTAACAGGTTCTGTATAAATATCTTGTTTGTATTCCTCAATCATAGAAGAGGACTTATATGCCGTAACAAGTTGATTAATTCTTTGTTGTAGCTTTGCTTCTACTTCTTTTCGATCAATGACAAAGCTTTCAGTACTGCTTGCTTTCATTTCGTCAATAATAAGCCCGCTTTCGTTCATAATCTTAATAAAGAAGTCAGCAGGGTTCATTCGTATAGGACAGGGGAAATCAATTCTATCAAAATAGCTTACAGCGTCTGCAGTCAGTCCCTAATAACTCCATTAAAAGACTCTCTCTCTCTTTTTACCTGATAAATGATATTTCCTTTTACAATAAGGAGGAGGTTATCAAATCTATTGAATATTTCAGTAGAAGGTTGATGGATCGTACTGACAACATTCCTTCCTCTCTTTGCTAGCCTTTGTAGCACTTCCAATACATTAAAAGCTGTAGTTGAGTCTAAACCTGTAGTCGGCTCATCCAAGAAAATTAAGCTTGGATTTGTGATAAGATCAACACCGATTGATGTCCTTTTCCTTTCACCTCCGGAAAGACCTCTGATGTCGGAGTTTCCCACTCTTGTATCAGCACACTTTGCTATTTCAAGCTCTTCAATAATTTGTTCAACTCTTCGACTTTTTTCCTCTTGGGAAAGATTTAATCTTAAGTTTGCAGCAAAGGTAAAGATTTCTAGAAAGGCATCTCATCGTAAGGTATGAAATAAAATTTACCTCTCGGTGTTAAAGTCGGGAAAAGAATGTCATCTTGTTGTATGAAGGCTACAAGATTGCTAATCGAGCTGATATCACTCACGTACTCAGAGTTCACTCTGAGGCTACCTTTGATTTCCAATTCACTACTCATTCTTCCAGCAAGAAAGTTGAGTAGAGTCGTTTTTCCACATCCTGAAGAGAGTCACATTCGAGGAAAAAAATGTTTTACCAGAAGGGCCTAAAATAGCGGTAAATCTTCCATGTTTAATGCTTCCAGAGATATCATTGAGTATTAGCTTCTTTTTGATTGTGGTCCTTACTCCATTTACAAGAGTACTTTGATTTGTTTTCGCTGTTATAGTTAACTCCTCCCATTCCATGTCAATAGGCTTGCATGTGGTGACTTCGCTTAGACTTCTTGGTCTATTTTCTATAAAATAAGGTCAGAATCCAAAAGGAGGGAAAGACAAAAAGAAAGAATGATCTTACCAAAGTGGTCTGACATTTTTGATAAAATGATCTAAGAAAATCAATCTAAAATTTGAGTGATTAAACCCCTATCATAATGACCCCAAAAAGGTAGACTGGAGAGAAAAAATAGAAAAAAAGATTGGGAACATAAGAATAATGGACTTGTAAGTGATTTAGGAAAGGTTGATTAGTTCCTGCGTACATGTTTTCTAGCATTGAACCCCTGCGTTCGTGAAGAATTAGTGGACGAATAAAATTTGCAAAATTTTATGCTTAACTTGTCAGTCAGTTTTTAACAAAAAAAAATTAGTGATTTGCTTTTGAAGTGATGTCAAAAAATTATAAAAGTTATTCTCAACTCAACGACCCTTTCCTTCCAAACGTCCAAAGGAAGACTGAGGCAGATTCATCTCTTCGTTCAGATGGGATTACTCTGACGTTCCAAAACATTTTTTATTCGGTTACTGTAAAGAATCGTCAGTCAGAAGACATCCAGAAAGCCATCCTCAAAGGAGTCTCTGGTATTTGCAAACCAGGACAACTTACAGTTCTAATGGGACCCTCAGGTGGAGGAAAGACAACACTATTAAACTTGTTGGCATGCAGAAATACTACAGATGAAAAAAAAGTTACGTTACAGGGAGACCTCCTTGCTAATGGGAGCAAATACGACTCAAATACTTTTTCGAAGTTTGCTGGGTACTTAATGCAAGATGATATACTCTTTGAGACTCAAACACCGAGAGAAGCCATTAATTTTGCTGCAATCCTCAGAATGCATGCAGATCCTGCACAGCGTAAAGCAAGAGTAGAGGAGCTATTAAGAGACTTACAGCTGGAAGCAGCTGCGGATACCTATATTGGAGGAATTTTCACGAAGGGTATTTCAGGAGGCGAAAGGAAGAGAACCTCATTAGCTGTAGAACTTGTTAATGATCCCACTGTTCTCTTACTAGACGAGCCCACTTCAGGATTGGACAGTTTTACATCGTTTGTGGTTATAAATCTATTAAAACGTCTTTCCAGGAAGGGAAAGACCATAACTTTCACGATTCATCAGCCTAGTTCGGATATTTTCTCTCTCTTTGACCAGCTTTTCCTCATTTCGAATGGAGAATTCCTTTATCAAGGCGATGCTTTTGAAGGAATAAAGTACTTTGACTCTATTGGATATAAGTTTCCTGAATATGCCAACCCAGCTGATCACTATATCCAACTGGCACATAGAACCCCTCAAAAAGAGCTCTATCAAAAATATAATTCAGAAATACTGCCTCAAATAATTAGAGAGATCCGAAATGTTTCCTCGAGACAACTTATCTTTGATAATAAACAAAAGGGGCTCATGTTTTCTGCATTACAGGTTGCAAAAAGGGCAGCAATCCTTTTTAAGAGACATCCAGTGCTCTTGAAAGCAAGAATTCTAATAATTCTACTGATTGCCTTTCTAATGTGTACTCTCTATAGTCCTCTCAGCAATGATAAGGCAGATCCAGATGCCTTGAATGATAGAACAGGAGCTATATATTTTTACACTCTGGCCAACTTTTTGGTTTCTCTTATGGGGACCGCTCTCACATTTACCGTTGAAAGACCTGTCTTTTTGAGAGAACAAAACTCCAAAGTATATAGTGTTGCCGCATACTTTTTGGGAAAACAAGCAGTAGATATTCCATTAAGTATATTGACCCCAGCTTTGCTTGCCATGATTATCTATTACATTCTTGGATTTAACTCATTTAATATAATGAAATTTGTCCTGTTTGTAGTAATTTCAATTTTCTTATCTTTATCCGCTGGTGGATTTGGCTTGCTTGTGGGAAGTTTTTTGGCTAATCCTGTGACTGCTGCAACGAGTGTGTCAGCACTCACAGTTCCATTTAATATTGTATCAGGATACTATATTAATGTGAACGACATTCCGTTCTATCTATCCTGGTTACAGTACATTTCCCCGGTCAGATATTCAATGGAAGCATTCATGTGGAATGAGTACAGTGACTCAGTGTTTACTACAGCTCCTCTTGATCAGTATAACTATACTTGGGGACCCCTAGTAACATTGTTCGCTTTAGGCATTCTGACTGTTCTTTTTCGAGTTTTGTCTTTCTATGCCTTAAAAGCTGTGGCTACGAGCTTTCATCCCAAATTCTTAGTTAAAGAATTAAAGAAGTATTTCAAGAGAAAGCTCATTCTGCGTTTCCTGGGGAAATGTTTGACCTTCTTTGAGTATTCCGTAGTCTTCCTCACATGCTTTACATTTGCTCCTTGGATTGCCATCTATGTTGTTTGTAAGATTAATGGCAAGGATGAAGCTGAACGAAGAAGACTATTTGAAGAAGACTTTCTTTTTCAACTTTATCCTCGCATTTCTTCTTTGAGTTGCGTTTCTGGTTTTGTTGCTAGTTTTCTATATCGGTATATGAAGACAGATATTGAACATTCAGCAAGCTCTATGGATAATTATGTCGTGTCGTCTATTAGTATATTCTGGCTGGTAATGTTAATAAATGCGATGATCTGGTGCGGGTGTTGTAAGTGCTAGGAGAAATATATACACTCTATGCACTGAGGGTTACTTCAAGAAAGTTGCAATGAAAAGTCCCTTGGATGAAGGCCATAAAGATTTCGACGAATAACAAAAGAAATTTTTTTGTTTTTTTTGTTGTATTTTCATGGATGTATGATGCTCACATATTTTTATTCTTTTTGAGACTTGACAATTCGCACTCTATCTAAAGAATTATAAGAAGTAAAAAGGTCAGGATACTAAATAGGTTGTCGACTATCTCATTTCTTTATATGGACAATTTAGATTTGTTGATAGAAGACATCATCATCTTTCACTCAACCCCTAGTTTTTAAAAAATAGTTTGGCTATAACAATTTCGAATTTGAATCATCAGAATTATATAGAGAAAAGCATTAAGGGGAGATACACACAGACTGCCCTGGTAAAAGATTGGAATGAGGTTTTCTGTTGGAGTTTAGAATCAAGATGTAAGCTTTATATCAATATGTAGCAGGCTTACAACACCTAGTCTGAGAAAGATCCAGCAAAATTCCTTTCGCCTTACTCTTTGTTTAATAAAGTCCGAGCATGATGAGTTATTTTCAAAACTAGAAAGATTATAAAATTAAGAGTATTTTCGGTCTTCTAAAATTAGAAAGGAAAAATCTTTGGATGCGTGTAAGTTGTTTTGATTCGCAACAGAAAAGCCAAACTGTTTCATAAAAAAAGAAAAATACTGGAAGGGAGATAATATGCGAGATAGCTACAGAACTTATATCACAGCTGGGATCTTAGTATTCATAGTAGCTAAAGCACTTATAATTTTGATACCCCTATCCCTTGCCCAGACATAGTTTTTCAGGGACTGGCCATTTATTATAATTGGAGAAAGCCTGGTTCCGACCTCCCAAACATTTGTACTTTAACATTAGAAGGGAGAATCCTGTTTTTTAGAAGGTTCATGGGTATTTATAAGAAAAGTTTGAGTTAAATAAAATACTGCCATAATCGATTTGAGAGATTTTATTGAAAAGAAATCAGAACCTTCATGAAGTTCTCATCAATAGTCATCCAAAAAGGATTTTTTTAAAAACAAAATTACAAAAATGATAGGGTTGGGAACGTTTAAGGATACCTTTGTGTCCCTGACACTTAAAACAGGCCTTACTTGCCTGAATCTGAGTTATTTCATCAACAAGTTCCATTATGAATAATTGCCACTATTAGTTGTAAAGGATAATGACAAAACATTTGTAAAATATGAATCATAAGGTCTGACACGAAACTTTGTCAATCATCTTATAAACTCTATTTATCTTCATAAATACGAATAGTCGCTTCGAGACTTTCCACCGCATCTTTTAGAACAATAAAGACAAGAAAAAAGAGTTAAAAGAACAAATAAAAAAGCTGGAAAATAATCATTGCTTTTTTTAATATTTTTCCCATTATCAGTGTCATCAGTGTTCTTATTGGTGGTCTGATTAAAGCAAGTGCCATCCTTGAGTAATGAAAATCCATAATTACATGCTATGCAGCCAGTTCGGTCGCAAGCAACACAATTAGGATAAAAATCAGAGCATTCGCCTTTTTGGCATTTTCCTTTGAATAAAGTATAGCCTTTATAACAGTCGTTACATCCTTCACTTCCGCATCGAGCGCAATCTGAGTCAGCACATTCTCCGGCGGAGCAAAGTCTTGTTATGTTGTCATAGTTAAAATGAGCCTTGCAAACTTTACATATTGATTTTCCAGGAATATCACAGTTTTCAGAAACACAAGTCCGATCATAATATCCACCTTTGTCAAAAATAAAACCAGCTTGACATTCATTGATGCTCGATTGAGTACATGCGCTACTATTAGGATAAAGATCAGAGCATGGTAAGCAGGTATAATTCTTCCAGTCCATGTAATATCCTTTCTCACAATCTGTACAACGTTTTGGATCACAGCTACCACAATGAGGATACAAATCAGCACAGCTTCCTGCTTTGCATTCTGTACTACCCAAGAAAGCAAAGCCTTGCTTGCAGACTATGCACCCATCCCTTCCGCATTGAGCGCAGCCCACTTGAGGACAAGTTCCAGGAATACATTGTCTATTTGAATAAGTGTAGTCTTGGACACAACGCAAGCAATCTGCTCTTCTTTCATCAGCACTTTGACAATTTCGAGGATAACATCCTCCTTCTCCATATCTGGTGGCAAAGAATCCTTCTTTGCAAGAGGTACACTGTATCCCATAATAGCTTGGAGAACATTCTAAGCAGTCTGTGTAATACTCTGTACATGATAAGCATTTGTTATTGTCAAGATTATAACCAGGTTTGCATCGCTTACAAACTGAAGCCTCGGAACATTCTGCACACCGAGGGTCTCTACAGAAATCATCAGCGAGGAATTGGCTAATTTGAGTGAAAATGATGGTTACGATGAGAGCTTTAAAGATGTTTTTCATTTTTGAGAAAAAAAAGAAGATTTCTCAAGTTAACAGGGATTTTTATATTATGTAATTAAAATCTCATCTGAACAACACCTTTTACTCTCTCAGGTTTCATGCTTACATTAAAATTTTTCAATGAAAAATAAATTAAGGATTTCATGAATGGCGAATATGCGATAATTTTATCTCTACTAAGGTATCCCTTTTTAAACTGATTATTACCCCTCAAAACTTTTTACTGGGGCCAAATGGGTCCTAAGACTGTACTATTTAGTCCTTGAATAGAAGCAAGAAAAAAAAGCCAAAACGAAGAAGCTTTTGATGATGTTCACGGTTTTCTTAATTTTTAAAAGTTTTTTTTATTTGTTAAGATATTTTCTCAAATTTCAGATTTTGAAAAAAAAAAAATCATGAGAAATAAAATATTTTCCGAATTTGACAAGGAAGAAGACTTTGTTTTTCATATTTAAATTAATAGATATAAAAAACATATTATTTCCTTTCACTTTAAATTTTGTATTATCAAATATATAGAAATAAACTCATTTTATTATAAATATTTTTAAGAAGTAACTAATCTTCATAATAACTAAGACCCTCATAATCAAGATATTGTTTCATAGTAGGGGCTGACCAAGGACCAAAACCGGTATAAGCGTAATCATCAAAGTTAGCAGCACCGTTCCAATTGGAATACCAAAGTGGTAATTTTCCCAATGCAGCTGAGCCGGCGCTTTGACGTCCCATAAGAGCAACCCAGGTAATCGTATCTACAGCAATTCCTACTTTATATCCATATTTTTGGCAAGAATTGACCACGGCTTCAATATATGGAATTCTATCTTGTGCTTTGAGAGACCACAAGCCTTTTTGGTTGAAAAGACGAAGCCAAATTGTTCCATTAAAGCGAGAAAAACTGATAGGGAGGTGATAATCAAGATCGTCACAGAACTTATTAGCTGGTATATTATCATTCAAAACAGCTTGAGCATCAACAATTGGGACTTTGGCGTCTCTTGCCCAGATATAATTACTCAGGAACCCGTCATTGAATCGTCCATCTTCCCCCACTAGGCGCATGATAACACGAGGTATCTTTTTGCCAGCAAGACCGCCATAGTCAGACCAGTATAGACCATTACCAACCCAAAGAGATGTTTTGGCAAAGGCAACGGTAATGACAAGGCAAAGGAGATAAAGTTTGTGCATAAGTTTTAATTTTGGGAATTTGGATTTTAATAATTTATTATCTCAATCTGAATTGTTGCATAAAAGTTTGAATTCGGTAAAATTAATTGCGCAAATTTTGTTGAAAAACTGAGAAAAAACTGGGGAGACTGAATTGAATTTTGGGTTTCAATAATTTGTTTGTTATTCTTTCGAAGTCTAAATCAGAATTGTGGATGTGGTTGGGTTCTATCAAATTGGTTACTGCCCGCGTGCAATTTTTGTTGAAAATCTTTTTCTAATACCTTTGAACGAGGGAGACAACTACAACTGAAGAAACTGAGCGTCGTTTTTTTTTTTTAAAAAACACATAAAATGCCTAAAGTTTGACATAACCCAAGTTCTACTAAATAGCAGTTTTACGTCTTCATTTCTTTTATGAAAGAAGAAGAAGTGCGATAATCTCAAGGAATGCGCTTTTATAAAAAATTATGATGAATTAATAATCATATAAATAAAAAAATTTGTTTTAATCCCCAAAAGAATGATGAATTTAAAAGGGATATTATTATTGATGTTAGTTTCATTTGGCATTGCCCACGCCTGGCAGGAAAGTCATGATCATGCTTTTCTTGCACTTTCGAATAATTGCTGGAGAGACCATCATCCATGTAATCCTGTTTCCAATGGTTGTTGTGGACAGTGCGTGAATTTTGAGTGTGTTGGTTCTCCCGCTATTCCAAACCGAGATCCAAATTGTTGGCCCGACAACCACATGTGTAACCCAATAGACAATAGATGTTGTGGGGATTGTGTAATGTTTGGGTGTTCTGGAGGTTCAACCCCCAAACCCCCGCCAAAACCCAAAGGCCCTATTTACAGTCCTGGCTATACCGATCCTATAGTTTGTGAAAGGATCTATAGGGAGGTCAATGGAGATTGGCTGCCAGGCAATTATATAAAAAATGCAATCTGTGCTTGTCAAAGTATTCCCACTTCATCTTTTGAAGGAAATTGCATTAGACAATTCTTGGCTGAAAGACTGCAAGATCAAAACAGATACTCCCAAAACTTTAAGCAGCACATGACGAAAAAAGAATTTGCTTCCTACATCTATCAAGATCACGTCGAGGCTTATAAACAATGCGGGTGTAAAGGAACACCAGCTCCTGAAGTAACATGGAAACAGGTAGTGAGCCACGTTATTCCATGTTTTTTAACAGAAGAGACAATTCGTTGGCTTGGAAGTTGCCATGCTTCTAATGGTAGTTGGTAAAATCTATTCCCCAAAAGACACCTTTATAATTTTATATAAATCCATAATGGTTATTAGATTTATAAGACTATAATTATTGATTATTAATCATCTCTCTCATTTATGATTTACCACTCTGGACAAATTTTAGCAAAGATATTTGATCGAATTTTGATCCTTTGAAAAATCAAATTTTTCGCAAAGATATTTGGTTGAATTTAAATGATGGCTTTGAGCTTCTATTCATCTATCTAATTGAGTTCAAATCTTTGCAGAATTTTGGATTGTATCTTTGAAAGAGTATTCTTGAAGACTCTAGACCGGTTGTGGTCCTGCCTCAAAT
>Ga0182738_1008638_pt1 | contig 10091 bp, 4 predicted proteins | sample eDN5th30CBELigMG_FD_128876 | JGI IMG/M metagenome (GOLD analysis project Ga0182738, IMG submission 128876) | Enriched Miracle-Growth compost microbial communities from Emeryville, California, USA - eDNA 5th pass 30_C BE-Lig MG (version 2)... ... | reverse complement strand
TTCCCAGACAATTAATTGTCAAGAAAAATGATATTCGAAATTGTCTTCAGAAGTTCGTTATTGGACTTCCTCTTCTTGCATTCGGTGAATAATCCCTTGAGCAATACATGAAGATTATTATTGAGGAAGAATCAGCTGATATGTTTGACTATTCAGAAGTTTTTGAGCATTGGAGCTCAGTTCGAAATTGATATTTTGTAAAAAATTAATAAAGAAGCTACATAATTTTATTGCGCAATCTTGAGAATCTTTATGAACATTTGTTCTATTCAAATCAACTCTTCATTTATGTATTAAATGAAAGCCTTTAAATTTTGAGAGCTTTCCAGGCTTCTCCAATAAAAAAATTTTTGTCAGATTTTTTTGGAAGGACACCCGACAAAGTCTTGAAAAAAGCTTGGGAAGCCCTGAAGAAAAAATTTTCCAAAAAAGTTTTTCCCTCTTCTATGTAAATTTACATAGGAAAGGATTTTAGGGCTTTGGGGCTGAGCAGGGACCCAGGAATGGAAGTTGTGTATCTCGGTCTCGGCTACAACGCTACGGTTGAGTTTTCGTAAATTTCGGGCCCCCTCCTCCTTGAGATGACCTTCCCCTTAATGAAGTTTCTCGAAAGAAAATTTAAAAAATCTTCAAATAGTTTTATGTCAGAGTTTCAACAGTCAATCCAGTAAAGGACAAAATTAAATTTTTTCCCCATTCCATTTAAAAATAAAAACTTATTCTCCTATCATAGGTTTTCTAAATAAATTTCCCCTCAAAATTCCGTGAAGCCCAGAAACAAATATCAAGATAAGGTCGATTTTGGTCAAGGAAATAATATTTATAACCAAGATTATGATCAGAAAATACTTTATCTCAAGATCAACGATAATTTCTGTTCGAAAATGCCAAAATTAGTCTTCTATTATTGAAGGAGGTCATTGGAAAAATTAGAAAAAGAAATATCAATCTTGATTGCTCATTGGTGCTGCGAAATTAAATTTTTTGTCTTCTGGTGAAATTAAAATAAAATCTCTTTCCTTTTAAGATTTTTCGATTTTTCGTTAGTTATGTGACTCTTACTTTGAGAAATTCATTTTTTCTATTTTATTTTTCCCTTCCAAATTTCAAGTTTAAAGAAATATTCATATACAAAATTTATACATTGATAAAGGAAATGAATCTTCACATTAATGAAAGAGTATCTACAGCCAATTTTCTACTCCTTCTTGAACAGTTCATTTCACAACAAGAGAAAACAAATTATAAACATACATATTAAGCTGTCCTAGAAAACTCTCCATTCTTCTTCACATTAATTTCTTCGAATTTCTAGGTCTGAAAGCTCCCTCTGCTGTTTAATTCTCCCACTTTTTCCAATCTTCTCTATTTGGTTCGCAACTTCAACTGTAAAAAGATGATGCTGTCCAAACACCAACGTCCTAATTTCCAACGCTTTCGAATAGTATTCTAGAGCCCTATTATATTGCCTCAGACTGTCATAGACCAACCCAATATTCCTATAAGACGTAGCGATATCAAAATGGTTATTTCCAAAGAACGCTTTCCTGATTTCTAAGCCTTTGTAAAGATGTTCAAGCGCCTGACCAAATTCTCCTTTATGATAAAGGACACTTCCGATATTATTTAAAGAAGTCGCAATCTCATAATGATTATCTTTATACATTGATTTCTTGATCTCCAAGGCTTTATTAAAATATTCTAGTGCTTTCTCGTATTGTCCAATATTTTCATACGCCTTCCCAATACCATCATAGCAAGCTATAATTTCAGCTTGACTACTTTTGAACGTAGGACTCCAAATCTCCAGAGCTTTAAAATAATATTCAAGCGCTTTATTATTTTCTCCTTGACCAGTGAATATTTGTCCAAGGCTGGCATACATAACTGCAGTATGGGGGTGATTTTCTCCATTAAATGATCTCATGATCTTCAGGGCCTTGGAAGTATACTCAAGGGCTTCTTTATATTCTCCTTTTAAAGTCCATATTTCTCCGATATTATTATAATAATCTGCCACTTCAGGATGATTGTCTCCATAAAGTGATTTAGTTATCTCCAGAGCTTTCTCAAAGCACCCAAGCGCTTTGTTCAGTTCTCCTCGAGCTTGATAGATATTGCCAATATTATTATAAGAGCTTGCGATGTTCGGATGAGCACTCTCATAAAGTTCCTTGTTGATTTCCAAAGCTTTTTCAAAACATTCAAGCGATTTCTTGACTTCTCCTTGTCGGAAATACACTGTTCCCATACAATTATAAGCAGCTGCTACGTTTCGATGAATTTCGCCTTTCGCAGATATTATGATTTTCAGATCCTTCTCAAGGTATTTTAGAGACTCTTTGTACTCCCCCAGGCTCTGATATATCACTCCTATATTTTCATAGTAAGGTGAAAGTCCATTAGCATCGCGTTCCTTACAAGATTTATACATCTTGAGACCTTTGAAAATATTTTCTAACGCTTTATTGTATTCTCCTTGATTCTCATAAGCATAAGCCAGATTGTGGTACGCCAGTGCAAGATTGATGGACTTCTTGTCCTGAGAATGCTGCTGAATGTAAATATTGTAGTATTCAATGGCTTTTTTGTATTGGTTGCTTTCGAAATACATTTCAGCCTGTTGAATTACGGGATTGATTTCCATAAGTAGATCCTGATATTCAATATGGGCTAGCTCATTCTCAGACATTCCTTCACACCAGAAACTGAACGGATTGCTTTCCAACACAATACCATGCCCTTTTTGAATACAATCCATTTGACTTTCCAAACAGTTCTCACACCATACCTTCTTTCTCTCACGACTACATTCAGTACACTTGAAATAGATCTCTCGATACTCCGCGTGACATTGGCTGCATTTATATCCATACATCGGGAGCTTCAGTTCCATTGGATAGTTCAGCGCGAAGCCTTTCATGTCTAACTCAATAGTTCTCGAATCATACATCATAGGAAGACACGCGAAAGGTCCATTATGATTCGCCAAAAAGTCAGGAAGACAGCCTTCACAAAAGTAACTCCCATTGATGATTGGCCTGAAAAACATCTTTGTGGATATTCTATGACAAGAACACACTGAGCAAGCAATATTCTCCACATTTGGAATCGATATGTCTTCCATGGGATTTTCCTCTGCTATATACCTTCTAAAGCCTTGAGCACCATATAGAAGGACAAGATGGCGATAGGGTAAACCTTGTGCAAATGAATCTTCTGCTTCCAGTACAGTGAATCTTGATCTCACATTGAACAAAATCTCTTTTTCTTGTGGATAATTGGAAAACTCTTCAACTTCAGCAAACTCTTGATCTTCTTCATTTGGGCCCTTTGGTACGAGAATCGTGATGAAGACCTTCTGATTTGGATTCTCTTGCATGAAATGCAATGCCACATTCTTCACTTTTGAAACTGAGAGAAAACCATGCATTTCAATCTCGCCACCAAGATTCGCTTTCAAACTTGCCCATTCTTCTTGGGATAAGTAAGCTCCTCTGTAAAGCACTCCACAAAAATGCTTGCTTTTTTCTTTATATTGCTCTTTGATGGCTTGCTCGATATCCTTGAGAAGCAAGCGACAATATTGGATTGAGTCTGAGGTAGCTATTCTGAGACAGTTATTGGTGATTTTGTACAAAAAGGACTCCTGAGTGTACCATTTCATTATCGCTTCTTTGTTGTACTCGCTATAAGTCTCCTCAAAAGCATCGATATATGACAGATTTGTTTCATCTGAATAGATTGTTCTAGCCAGATTTACCAAATCTTCTTTCGCCTGTAAACGGTTCTTGAAGTTAGGTACAACCTTGAGGTAACGATGCAGGTTATTCATTTCACTTTTATCCCAATCATCAAAGATGGGTGCAAATGCAGGAAGGTTAACTCTTAATGAAGACGCTTCTTTGTACCATTTCAATATATTCTGTTCAATTAGATAAAGGACTTGTTGCATATCAGTTTCGACACATCTCACCTTTGAATAACGCCTTGCCCAAATTGAGTGATAATCTCTATTTCCACAAAAGATATAAATGCTTGAAACATTCTGGCTCGAAGAGATTTCCTTGACTAAGAGTTCTCCATTTGTTCCTGATGTTATCATCTGACATACTGCATTTGCCCTGAGGATAAATTCTGCAGCCTTCTCCCATTCTGTAAAGGTTTTGACCTCACAAAACTTCTCAAGTTGATCTTTGTAGTTTTTATTCTCTTGAGAACCGATGTTTGGGTCATGCCAGACAATCACCCAATCTTTGAAGAATCGCTTCACCATCTCTTCAAGCCCGCATTTAAGGATAATGTCTTCATCATCAACACTCTTTGGTCCACCTTTGGGTTTGTTATTCAATGGTTTTGACTCTCTTTTTGAGCTTTTGTTTCCCATTTAATCAGATATTTTTGTTTATTTAGATCTTTATTAAATTCAAGGCGATAAGCCCTTTAAAAACACTGATTCTTTTAAAGTTAAATTTAATAAAAATAGCTCCCCTTCTAAATACTTTATTTAGAATTATAAAATATTATTACTCAACTGAGTCTCTTCTGATATTATCTTTGAGAAAAGACTCCAATAAAAAGGGGCTTTAGCTCAGTTAATGTGGAAAGTAGGAAAGATAAAAGAATGAAATGCTCGCAATCAGCTTTTTTTTTCAAAGAGACCTTGAAAACAGACTTACTTGATACCAAAAAGGAGAGATAATTTTATTTTTTGTTATGAGAGGTTTGATTAATTTTTTATTCTATTTTCTCTCGAAAAAATTCATTAATTCTTCAAATAGTTTTGTCTAAGGAAATTTAAATTAGTTAATTCTGCTTGGCTAAATTTAACTTTTGCCCTTTTCTTTCCCCTTTTCTTCTTGTTTGTTTGAAGCTTTTTGAAGAAAAATCCCATAGAAATCAGAAGAACCTCAGAAGCTAACATAGGATTAGGCTTGATTTTGATCCAAGTGTTGGAGATGACAACAATAAATCTCCGTGCAGTTTCTGCCAAACATTGTAACTTCTAATTCAATTTCGCTCAAATTCATAATTTTTTTGACAGCTTGCTCATCAACATGATAAACCTCTTGAAAGAACAGTCTTTGAGAAAATTCTTTGGAGGAAGGATTGATGTCAGATGAAAGGATCGGCGTGAAAGTTTCTTCGAGATTCGAGAGCTCATATTCAGCAACCAGAAAAATTACTCCAAGAGCAATTTTCATTTTCTCAAGAGCCTCTCAGAAGGCAGACTGAGAATTAAAGGAAAAATCTTTTTGATTCCGAGAATCATCAGAAAATATTATTTTATGAGATTAAGCCAGGATAATCAAACTGCCTTTGGCTTCCTTAAGAGGGTTATGATAAAAATAAACCTCAACATTGCAACCTAACTTGGACAAACTAAAGGAAGCATTGAACTCAAAATAAAATAATAACCTTGTCTGCACAAAGAAAGAAACAAAATACAAAAAACTTAAAGAAAAGAAGGAATTATCACGAGGCACAAAAACAAAATAATTAATTAAAAAGAACAAGAAATAAGGTGTAAATCAATAAAAACAAAAGAGTCAATAAGGGAACTGGCACTGGCAGTAGATCATGTAAAGAGCAATCACAGCAAAGCAGAGGAAAACGAAAAGAGAAACACAAAACATATCAATCTTCATAAAAATAACACTTACCTTCATGATGAACTTTATAAATTAGATAACTCACCATCTATATCCAAGATTTCTATTAATCGAATATTTACCTATATACCAGTAGATGTTCATATAATGTAAGTTGTATAGATTGCTGGGTGTGAGGACTCAAATAATTAAAAAAAAATCATAATTCGGATCACGCCCAAATGGATCTTGATCGCAAATATGCAATTTTTCAGAGGACCCTGCAACTTCTGCAAGACCCAAGGGATTGCTGCCCAAACACATCCGGAACATGCCAGAACCCATATAAATAAATTTATAAACCATGATATCTATGAACTATATGCCCAATTATTGTCCCCTCTTGATAATGAATGTCTATCAGTATGGGAAGACACGATCTATGCCTATCGCATATCTGTATAGGAGTAATCTCTCATGTGAGAAAAAAAAATCATAATTTCAATGTTGACTGGTCATGCCAAAATTCATTAACTTGCTCTGCTGTTAAAATTAAAATTTTATTTTGTTTTGGCCTTTGATTGCTTTTTTTCATTGACTCCGTCTATTGTAGCAAGATAAGGAGTAATGAAAATACTGTAGTTATTGGAATCTCTTCAGTGGTTCAGATCCTGAGATTTTTCGAATGGATTTAACCCAGAGTTTCATAAAATTTTGCTTTTTACTGTTTCTCCTGTTAAGTTTTATCTCATTACGTTAAAACTTCTCAAAATATCAGGCATTTCAAACCTGACATTAATAAAGTTTCCATTTCTTAAAATAGAAATAAATAGGATCAGTGGTTTTCCTAAAGGCAAACCAAGAACAGATGTTTTCAAAAGTTTGGAAAAATCGTTTTTCAAAATTTCTTTCAGGTCAAGAAATAATCATTTTTGCAAAATTTGTTCCAAGTCTCAGAAATTAGAGAAAATTACTTGAGATAAAAAAATAAAAAGTCATCTGAAGTTTTTTAAAGACACTTAGCAATACGATCAAGTCAGTTTCTTGGAATTAAAATTCCTCTCCCTACTCGATCAGAAGTGTGTGAGGTTCTTTTGAGACATTATGAAAAAACAGTTTGAGGTTTTAGTTTTTGAAATTGATTTATGAGATTTCGGGCAAATGAAAAGGCTGAGGAAGGAAAAAAAATTCGGGCAAAGGATTTTCGGGTAACCTGAGGGATCCTAAACCTGAATCATAGGGATTTTCCTTTCTGAATTCAAATCAACAAATTCACTCTGATCTCCTTTGGAAAAAAAATCAATTGAAAAATAAAAAAAAACTTCATAAATTCTCAAATGGAAATTTTGTGGATAAGAATCCTGGTCTTGTCTCCTCAATCAGCTTGGGACCCAATGTCCCAAGAACTTCATCATTTTTCAAGACACACTCAATATAAATAGATAGATTTAAATTTATGTACATATCCATAAGAATCAAATAACAATATATCCACAATCAGTTCCTTCTAATTTCTAAATCATGAATATTCACTTTCTCTTGCTTATTTTCCCCATTTCCATTCTTCACAGCAGTCCCGATTTGATTTTCAACTTTGATTGTAGAGAGATGTGTCTTTCCAAACAGAGACTTCCTGATCTCCAGAACTTTTGAATAATATTCTAATGCCTTATTATATTCTCCCTGCTTCTCATAAATAAATGCTATGTTCCCATATACAAGTGCCATGCTGGGGTCGTTTTTCTTCTCACCATGCTCCTGCTGAAGATAAATATTGTAATATTTAAGAGCTTTTTCATACTGTTTGCTTTCAAAATAAGCCTCAGCTTGCTGAAGAATATCATTAATATCCATCAGTTGACTCTCTTTAAGTTCATTTTCAGACATCCTTTCGCACCAGAAACTGAACGGATTGCTTTCCAACACAATCCCATGTCCTTTTTGAATACACTCTACTTGGCTTTCCAAACAATTTTCACACCAGGCTTCCTTTCTCTCACTACATTCAGTACACTTGAAATAGATCTCTCGATACTCCGCTTGGCATTGACTACATTTATACCCATACATCGGAAGCTTTAGCTCTACCGGATAGTTCAGCACGAAGCCTTTCATGCTGACCTGAATAGTTCTCAAATCATGCATCATAGGAAGACACAATAAAGGCCCATTATGGTTTGCAAAGAAATCAGGAAGACAGCCTTCACAAAAGTAACTCCCGTTAGTGATTGGCGTGAAAAACATCTTTGTAGATTTTCTATGACAAGAACACACCGAGCATGAAATGTTTTCGACATTCGGAATCAAGATTTCCCTTAAAGGATTTTCCTCTGTAACAAATTTTCTAAAGCCTTGAGCGCCATATAACAAGACAAGATGACGGTAAGGTAATTCCTCTGGGCATAAATCCTCTGTCTCCAAGACGGTGAACCTTGATCTTACATTGAATAAAATCTCGCTTTCCTCTGGAAAATTAGAAAATTCTTCGACTTCTGCAAAGCCTCGTTCTTCTTCATTTGGCCCTTTTGGTACGAGAATCGTAATGAAAACCTTCTGATTTGGGTCATCTCGCATGTATTTTAGGGCCACTTTTTTGTTTTTTGACACTGAAAGAAAGCCATGCATTTCAATTTCGCCACCAAGATTAGCTTTCAAACTTGTCCATTCTTCTTGCGACAGGTAAGCTCCTCTGTACAGCACTCCGCAAAAACGCTTGCTTTTTTCTTTATATTGCTCTTTTATTGCTTGTTCTACATCCTTGAGAAGCAAGCGACAATATTGGATCGACTCAGACGTGGCTATTCTGAGACAGTTATTGGTCACTTTGTACAAAAAGGACTCTTGGGTGTACCATCTCAGGGTCGTTTCTTTGTTATACTTGTTGTAATTTTGCTCAAAATCTGCGATAAGCGACATGTTTGTTTCGTCTGAATAGACCGCTCTGGCCAGGTTTACTAAATCTTTTTTCGCCTGTAAGCGATTGTGAAAGTTCGGTACAATTCGAAGATGATTCGTTTCACTTTTATCCTGACCATCAAGGATTGGTGTAAATACAGGTAGGTTAACTCTTAATGAAGACGCTTCTTTGTACCATTTCAATATATTCTGTTCAATTAGATAAAGGACTTGTTGCATATCAGTTCCGACACATCTCACATTTGAATAATGTCTTGCCCAATTTGAGTGATACTCTCTACTTTCACAAAAGATATAAATGCTTGAAACGTTCTGATCCGAAGAGATTTCTTTGACTAAGAGTTCTCCATTCGTTCCTGATGTTATCACTTGACATACTGCAGGAGTTCTGAGGATAAATTCTGCAGCTCTCTTCCACTCTGTAAAGGTTTTAACCTCACAGAATTTTTCAAGCTGATCTTTATAGCCTTTGTTCTCTTCAGAATCGACGTTTGGATCATGCCATACAATGATACAATCTTTGAAGAAACGCTTTACCATCTCTTCAAGCCCACATTTAATGATTATCTCTTCTTCGTTGGCACCTTTCATTTCATGTTTGAGTTTATGTTTCAAGAGTTTTGTCTTGATTTTCGAGGTTTCGTTTCCCATTGAAATTTCTTTTTGTTTATTGAAAATTATTATATTTAACAGCATAAACCCTTTAAAAATCCGCTTTTTCAATAGCCAAATTTAGAGAAATAGCTCCCATTCTAAATGCTTTATTTGGAAATTTCAAATATTATTTATTAATCAATAGAATCTTCTGAGATCATCTAGCTTTCCTACATTCCATGAAAACTGAGCTCGAAATCCATATAATTGAGGTTTTTTATTAAAGAGAAGAGAATCGAATTATTTCAGCTGGGCTTTTCTTTCCAAAAGATCTTCAAAACAGCTCTTTACTTTCTCGAAAAAAGGGAGAGATGATTTTCTTTTTCTATTGGCAGTTTTACCAGTTTTTTATTCCACTTTATCTCTTCAAAAAATTGTTAAATTCTTTAATTAGTTTTGGCTCAGAATTAAAAAAAAATTATTTGATTAATTCAGATTGAACAGAATTAATTTTGCCCATTTTCTTTCTCTTTTGTCAAACCTTCTTGTTCTTCTTGAGCCTTTTTCTTTTTGAATTTCCCTTGAGAATGAGGAGAACCTCTGAAACTAACAGAATTAGGCATGATCCTGATCCAAATGGTGGGCATGGCAAGAGGAGATTCCCATACAGTCTTAACTGGATATTTTAATTTTTAATTAAATTTGGATCCTGTTCATAATTTTTTTCAACAGTTTTTCTGGGTTGCAGCTTTTTTCCTTTAGAGACGAAAGATTCATTTGTTTCTTTGATATTTCATAAAGTGAACACTTCAAACTCTTTGTCTTCCCCTCCATCCAGAGAGATCCAGAGAACCTTACACCAGGAGCATCAATCCCAAGATGAGTGTTTATGATTAAAATAATCAGTAAACATTATATTTATCTGAAATATAATGTTAAGTCAGAGGGAGAAATAATAAAATTATCCTTTGTTTTCCAAACGGGGTTCTT
>Ga0182738_1008636_pt1 | contig 10092 bp, 2 predicted proteins | sample eDN5th30CBELigMG_FD_128876 | JGI IMG/M metagenome (GOLD analysis project Ga0182738, IMG submission 128876) | Enriched Miracle-Growth compost microbial communities from Emeryville, California, USA - eDNA 5th pass 30_C BE-Lig MG (version 2)... ... | reverse complement strand
TGCGAACTGAGAATTATTTGGTTTTTCCGGTCAAATTTTCACTCTGTTTCATCAAGAACTTTTTTCAAAAGAGCTCCGTGCAAATATTTTTGGATGCTCATTTCTCTCAGATTTTAGAATTCAGATTTTCAAAAAAAAATTTTGGGAAAATTCTCACTGAATTCCATAAAAAATAATTCAATGAAAAACAGAGGACAAGCACAAATCTTTTCTGATTTTTTCCTGAATTTTTTGTTGAGCTTTGGTAAAATGAAAAAGTTGAAAAGCATGCAAAGATTATCAATTCTCCAGCATGAAAATCAGAAAAAATTCTCAAAGTAAAAATTTCTTTTTTTTGGGCCTCGGTCAATATCCAATTTTTCCAAGGAGTCTATCAAAGCGAATTTAAAGGCTTTCATTTTTTTTAATTCATGAAATGAAAATGAGGACGCTAAAAATAAATTTTTCAATTTTTTTTCTCATTCTCCGAATTCAGAAGTTCGATCAGCTTGCTCAGGAAACTTATTTCTCGCGTTTAAAATAGAATTTGATTTTTTTTTTCTTTCGAAACTCCTTTCTTTTCAAATCTTTTTCTGCTCCAAAAAGCATTTCTTCCTTCACACAAAATTTTTTTTTGATTTGAAATTAATAAAAATTCGGAAATTATCAAAAACGATAGTTGATTTCTCTTTTATTTATAGAAGCAATGAATTAAAAATTTTGTACAGTTTTTTTTTTCGATCGGAAATCCTTCAACTGATGTTGTTCTCTCAATGGTTGGACTTTTTAAATTTTCAATTTGAACTTCGAAATTTTTCAAATGCCAGATATGCAAAGATTTCAAATACAACTTTTATTTCTGTAAATCTGATCTCAGCCCTCAAAGATCCTTCTGATTTTATTTGTGTAAATATTAAGCTTCTACAAGAAGAATTCTCTTATCTATTCACTCATTCTTTGCAATTTAAAACCATAAAATAATTACTATATAGCTTGTAAATATCATAAAGTCAACTTAGCAACTCTTAAATATTTTTGCAATACGATCTTTTGTTGGAACAAATACATACAATAATAAACATCGAAACCCAACTCAATAGTTCATTTATAACACTTTCTTCTCTTGATTCAATTTCTCTATTTTCGATCAACAAAAAGATTTAACATCAAATCCTGCTCTTTTGTGCTTTGATTGAGCTTGTACTTTGAAAACTCATTTATTCCCACGCTCTTCAAAACATCTTCATCAATGAAAAATTGTCCTGTTATCGATTTACTACTATTCGTCAAAATAATATGCGCTGCTTCGGCCATAATATCTTCATGTCTGCTCTTTGCCAAAACCTGATTCTTTCCCAACAAATTCATCGTCGCAGCCGTCGCAATCAACGTCTTTGGCCACAAAGCATTTACACCAATTCTCAGCTCTTTAAACTCTTCACTCATTCCAATCGTACACATGCTCATTCCGTATTTTGAAATCGTATAAGCACAATGCTGACTGAACCATTTAGGATCCAGATTTAACGGAGGACAAATATTCAATATATGAGGATTCTTTGACCCAGCAAGAAAAGGCGCAGCGTATTTGGATAACAAAAATGTTCCTCTTGTATTTACACTATTCATTATGTCGTATTGATCTGCGCTCATTTCTAATGACTTTGTCAACGTCATGACCGATGCATTATTTATAACGATATCCAGGCCTCCGTAAACGGAAACAACTTCATCAATAGCATCTCTTAATTTATCTTCATCGCGGATATCCACTTTCAAAGGAAGAGCACGACCGCCCAAGTCTCTAATTTCGTCGGCTGCTTCGTAAATATTGCCCGATCCTTCAGTTGTTTTGGCCAGGATAATTACAATAGCGCCGTCTTTTGCAGCTCTTTTAGCAATTGCAAGACCAATTCCTCGTGATCCACCGCTAACAAGAACAATTTTTTCATGAAGGCTACCGCCTGTATTTAGTTTTGTAGAGTTGGATAATGAACCGAAAAACCGCTTCATGGATTGGAGAGATGAGGTGGTGAAGATTCTTTGCATATTTGGTGACAGAAAAAGAACTTGATTAAAGAAAACTTTTTATTAAGGCTAGATTTTTAAAATTGTCATGACAAATCAGAAATTAATTCCATTGTTGCCTTTTTTTCTATTGTAATATATACTGATCTTGGATTGCCTTTTGAGATTTTCCCAACAGGGAAAAAGATATATGGAGTATCTTTCGAAGAAGTTTGCTAAAAAAGGAGAAGAGGTAAGCATGATTCTTGAAAAAGATTTACAAAGAAAGTTTAAATAAAACAAATGTCTTGAAAGAGAAATCCTCAAACTTCAAAGTCATATTTTGAAATAATATCCTTTTTTTTTCTTCTTGAATATGCTTTCTCAATCCATTTTTACTTCTAAAAAGAGTCAGCGAACCAAGAGGCTTGGCTCAACTTCACAATGGGGAAAATCCAAGAAGGACAAAAATATTTATTTCTCTGCAAAAAATTCTTGCTTTTCAAAGGAAATCCTTCATCAGAAACCCTTTAAAATGAGCTCATTTAAAAGAGCTTTTTCACTTTGCCATTGCGAGAACTTCAGCAAGGCCAGCATCAAGTTCAGAAAAAAAGTTTTCTGATCATTTTTTGGACAAACATCCCTCCAGGAAGATAAAATGTCAATAAAGCTTCATCTATTGATCAGCTAATTTCCAAGTAAACTTGGAAAAAATCATATTAAAGTTTAATGGCCGAAGAGCAAATCTGTCAAGTTTCAGATTTTTTCTCGAGTTGCTCTTTAAATAATTTAATCATAAAAAAATAGATTTCTTCGAAATCCCAGGTTTTTTTTCAAGCTACTGACTTGCCTTTTTTTAATCTTTATATTTTATCTCAAAAGGAAAAAGTAGCTAACTCAAAAATACAATAAAAATATTCCTCTCTGTTCTCTTCTTTCCCCTTATTACATCCATCATGTTTCCCCTTACAATCACTTCATCTCTGTTATTATTTCCAAAGAAGCTTTTAGATGAATCATTCAATAAATATCCTTTTCAATAGCGCTTGAAAGAAGTCTCATCCCAAAAAAAAGTTTTCTCTTATTTCTTTTAATTTCGGCCCAGACACGATCAAATTAAGGTCGAAATTTGTTAATCTTAATTCCTCCAACCATTAAGCGTTTTTCTTTCAAAGTCTTAATTTGTCAATTTTTTTACTGATATTTCGACCGCACTAAAATTTTATACTGTTCCCAGTACAAATTTTTTTTTTTCTTTAAGCAAAAATTATTCCAACGTCCAAAGTCAACCACTCAAGTTCGTTAAGCCTCTAGATGTCATGCAAAGCTTTTTCCCTGGAAGTTGGCTTGCTTTTTAGGTAAAAAATAAATAAAATCGAAGTTTTTGTGCCTCGGACAATTGCGACTCACTTCTGTTTTTCAACTATTGGGCGTTAAAACTTCCTTCTTTGAAAGAATCAGTTCCACTTTCTCCTTTCATTCATCTTTTTAAAAGTTGGAGCTCTTTTTTGTTGAAATAAATAAGGTCAGGTTTACCAACAACAATCTTCTTCTATTTCAACTCTTTCACTTTTTCTTTTGATGACCTTTTCATCATTCATATTCTCAAAATACTGTTTGGAGCCTCTTTTTGCTGTCTGAGGTCAAGTAACTCTCTCGGGAGAAATAAAGATTCAAGCAAATATTGATTCATTCCTTTTATGCTTGTTATCGAAAGGAGTGCGTCTGAGAACCAAAAATTAAAAGGTAAGGAAATAATGGGAGCTTCATTAATCTGAGTCTCAAGAAACGTTGAAAGAGATGACGATATGCCTCACTTTCGAGAAAAGTCGAGTGACATAAACCAATGGGTTAGATGCTAATATTCATCATAATTAAACGATTTCTTTTCAGAAGAGTGGGCAGACTATGATAGATCATTGGATTGTTCAGAGTGGAAATTACAGAACAAAAACAAGATAAACCTAAGCGAATCAAATCAGGTCATGAAAACAATGAATTATGAATTAAATTTTATAACCTGTTTAATCAGAGACTCTCTTTATTTTTATCTTAAAAATCGTTTAAACTATTATCTAGAATTACATCTGTCCCAATATGCTCGAATTTTTAAGCTTCTGATGAAAATCTATATCTTTTGCTTCAGCTTCAATTTCTCGCTCTCAATTCAACACCTTTTGGCCTTCTCCTGTTAAAATTTCCCTTGTTTTTGTTCACAGCAGACTTTCAGTATTTCTTACTGAACTCATTAATCTAGCTTTTCCAGTATGCCAGTTTGATGAGCAAAAAGTCAATAAACCAACCCAAACTTTGAATTGAAGTAAGACAAAAATCTGCCTGATTTCTAGTGATTCTATTGTCATGAAATATTAGTTGAAACGCAATTTTGAAAAGCAAACCCTGTCAACAAAATTCTTGACAGAATATTAGGGTCAAAAATGAACAACTTTGAAACCTTTCGAGACGCTCAAAATACTATTAAAACAAACAAGGCAGATGTTTTCATGTTAAATAACCATAAACTGAGCCTCTCTATGGAATGACTAGCTTATAATCTCCATTGTAAGTATGTATATCTACATGGGATTTAAAGAGAAATAAAATTGAGGTAGAGTTGATATGCTAAGAAAAAGAAAGAAATGAGTGATTAAGATTGAAATAAAAAAAAAGAACGAAAATATTTTCTGTTAGCAGACAAGTCAAATATCCCTTTTTTGAGCCGAAAATTTTATAAAAAATTTTAAATAATCAAACTTTTCAAGCCCTTTCTTTATAACTACTCAGAAAAGTTTTAAACTTTTTTATGTTCATCTTTCGATCCTTTTTTTCGTCTGGCTAAAATCCGAAGTTCATCTCTTTTCAATTGTTCCTCTATTTTATATGGAGGCTCTGGACATCTATTTACTTCCCTCCCATAAATGCAGTTTTTTGCTAACAGTTGCTCTCCTTCTTTTTTACAGACTTCCTTTCTATGATGTTTCTCAGAACTCTAAACATTTCATAGTTACATCAGGAACAAAGATAACAAAGTTCGATTTGTCTGGATTATTTGGATGACCTCTGACAAAATTCCAAGAAGTCAGACCCCCTTTGTGAGCATTTTCCATTTCCTTTTGTGCTTAGAAAGCCTTGAAAGGCTCGATACTTCAAAAACAAAATTCTAAATTTTCTCCATGTCTTGTATGAATTTGGTAAATTTCTAAAGGATCGATTACGTGTGTGTGTGTTTTGCTTGTATCAGATAATAATCAATCAGAACCTCAAAATTAAAAATTTTATTGCCCTAAAGCCGAATGAAGGTATTGCATTCTTTTGGTTCCCTCTAAAACCAACTCTCACTCTATTTTATTCTTTTTAGAGACTCAAGCAAGGCTAGACTTGAAAGTTTAGACTTTATGGAAAGGCTCAAGAAAACTTCCTTTCTGCTCACATCTGATTTGAAACCACCTTGATTCAAATTTTCATCTCGAAGTTCATCTTAACCTGGCACAAAGGGAATATTTATCCTTCTATCCCCTCCTTTTCAAGACTTCAAGCAGTTCCTATGGCTTTTCTTTGTGAAAAACCGCGCATTGGTAAGGATCACAAGGAAAGGTGAAAAGAGATTCGAAATGACAAAACTGAAGTCCGAGTGAGATCAAAGAAATGTCAGACATCATAGAATCATAAAAATGAAGGTTTAAAAGGAAAGTGAATAACCTTTCCGGCCTTTTCCCAGGAGAGTCATGAAATTGATTCTCGAAAATTCAGGTTTCTGCGGTCGAAATTAGATTAATCAAGGGCTTGAAGAAAAGACAAAGTTATTAAAAAGCTTCATCTCACCTGATTAAAATTTAATTGAAAGTAATTTGGATTCATTCATTAATTTCGTCTTTGACTTTGGACATTTTTCCAAAATTATTTTAATTTCGAATTTTCCATTTTTATTAAAAAAGGAAAAAGACCAGAAAGTCCTGAGAAATCCAAACAACAAAGGTCTGGCTTGAGAAAACCTACATATTTTTCAAACATAACCATTCCTCAGAAGCACAACTCCAAGAAAAATGGAAAGCTTGACTCTGAATGTCAGGGAATTAAGGGATACAGAGCTGAAATGGAGTGGGCAGGTTCTCAAAGAACACTTGGAAAAGCAAAATTATTAAATTTGCCACAGAGCCAGTTTTATCACTGGTTCTGGAGAAAAAATTAATAAAAATAGTAAAATTGAATTAATTGACATTTGAAATTAAAATTAAAATTAGGATCACCACAAACACTATAAAAATAATTTAATCAGAGAAAAGAGTTGGATTAATCCTTGACAAGCTTAACGGATTCAGTTTTACAAAATAAAACTTTATTCTTTATTCTGAAAGAATTCGGAAAAATTATTATTTAAATAATAATCTCTAACAATTCAATCTCCGCATGGATCGTCTCATTCACAATCTTATCAGTGAGCAGCCGAGGAAAGGTATTTTCAGCCCATTTCTTCTCATCTCACATTCAAAGGCTCCCACTCAGAGTCCCAAAATTCAGATTTCACGTCTCCAGAAACCTCAAATGGTTCCCTTTATGAAGCAGTTGAAGAGGAAGAGGAAGATGAAACGCTGAAACCTCCACCTGTGACCAAGAAAATTCAAAAAATCCCTTTCAAAAAGAAGAAAAAGTACCACACCATCTCAGATAGCTTGCGTGAGAAATTAATCGAGGCTGTAGAAAAGGGCGAAAAGATTAAACATGTAAACTTTTATTCTGGAAAAATTTCTAACATCTTTAATAAAGGCTGCGAAAAAATTCAACATTAATTATTCTTCCGCTAAATCAATCTGCCAAGTCTTTAAAAAAGAAGGCAGATCTTCCAAAAAGACCTTCAAAGTTAGAGGTGGCTATAGCAAACAGCTTCAAGCTGCCCAGAAAAAAGAAAGTTTCGATAGCAGCGTTCTCAAATCCGAAAGTGACGTCACTCCAGACAACACAAAAATCGAACCAGGGGTCAGAACCAGAGGCTCACTCAAAATTGAGGCAAATCCTGAGACCACACCTGTCCAAAACTCCTTTCCAACAGATGGTTGGGCTTTGGAACAGAAAACAAGCGAAGAAAAACCAGTACAATATTCAAATATATTACAGCAAAACGCGGAAAAAAATGAAAAGTTAAACAATATTTTAGCTCAAAATTCCGTCCTTATGAATAAGTCTCTTCACCATCAGCCCACGATGGTGGTCAACCCACATTCCCTTGTGATCCATACCCCACAGGTGTTCATGCAGAATAATTTCCATAATATGCACCCTTCTGGCTTGCTTAGTAATTTGCAATTTCAAAGAATAAATACTTCCAAAATTAATTTTCCCAAACAGACAAATATTCACTCTCAAAATTTCCCCCTGCTCAATAGCCTCTTTAGCTCTAGCCTTGAAAGCACTGCCATGAATAACCATGCAAATCTCAGCGTGCTCTCACAAAATTATCACCATCAACAGCAACAAATGGTTCAATTTCCCCCCGCGCCGAATAACTTGAATTTGCTCAATACTCATAATCCAGCTCAAATGAATAATGACATACAATCATTATTGTTGAACCAAATGAGTCAGCAGCGCAGTATGAATCCAAACCCTTTCCAAAACAACTTTAATTTCTTTTGACTAGCGTCATGCTAGAGGCATCTCTAATTAATAAAGTAATATTTCAGCAATCCTTTGCTAGTCACTTGACATAATAACACTGAACCTTGGTTAGTTTCTTCCTCTTTTTAATCTGTATACATTCTTTTGTAAAGGGTTTCTCTTTGTATTTTCTAGTTTATTTTGTATCTTTCATCGATATTTGTTTTGCAAAAGGAAGAATTAACCTTTCGGTCATATATTAAAAGTAGTCTCTCTTTCTGCTTAGCCCTGATCAACCGAGCCCGAAAAAGGGAAATATCCCTTTCAACCTGACAAAAAAGAAAACTTTCTGATGATATTTTTAAAAAGGGCTCTAATCTTGAAATATTTGTGGGGAAATTAAGGCCTTATTATTATCCAAATTGGAAACGCACTTTCGTGCAGCTTCCATGGCTAAAGATTTCCAAGGTGGGATGTGGATATCGATCTCTTGATTCTCGAAATGATTTCATTTCGCTCTGGGGGATTTTCGCGAAAAACTCTGGCTTCAAAGCCTCTCGGTCAAAGGAAAAGCCAGAGATTAAAATTAAACAAAATTAAGAAGAAAACTCTATTTTAGAAAAAAGGAATTCTCAGCTCCCGCCAATCTACAGTTTTCTTCTCTCTTTCAATTTTTTCACATATTTTACGGAATCTCCCTAAAAATAGACCACTTATCCTGAAAAACTTGACGGTTATTTTTTGTTATGGGCAACTTTGCAAGGAGAGTTATTCAGGAATGCAATTTATAACACCTTTAATTTTGTGGATACAATGTGGTTTTTTGAAATGGTAAATTAAAGGATTGGAACTTTCCTGTTTATTAAACAAGATAAAGTGTCATCTTCTGATTTAAATTGTGGCTTTTGATGTGAAATCTCCCCGACTTGAGTCGTCTTAAGCTCGTCTTCAAGCCTTCCCCCTTCTAGGTCTTTTCTTTATTTCTGAGTGTTACGAAAGATTAAAGCGTCCAAATTTCTACTCCTTACGTGTTTATGGTTATTCTTGAGGACGTCACATGATTTCAATATTCATGTGACCCCTTAGTTTATTCAGGATTAATATTTGTTTAGTTACCATCAACCTTTACTGTCTTCTTTCTGACAAGCTAACTCAGAAAACTCTTCAAAATATCAGAGTTCGGCTCTGAGAAATGCTCATTTGAAAATCAAAGTCTTGATGTGCTGTGCGTAAAAAAATTTAATAAAGATTACTCTGGCACAATTTTTACATAAAAAAAAATATATGCATAAAACAAATTGTATCGAGAAAAATCCCAAGATATATGGAAAATCATTCCGAAAACTCCGAGGGGATCAAAAGGGTTTCTCAAAGGAAACATTCTTTATCTCAGTTGGCTTAAAGGAGGGGATTTTTAAAAAGGCATCAAAAAGTGAATTTCTTTGGATTTTCAAGTCTCACACTCCGGAAGAATGATGAGGAAGGAGCCTGGTCAACAGAGACGATAAAAATCGTTTGAATATGAAGAGTGGTATAAGCGCGAATCAAAACTGCTAAAACCCTCTAAAAATTAGTTGAAAAATCAGAGGACGAGAATCAACCAATTTTCTTGCAAGAACTCAGTTTTTTCTGTAATCTATTAAAAATTTAATTTGCCATCACATATCAAAATCATTTTTACACAAATCAAATGTTTAGAATTTCTTTTTTTTAAAACGCCTCTGGCTTTTCTGAGGGTTCCACTTGTGAAGAAATCTCTCAAAATGTCTTTGAACTTTCAAAAAGAGATCTAATTGAAGGAATCTAGTAGCAGTTTTACGAAGTTTTTTGACTCTTCCGAAAAAGTGGGCTTCACGGAGGAATAGAAGTCGAGAAAACGCGGTGTTGAAGAGGATGAAACTGAAAACAAAGAATTTCAAAGTAGGTGTCCAAAGAAAAGGGAATAGTCTTTTTGAGACATCTCGAATCGGTGTTGGATACTGAAATAGCATACATCCATTCGAAAAAGAAGGGATCTTTTCAAAAAATTTCTACGTTAGGAAGGGGACAAATGTTAATGATACCATCGAAAAATTTCAGAGAAATCACCTAAGGGAACAGCAATTCTGAACTAGGACCTGGAAGATTTTGATTCATTTCTCAAGGAAAGGTTTGAGGACTTGAAAATAAAATGAATCAATTTGATAAATAGTTCAAAAAGTTCCCCAGACCATGTCTCGGATCAATAAAAAAGTGAGTTCGAGCTTATGGTGCTCTTTTTCCCGTCTGGAAGCTTTTGTGAAATATATCGACCTCGAAAAAATATTGCTTTGACATCAGAAAACAAAGATCTGAAAAATTCCATTTTGGAAAAAAATAGTTTTTTTTCAAGATCAAGAAATATTTTAAATGTTTTCTTGTGAGTTTTTTTTTTTTCCTTGAAAATTTCTTTGATGATGATTTTTTTGGTTGAAAATTTTTTTTCTTAGTGAGAATATTCCAAAACAAAGTTAAAAATCTTCCCATTAAAAATTT
>Ga0182738_1008635_pt1 | contig 10092 bp, 8 predicted proteins | sample eDN5th30CBELigMG_FD_128876 | JGI IMG/M metagenome (GOLD analysis project Ga0182738, IMG submission 128876) | Enriched Miracle-Growth compost microbial communities from Emeryville, California, USA - eDNA 5th pass 30_C BE-Lig MG (version 2)... ... | reverse complement strand
GTTCCTGGTGCTGGCGCAGGCGCCGGGCGGGCTGACGTGCTTTCTGATGCCGCGCTTCCGTCCCGACGGCAGCGTCAACGCGCTTCACCTGCAGCGCCTCAAAGACAAGCTGGGCAACCGCTCCAATGCGTCGTCCGAGGTCGAATTCCACGGCGCCTATGCGCGGGCGATCGGCGAGGAGGGGCGCGGCGTCGCGATCATCATCGAGATGGTGACGCATACGCGCCTCGATTGCGCCATCGCGTCCGGCGGCCTGATGCGCCTGGCGCTCGCCAACGCCATCCATCACGCCGAGCACCGCACGGTGTTCCAGCGCAAGCTCGTCGATCAGCCGATCATGCAGCAGGTGCTTGCCGACATGGCGCTCGATGTCGAGGGTGCCGCGGCGCTCTCGTTCCGCCTCGCGCGCGCCTTCGACCGCGCCGACGACGTGCGCGCCTCGGCGTGGCGCCGGCTGATGACGCCGGTGACGAAATACTGGGTGTGCAAGATGGCGCCGCCGCTGGTGGCCGAGGCGATGGAATGCCTCGGCGGCAACGGCTACGTCGAGGAAGCGCCGCTGGCGCGCCTCTACCGCGAGGTGCCGGTCAATTCCATCTGGGAGGGGTCGGGCAACGTCATGGCGCTCGATGTCGCGCGCGTGCTGCAGCGCGAGCCCGCGTGCGTCGCCACCGTCATGGAAGAGCTGCACGCTGCCGCCGGCGACGATCAGCACCTGCGGCGCGCGCATGCACGGCTCGAGTCCATGCTGCAGGAGCCGATGCTGCTGGACGCGCGCGGGCGCACGCTAGTGGAGGCGCTGGCGGTCCTCGGCGCGGCGACGATCCTGCGCGCGCACGCGCCGGCGGCGGTGGCCGATGCGTTCGTCGCGACGCGCATCTCCGGCGACCCGCGGCACACCTACGGTCAGGGGCTGGAGCATGCGGACGTGCGCTCCATTATCGCCCGCGCCTCGCCGAACCAGAGCTGAGCATCCCCACTCACTGCGTGAACGGAAAGGGGAAGGTCAGGTGAACAGCCACGACGAGACGCCGCCGCGGCGGGCGAGATCGCCCATCTCGGCGTTCATGGCATCGAACACGGCCTGCGTCGCGATATCGGGCAGCCAGGGCGCACCGCCGCACTTCTTGCGATATGGCTCCATGAGCTGGCCCCACGCATCGGCGTCAAGCTTGCGCTCGGGCGGGATGCGCGGCGGCAGCCGGCGCAAGCCGCTCTGGGCCGCGAGCCACGCATACGCCGCCTGCCAGACGTCGAGCGGCGCCGCCATGTTGTGACGCCCCTTCAGCTGCGTGATGGCGAGCATGCCCGCCTCGCGCGCGTGCGGTCCGACCTCCAGCGTCGCGACGTGCTCGCGCTCACGGCGGATGGAGAACAACCGGCAGCGATCGTCGGCGAGACGCTCGGCATACTGGTCGGCGCAGTTCTGCATGGCGCGCGCCTCGGTGAGTATCTCGCCGCGGTCGAGCAGCGGCGCGAACGTGTAGCCGCGCACCTGTCCGCCCGAGAGCCAGGGGTCCGTGAGCACGCCGGGGCCGAGCTGCAGCATCAGCCGTATGCGATTGAGCCAGCTCTTGGCCGCGCACAACGCGGTGTCGAAGGCGATCTCCGGCCGCCACGGGACCACGATGAGGCCGTGCGCGCGCGTTTGGGTGGCGCGCGAGAACCAGGCGTAGGCGGCAAGGACGCCGAACATCTGCTCGGGCTTGCCGGACTCGCCGAAGATAGACTGGTCCGCGAGCCACAGGGCGAAGTCCTCGTTGCAGGCTTTGGCGGCGAAGGCGATCGAGTCCAGCCACAGCGCGCTGTGACTGGGCGCCGCCGGCATGCGGGTCGCGACGCGCCGCGTGAACGCTTCGCTGGAGGGGACGGGCGCTATGGCCTTGTGAAACGCCTCGGGCGGCAGGCGGCGCAGCCACAGGGGCAGCTCGAGAGTGCGGGCAACGGTCTTCAGCGGCGCGCCTTCCTCGATCAGCGACAACGCGGCGGCTCGCGCGTCCGCTTTGCCGCGTCGCGTAGCCAGCACGTACATCGCGCCGGGAAACACGACGGCGAGATCGGCGAGGCGCGATGAGGAACGCATCAGGCGGCGGACCTCGCGCCGGGCAGGGTAGGCGAAGCGGCCGGCATAGCTCTCGCGCTCGTCGGAGAGCCCCGGCAGGGACGGCGTGCGTCGCGTTGCTGTGGGCTGGCGTAGAAGCTTCGTGACCTGCGACATGAACTCATCCACTTCGCCACGGGCAAACGGCCCGAAACGATGGCGTCCTTCGACGCTCGCAGGCTATTGCGGCACGCTTAGGACGGCTCGTTGCCAATCCCCTCGGAGTGCCGCTGACAGTTAATGCGAAAAGCGATGGTCAGCTAAGACTGTGGCGCATGCGATCGAGCGCACCTTGCAAGATAATGGTGGCCGCGAGCTTATCGATGACCTGTGCGCGGCGCCGGCGACTCGCATCGGCCTCGATCAGCATGCGTTCCGCGGCCGCGGTCGACAGGCGCTCGTCCCACAGCAGGATCGGCAACTCGCTCAGCTTGTTGATGTTGCGCGCGAACGCATGCGTCGATTGCACGCGCGGGCCGGCGGTGCCGTCGAGGTTGGTCGGCAGGCCGAGCACGAAGCCGGCGATGCGATGCTCCGCGGCGATCCGCAGCAGCTCAGCCGCATCCTGCGCGAACTTCGCCCGCCGGATGACGGTCAGGGGCGAGGCGATGGTGCGGGTGATGTCCGAGAGCGCCAGGCCCAGCGTCTTGGTGCCGGCGTCGATGCCGATCAGCGCCGAGCGGCTGGGGAGATTACCGGCGAAGGCCTCGATATCGTCGGTTGTCGTGCCCGGCTGCCGCTGATCCATCGAATTTGCCATATAGGCAGCCTGCCCGTTGTTGCCGCGTCCGGCGTCCTTATACTCCGCGCCGGTTGCCGATTGCCAACCCGCCGCAAGCGCGGGCGGCAAAGGGGGAAAACGCTGCCGGTCCAACCGGCGGCAGCAAGGATCAGGCGAGTGCCAGAGACGATTGGGCCCGCTAGTGGCCCGGCCCAAGCGGACATGCCGCGCGTAGACACCACGCCGCGGCCGCGGCGTGGCACGGGTGTGCTGGCGCTGTTCGCCGCCACGACGTTCCTGTCGGCGTTCCTGCTCTTCGCCATCCAGCCGATATTCGCCAAGATGGTGCTGCCGGTGCTGGGCGGCTCGTCGTCAGTGTGGGCGGTGGCGCTCCTCTTTTTCCAGGCGGCGCTTCTCGCCGGCTACGCCTACGCGCACGTGCTCAACGGCCACGTAGCCTTCCGCAACGCCGGCTTCGTGCATCTGGCGCTGGCGTTGACGGCGGCGCTGATGCTGCCGATCGCCATTCCCGGCAGCTGGCGCGAGCCGCCGACGGGCGATCCCTATCTGTGGCAGCTCGGCCTTTTCAGTGTTGCTGTCGGGTTGCCGTTCATCGCTGTCGCCGCGAACGCGCCGTTGTTGCAGGCGTGGTTCGCGCGCTCGGGCAATCCGCACGCCAAGGATCCCTATTTCCTCTACGGCGCCTCGAACCTCGGAAGCCTCCTGGCGCTGCTCGGCTATCCATTTCTTCTGGAGCCGGATTTCGGCCTGACGGCACTCAGTCTTTACTGGGCGGTGCTCTATGCGGTCCTGGTGGCCGCTATCGGCGCCTGCTTTGCCGTGGTGCGCTACGGCACTGCCGGGTCGGCGAGTGTGCTGCGCGCGCCGGACGACGATCCGGGCACGGCGCCATCGTGGCGCGATCGCCTGGGCTGGTGCGGATTGGCGCTCGTTCCAGCAGCGCTGTTGACGGCGTTCACGACGCACATCGCGACCGACATCGCCTCGGCGCCGCTGCTGTGGGTCATTCCGCTGGCGATCTACCTTTCCACCTTCGTCCTCGCCTTCCAGACGCGGGTGCCGCTGCCGATGGGGCTGCTGCTGCCCTTGCAGCTCGCGGCGGTCATCTTCGCCCTGCTCGAGCTGTCGCAGGTGAAGCACGACAAATGGGTGCTGACGAGCGCCGCGGGCGTCGCCGCCTTCTTCCTTGCCGCGCTCGTTGCTCACCGCACGCTGTTCCTTCGGCGGCCGCCTGCCCGCTTTCTGACCGGCTTCTATCTGTGGATGTCGTTCGGCGGCGTGCTCGGCGGCCTTTTCGCGGCGTTGATCGCACCGCGCCTCTTCTCGGAGGTGTTCGAGTATCCGCTGCTCATCGCCCTTTCGCTCGCCTGCCGGCCGGGGGTTTTCGGCGTCCCGCGCGAGAGGACGACGCGCGAGCTGTTATGGATAGGCGGCATTCTGGCCGTCGGGCTGGTCCTGATCGCCAAGCTGCCGCTGCTGGCGGCGGGCGAGGGATGGACGTTCGGCGACTGGGGCACGACGCCGGTCATCGCGCTCGCCTTCGCGATCGCCGCGGTCGCTTTCTGGGGGCACGGCACGCGGCAGTTGATGGCGGCGCTGATGATGTTCGCCACCGTCGTCATGCTGCCTTCGGCTGTGAAGCGCGGGCAGGCGCAGCGCAGCTACTACGGCGTCTATCGCGTCAGCCAGTCGGAGCTTGGCGACTTCAACGTGCTGACGCACGGCACGACGCTGCACGGCGCACAGCGCCTGCGCGACGAGACGGGCCATCTCGTTTCCGACGTCACGCCCGGCACGTACTACTACCCGGGCTCGCCGATGGCGTCGGCGGTGGCGATCACGCAGGCGCGGCTGGACGCGGATGCCGAGCTCGGCCGTTTCGGCATCATCGGCCTCGGCGCCGGCTCGCTCGCCTGCTATTCACGCAAGCACGAGCAGTGGCGGTTTTTCGAGATCGACCCGGTGGTGGTGGACATCGCCGCCAAGTCCACGCATTTCACGTTCCTCGCCAATTGCCAGCCGAAGCTCGACGTCGTCCTGGGCGATGCGCGCCTGACGATGGCCAAGGAGCCGGACAACAGCTTCGACCTCATCATCGTCGACGCGTTCACGTCCGATGCCGTGCCGGTGCACCTGATGACCAAGGAGGCGCTGCAACTCTATGCGCGCAAGCTGACCGACAAGGGCGTCGTCGTGCTGCACATCTCCAACCGCTACCTCGACCTGGATTCGGTGCTCGGCGCCACCTTGCCGCTCGTACCGGAGCTGAAGGGGCTTATCGTCTCCGACGACAAGGCGGACGGCACATATGCGCAGAACACCTCGACTATTGCCGTCTTCGCCAAAAACCAGACGGCGCTCGATCCGTTCCGTATGCTCGATGGCGCGCAGGATTTCCACGAGGGCGGGCTGTCGCCGTGGACGGACGACGCATCCGATATTCTGGGCCCGTTCCTGTCGCAGTGGCGGCGCTCGTAATTCGGCTCCGGCGAACTCCCCTGCGGGAGCCGGCTGCCGGGGCGGATGGCTCCAACGCTCCTGCTATCGCGCCGATTCCGGCTGTGACATGGCGAGGCGCCGAGGACCCTGCCGCAAGCCTCGGCGTCCCCTCCTCGGGGCATCAACCAAAGTTGCGCCCATCCCCTCACGGGGCTAAGAGTTCGGGCGCTTTATCCGAAGCGACGTTCAACTGCCAACGGCGAGGAGCCATGCGGGTCGACGAGACGACGGTCCGGCGCATCGCGCGCCTGGCGCGCATCAAGATTTCCGACCAGGAGGCTAAGGGCCTCGAGGCGGAGCTGTCGGGCATCCTCAACTGGGTGGAGCAGCTCGATCAGGTGGACACCGCAAATGTCGAGCCGATGACGCGCGTCGTCCCCATCGAGCTGAAGAAGCGCGTCGATACGATCACGGATGGCGAAATCGCCGATGACGTGGTGAAGAACGCGCCGCTGGTCGAGGACCATTACTTCGTCGTTCCCAAGGTGGTGGAGTAACGGCCCGTGACCGAACTGACCAAGCTCACCATCGCCGAAGCGCGCGACAAGGTGCGCAAGCGAGAAATTTCCGCCACCGAGCTGACGCGGGCGTTCGTCGATGCCATCGAGGGCGCCAATGCCTCGCTCAACGCCTACGTGCTGCCGACGCCCGAGCTGGCGCTGGCGCAGGCGCAGGAGAGCGACAAGCGCCTGAAGTCGGGCGATGCGCGTCCGCTCGAAGGGCTGCCGCTCGGCAACAAGGATCTCTTTTGCACGACCGGCGTGCGCACGACCGCGTGCTCGAAGATCCTCGACGACTTCACGCCGACGTATGAATCGACGGTCGGCGCCAACCTGTGGAATGCCGGCGCCGTCATGCTCGGCAAGCTCAACTGCGACGAGTTCGCGATGGGCTCGTCCAACGAGACGAGCGCGTTCGGCCCCGTCGTGTCGCCGTGGCGGCGTCTGCGGGACGGCAAGCTTGCGGCCGACAAGCTCGTCCCCGGCGGCTCCTCGGGCGGCTCCTCGGCCGCCGTCGCCGCCGATCTGTGCCTCGCGGCGACTGCAACCGACACGGGCGGCTCCATCCGCCAGCCGGCAGCGTTGACCGGCACCGTCGGCATCAAGCCGACGTACGGGCGCTGCTCGCGCTGGGGCATCGTCGCCTTTGCCTCCTCGCTCGATCAGGCGGGCCCGATAGCCAAGACGGTGCGTGACGCTGCCATCATGCTGCGCGCGATGGCGAGCCACGACCCCAAGGACTCCACCTCGGTCGAGACACCGGTGCCCGATTACGAGGCGGCGCTGGGTCAAGGGATCAAGGGCCTGCGCGTCGGCGTGCCGAAGGAGTATCGCGTCGAGGGCATGTCGAAGGAGATCGACAAGCTCTGGCAGGACGGCATCGCGTGGCTGAAGGCGGCGGGCGCGAGCATCCACGAGATCAGCCTGCCGCACACCAGGTACGCGCTGCCCGCGTACTACATTGTCGCTCCGGCCGAAGCCTCGTCCAACCTCGCCCGCTACGACGGCGTGCGCTACGGCCTGCGCGTACCGGGCAAGGATCTCATCGACACCTATGAGAACACGCGCGCCGCCGGTTTCGGCAAGGAGGTGCGCCGCCGCATTCTCATCGGCACCTACGTGCTGTCGGCCGGCTACTACGACGCCTACTACCTCAAGGCGCAGAAGGTGCGCACGCTCATCAAGCGCGACTTCGACGAGGCGTGGAAATCCGTCGACGTGGTACTGACGCCGACGACGCCGTCGCCGGCCTTCGGCTTCGGCGAGAAGACCGGCGACCCCATCGCCATGTACCTCGAAGACATCTTCACCGTCACGGTGAACATGGCCGGCCTGCCGGGCATATCGGTGCCGGCCGGTCTGTCGGGTGAGGGAACGCCGCTCGGACTGCAGCTCATCGGCAAGCCGTTCGACGAGGCGACGCTCTTCCGCGCCGCGCAGGCTATCGAGGATGCAGCCGGGCGCTTCACCGTTGCCGAGCGCTGGTGGGAGGGCGCCGGCGCAGCGAAGAGCACGGGCACCAAGCGGGCGGCTGGGAGTAAAGCGAAATGAGTCCCCGTAAACCGACGGAATGCACGGACATGACCGAGGTGCGGGCGGAGATCGACCGCATCGACACCGCGCTTGTCGACCTCATCGCCGAGCGCTTCGGTTTCGTCGACCGCGCCTGGCAGCTGAAGACGAACCCGAACGAGGCCTATGTCCCCTGGCGCATTCAGCAGGTCATCGACAAGGTGAAGGTGAGGGCCGGCGAGAAGGGCTTGCCGCCGGAGCTGACCGAGGCGCTGTGGCGGCAGATGATCGGCTGGTTCGTGCAATACGAGGAGGAGAAGCTTCGGCGCTCCATCGAAGGCGGCAGCGGAGCGAAGTGAGGCCGGCAAAGCATCGGGAATTGAGCGACATGGCTCTCTGCTTGTGCCGGCCGCAAAGAGCCCGTAGGGCTAAGGCCGCAAGGCGGCCCGGCGCGAGTGCCGGCTATCAACGGAGCAGGCGACCGCTTGAGCGAAGCCTCTCTCAGCTCGTGCCTGGAAAGAACTAAGATGGAAATCGTTCCGTTCGATCCCGCGACGCTCGTCAAGATCGCCGCCTTCAACCCGGCGATCATCATCGTCGCGTTCCTGCTCGGCCGCCGCGCCGACCAGTGGCAGAAGGTCATCGTCGCGGCATTCGCTGCCTCGCTCGCCGGCTTTCTCGTCTATTGGATCGCGGCGGCGGTAGGGCTGATGCCGGTGCACGCGCTCGGCGGCGAAGCGGCCGTGCTGGTGATCGGATTTTTCTTCGGCCTCCTCTGGGCCACCCTCGGCTATCAGGTTGGCCACCGCCGCGGTTGATGTCCTGATCGCGCGAACCTGATCCATCGGGCCAAAGCTGCCGCTGCGTGCGGCCTTCGCCCGAAAAGTGCCACTTCTTTCCTCCATTGCTCGCCTGCGGGGACGATCAGGGTGACATCGTTCCGGGGGTAATGCGTAATGACGGCAGTGAATAGCGTGCTCGCTACCAAGAGCGCGCTGGTGATCAATCGCGGCGTGACCATCATCGGCGCGCTGCAGCTCGACGGCCCGGTGTGCATCGAGGGGACCATCGACGGCGAGGTTCGCTGCTCGGAGCTGAAAATCGCCGAGCGCGGTGAGGTCGAGGGCCTCGTCGTCGCCGATCAGGTCATCGTCCTGGGCGAGTTCTCCGGTGCGATCTACGCGCGCGAATTGACGCTCGGCGCCGGCTGCAGCGTCGAGGGCCAGATCTACCACAAGAAGCTCGTTCTCGAGGAAGGTTGCTATTTCGAGGGGCAGTCGCGGCGCCACGGCGACCCGCTGCGCATCGCGCCGCTGCCGCTGGAGCTCGAGGAGGCCGAGAACGACGACGACTAGGCCCGTGCAGCGTCTTGCCCCGCCGGGCGCCCTGCGATAACGAGGGCGCTTGCGAGGAGCATCGCCATGCAGGACACGGCCAAGGCCAGCAACGCCAAGAATCTGATCGAAGGCGCGACCGGGAGCTGGGAGGTCATCATCGGCCTCGAGGTCCACGCGCAGGTCGCATCGAATTCGAAGCTGTTCTCGGGCGCGGCGACCGCGTTCGGCGCCGAGCCGAACAGCCACGTGTCGCTCGTCGATGCCGCGATGCCCGGAATGCTGCCGGTGATCAATACCGAGTGCATCGCGCAGGCTGTGCGCACCGGCCTCGGCCTCAACGCCAAGATCAACCTGAAGAGCGTCTTCGACCGCAAGAACTACTTCTACCCCGATCTGCCGCAGGGCTATCAGATCAGCCAGTACAAGCAGCCGATCGTCGGCGAGGGCGAGGTCGAGATCGACGTCGACGGCGAGACGATGACCATCGGCATCGAGCGCCTGCACCTCGAGCAGGACGCCGGCAAGTCGATCCACGACCAGCACCCCGACTATTCTTACGTCGATCTCAACCGCTCCGGCGTCGCGCTGATGGAGATCGTGTCGAAGCCCGACATGCGCTCCTCCAAGCAGGCGCAGGCGTACGTGACCAAGCTGCGCACCATCCTGCGCTACCTCGGCACCTCCGACGGCGACATGGAGAAGGGCAACCTGCGCGCCGACGTCAACGTCTCCGTGCGCAAGCCCGGCGACAAGCTCGGCACGCGCTGCGAGATCAAGAACGTCAACTCCATCCGCTTCATCGGCCAGGCCATCGAGACCGAGGCGCGCCGCCAGATCGACATCATCGAGGATGGCGGCACCATCGATCAGGAGACGCGGCTGTTCGACCCCAGCAAGGGCGAGACGCGGTCGATGCGCTCCAAGGAAGAGGCGCACGACTATCGCTATTTCCCCGATCCCGACCTGTTGCCGCTCGAGCTGACGATGGACTACGTCGGCGAGCTGGAGGCGAAGCTGCCGGAGCTGCCGGATGCCAAGAAGCAGCGCTTCATGCAGGAATTCGCGCTTTCCGACTATGACGCCAACGTGCTCGTCGCCGAGCGCGAGTCGGCCGACTATTTCGAGAGCGTGGCGCAGGGACGCGATGGCAAGCTCGCCGCCAACTGGGTGATCAACGAGCTGTTCGGACGCCTCAACAAGGAGGGCAAGTCGATTGCCGACTCGCCGGTCTCGGCGCAGCAGCTCGGCGCCATCGTCGATCTCATCTCGTCGGGCACCATCTCGGGCAAGATCGGCAAGGACCTGTTCGAGATCGTCTGGGCCGAGGGTGGCGATCCGGCGGAGATCGTCGACAAGCGCGGCATGAAGCAGGTGACCGATACCGGCGCCATCGAGAAGGCG
>Ga0182738_1008634_pt1 | contig 10092 bp, 7 predicted proteins | sample eDN5th30CBELigMG_FD_128876 | JGI IMG/M metagenome (GOLD analysis project Ga0182738, IMG submission 128876) | Enriched Miracle-Growth compost microbial communities from Emeryville, California, USA - eDNA 5th pass 30_C BE-Lig MG (version 2)... ... | reverse complement strand
TCGCGGCGCATGCCGCGGTGTTCCCGCAACACCTCGCCAACCTGCTTCTCGATCGTGTGAAGCGGGTTGAGCGAGGTCATCGGCTCCTGGAAGATCATCGAGATGCGGGCACCGCGGATGGCGCGCATCTCGCTTTCGCGGAGCTTCAGAAGATCGCGTCCCTCGAAAAAAATCTCGCCGGTCGGATGTGAGGCGGCGGGATAGGGGAGCAGACGCATGATGGAAAGAGCCGAGACCGACTTGCCTGATCCCGACTCGCCGACGAGCGCCACCGTCTCGCCCTTGCCGATGGAGAACGAGATGCGCCTCACCGCATGCGACGGCTCGCGCGATCCGGATCGGAAGTCCACCGACAAATCGCGCACCCAGATAAGGGTATCCATGGCTCGGGCGTCGCTCATCGGAAGGTCTTCCTCGGATCGAAGGCGTCGCGCACGGCTTCGCCGATGAAGATCAGGAGCGCCAGCAGCAGCGCGATCGAGAAGAACGCGGAAAGGGCAAGCCAGGGCGCCTGCAGGTTGCCCTTGCCCTGGAGCAGCAATTCACCGAGCGACGGTGAACCCGGCGGCAGGCCGAGGCCGAGGAAATCGAGTGCGGTCAAAGCGGTGATCGACGACGAGAGCGCGAATGGGAGGAACGTCAGCGTCGCTACCATGGCATTCGGCAGCAGATGCTTGAACATGATCTTCCCATCCGAGAGGCCGAGCGCGCGCGCAGCCTTGATGTACTCGAAGTTGCGTCCGCGCAGGAATTCGGCGCGGACAACGCCGACGAGACTTACCCAATGGAAGAGGAGAAGAATGCCGAGCAGAGTCCAGAAGCCTGGCACCAGCACGTTCGAGATGATGAGCAGGACATAGAGAGAGGGAATGGCCGACCAGATCTCGAGTACCCGCTGAAAGACGAGATCGACCACTCCGCCGAAATAGCCTTGCACCGCGCCTGCGGTAATGCCGATCGCGGACGAGAAAATGGTCAGGATCAGCCCGAAAATAATCGACAGGCGGAAACCGTAAATGATGCGCGCGACAACGTCGCGGCCCTGGTCGTCGGTGCCGAGCCAATTGCGGTTGCCGAGTTCCTGAAAGCGCCCGATCTGATCGGGGGGCGCTTCGCAAAGCGGAAGGCTCGTCGCCCAGAACGGAGGCGAGGGAAAGCCGAGACAACGCCCCTCGGCGTTCTTCAAGCGGGGGTAGTCCTTGTTGATCGAACCGTAGGAGTAGCGGATCGGCGGCCAGAGCATCCAGCCGTTCTGCTGGATCTCGTCCAGGATCACGGGGTCCTTGTAATCGGTGACGGCCAGAAAGCCGCCGAACTTCGATTCCGGATAATCAACCAGCACCGGGAAAAGTGTCTCGCCCTTGTAGTGGACGATCAGCGGCTTGTCGTTGGCGACAACCTCGGCAAACAGGCTGAAGACGAAGAGGCCAAGGAAGATCCAGAGGCTCCAGTAACCTCGCTTGTTGGCCCTGAAGTTCTCCCAACGTCGCCGATTGATCGGCGAGAGCGCGAGCTTGCGGCCGAAAACGCTGCGCGTGCGGGTGGCGATCGTTCCTTGCGCCGGGGCGGATGGGGAAGCGTTGCCGCTACGCGCGTCCATGGTCTAGACCTCCCGCGTCTCGAAATCGATGCGAGGATCGACGAGGGTATAGATGAAGTCCGAGAGCACGTGCATCACGGTGGCTATCAGCGCGTAGATGTAGACGGTGGCGAACACCACCGGATAGTCGCGATTGATGAGCGACTCGAAGCCGAGAAGGCCCAGCCCATCGAGGGAGAAGATCTGTTCGATGAGAAGGCTGCCGGTAAAGAATGCCGAGACGAAGGCGCTGGGGAAGCCGGCAATCACGATCAGCATGGCATTGCGGAAGATGTGGCCGTAGAGCACGCGGTGCTCCGAGACGCCTTTCGCGCGCGCGGTGATGACGTATTGCTTACGGACCTCATCGAGAAACGAGTTCTTGGTGAGAAAGGTCATGGTGGTGAACGAGCCCACCGCCATGGCGATCAACGGCAGCGTGAGATGCCAAAAGTAATCGAGCACCTTGCCGATGAGAGAAAGCTGCTCCCAGTTGTCGGATGTAAGCCCCTTTCTCGGGAACCATTGGAAGAACGACCCGCCGGCGAAGACCACGATCAGGAGCACGGCGAACAGAAAGCCCGGAATCGCATAGCCGACGACGAGAGCGCCCGAGCTCCAGACGTCGAAGCGGCTGCCGTCTTCGACGGCTTTGCGGATGCCGAGGGGTATGGCGATGACGTACGTCGCGAGCATCATCCAGAACCCGAGCGAGATCGAAACGGGAAGCTTCTCCTTGATGAGCTCTACGACGCTCACGTCGCGGTAATAGCTGCGGCCGAAGTCGAAGCGCGCGAAGTCCCAGACGAGCTTGGCGTAGCGCTCATACCAGGGCTTATCGAAGCCGAACTGCTTTTTCAGCTCCTCCACGAACTTCTGGTCGAGACCTTGCGAGCCCCTGTAGCGCGAACCGCCGTCGCCAACCGGGGCTCCGCCGACATCGCCGCCACCGCCGCCGAAGCGCGCCGTGGCGCCTGCATCCGTACCGGTGATCTGGGCCATGATCCGCTCGACGGGTCCGCCGGGCGCGAACTGGGTCAGCAGAAACGTGAGCGTGAGCACGCCGAGCAGCGTCGGGATGATGAGCAGGAGGCGCTTGATGAGGTAGGCGGCCATCGCCGGTCCGATCCTTGGTGCTCTTTCGGGGGCTTCGAGGCTGCGGGACGTCGCGACTGCCGGCCGGGGAGCCTCTTCAGCGGGCTCCCGACAGCTTCGCCGCGCGCGCCTCGTCATACCACCACGTATCGAGAACGCCGCGCGCATACTTCGGTTTGATCGCCGGCCGGGCAAACTTGTCCCAATAGACGATGTGATGGGCCGCCTTGAACCAGTGCGGCACCCAGTAGTGGCCGGCTCGGAGCACCCGGTCCATCGCGCGGGTTGCCACCACCAACTCCTCGCGCGACTTCGCCGCGATCACTTTGCCGATCAGGGCGTCGATGACCGGATCCTTGATGCCTGCCTGATTGGAGCTGCCCTCGTTGTCGGCGGCCTCGCTGCCGAAATAGTTGAAGAGCTCGATGCCCGGCGTCAGTCGCATACTGAACCTGGTGGTAATGACATCATAGTCGTGGCTTTTCACCCGGCGCTGATACTGCGCGGCATCGACGTTGCGCAGCGTGGCGCGCACGCCGATCGCCTCGAGGTTCTTGATGTAGGGACCGATGATCCGATCGAAGGTCGGACCGCCGGAGTTCAGGAACTCGACATCGAGGGTCTCGCCCTTGGCGTTCTTCAGCACCGGTGGCCTGCTCGAGGTATCGAGCTTCCATCCGGCTTCGCTCAGCAGCTTGAGTGCCGCCCTGAGCTGGCGCCTGTCGCTGCCCGACCCGTCGCTTTTCGGCGGCGAGTAAGGTTCGCCGAATACCTCCGGCGAAAGCTTGTCGCGGTAGGGCTCGAGAAGCGCCACCTCGGCGGGCGAAGGCTTGCCCTTGGCCTTCATGTCAGAATTCTCGAAGAAGCTTTCGGTCCGCGTATAAAGGCCGTTGAAGATATTGGCGTTGGTCCACTCGAAATCGAAGGCCATGCCGATCGCGTGGCGTACACGCGGATCGGAGAACTTCGCACGGCGCGTGTTGAAGAAGAAGCCCTGCGCGCCCGACGGGGTTTCATCCGGCAGCGTCAGCTTGATGAGCCGGCCGTCCTTCACCGCCGGAATATTGTAGGCGGAGACCCAGTCGCGCGCCGTGAACTCCTCCCGGAGATCAATGCCTCCGGCCTTCAAGCTTTCGAGCTCGGCGGTGCGGTCGCGAAAGTACTCGTAGCGGATCTCACTGAAGTTGTAGCGACCCCGGTTGATCGGCAGCTTGGCGCCCCAGTAGTCATCGCGCCGCTTGTATGTGATGTAACCGCCCTGCTTGAAATCCCCGATGGTATAGGGGCCCGAGCCCACCGGCACCTTGAGCGTGGTCTCTTCGAAGGGCTGCTTGTCGTAGTAGGCCCTCGGCAGGATTTGCAGGCCAGCCACCGTCAGCGGCAGATCGCGAAGCAACTCGCCCTGGAACTGGAACCGCACGGTCAGCTTGTCGAGCGCTTCCGCCTTGACGACGTCTCGGAGAAGGAGGCGATAGCTGGGATCACCCTTGCTTTTCAGGATATCGAGCGTGAACACAACATCGTCGGCGGTAACGGGACTGCCGTCGGAGAAGCGCGCCTCGGGGCGCAACTTGAAGGTGATGCTCTTGCCGTCTGGCGCAAGATCGGCGGTCTCAGCAAGGAGACCATAGGCGGAGCCCGGCTCGTCGCCCGCGCCTTCCATCAACGTATCGTAGAGCAGCGTCAGACCCTGTGCCGCGTCTCCCTTCAGGATGAAGGGATTGAAGCTGTCGAACGTGCGAATCGCCGCCGGCCCGACGAGCGAGATCCGCCCACCCTTGGGCGCCTCCGGATTGACGTACTCGAAATGCTTGAAATCAGCCGGATACTTGAGGTCGCCAAAGACGGAAAGGCCATGCCGCGGCGCTGCCGTTGCGGGCAGCGCCGCGAGCGCTGTAACCACAAGGGCCACCATGGAAATCAGACGCTTCGTCGGCAACTTCATGTCGATCGGTCCTCCGCCACTCCGGTCGCGGCAAATTCAGCGAGCAGCCTCAGTGCGTGCTGCAGCCTTGTCGTACCACCAGACGCGTGTGAACACATCAAGCGGTGATCCATGTCGCGGCAGCGCCTTCGGGCGGGCGAACTTGCGCCAATACGCGATGCGGTCGACCGGAGAATAGAAGTGAGGCACCACATAGTGTCCCCAAAGCAAGGCGCGATCGAGGGCGCGCGTCGCGGCAACCAGATCAGCGCGGTCTTTCGCGTAGACAAGCCGCTCGACCAACGCATCGATTGCCGGGTCCTTGATGCCGATCAGATTGCGCGAGCCGGGCTCATCCGCCGCCGCCGAGCCCCAGAATTCGCGCTGCTCGTTGCCCGGCGAATGCGACTGCGGAAAACTTGCCACGATCAGATCGAAGTCGAAGGCTCGGACGCGGCGCTGATACTGTGCGCTGTCGACGACGCGGATTTCCATCTGGATACCGAGCTTGGCGAGTTCCGCCTTGTAGGCGAGAGCGAGCCGCTCGAAGCTCGGCTGCACCAGAAGCAGCTCGGCGGCGAGCGTGACGCCGGCGGCATTGGTGCGGACGCCGTCCTTCATCTCGTAACCGGCTTCTGAAAGAAGATGCGCTGCCTTGCGCATATGACGGCGGAAGTCGCCCGGTGCCGCGTTGACCGGAGTCTTGTATTCCGAGGTGAACAGGCCAGATGGTAGCTTACCCCGCACCGTTTCGAGGATATCCCGTTCGGCACCTCCCGGAAGGTCGTGACACGCCAACTCCGAATTGCCGAAATAACTCGTGGCACGGCGATATTGCTCGAAGAACATCGCCTTGTTCGCCCATTCGAAATTGAATGCGAGGTCGAACGCCTCGCGCACGCGGACATCCTGGAACTGCAGACGGCGCAGGTTGAAGGCAAAGCCCTGCATCGACTTGATATCGCCGTCGGGAAGTTCCTCCAGCTTGACATCGCCTCGCTTCACGGCGTCGAAGCCGAACTCGGTCGCCCATCCCTTTGCGCTGTTTTCGGGCCAGAAATCCGTCTCACCGGCCTTGAACCCTTCGAATGCTGGCAGCCGGTCGCGATAGTAGACGAAACTGATGCGCTCGAAATTCCACTGTCCGCGGGCGACCGGAAGATCATTGGCCCACCAGTCGGCAATGCGTTCATAGACAATGCGGCGGCCGCTCTCGAAGCGCATGACACGATACGGCCCGGCACCGATGGGCACATCGAGCGTGCCGCGTGTGAGGTCGCGAGGCTCGCCCTTTTCGTCCTTTCCGGTCCAGTAGTGACGCGGAAGCACAGGCATGCTGCCGACGATCTGTGGCAGTTCGCGGTTCCCCGGCGCGTCGAAGACAAAACGGACCTCGCGCGGTCCAACCTTCTCGGCACGCACGACATTCTTGTAGTAGAGCGCGAAGCGCGGATTTGCCTTTTTCAATGCGCCAAAAGAGAAGACGACATCCTCGGCCGTAATGGGCGCACCATCGCTGAAGCGCGCTTCCGGGCGCAATCCGAACGTCGCTGATGCGAAATCGGCGGGATGGGATACCCACTCGGCAACGAGCCCGTAATCCGTCGACGGTTCGTCGAGGCTTTGAACCATCAAGGTGGCGTCGGTCCATGCCAATCCGGTCGCAGGAATCCCGCGGGGCGCGAACCTGTTCAACGTGTCGAACGTGCCGAATGCGCGAAGACGCGCCTCCCCACGCCTGGGCGCTTCAGGGTTGACCCAGTCGAAATGCTTGAAATCGGGGCCGTAGCGTGGCTCTCCGACCAGTGACAAAGCGTGATGCGGGTCACCGCCCTCGCCGCTGGCATGCGCACGCGGCATCCCCGGCACGACGACGGACATAACCAGCAACAGAACGAGGCATTGAAGATTGAACAACCGTCTCGGCATGTCGTACGGGCGGCTCCCGGCGTGCAACTGTCGGGGGTGCAGACGTGCGGAAGGTCGCTTGAACGCATAGAAGCGACAGACCGATAGTCTCATCACCATGCAGAAGTGCCGGCGGCTGCCAAGTTAATTCTTGGTCAGACGCCGTGTCGAGGGCGCGTGTACGATCCCCGCGGCCGGAGACCAAAGTCCGTTTCAGCAGGCCGGACCGATGCGCTTAGCGGCCGGTTGCCGCCAACACGGCCTGCTCGGCGCGCCTGCGGATTTCCGCGCGGCAGGGACTGGCCGGATACGTCCCCAGAATGCGCAACTCCGTCGAGAAGAACGAGAGCTCCTCGAGCGCGAGCCTCACCAGCCGATCGGCGGGATGACCCTCGATGTCGGCATAGAACATGGTCGCGACGAACTCGCCGTTGACCTGATAGCTTTCGAGCTTCGTCATGTTGATGCCGTTGGTGGCAAAGCCCCCAAGAGCCTTGTAAAGCGCGGCCGGCACGTTCCGCACATTGAAGATGAAAGTGGTGACGACCGGTCCGTTCCCGGGCTCGGCATCGTCTGGCTCACGCGACAGGATGATGAAACGCGTGGTGTTGTGCTTCTCGTCGTCAACGTCGGATGCGAGAATGTCGAGCCCGTAGATCTCGGCGGCAAGCTTGGGAGCCAGTGCTGCGCGGGTCTTGTCGCCCCATTCGGCCACTTGCCGCGCCGCGCCGGCGGTGTCGAGTGCGACATGCGGCTTCAAGCCGTGCTGCCTGATCAGCTTTCTCGACTGCCCCAGCGCATGCACATGGCTGTAGAGGTCGGTTATGTCCTCGATGCGCGCACCCTTGACCCCCATAAGCTGATGCCGGATCGGCAGGAAGTGCTCGCCGATGATGTAAAGCCCCGAGTTCGGCAGCAGGTGATGGATGTCGGCGACCCGCCCGGCGAGCGAGTTCTCGATCGGGATCATCGCGTATGCCGCCTCACCCGATTGAACGGCGCCGATCGCATCCTCGAATGTCGGGCTTGGCAAGGGATCGAGGTCCGGCAGCGCCTGCAAACAGGCGGTATGGGAGTTCGCGCCCGGCTCGCCCTGGTAGGAAACGCGCGGCTTGGCGTCCGCGGACGGCGCGGATTGATTCCCCGAGGCGGGTGCGGTCGCCCGGGCTTTTGAGGTGGTCATATCGTGCGGTCCTCGGGACAAAGGAGCGGGAATTTACGAACGCGCGAGCATGGCGCGTGCCCGCTCGAGATCGGCCGGCGTGTCGACGCCAAGGGGTACCGTATCGACGATCGTGACGTCGATGCGCATGTTGTCCTCCAGCGCGCGGAGTTGCTCGAGCTTTTCGCGGAGTTCGAGGGGCGATGGCGGGAGCGAGACGAACCGCGCAAGCGCGTTGCGCCGGTAAGCATACATGCCGATATGGTGATAGAGCGGGCCTTCCCCCCAAGGCGCCGTCGCCCGCGTGAAATAGAGGGCTCGCAGCACATTGTCGCCGGCCGGTGTCCCTACGACCTTGACGACGTTGGGATTGGCCCGCTCCTCGTCCACCGTGATTCTGGCGGCGAGCGTCGCGATGCTGACGTCCGGCCGCGACAGCGGCGCGAGACAGCCTCTCACGAGGTCGGGCTCGAGCGTCGGCAGATCACCCTGCACATTAACGATGAACTCGGCTTCGGCATCGGGATCGACCCGACCGACCGCCTCGAAGACACGATCGGAACCCGAGGCATGGTCCGGCCGCGTCATAACGGCTTCACCGCCCTCGCGCTCGACGGCCTCGCGGATCTCGTGCGCATCGGTTGCAACGACGACTCGTCCCACGGCGGCTTCCTGGGCGCGGCGCCACACGTGGACGATCATCGGCGCGCCGGCGATATCGGCCAGCGGCTTGCCGGGCAGGCGGGTGGCCTGCATGCGGGCCGGAATGACGACGATGGTGCGGGACGACCGCATTGCGCTGCCTCGATGGTGACAATTCGCCTCGGGCCGTTGTCCTAATTCAACTGCGTCGCAGGTTGCAAGGGATGCCGGAGTTTCTATAGTTGCGCCCGATTTGAGTTTACGCGTGGCTCATGGAGCCGCGCAATTCGGTGCGCCTCCTGCCGCAAACTCGCGACGTGGGTGGGGTGCCGATCCGGACAGCTAGCGAAGAGACGGGATCTGGGGCGCATGGACAGCTTCGAGTTCAACAAAATTGCCGGTGGCGTCCTTTCGGCACTTCTCTTCATGTTCGCGATGCCCGAGCTTGCCGCCATGGTGAGGGGCCATGGAGATCACCATAATCTCGAATTGGGCTTCAAGTTGCCGATTCCGAAAGATACCGGCAGCAAGAGCGGAGGAGCTCCCGCCGAAGACGCTTTCAGTTTCGCGAAGGTGGCCGCCGCGCTGCAGAAGGCCAGCCCCGAAGCGGGCAAAGACGTATTCAAGGCCTGCACGCAGTGCCACACGGGCGAGAAGGGTGGCCCGAACAAGCTAGGCCCCAACCTTTGGGGTGTCGTCGGCCGCGATATCGGCAAGCACGAAGGCTTCAAGTATTCGCCGGCCGTCGGCGAGAAGGGCGGAAAGTGGACGTGGGACCACCTGGCAGCCTACGTGCATGATCCGAAGAGCTATATTCCGGGCAACCGCATGTCGTTTGCCGGCGTGAAGGACGTTGCGGAACTGGCGGATGTGCTTGCGTATCTGCGTACGCTCTCGGATTCGCCGGTTGCTCTGCCGGCCGTCCCAGCGGCCGCTCCGGCGGGCACACCGCCTGCTGATAAGGCAGCCGCTCCTGCCGATAAGGACGCAGCAGCACCAGCGGCCCCGAAAGATGCAGCACCCGCCGAGAAGAGCGCTCCGCCCGCCGAAAAGAAATAGCTTCGGCTTCACGGCCGAGGATGGCTTTGGTTGCCAGGGAATGATGCCAGGAGGGCCGACCCAATAGATTGGGCCGGCCCTTTTGCATTTGGACCGCTTCGAGACCCCGACGGAATATCGGGAGCGGGCGATACTGTTTGGCGCCAATTGCTCGCGGTCGCCGGCTTAGTGAAAATCGCGAGAGCGCGGCATGATCCGCTCGTTGCGAGGATGACGTCGCATGCCCCCTTGCTGCCTCAGGCGCGACGGACGGGCAGAGTCTGATCCGGGGTGATGGGTCTCGTCGGGAGTCGCCCCTTCCATCGGCATGGGCTGGTCGAGGTCTTCCATCAGAAGCGTGAGCAGATCGCTCCTGTCCTCTATCACGGACGAAACCACATGAATGATATCCCGATGCTGCCGCTGAATGCGCCCACGGATCAGCATCAGGCGCGCGCCCATGATCGCGCGTCGATAACGCTCCAGCGTTTTGGACCAGACAACCGCATTGGCGATGCCCGTCTCGTCCTCGATCGTCATGAACACGACGCCCTTGGCGGAGCCCGGACGCTGGCGGACGAGAACCACGCCGGCCACAGCGACGCGCATGCCGTCATCCAATTGGTGCAAGTCGGCGCAAGCCGAGACACCATCGGCCGCCAGACGGCTGCGCAGGAAGCTCATGGGATGCGCCTTCAGCGACAACCGCTGGGTCTGATAATCGCATACGACGTGCTCGGAGAG
>Ga0182738_1008633_pt1 | contig 10093 bp, 8 predicted proteins | sample eDN5th30CBELigMG_FD_128876 | JGI IMG/M metagenome (GOLD analysis project Ga0182738, IMG submission 128876) | Enriched Miracle-Growth compost microbial communities from Emeryville, California, USA - eDNA 5th pass 30_C BE-Lig MG (version 2)... ... | reverse complement strand
TATATCGACCGGCTGGCGGCTGAGGCGAGGTCCGTCTATCCGCTTCCCCTCTACATCAACGTCTGGCTCTCGCCGGAGGTCGGGGGCCGTCCCGGCGAGGATTACCCAGCGGGTGGCGCGGTGCCGGAGGTCCTTGCGCTTGTCCAGGAGCAGCTCCAGTATGTCGATTTTGTCGCTCCGGATATCTACCGTGCTGGGTACCGCGATTTTCAGCGCCTCTGCGCGATTTACGGCGGCCCCAACCGCGCACTCTACATCGCTGAGCACAGCAGCGATCCGGCCGGGCGAGCCGAACGCAACGTCTACTACGCCCTAGGCCAGTTCGGGGCGATCGGCTTCGACCCCTGGTCGATTGACTCACCTCATCCAGACCGATTTGCGCCACCCCTCGTGGATGTCGTCGGCAGGGAGTGGGGTCCGCAGGCGTTCTGGTTACGGGACTCATATGTCGCTATCGGCCGGGCGCTGGCGCCGATTGCCAAGGCACAGGGAACGCCCAGGCTCTTCACCTTCGTGCAGGAGGCCGCTGAGACGGGCACAGCCTGGGCGGCGGAAGGATGTGACGTGGTCGTGACGTATCACGATCGTCACGGCGCTGCGCGAGGCATGATTGTGCAGGAGGGAGACAACGAGTTCTTGCTGATTGGCAGCGGCTTCAGTGCCCGCTTCCGAAGCTCGCGGCCCGACGGGCGCCCCCGCCCAGTCGAGGCGGCCGAGTTCGGCGAGTTCGACGGTGACTCCTGGCGTCTGCACCACCCGGTACGGCGAGAGCGACCGGAAGCGGCAGGGTCGCCGCTCTTTCTCCTGGAGCCGGGGGTGATGCGGGTTCGGCTCACCGCAGCGGCAACGGACGACAGTGACCGCTCTCCGACCGGAGAGGGCGCAGAGACAACACGAGGGCAGGGAACATGAAGATTACTGATATCAAGACCACGGTCGTCGGTAACCCCTGGAAGAACTGGCTCTTCGTCGAGGTTGAGACCGACGAGGGGATCACCGGGCTGGGGGAAGCCACAAGCGGCCTGAGCACACGCCCGTCCGAGGCCGCCGTTCACGAGATGAAGCCGCTCATCCTCGGACAGGATCCGTGCAACATCGGCGCGATCTGGGACAGCCTCTACAAGGGGATCTTCCTGCACACCAACTCCGCCATGTCCGGCATCGAGATGGCATGCTGGGATATTCTCGGCAAGTCTCTCAACGTGCCGGTCTGGCAGCTGCTGGGAGGCACTCTGCGCCCGAGAATCCGAGCCTACGCCAACGGCTGGTATCAGGGTCCGCGGGATCCTCACTTCTTCGCCGAGCGGGCGGCCGAGGTCGCGGGAATGGGCTACACGGCGCTCAAGTTCGACCCCTTTGGCAACGCCTATCGTTTTATCGAGCGTCAGGATCTCGATCTTTCGCTCGCGATCATCGGTGCGGTCCGGGATGCTGTCGGCGATGGGGTCGATCTCCTAATCGAGGGACATGACCGCTTCTCGGTAGCGACGGCGATCGAGGTGGGGCGCGCCATCGCCGACTATCGGCCGATGTGGTTTGAAACGCCGGTGATGTCGACCGAAGCGGCGTCCACCGCCGAAGTGGCGAGAGCGATCCCGGTGCGCGTCGTGGCCGGCGAGCGTCTGAAGCGCCCGTCTGAGTTTGCCCAGCTCCTGGAAACCCGGGTGATCGACGTCATCCAGCCCGAGATCCTCAACTGTGGTGGCGTCACTGGGCTCGTCAAGGCTGCCGCGCTGGCGGACGCCTACGAGGCCTTCGTTGCTCCCCATAACGCCCAGAGTCCGCTCACGACGGTGATCAACACGCATGTCTGTGCCACCCTGCCCAACATGCTGATTCAGGAATGCTTCGATGACTTCCTTGTGCCGTGGAGTCGGGAGGTGTTGAGCGGGTCGGTCGCAATCGTCGATGGCTACATCGAGGTCCCCGATGGTCCGGGATTTGGAGTCACGCTCCACCATGAGGAGGCGAGCAAATACCCCTATGCCGACCGCCATTTTCTGCGCCTGTTCCAGCCCGGTTGGGAGCGACGGGACGGGGCGATCATGACCCGGTCGTGAAGCGTAGAGCGCTATGAATAACGGCGCGGGCCATCCAAAGCTGGTCGTGGGAGCGGGTAGAAGGGATCCTAATCACTTCTGGATGAGGTACCGATCAACACCGCGCCATCGTTCCTGCTGCTCACCATGTCCAGTTACCCGCTCCCTGCCACGGTCCGTAGGTTCCTCGCGGCCGGAGCCGGGGCGTCTTCGATAGCAAGCTCCGCCTTATCATGAAGGAAGCAAAACCCGTATGTTCGTTTCACCGCATTCTGGTCTGCGACCGATACAGGCCGCATTCGTCCAATGCCTAGTATCCGCTCATGACTATGCCGCCGTCCCCGCAGGAGACGGCGGTCTGCTGACCTAGTCTCCTTCGAAAGAGGCCCTTCGAATCCGCTCTTTGCTCATCGAACGCAAAAAGGGAGCCTTGGCTGTCTTCTGCCTCAAATTGAAGGCCGATTACTAGGGCTCAAGCCCATCATGAGTAGCCCTTGCTACAGTTTGGCGCGCTATGTTCATCTTCTCGGCCATCGGCTACGATACCCTCTGTCCTCGCTTCAGACGTACGATTGGTAACGGGATGAACGATGCGCAATCATCTGGACCATCACAGCGGTATTGCCTTTGCGCCAGGGGCCCTGCGGGAGATGTCACAGGGGTTTTGTGACCTCGCGGCAGTCCTGGCCGTGACGCTTGGCCCCAAGCGCGGTCCGATCTGGCACGCCAACGGCGATTCCGTCGAGATGCTTTTGACCTCAGGGATCATCGTTCGACGCGTCGTCGAAATCACAGACCGACTCCGGAATACCGGCGCGATGCAGCTCCGTCACATGGTCTGGCGGGTCCACGAAGAATTCGGGGATGGCGGGGCCACCGCGGCGGTGATCGCCCGGGCGATGGTCGAACGAGCGAATGCCCTCATCGCCGCCGGGATCGATCCCCTGATGCTCAGGCTCGGCATGGAGTCGTCATTGCCGATGGCCATTGCCGCCCTTGAGAGCCAGCGCCAACCAGTGGATCCCGCCTCGACGGCGCGGCTCATCAGGTCGGTCCTGTCCTACCCCGATATCAGCGAGGTGCTCGCCGAGATGATCGATGTCCTCGGCCAGGAGGCCGGGATCCGTCTCGAAATGATGGCGCGGCCCCACCTCGACAGACTCTATGTCGATGGCAGGTACTGGAAATGTGCTCCCTCTCCGTCACATCCCGCAGGAAACATCTCCCTGGTCCTGGATTCCCCGAGCGTGCTGGTTGCCGATGACGAGGTGCTTGAGGCCAACGACCTGATACGGGCGCTCGAAACCATCGCGGAGGCCCGGAACCGGCGTCCACTCGTCATTGTCGGCGCGAAGCTCGGCAGTCAGGCTCAAAACCTCCTGAACCTCAACGTCGCGCGAGGAACGATCGCCGCCTACGTGGTATCTCCTGCAACGACCGGAGCCGAGCGACATCAGGTGCTCACCGATATCGCCCTTGCGACCGGGGCTGACCTAATCTCGACGACTCGCGGCTACCCACCGGTTGCACTTCAAGCATCGTGGCTGGGAACGGCTCGCCAGATCGTCCTCAAACGCGATGGCATGGTCATCCTCGACGGCGGTGGAGATCCGGCCGCGATTCAGGAGCGCATGGCCGACATCCGCACCAAACTCATGCGCACCACGGATCGGGACCAGACGCTCAGGTTGCGAGAGCGGCTCGCGAGCCTTGTCAACGGAAGCGGCATTCTCCAGCTTGGGGGGCTGACCGATGCCGAACGTGACGAGAAACGTCGCCACGTCGAGCGGGCATTGCGAATTCTGCCCGAGATCATCGAATCGGGGACCGTTCTGGGCGGCGGGCTCGCCCTTCTCGCGTGCCGGGCGGCGCTTTTCCAGCACCAGGCGTCGCTGGGAACGAGCGATCAACGCTTCGGTGCGGAGATCGTGGCGTGCGGATTGGAGGCTCCATTCCGGCAACTCGTGACGAACAGCGGGGCATCCAGCCCAGAGGTCGCCTTGCACCGGGTGCTGGACAGCGAGGAAGGACTGGCGTTCGATGCCGCGACGGGCACCCTGATTCCCGCCGCCGAACTCGCCCTATCCGACAGCCTGTCCGTACTGCGGGGCGCCCTGCGTACGGCAACCAGTGCAGTCGCAGAGCTCATCACCACGGAGGTTGCCATTCTGCCGAAAGAACGACGGCGGCCAGTCAGCACCGCCCCATGACCGTGCTTCTTCTCATCTCATCTGGAGCGCTATCACCTTCATGTCCTCACCGCTCGAATGGTCTCCACTCCCTCAGATTTCGCCGGAATCGCCGGTCCTCTCCCTCCTTCCAACCCCCGAGGGGCTATGGGCGGGCGGCGTCGGCACTCTCGCGCGCCGGGAATCAACCGGCGCATGGATCCAGCACCGGATCGAACTCGGCCTTCGCGCTGTCCTGGCGCTCGCAAAAGCGGGTTCGACTTTGCTGGCGGCCGGAACCGGTGGGATCGTCCGATCGTCCGATGGCGGCACCACGTGGCATCGGGCGCAGGGCATCGAGCATCTCACGATCCTGAGCCTGGCCTGCTCCCCCACATACGACGACGACCAGACCATCCTGGCGGGCACGGCCGACGATGGGGTACTCCGGAGTACGGACGGTGGCATCACGTGGACATCCGCACAATTCGGAATGCAGGCGACCGAGGTCTCCGGTCTCCTGTGGCCACAGGGCAAGACGGTCGTGGCGACCACCCCGGCCGGACTCTACCGCTCGACCAACGAAGGCCGGTCGTGGCAAGTGCTCACCGATCAATCGTTCGCGTTCGTGGGTCAACGTGACGATGTCATGATAGCGATCGGGACCAACGGCATCGTGTGGCGCTCGCACGATACGGGCGACCACTGGGAAGCCTTGGGGTCGTTGCCAGAGGGCGCAGAACCCCAAGCATCTGCCATGCTCGCCGACGGCTCCCTCCTGGTCGGGACCGTCGAGCAAGGTGTCCTCGCCTCTTCCGACGAAACGACCTGGACATCCCGTGGGGATCACAGCATTCTGACCTTTGCCATCCACGGAGACACCCTTTTTGCGGGGACAACGAAGGGTGTGCTCCAATGCACCGGAGCACCGGCGTCGGGGCAATGGCAATCCCTCGGTTCCCCGCCGCTGGCCGATTACTGCCGGGTCCACACGCCTGGAGACGCGATCTTCGTCAGCGGCGTGCTCTCCCTCCCCCAACGCTTGAACGCGTCCGAGGGATGGTTCATGCTCGAAAACTGCCCCACGCCGACGCGCATCTTTGCCGAAGGGTGGGATGGCGAGCTCATTGCCGGGACGCCGGATGGTGTATTCGCCTCGGCCGATCGTGGAGAGACATGGCACCAATTATCTCGCGAGCCCAGTGGAGACTGGCTCACCATCCAGTCCGATGGCGTGGGATGGATGGCGACGATCGATGGAACCAGCCTGGCGATCACGCGCGACCGCGGGCGCACCTGGTCACCCCTTCAGCCACCGTTTGGCGTCTTCCCGATTATCGCGCTGCAAGCTCCATCCGAGGCCGGTGGCTCCCCCCTGCTCGCGGCGACGTTCGATGTGACGCGGCAGTCGGCGATCCTCTGGCAATCCACCGATGATGGGGGAACCTGGCAACGGGGCAGCGAGGCCTCCACCAGTTCACCGGAAATCGCCACGCTGGCAGATCCCCTTGCCATCTCTCTCGGGAATGCCATCATGCTCAGGGCTGGCGATAACCACTGGTTCCGGACCCAGCCGGGTCGCGGTGCGGTCCGCCGCCTCGCGGCATCGGCATCGGGATTGATTGCCCTCACGCACGATGACCTCTGGTTCAAGCGCCCCGACGAACCGGCCTGGCGGGAAATCCCCGCACCCGAAGCCAATAGAGCCATCGTGGATGTGAGTCTGGACCGGGACGAACTCGTGGTCCTCCTGCACGGGAATGAGCTCCGGACGTGCCGCCTCGACGCCATGTCGGCGGTGACCATCCCCTGACAGTCGTTCCCGCAATGGCGACGTGCCTTGTCACCATTGCGGGAACGCCAACGGCTTCCTCGCATGCTGTCAGCAGGAAGGCTGTGCCATCGCTTGCTCAGCCAGCGCCAGTGCGCCGTATAGCGGCGCATCGTCGGCATGACACGCCGGCACGATATCGACAGAGACTCCGGGCAATGCCCGCTCTGCCGCGGAGCGTCGCACTGTCTCCCAATAGACCTCCCACGCGTCGGTAACACCGCCACCGAGAACGATGACATGTGGGCTCATCAGGCAGATCGCGTTGCGCAAGCCTGTGCCAAGAGGATTGGCGCCTCAGCCAGAACCTGCCGGGCCCGCACCACACCACGGGCAGCCTCCGCCGCGCCCTGTTTCGCGGTCCACATCCCCGACACTTCCTCCGCGGCCCGGCGGGCAATCGCGCGGCCAGACGCCACCGCCTCCAGGCATCCCCGCCTCCCGCACGAGCAGATGGGGCCACCGGGCTGCACCAGCGTGTGCCCAATCTCGCAGGCCATCCCATCGCGTCCCCGCACGAGACGGTCGTCGAGAATCCAGCCGCCCCCGATCCCGGTGCTCACCGTGACACAGAGCATGGAATGGTGTCCGCAGCCAGCCCCATAACGCCACTCCCCCAGCGCGCCGGCATTCGCGTCGTTCTCGATCGCAACCGGTGCCTGAAACTGCGCTTCCAACTGGTCACGAATCGGGAAGTCATCCCATCCCGGCACATGCAGGGATCGCAGGACGACCCCGCGCGTTACGTCAACGTGACCGCCAAAACTGACCCCGATGCCCGCGATCGCCCCCGTCACCGCTACGGGGAGCGATCGGGCATGCTCAACGGCGGTTGTGTAGACCAGATCCCGATCGGCTCGGGGTGAGATATCAAAACGCTGAGAGAGGTACAGCTCATCGCTGTCGACGGCAGCGATGAGCTGTACCTCTCTCTTTGTCCCCCAAAGTCGAATCCGAGGAGATATCGCGTCACCGGGGCTCACCTCTCACCCCGTGGTCCCGGCGGGAATCTGCCTGCCGGGACCACGGGAGCCATGCTAGGCGGAAGGTGTCAGCAGATCGCTCACGGAGATGACCTCTCCGCTCTCAGCCGACTTCTGGGCGGCAACCGTCACCGCGAAGCTGCCGAGTGCGTCATCGTAGTTGCAGCTGATGAGGCTCTGGTCCCCCGTCCGGACCGCGGAAATGAATCGCTCGTTCATCACGAACGTGCCGTCGTGCTCCGAGGTCCACACTTCCGGCTCGGTATCGACACGATGGATCACTGTCTGGCGCGGGTTCACATCGGCCACAAAATCTGCAGTCACCACCTGCACGTGGTGAGACGGGAAGAGGGCCGATCCAGCAGGAGCGGCACAGGAGTTCCCGATGATGCCAGGCGCTCCATTGGCAAGCCGGACCGTGACAGCGTTGACATCGAAGATGTTCAGATTGGGAACATCGGACGAGAGGAGCGTGTTGCCCACGGCATAGACCGTTTCGATCTCCCCGGCGAGCACCCGCATCAGGTCCACGGCGTGTACGTGCTGCTCGATCAGCATGCCACCCGAGCGCTCCTGCACCCGCCACCAGGGAGTACCGGGGAGCCCGCTTAGGCGGATCGCCGTCGCCATGCCGATTTGCTGGCCCTGCAACAGGTCGGCCGCTCGCTCGACCACCGGACTGTTCCGCATCTGGTGGCCAACCGCGTTGATCGTGCCCTTCTGCTTAATATGGGCCGCGATCTCGAGCGCCGGCCCCATCTCGACGGCCAGTGGCTTCTCGATGAAGATCGCCTTGCCCATGTCGATGATCTTGTGATCGATCTCGCCGTGGACAAAGGGCGGGAGGCACAGATAGACTGCTTCGAAGTCGACACTGCCAGTCATCACATTGGAGTCGGTGAAGAACTTGGCATCGATCGGTTCCACCCCGGCTCTCAGCCGCGCATTCGCCTTGTCTTGGGCGGCCCGCCCTATCTCCTCCGAGAGATCGCAGATCGCCACAACCTCGGCACCCTCGATGCTCCCGACCGCAGCGATGTGAGACACCGCCCGCGCACCCGCTCCGATAAATGCTACCCGAACCATTGCGATCATGCCTTTCCTTGCATAGCCGTTGCCCGGCCCTCTACCTGACTCACCATCGCCCGAAGCCGGGGAAGGCTCGCGAGTTTCGTCTCCATCGTCAGCGTGTGGATTCCATCCCGACGCAGCGCGGGCAGCTGGTCCAGCCACATGGCGCCGCCATCACCGATCAGCGTGGATTCCACGAGTCCGATCGCGTCATCCACCACGCGGGAATCCTTGCAGTGGACGTCAACGATCCGGTCCCGAATGAGCTCATATGCGTCTGGCATCGGGGTTTCACCCGCGACAAACGCGTTGGCCGGATCCCAGATCACCTTCAGGTCGGGATGCCCCACCGCGTCCACGATCCTGCGCTGATTGCCTCCAGTGTTCGCAAAAAACGCCCGGCAGTTCTCCAGCGCAAGCTGCACCGCTGTTCCTTCCAGCCGCTCGACCGCAATCCGCAGGGCCCTGGCGATCTTCGCGAGCTGGTCATCATCGATGCCCCCGCCGTCGGGTGAGCGCGGCGACGGGTTGACCACGGGCATGTTGCGCGAGCACGCAAACGTGCGGATATACGGAGCCCCGACCGCCCGGGCAATTTCGAAACTCCGATCGAGCAGGGCCATGTGCTCCTGGAAGCGCGGGTGATCCTCGAGTGTCGCCACATCGATGTCATCCAGCGGAAACGGGCGGAAGAGCAGGCTGCAGATCATGTTGACGGGCAGTTGATAGCGCTCCAGCAGCCGGAGCATCTCGGTCATCTCGGCCGGTGTGAGGTCGGTGACCATCTTTCCCCACAGCCGGTGCAGCGATATATAGGAAAATCCCTCCCGGGTGGCGATCTGCAAGGCGGTCTCGAAATCCTGGTCGATCTGATCGGTGAGGATGCCAAACGCGAAGGCAGGTGATGGGTTCACGGTCACGACTCCATCGATGACTCGACGATCGACTTCAGCTGTCGATAGACGTGCGCCGTATCCTTGCCCCTGGTCGACCCCTTGGGGTGCCAATGCGTCTCAACGGTCAGGTGGGTGATATCTGTACGGTGGAGCGCGGCCAGTTGACCTCGCCAATCCACACCGCCGTCGCCAATCGGAACCCACTCCGTGAGCCCAGTCTCGTTATCGACAACCCGGGCATCCTTGCAATGCACGTCGACGACATCGCCCTTGACCCGTTCCCATCCATCCGGGAACGCCGTCTCTCCAGCAACGAAGGCGTTGGCCGGATCCCAGATGATCTTGAGATTCGGATGGTTGACGGCATCGACGACCTGCCGTTGCCCGCCCCCCGTGTTCGCATAGAACGCCCGGGCGTTCTCCAGGGCAAGGGTGATTCCCTGCTGCTGCGCATGCTCGGCGGCTAGGCGTAGGGCCTTTGCGATCTTCGCAAGCGCGTCTTCCGAAACCCCACCGCCATCGGGATGGCGCGGAGAGGGATTCCCGCCACTGCCCTCCCGCGAGCATGCAAAGGTGCGGATGTACGGAGCACCGAACGCATGCGCGATCGCGATGCTCCGGTCCAACTGAGCGATATGTTCGAGAAATCGTGGATGGGAATCCAATGTCTCGATATCGACATCCACGAGCGAGAAGGGGCGGAACAGCAACCCGCAGATCATGTGGACCTGTAACCCGTACCGATCCAGCAACGCTTTCGCCCGTGCGGCATCCTCGGGCCCCAGATCGGTGACTTGCTGATCCCAGACGGTCCCAATCTCGACATGGCTCATGCCCAGCTCGCGCGCCAGCGCGAGCGCTTCCTCGAGATCCTGACTGATCTCATCGGTGATAACGCCATACGAGTACTGCTTGGTCATGAACGTGAACCTTCCCCTTCTCCCGCGCTGGAAGTCGCGGCGTAATCCCCAATGCCATACAGCTCCCTGGCTGACCGGCAGACGATGTCCAGTTTTTCGTCTTCAGTGAAGTAAGGGTTGGACATGATGGCGTCGACCGGTTGTTCCGGCCCCATGTCGAACGGAAAATCGCTCCCGATCACCAG